>Ga0209646_1000248_pt1 | contig 54666 bp, 49 predicted proteins | sample AraplaL_Col_mTSA_FD_184259 | JGI IMG/M metagenome (GOLD analysis project Ga0209646, IMG submission 184259) | Arabidopsis root microbial communities from the University of North Carolina, USA - plate scrape CL_Col_mTSA (SPAdes) (version 2) | ecosystem: Host-associated > Plants > Roots >...
GGAGCCGAAGGCCTCCGGGCGCACGAGGACCACGAGGTCGAACTCCAGCCCTTTCGCTTCCTCCGGCGTCAGCGCGCGGACCCGGGGCCGCGGCACGGCACTCTCGTCGCCGATGACGGCGGCGACACCCTCCGGGTTCGCCGCTGCCCACGTGTCCAGCACCGCGTCGCGCTCGGCCACCGCGCCGTAGCGGACCGGGATGCCGCTCTCCCGCACGGAGGTCGGGACGTTCGCGTCGGGCAGAGCCTCGCGGATCGTCGGCGCGGCCAGCGCCATGACCTCGGCCGGAGTGCGGTAGTTCACCCGGAGCGAGGAGACCCGCACGTTCCGCAGGCCGAGACGTTCGAGGCGGGCGGACCACGACTCGGTGAACTCCCTCCGCGCCTGGGCCCTGTCGCCCACGACGGTGAAGCTGCGGGACGGGCACCGTGCGATCAACATGCGCCACTGCGCATCGGTCAGCTCCTGGGCCTCGTCGACGACGATGTGACCGAAGGGGCCGGCGAGTTCGTCCGGCGGGAGCGGGGGAGGCACGTCCGCTCCGGCGAGAACGTTGCGCGCATCCTGACCTCGCAGGATCGACATCACCTTCATCTCGCTGTCGTCGCTCGCGACGAGGTGCTCGACCACCGCCGACATCTGCTCCTGCGCCGCGGCCGCCGCGCCCTGCCGGCGGTGCTGCTCGCGGACGACCTCGGGATCGCCGATCCGGCGGTGCGCGGCGTCGAGGAGGGGAAGGTCGGGATCCGTACAGGGCGCCCCCTCGGCACGGTGCAGCAGGGCGAGCTCCTCGGGCGCGAGGTCGGGGGCGCACTGCGCGAGCAGCGTCGGGGACGCCCAGAGCGCGGCGACCACCGCTTCCGGCGCCAGCAGCGGCCACGCCCGTACGAAGGTCCCGGTGAGTTCGTCGTCCTGCCGCAGCCACCGGCGGATCGAGGACTCCGGAACGTCCTCGCCGTGCACCTGGTCGACGAGCAGTTCCAGCAGCTCCTCCCACACCTCGTCGCGGGCCTCGTTGAGCGGGGAGGCGGGATCGGCCGCGGCGAACAGCTCGCCCCAGTCGTCTCGGCTGATCCACAGATCGGCCCACGGCGTCTCGATGCGGAGCGCGTGCCTCGGCGGCCGGGTCAGGACGGCGACCGCCGCCTCGATCACCTGGTCCGGGTCGAGGCCCTGCTTCAGCTCGGCCACGCGGGGGTCCTGCTCTGCGACCGCGCCCGCGCCCTCGGGTGTGAGGTCGCGCAGGGTGCACAACCGCACCGTGTCCTCGCCGAGACTCGGCAGCACGTCCTCCACATAGCCGAGGTACTGCGGGTTCGGACCCACGAGGAGCATGCCGCCGGCGCCGTTCGTCAGCCGCGGCTCGGCGTACAGGAGGTGCGCCGCCCGGTGCAGCGCGACTACCGTCTTCCCGGTGCCGGGCCCGCCGTCCACCACGAGAGCGCCGGGGGAGGGGGCGCGAACGATGGCGTCCTGATCCGCCTGGATCGTCGCCAGCACGTCCCGCATCCGCCCGGTGCGGTGCGCCTCCAGGCTCGCGAGGAACGCGGACTGATCGTCGAGGGATGCCGCACCGTCGAGACCCTCCGGCGACAGGGCCTCGTCCCAGTAGTCCGTGATCCGGCCTGCGTTCCATCGGTACCGTCGCCGGGAGATGAGCCCCCGGGGGTCCTCCCAGGTCGCCGCGAAGTACGGTTCGGCTGCCGGAGCCCGCCAGTCGACCAGCAGACGGGTGCCGTCCGCGTCGGACACCCCGGCGCGCCCGATGTACACGGGCGGGCCCTCCGCAGGGGTCATCCGCCCGAGGCACATGTCGATGTCGAAGCGCTCCCGCAGGCGCAGGGTCGCACTGAGCCGTCGAATCTCGAGGTCGCGGTCGACCGCCGTCACACCGGCGTCCGCGGCCTGCCGACGGACGAGGGCGAGACGAGCGGTCAGGGCGTCCCGCTCCCGGGACAGCGCGGCGCCGAGACGCCGGAGGTGGGCACGATCGACGGCGATGAGGGCATCCGCGGATTTCGCCGCGTGGTCGTCGGGCAGGGTGAAGGGGTCGAGCACCGGAGGTCTCCTTCGCGAGAGCGGGCGGGGGCACACGAGCCGTCGATTCTGCCTCGTGGTGGGGGCCTTGTGGCAAGCCCCCACCCCGGCGATATCCTGGAAGTGCAGGGAGACGAGGGGACCTCATCATGACCCATCGGATCGGCTACCTCATCGGCAGCCTCGCATCGGACTCGATCAACCGCGTCCTCGCCACGGCGCTCGTGCGGCTCGCCCCGCCCGACCTGGAGCTCGTGGAGATCCCCATCCGGGACCTCCCGCTCTACAACCGCGACGACGAGCTCGAACCCGTCGCCGCGGTCACCGCGTTCAAGAGTGCCGTCGAGGGGGCGGACGGTCTGTTGCTCGTGTCGCCGGAGTACAACCGCTCCATCCCCGGTGCGCTGAAGAACGCCATCGACTGGGGTTCGCGGCCGTGGGGGCACAACTCCTTCGCGCGGAAGCCCACCGGCATCATCGGCGCCTCGACCGGGGCGATCGGCACCGCTGTCATGCAGTCCTCGATGCGGAGCGTGCTGAGCTTCCTCAACGCGCCGCAGCTGAACGCCCCGGAGGCGTACATCACGTTCCGGCCCGAGGTGTTCGGTGCCGACGGCACGGTGCACGACGCCGACACCGAGAAGTTCCTCGCGCACTACATGGAGGAGTATGCGGCGTTCGTCGAGCGGGTCCTGTCGCTCACCGCGCCGGGTCACGTCGGCGATCGGTAGGCCGTGCTCGCCGCGTCAGGAGGGCAGGTCAGCGACGAGGGCGCTCAGGGCCATGGCGTCATGGGGCGCGTGCCCGCGGGCGTCGTTGTCGAAGTACACGTAGACGTCGCGCGGCTTCCCGTCGTCGGCTCCTGAGCCGTCCGCCCATCCGCGGATGAGGGCCGCCCACTCCCGTAGCTCCGCGTCCGTGTACCCGCTGTGATAGAGCATCTGCGCACCGTGGAGTCGGACGTAGACGAGGTCCGCGGTGAGGGCGTCGAAGCGAGGCCATTTCCCGGCGGTGTCGGCGACGACGAGGGAGGTGCCGTGCTCCTGCAGAAGACGCAGGCTCGACGGATCGGCGAACGAGTCGGAACGCGGTTCGAGGGCGTACCGGAGTGGGCGGTCGGCATCGATCTCCAGCCACGCCCGGTCCTGCAGCCGCTCGTCATGACGTCGAGCGAGCGCGAGGGCCTCCGCCGTCGTCCGGGGAAGGGTGTCGAGGAACGACTCCAGGAGCTCGGCGTCGAAGCGCTGACGCTCGGGGAGCTGCCAGAGGATCGGTCCGAGGCGGGGACCGAGGGCGAGGACCCCCGACGCGAAGAAGTTCGCCAGCGCCTGCTCGACGTTCCGCAGCCGGAGCATGTGACTGACGTAGCGCGAGCCCTTGACCGCGAACACGAAGTCCTCGGGAACGCTCGCCGCCCACCGCCGGTAGCTGTCCGGCCGCTGCAGGGAGTAGAACGAGCCGTTGAGCTCGACCGTGGGGAACAGCGACCCGATGTGTTCGAGCTCTCGTCGCTGCGGCAGGCCGCGCGGGTAGAAGTCGCCGCGCCACCGGGCGTACCGCCATCCGGAGACGCCGATGCGGACCCGGCCTCCACCGCCCTTCCGCGTCATCGCCGCCTCCGTCGGGTCAAGCCCCTTGCCGCTGTCATCCGGCGTCGGCAAGCTGGAGACATCCACACCGAAGGAGGAGAAGCCATGTCCCTGAATGACCATCCGATCGACGATGTGAAGCCCGAAGCCGACCTGCAGGAGCAGGAGCGTCTCGCCGCGGAGACTCCCGAGGACCCGGAAGTGCCGACCCCGTCGGCGCCGGAGCCGCACCCCATCGAGGCGGATCCCGCGGATGCCGCGGAGCAGCGGATCGAGGTGCCCCTGGACGAGGACGGCCTCGACGAACCCGCCGACGACTGACCGCATCCGGCGGTGTGCGCGCCGGTCTGGCGTCGGAGACTGCGGAGACGCGTCATGGTGCACGACGGTAGTCCGACGGGCGCGCGCGTTCGCCGGGGTTGACGCTCGGCGTGACGGCGGCTAGCCGCGGGGTATGCCCTCTCGACGGGACCGCCCCAACTCGGTGCTGCCGAGAGGGCTCACCGTCCTACCCGGACGGTTGGGGAGGCGGCGAAGTCTCGCTGTCTCTACGGCTGATCCCCCAGAGATTCAGCCGGTAGCCCCCGCTACGAGAGCAGGATATCCCTTAATCTCCTTGTCCGCCATTTGGGGGACAAAGATTTCTTCGAAAATTCTGCGCGGCTCCGATCCCTGTCGCCGATGCGAGCCGTTCCGTAGGGTGGGGGCATGGACAGGATGCTCGTCTTCGCCGGTCAGGTCGCGCTCCCGGTCGGGCACCGGGTCGAGGTCTCCGAACTCGTCGACCCGCAGACGGAGGAGCCGGTCGTCCTCTCGCTGCTCGACCTCGATACCGGTATCCGCTACCGTCGCGCCGAGGAGCCGCGGGCCGAGGTGACGCACTGGATCGGTCGCGTCCTCGACTGCACGGTGGCGGTGGGCGTCGCTCCGCGGACGTCGCTGCTCCTCGACCCCATCGGGCCCTCGGCCAGCGGCGCGGGCATCGCTCTGCGGGGCGCGGACGAGGCGGTCAACGCGGCCAAGGCCGAGGCTGATCGCTGGGGCGGATCGGATCGGCCCCCGCCGGAGGAGCCCGAACGCTTCTGGTGACGGCCGGAAGCCGGGGCCCCTCGCGCTCCGGGGTCATCGGAAGTCCCGCGAGCGGTGCATGACCCCCGTGCGGAGGTCTTCGAAGGCGTCGGCGAGCACATTGACGACCCCCTCCGGTGAGCGCTCGAGGATGCCGCGGATGATGAGCGCGGGGGACTCTCGGGCGATGCGACCGAACCGTCCCCAGACCCCCGTCGAGCAGATCACGTTCACCAACCCGCTCTCGTCCTCGAGGTTGACGAACGTGACGCCGGCGGCGGTGGCGGGTCGCTGTCGATGGGTGACGAGACCGGCCACCTCGACGCGTCGTCCGGTCTCGTGGCGCTGCAGGTCCGCGGCGGTCAGGACGCCGCGAGCCCGGAGGTCGTCGCGGAAGTGCGTCATCGGGTGGTCGTCGGTCGAGATGCCCGTGGCCCAGAGATCGGCCGAGAGGCGCTCGTAGCTGGTCTGGTCGGCGAACAGCGGCGGCTGCACCGCCACCGTGGTCCCCGGGAGGAACCGGGCGCGGTCTTCCGCGGCGGCCCCGGCGAGCCAGATGGCCTCCCGGCGCTCCAGCCCGAGGCATGCGAAGGCTCCGGCGGTGGCGAGGGCCTCCACCTGCGCGGCCGTGGCATCGGTGCGACGCACGAGGTCGTGCAGATCGCGGTAGGGACCGTGAGCCTTCCGTTCGGCGACGATGCGCTCCGCCATCGGCACCCCGATCCCGCGGATGCCGCTGAGGCCCAGACGCACCGCGAACCGTCCGTCCCTGCGGTGCGTCGCGGACTCGTCCGGTGCGTTCCTGTCGAACCGGTGCACGGGCGGCTGCGGGTCGGCCAGGCAGTCGTCCCTCCCGGTCGTGCCCGCCGCGTCCGGGGTGAGGGGTTCGAGGGTCTCGGTGGCGCCGGAGAGATGCAGATCCGGGCGGCGGACCTCCACGCCGTGCCGACGGGCATCCGCCGTGAGGGTCGCAGGGGAGTAGAAGCCCATCGGCTGCGAGCGCAGCAGACCCGCGAGGAAGGCTGCCGGGTAGTGCAGCTTCAACCACGAGCTCGCGTAGACGAGCAGCGCGAAGGACAGCGAATGGGACTCGGCGAACCCGAAGTTCGAGAACGCCTGGATCTGCGCATAGATCCGGTCGGCGGCCTCGTCGACGAGCCCGCGGCGGGCCATCCCCGCATACAGCTTGTCCCTGACCTTCTCGATCTTCTCCAGACCTCGCTTCGACCCCATCGCGCGGCGCAGCAGGTCGGCCTCATCGGCGGTGCAGTCGCCGACGGCCGTGGCCATCTGGATGAGCTGCTCCTGGAAGATGGGGATGCCCAGAGTCCGCGCGAGGATGTCCTCGAGGTCGCTGTGCGGGTACGGGATGGGGAAGTCCTCCGGGGGCTCGCCCCTGGCCTCCCGCTCCCGGTTCGCCTCGTCCACCCTGTCCTTCGCCATCTTGCGCCGGACGAACGGGTGCACGGCGCCGCCCTGGATGGGCCCGGGGCGGATGAGGGCGATCTGGATGGCGAGGTCGTAGAAGCGTCGCGGCTGCAGCCGGGGGAGCAGCCCGATCTGCGCGCGGGACTCCACCTGGAAGACGCCGATCGAATCGGCCCGGCAGAGCATGTCGTAGACGCCGGCCTCCTCCTTCGGCAGGCTCTCCAGCGTCCACTCCTCGCCCGTCGCCTCCCGGACCAGGTCGAAGCAGTGCTGCAGCGCCGCGAGCATGCCCAGGCCGAGGAGATCGAACTTCACCAGCCCCATGAAGGCGGCGTCGTCCTTGTCCCACTGGATGACGGTGCGGTCCTCCATGCGGGCGTGCTCGACCGGCACCACCTCGCCGACCGGCCGGGCGGTGAGCACCATGCCGCCCGAGTGGATCCCCAGGTGCCGCGGAGCCTTCAGCAGCTCGGCCGCGTAGTCGAGCACGGTGTCGGGGATGTCGTGCCCCTCGACGGGTTCGAGTCCCGACCCCCAGCCGTCCACCTGCCGCGACCAGGAGTCCTGCTGCCCCGGCGAGTGCCCCAGGGCTCTGGCCATGTCGCGGACCGCGTTCTTCGGCCGGTACTGGATGACGTTCGCCACCTGAGCCGCCCGCTCCCTGCCATACTCCCGATAGACCCACTGGATGATCTCCTCCCGCCGCCGCGAGTCGAAGTCCACGTCGATGTCCGGCTCCTCCGTGCGGGTGGTGGCGAGGAAGCGCTCGAAGGGGAGGCGGTAGAGGATCGGGTCGACCGCGGTGATGCCCAGCAGATAGCAGACCGCGCTCGCCGCAGCGGAACCCCGGCCCTGGCAGAGGATGCCGCGTCGCCGTGCTTCCGCCACGATGCCGTGCACGATGAGGAAGTACCCGGGGAAGTCCTTCTCCTCGATCACGTCGAGTTCACGGGCGATGCGCCGACGGCCGTCTTCGTCCAGCCGCGGATACTTCGACGGGACCGCCTCCCAGACCAGGTGCCGCAGCCAGCTCATCGGGGTGTGCCCCGACGGCACGTCCTGGCGGGGGAGGGCGGGACGCGCCATCCGGAGCGGGAAGGCCGAGGCCGCGGCCAGCTCCAGACCGTGGGAGATCGCGCCGGGGTACCGTCGGAAGCGGGCGGTCATCTCCGCCCCGCTGCGCAGATGCGCACCCCCGTGGGCCGGCAGCCAGCCGTCGAGCTCGTCCATGCTCCGGACCGCGCGGACCGCGGCCACCGCTTCGGCGAGAGGGGCCTGGTCCGGGCGGGCGTAGTGCACGTTGTTGGTCGCCACGACGGGCAGCCGCATCCGACGGGCGAGGTCGGCGAGGGTGTCGTTGCGCCGGGTGTCCAGCGGATCGCCGTGGTCGAAGAGCTCGACGGCGATGTTGTCGCGCCCGAAGAGGTCGACGAGGTGACGCAGCGGCGCAGCGGCGTCTCCGGCCTCCAGCCCCTGCCGTACCGCCCCCTTGCGGCAGCCGGTGAGGATCGTCCAGTGCCCGTCGGCGGTCGCTGCCAGCTCGTCGAGGTCGTAGACCGGGCGCCCCTTCTCCCCGCCGCGCAGCTGGGCCGCGGTGATCGCCCCCGACAGACGGTGGTATCCCTCGAGGCCCCGGGCGAGCACGAGCAGATGCGTGCCCGGCGGATCGGCGGCCCCCTGCGGAGCGGAGGGGAGGTCGAGGGAGAGTTCGGCGCCGTAGACGGTCTGCAGGCGCAGCTCCATGAGCTCCGCCAGCTCGGCGAAGCGGGCGGCACCGTAGAACCCGTCGTGGTCGGTGAGGGCGAGCGCGCTCAGGCCGAGACGTTCGGCCTCCGCGAGCAGGTCGTCGGGGGAGGACGCCCCGTCGAGGAACGAGTAGGACGAGTGCGCGTGCAGCTCGGCATAGGGCACCGCCTCCTCTGGCCGCTCCGGGAGGGCCGGGGGGACGAGCTTCCGCGGGCGACTCACCGGCCCGGGATCCGGTCGGAGTCCCGGGGGTGCGGAGGCCGCTTCGGGGATGGGCTCCCCGCTGAGAGTGCGTTCGAGCTGATCCCAGGTCAACGGCGGATTGTGCCAGCCCATCAGCGGTACCTCCCCTCGGCCCACCAGCGCTCGCCGGCCAGGAAGACCAGCCAGGCGCGGTCGCGGTCGTCGACGATCTGGAGCCGGTGTCCTCGTTTGCCGCCGCCCGTGCTCCAGCGCCGTTCGTGCACGGGCCACGGGCCGGCCCAGGCCTGCACGGTCGCCCCGTCGATGCGGGCGGGATCGTGCGTGAGGGCGCCGCGGTCATCGACGTCGATCGTGCTCCCGTCCGCCGCGACGACGCCGATGGGACGCGGGGGCCGGAACACCTCGGAGGGGAGGGGATCCGGGAGGCTCCCCGGCCAGGGGGACCGCGGATCACGCGGAGGCACCGGACGCTCGCCCCATGGCGTGAGCACCTGGCGGTCGGCGAGCCAGCGCCCTCCGGAGAGGGCGGCGGTGACCACGCCCTGATGCCCCAGCATGGTCTGCACCCGCGAGACCGCGTGGTGCAGCCGCTCATCGGTGCCCGAGCCGAAGAGCCCCGGTTGGTGGTGGGCGGCGTCGTCCACGGCGACGGGGAGGAGGCGGGCGGCCATGATGCCCCCGAACGCCCTCGCCTCATCGACGGGTTCGCGGGCGGTCAGGGCGGCCAGCGCCTCCAGCTGCCAGCGCACGCGGTCCACGAGGTCGGCGGCGTCGAAGCTCGTCGGATGCAGCCAGGTGCGGGAGTGGACGACGCCGTCGTCGTCGGTCAGGTCGATCCGCACCTCGGTGCACACGAGGGACGCATCCGCCAGGGCGAGCATCACGGCATCGGCGGTCTGCCGCACGGCGAAGGCCACCTGGTCGGTGCCGCCGAGAGGGGACTCGAACTCGATGGTCCTGGCCAGTTCGGGATCCGGCGGCCGAGGGGCCAGCGGGCGGGAATCGGCGCCGGCGGCGAGGGCCTGCAGGCGGGCGCCGTGCTCGCCGAAGCGGTCGCGGACGTCGAGAGGGGCGAGCGCGGTGAACTCGCCGAGGGTCCGCACGCCGAGGCGGAGGAGGAGATCGCTGATCTGCTCGTCGCGGAGTACCTGCACGGGATAGGGGGCCAGGAACTCGCGGGATCCTCCGGGCGGGACGACGGTGCAGGCGGCGGCGCCGCGGGCCGCGATCTCGGCGGTGAAGGGGCCGTCGGCGACGCCGACACGCACCTCGGGGAAGCCGGCCGCAGCGAGGACCGCGGACAGCGCCGCCGCAGCTTCGGCCTCTCCGCCGTGATAACGGGCGATGCCGCGGGCGCGCAGGATCGCGAGGCCGGGGCGCAGGAGCGTGACGCCGGGGGCGTGCTTCTCGATGAGCTGCAGCACCGGGACGAAGGCGCGCTCGTCCTTCTCTGCGTCGTGGGGGAGGACCTGCAGCGAGGAGAGCAGGCCCTGGGCGACGCGGCGGCGCTGCCCGATGCGGACGCCGTGCGCCCGCGCCGAGGCGGTGCAGGCGACGACCGTGTTCGCCTGCACCAGGGCCGTCGGCGGATGCGGCCCTCCGCCCAGCACCGCCCGCAGTGGCCAGTCGGGGAACCAGAGCACGAGGACGCGGAGAGGAGCGTTCATCCCGCCTCCGCCCAGAAGAGGAGGTCGGAGGACGCGGACGCAGCGCTGTCCGTCGGGGAGGGGGCGAGCGGCGGCAGGGCGGTCAGCTCCGCGGCCGCGGTCTCCACGGCTCCGTGTCCGCCGGGAAGTCGCACGCGCACGCTCGAGGCGCGGGGGCTGTGCCTGGTCCGCGCGGTGACCGTCACCGTGCAGTCCGAGAGCAGCCCCCACCCCTCGCCGAGCCCGTGCCAATCAGGATCGTGCAGTCGGATGGTCCCCTCGCTCTGCGCCCAGCGGCCGGCGCCCGGTTCCTCCGCCACGAGCAGTGTGGCCCCGCGGTCGCGCAGGCGGGCACTCAACCGGGAGACATCGGCGTCCCGTGCCCTCGTCGTCGGCTGCACGACGATCAGGGGCACCACCTCGGCCAATGCGGACGCCGCCGCGAGCCAGCGGTCTCCCGGGTCGGGGACGAGGATCAGCCGGCTCAGATCGATGCCGTAGGCGGCGGCGGCCTCGACCCCGAGGGTGGGCATGCCGATCACCGCGCACCAGTGGCCCCGACCGGAGGAGGCGCTGAGCAGCGCGAGCACGAGGGTGGGCGAGGGGGAGACGGTGTACGAGGTGCCCGTCTGCAGCCCTTCCTCCGGCAGCAGCGCCGCGAAGGCGGGATCGAGGGGGAGGAGCGTGTGCTCGCTGCGCCGTCGCTGCATCCGGCTGATCTCGCGGCGCAGTCGCAGCACCTCTCCGGCGCGGGTGTCGCTGGTCGGAGAGAGCGCGGTCATCGCATCGAGCCCGATCCCCATGTATCCATCCTCGAAGATATGTACGAATAAAGCAAGTGATGAGACTGACGCTAGTTCGTACATCCGACATCGCCGCTGGTTGTCCACAGGGCGCTCCGCGCCGTCCCGGATCTCCCTACCCTGCCGGGATGGACATCCGTCTCGCCCTCCTCGGTCTCGTGCACGGCGCCCTCCTCGGGATCGGGATCCTGCTCACCGTGATCGACGTCCGCACGCACCGACTGCCGAACCGCATCGTGCTGCCCACCCTGGCCCTGCTGGTCGTGGCGGTCTCCGTCGACGCCGTCATCACCGCAGACGCGGCGCCGCTCGGCCGGGGCCTGCTCGGCTCCGTCGTGCTCGGTGGCTTTTACGCCGTGCTGCGGATGATCAGCCACGCGGGCATGGGAGGAGGGGACGTGAAGCTCGCCCTCGTGATCGGACTCCTCCTGGCGTGGCACGGCTGGGGCGCGTTCCTCCTGGGCGCGTCGTCCGCCTTCGTGCTCGGGGCGGTCTTCGCGCTCGTGCTCCTCGCCGCGGGAGGGGTCGACCGGAGGACGCGCATCGCCTTCGGGCCGTGGATGATCGCGGGGGCCGTCCTCGGTGTCCTCGGGGGCTGACCGTGCAGGTCGCACCGAATGGGGGAGGGCGGCGCTACCCTGGGCACATGGCACTCGCACGACTTCACGGCGGCCCGCTGGACGGGCAGATCATCCCCCTCGACGACGCGGACGACAAGCTGATCGTCCCCTACAGCGAGACGCAGGTGGTCTACAACCGCCGCGGCGAGCCGCAGAACACGGGCGAGGGCGACGGCCCCACCGAGGTCGACTACTGGTTCGAGGAAGCCCTCGAGGACCTCACGCTCGAGGATGACTGAGCCCTCTCGCACCGTCGAGGTCGAGCGCAAGTACGACGTCGACGAGGGGACTCCGCTGCCGGACTGGGCGGCGATCCCCGGCGTCGATGCCGTCTCGCCTGCCGAGTACCGTGCCCTCGACGCCCGCTATCTGGACACCGCGGACGGCGCGCTGGCCCGTGCCGGTGTCGCCCTGCGTCGTCGCTCCGGCGGACCGGACGAGGGGTGGCACATCAAGGGTCCGCGGCAGGGTGACGGCCGGGTCGAGCAGGGCTGGCCCCTCGGCGACGAGGAGATCCCGACGGCGGTGCGTGAGGCGATCGCCGCCTGGACGACCGCGCCGTTGGAACCTCTCGCCCGCATCGAGAACGACCGGACGGCGTACCTCCTCACCGGACAGGACGGCGTCGTGGCGGAGTTCGTCGACGACCACGTCCAGGCGACCGACCTGCGCACCGGGGCGCGACGTGCGTGGCGGGAGTGGGAGGTCGAACTCGGGCCCGCAGGCCCCTCCGACGACGCCGGCCGCTCGGCGTTCTTCGCGGCGATCGAAAGCGCCGTGCGCGCGGTCGGCGGCCGAGAGGCGAGCTCCGACTCGAAGCTCGCCCGCGCCCTCGGCTTCTAGGCCGCGGACTCTCCGGATGCAACCCCTTTCCGCGTCCGGCTCCGGGGTGGTTGAGTGACGACATGAGTCGACCGCCCGTGCTCCGATCGCTGCAGACGATCGTCCCCGAGACCGTCCTCGTGCAGGAGCAGGTACGCGACGTCTTCGCCGCCCAGCCCGATCTGGGACGGCTGGCGCAGCGCATCGTGGCGACGTCGTTCAACGTCTCCGGCATCGACACGCGGCATACCGTCATCGCGGAGCTGGCCGATGACGCCGACCAGGATGAGCCCTTGTTCTACGATCGCGCCTCCGGACAGCTGCTGGCGCCGGGAACGAAGGCGCGCAACGACGTCTACACGCGTGAGGCCTCCCGTCTCTTCGTCGATGTCGCGCGCCGCGCCCTCGAGGCGGACCCCGACCTGGACCCGGCGGACGTGACGCACGTCATCACGGTCTCCTGCACCGGCTTCCATGCCCCGGGCCCCGAGTACGAGATCGTGCGCGGGCTCGGCCTGTCCGATGCCGTCCAGCGCTATCACCTCGGCTTCATGGGGTGTTACGCCTCGATGCCGGCCCTGCGCGCGGCCGCACAGTTCTGCGCGGCCGATGAGAACGCGGTCGTCCTCGTCGTCAGCGTCGAGCTGTGCACGCTGCATCTGCGCTCTTCCGAGGATCCGGACACCATCGTGGCCTCCTCCCTGTTCGCGGACGGGGCTGCCGCCGGGATCGTGACGGCACGGGACCTGCCCACTGCCGTCCCCGCGCTCCGGCTGGACGGCTTCCACACGGCGATCGTGCCGGAGGGCGTGGACGACATGGCCTGGACGATCGGTGACTCGGGCTTCGAGATGATCCTCTCGACCGCCGTCCCACAGATCATCGGGGAGTCGATCATCGGGGCGCTCACGCCGCTCTACGGTCGTGAGGACGACCTGGCGGAGGCCTTCGCCGCCGGGCGGGTGGGCGAGCGGGTGCGCCACTGGGCGATCCACCCCGGCGGGCGCAGCATCCTCGACCGGGTGCAGGAGCGGATGGCCCTGAGCGACGTGCAGTTGCGACCCGCGCGCGAGACGCTCCGGGAGTACGGGAACATGTCGAGTGCGACCGTGCTGTTCGTGCTGAAGCGCATCCTCGAGCAGGAGGGCGCGGATCCCGGTGACCGCGTGGCGGCGATGGCCTTCGGCCCGGGGCTCACCGCCGAGAGCGCGCTGCTGACCGTGGTCGCGCCCGCACCGTGAGCCTGGACCTGTCGGCGCGTGCCGTCGACCTCGTCGAGCTCATGGACGACCCCGACGCGGATGAGGAGGCGCTCGGTCGCACGTATCGGCGCTTCAGCGCCGTCAACGCGGTCGTCTCGCGCCCCGGACGGCTGTATCGGCGGGACATCCGTCCCCGGGCGGCGGCCGGGCGTGTGCTGCGCATCCTCGACATCGGCGCCGGTGGTGGCGACCTGTGCCGCGATCTGGTCCGGAGACTGCGTCGCGACGGCCTCCGGGCCGATGTCACCGCCCTGGACGCCGACGAGCGTGCGATCCGCTGGGCCTCGGCGCACGACGACGGTGCAGGGATCCGCTATCGCCACGCGTTCTCCGGGGACCTCGTGGCGGCGGGCGATACCTATGACGTCGTGCTCTCCAACCACGTCCTCCATCACCTCGACGCCGCAGCGCTGCACGCGGTGCTCGACGACTCCCGCGCCCTGGTCGGTGATCGCGGACTCGTCTCCCACCACGACATCGCCCGCAGCCGCCTCGCCTACGGGGCGTTCGCCGTGGGCACCCGGCCGTTCGCGGGAAACCTTCTCGCGGGCTCCTTCATCCGAGTCGACGGCCTCCTGAGCATCCGCCGCTCCTATACCCCGCGGGAGCTCGCGGCCGTCGCGCCGCCGGGCTGGGAGGTCCGGTCGCACCTGCCCGCTCGGCTCGAACTGCGCTGGGAGGATGGCGATGGTCGACCATGATGTCCTCGTGGTCGGCGGCGGTCCGGTCGGGCTGCTCCTCGCCTGCCTCGTGGGGCAGGACGGTCGCCGGGTGCGGGTGTGCGAGCGTCGCCCCGAGCCGGGCACGCAGACGCGGGCGATCGGGATCCACCGTCCGGGGCTCGATGCCCTCGACGCCGCGGGAGTGGGTACCGGCGTGCGCTCCGAGGCGCTCCGCCTCTCCGGCGGCGAGGTCCGCAGCCGCGGCCGGCGACTCGCCGCCCTGACCTTCACCACCGAGCGTCCGATCCTGACGCTCGCGCAGCCCCGCACCGAGGAGCTGCTGCGAGACCGTCTCCGGACGCTGCAACCGGATGCGCTGCAGTCCGGCTCCGTCGTCCGCTCGGTCCGCGACGAGGGGGCGTTCGTGCGGGTCGGGATCGACGGCGAGCACGGACGTCGGGAGGAGACGGCGTCGATCGTCGTCGTCGCGGACGGCGTCCGGAGTCCCCTGCGGGAGGCGTTCGGTGCGGGGTGGCTGGCGCGCACCGGAACCGCAGGCTACGCGATGCTCGACGTCGACGATCCGCCGGCCGACGATCGCGCCGTGCTGTACTTCGAGCCGGACGGCCTCGTCGAGTCCTTCCCGTTGCCGGGCGGCCGGCGCCGCTGGGTGGTGCGCGAAGACCGTGGTCGGACGGTGTCCACAGCCGCCGAGCTGGCGGACATCGTCGGTCACCGGACCGGGGAGAGGCTCGAGGTCGACCCCACCGCGCCTGTCTCCTCGTTCCGCGCGGCCCAGCACGCGGCTCGACGGCTGCACCGCGGACGGATCGTGCTGCTCGGCGACGCCGCGCACGAGGTGAGCCCGATCGGCGGCCAGGGCATGAACCTCGGCTGGGCGGATGCGCTCCGGCTGGTCGCGGCGCTGCGCCGGACCGACCGCGGCGCCGCCCCCGTCCTCGACGGCTTCGCCCGGGAGGTCCAGCGGGCGGCGCGGAAGGCGCATCATCGCTCCGCGTTCTTCATGGCGATGGGGGCTCCGGCGGTCGCCCCGGTCGTCGCCGTGCGGGAGGGGCTGGTGCGTACGCTCGGTTCCTCCGCGCTGCGCCCGTGGACGACCGGTCTCATCACGATGCGCGGCCTCTGACGCGAGAAAGGCCCGGTCCGCCTGCGCGGACCGGGCCTTTCTCGAGGCGGGGGATCAGAAGTTGATCATGTGGCCGGCCAGGCCGTGGAAGCCCTCCTGCAGCGCCTCAGACAGGGTCGGGTGGGTGTGCACGTTGCGAGCCAGCTCGAGGGCCGTGAGGTCCCACTTCTGCGCGAGGGTGAGCTCGGGCAGCAGCTCCGACACGTCGGGTCCGATCATGTGCGCGCCGATGAGCTCCAGGTGCTCGGCGTCGGCGATGAGCTTGACGAAGCCGACCGGCTCGCCGAGGCCGTGCGCCTTGCCGTTGGCCATGAAGGGGAAGGTCGCGACCTTGATCTCGCGTCCTTCGTCCTTCGCCTGCTGCTCGGTGAGCCCGAAGGACGCCACCTGCGGCGAGCAGAAGGTCGCCCGCGGCATCATGCGGTAGTCGCCCAGCGTCATGGTCTCGGCGCCGCCGATGGTCTCGGCCGCGACGACACCCTGTGCCTCCGCGACGTGCGCGAGCTGCAGCTTGGCGGTCACGTCGCCGATGGCGTAGATGCCCTCGACGTTGGTGCGCATGTGGTCGTCGATGTCGATCGCGCCGCGCTCGGTGAGCTTCACGCCCGTCTTGTCGAGCCCGAAGCCCTCGACGTTCGGCGCGAACCCGACCGACATGAGCACCTTGTCGGCCTCGATCGACGCCTGCTGGCCGTCCTTGCCCGTGTAGGAGACGGTCACGGAGGAGCCGTTGTCGACGACCGACTCGACCTTGGTGGAGGTGAGGATGTCGACGCCGTAGTTCTTGTACTGCTTCGTGATCTCCTTCGACACGTCGGCGTCCTCGTTGGGGAGGGCGCGGTCGAGGAACTCGATGATCGTGACCTTGACGCCGTAGTTCGTCATCACGTAGGCGAACTCCATGCCGATAGCGCCGGCGCCGACGATGACGATGGACTTCGGCAGCTCACGGGAGAGGATCTGCTCCTCGTAGGTCACGACGTTGTCGCTGAGCTGCACGCCGGGGAGCAGACGGACCTTCGAGCCCGTGGCGATGATCGCGTTGTCGAAGGTGATCTCCTCGGTGGAGCCGTCCGCCTTCGCCACCGAGATGGCCTTCGGGCCCGTGAAGGTGCCGCGGCCGTCGTACTCGGTCACCTTGTTCTTCTTCATGAGGAAGTGGATGCCCTTGACCCGGCCATCGGCGACGACGCGGCTGCGGTCGAACGCCTTGCCGTAGTCGATCGTGAACTCTCCGGAGATCCCGAAGAAGTCGGCCTTGTGGTTCAGCGTGTGCGCGATCTCCGCGTTCTTCAGGAGCGCCTTGGAAGGGATGCAGCCGACGTTGAGGCAGACACCACCCCAGTACTTCTCCTCGATGATGGCGGTGGACAGACCGAGCTGCGCGCTGCGAACCGCAGCGACGTATCCGCCAGGACCTGCACCAAGGATGACGACGTCGTAGTGTGGCATGCCTTAAGCCTATCGCTCCGAGGGGGTAGCGGAATCGGTCGGAGCCGGTCCCCGGCGGCGGCGCAGGACGAGCCAGACGACAAGGGCCAGCGCGGCGAGCACGAGGATCGAGAGCACCCAGATCCACACCGAAGGGGCTCCCGCGTCGTCTCCCGCGTCCGGTGCCGTCGTCGCGGTCGCCTCGGGGGCGGCGGTCTGCTCCGTCGTCGGCGCCGCCGTCGGGGGAGCGGTGGTGGGCTCGTCCGACGGCGCGGCCTCGTCGCCGACCGTGGCGGTGAAGGAGAACTCGCCGGAGGTCGGGTGGCCGTCGCTCGAGACGACCTTCCAGACGACGTGGTACTCACCGGCGGGCCCGGAGCCGAGCAGGGGCTGCGTCACGATGGCGCCCTCGACCGTGGGAGTGCCGTCGATGACGGACTGACCGGCCGGATCCGTGACGGTCAGCTCCGTCGCTCCTTCGCCGTCGATGAGCTTCGCGCTGAAGGTGAGGGTGAGCTCGGAGGGCAGCGTCTCCACGGAGCTGTCCGCCGCAGGCGACGACGACACGAGCGCGTCATGGGCGGACGCGGAGAGCGGGGAGAGGAGGACGAGGAATGCGGCGAGGAGGGTGGCTGCGAGGGCGATCGGGGCCGCCGGGCGGCGCAGAGCTGTGGTCTTCACGAGTCCAGCCTATGAATCCCCGGTATGGGACCGCTGAGTGTGAAAGCGGCCTCCCGCGCACCCCTCCGGATCGGATAGTCTGGACAGCCAGGAGGGCACAGTGACAGACAGCGACAGCCGACCGGCCGGTGAAGCCGCCATCCATCGCTCCGGCGAGCCGAGACACGACGTGACGCAGACGTTCGGACACGATTCCGATCTGTCGTTCGTGCCGTTCGGCGTGGAGTTGACCGATGTCGAGCAGTCGGCCATCGCGGCGCTGCCCTCGGGCTCGGCTCTGCTGCTCGTCCGTTCCGGTGCGCTCGCCGGTGCGCGGTACCTCCTCGACACCGACGTGACCACGGTCGGTCGTCATCCGGAGGCCGACATCTTCTTCGACGACGTCACGGTGTCCCGCCGTCACGCGGAGATCACCCGCAACGGGACGACGTTCGAGATCATCGATCAGCGCTCCCTCAACGGCACCTACGTGAACGGCGAGCGCGTGGACCGCAGCCCCCTGGCGGACGGCTCCGAGCTGCGCGTCGGCAAGTTCCGTCTGAACTTCTTCGCGTCCCCGCTCGACCGCGCGGCGAACGCCTGATGGCGGCAACTCCCGCCCGCGAACGCTCGGCGTCCGCGGGCCTGCTGAGTATCGGTCAGGTGCTCGCACGTCTCACCCCGGAGTTCCCCGACCTGACCTCCAGCAAGCTGCGGTTCCTCGAGGTGCAGGGCATCGTCCGTCCCTCCCGCACCGAGTCCGGCTACCGGAAGTTCTCCTCCTCGGACATCGAGCGCCTCCGCCTGGGGCTGACCCTGCAGCGGGATCACTACCTTCCGCTCAGCGTGATCCGCGAGCAGCTCGACGAGGCGGAGGCCTCGGGCGAGACGGCCGCGCTCGCCCCGCCGCCCTCGATCGCCCCCGCGCCGCGGCGTTACCGCCGCGACGAGCTCCTGGCCGCCGCCGGCGCCGGACCGCAGCTCCTCAACGACGCGATCAGCACCGGGGTCATCACCGCGCAGGAGACGTACTCCGAATCCACGGTCGCGCTGCTCCGCGGGCTCGTGGCGCTCGATCGGCACGGCATCGAGCCGCGTCATCTCCGCTCCCTGCGGCAGGGCGCGGAGCGGGAGGTCTCGCTCATCGAGTCGGCGCTCTCCACGCTGCTGCGTCGCACCGACGCCACCTCGCGGGCGCGCGCCAACGAACTCGCACCGGAGCTGGCCACGCGCATCGACGACGTCAGGACGTTGTTCGTGAAGGATGCGCTCACGCGGATCCTTTCGTAACGAACTGATTGCGACACACCTTCGGCGTCGCACGGATGTCGTTGCCGGTGCCGGGACCCTGCTCTACCGTGGAGATAACCGTTCCAGGGAGGATTTCAGATGAATGCGGATGAGCTCGCAGGCGACCCGCGGTTCGTGACCGAACTCCTCTTCACCGACGGTCTGCCCGCGATGGACGACGAGGTCGGCTATCGCGGCGCCGTGGCAGCCCGTGCGGCCGGCATCACCTACCGCCAGCTGGACTACTGGGCCCGCACCGAGCTCGTCGAGCCCACGGTGCGCGGCGCGAACGGCTCCGGCTCGCAGCGTCTCTACGGCTTCCGCGACATCCTCGTCCTGAAGCTCGTCAAGAGCCTGCTCGACACGGGCATCTCCCTGCAGCAGATCCGCACCGCGGTGGACGAGCTCCGTCGCGCCGGCATCCGCGATCTCGCGGGGACGACCCTCATGAGCGATGGCGCGTCCGTCTACCTCTGCACCTCGAACGACGAGGTGATCGACCTGGTCAGCCGCGGTCAGGGCGTCTTCGGGATCGCGGTCGGCAAGGTGCTGCGCGAGGTGGAGTCGACGCTCGTCGCCTTCGATGCCTCCGCGCCGGACCCCGTCGACGAGCTCTCCGCCCGTCGCGCCAAGCGCTCCGCCTGACGCTCCACCCCCGCTTCACGAAGAACGGCCACCCTCGAAGAGGATGGCCGTTTCGTCGTTCCGCGGTGTCAGCTCTGCGGTCCGTTCTCCGGAACGGGGACGCGACCCGTGCGGATGATGCGGTCGAGGAGCTGGTCGAAGTCCGCGGCGAGCTCCTGAGCGGAGTCGCCGGGCCAGATGTGCAGCGGTTTCGCGGCGCCCTGCGCCTGCTGCAGCGAGGTGCGCTCCGGAAGCTGCGGCGAGAGCACGAGGGGGCCGAACATGTCTCGCAGCTCCTTGATGCGGAACTGGTGCTCGATCGACTGCGGGCGCACGCGGTTGACCACGATGCCCAGCGGCTGGAGGCGCGGTGAGAGACCGCGGCGGATCTCCTCGATCGCGCGCAGGGCACGGTCCGCGGCGGCCACGGAGAAGAGGCCGGGCTCGGTGACGACCATGACGCGGTCGCTCGCGGCCCACGCGGTGCGGGTGAGGGCGTTCAGCGACGGCGCGCAGTCGATGAGCACGAGGTCGTAGTCCGCCTCGACCGCTGCGAGCGCCTCCTCGAGCTTCCACACATCGCGGACGCTCGGGTGCGGGCCGTCGAAGTTGATGGCGGACGGGCTTCCGATCAGCACGTCGATCGTGCCGGGGTGGACCTTCGCCCAGCCGCTGGAGGTGATCGCCTGGCGGACGGTCTTCTCCTTCGGGTTCGCCAGCACATCGGCGATGTTGAGTCGTCCGGCGACCTGGATGTCCATCCCGGTGGAGACGTCGGACTGCGGGTCGAGGTCGACGACGAGCGTCCGGACACCCCGGGCGAAAGCCGCGGAGGCCAGCCCGAGTGTCACGGTCGTCTTGCCGACGCCCCCCTTGAGAGAGCTGACGCTGAGTACGTGCACGGACTCCACGTTACCTTCCCCTAGGCTGGGGGAACACTCAGCCCCGCCCCATGTGCGTGCCTCGGCCGTGCATCGAGCTCTCAGAGGTGTGCATGTTCCAGAAGATCCTTGTGGCGAATCGTGGCGAGATCGCGATCCGGGCATTCCGAGCGGCCGTGGAGGTGGGGGCGCGCACCGTCGCCGTCTTCCCGCACGAGGACCGCGGCTCGGTCCACCGGCTCAAGGCCGACGAGGCGTACGAGATCGGCGAGCGGGGCCATCCCGTCCGCGCCTACCTGGACGTCGACGAGATCATCCGCGTGGCCACCGAGTCGGGTGCCGACGCGATCTACCCCGGCTACGGCTTCCTCTCGGAGAACCCGGAGCTCGCGGAGAAGGCCGCCGCCCACGGCATCGTCTTCATCGGTCCTCCCGCGAAGGTGCTGGAGATGGCCGGCAACAAGGTCGAGGCCAAGCGGCACGCGGTCGAGGCGGGCGTCCCCGTGCTCCGCTCGACCGAGGCCTCCGACGACGTCGACGCGCTCGTCGCCCAGGCGGAGGAGATCGGCTTCCCCCTCTTCGCCAAGGCCGTCGCCGGTGGTGGCGGCCGCGGCATGCGACGCGTCGAGACGCTCGGCGACCTCGGACCGGCCCTCGCCGAGGCGATGCGGGAGGCCGGCAGCGCCTTCGGCGACCCCCGGATGTTCCTGGAGCAGGCCGTCGTGCGCCCGCGGCACATCGAGGTGCAGATCCTCGCGGACAAGACCGGTGAGACGGTGCACCTGTTCGAGCGGGATTGCTCCGTGCAGCGGCGGCATCAGAAGGTCGTCGAGATCGCTCCCGCCCCCAACCTCGATGACGACGTGCGCCGGGCCCTGCACGGCTATGCCGTCGCCTTCGCCCGCTCCATCGGCTACGAGAACGCCGGCACCGTCGAGTTCTTGCTGGAGACGGCGGGGGAGCGCGCGGGAGAGGTCGTCTTCATCGAGATGAACCCCCGCATCCAGGTCGAGCACACGGTGACCGAGGAGGTCACCGACGTCGATCTCGTGCAGAGCCAGATGCGCATCGCCGCGGGGCAGACCCTCGCCGATCTCGGGTTGCAGCAGGAGAACCTGCACCTGCGGGGTGCCGCGCTGCAGTGCCGCATCACCACGGAGGACCCGACGCAGGGCTTCCGTCCCGACACCGGGAAGATCACCACCTACCGCTCGCCCGGCGGTGCCGGGATCCGGCTCGACGGCGGCACCGTGCACCAGGGTGCCCAGATCAGCCCGCACTTCGACTCGATGCTCGCGAAGCTGACCTGCCGCGGCCGCGACTTCCCGGCCGCCGTGGCCCGCGCGCGCCGTGCCCTCGCCGAGTTCCGCATCCGCGGCGTCTCCACGAACATCCCCTTCCTCCAGGCGCTGCTCGATGACGAGGCCTTCATCCGCGGCGACGTCAGCACGTCCTTCATCGACGAGCGCCCGGAGCTGCTCCGCGGTCGCGCCTCGAAGGACCGCGGCACGAAGATCCTCAACTGGCTCGTGGACGTGACGGTGAACAAGCCGCACGGTGCGCACCCCGGCGTCATCGACCCCGCGACCAAGCTCCCGCCGATCGACCTCAGCACGGAGCCGGCTCCCGGCTCCCGGCAGCGGCTGCTCGAGGTGGGCCCCGAGGAGTTCGTCCGCGGCCTGCGCGCGCAGACCGCCCTCGCGATCACCGACACGACCTTCCGCGACGCGCACCAGTCGCTGCTCGCGACCAGGGTCCGCACGAAGGACCTCGTCGCCGCCGCCCCGTACCTCGCCCGTCTCACCCCGGAGCTGCTGTCGGTCGAGGCCTGGGGTGGCGCCACGTACGATGTCGCGCTGCGCTTCCTCGGCGAGGACCCGTGGGAGCGGCTCGACAAGCTGCGTGCCGCCCTCCCGAACGTCGCCATCCAGATGCTCCTGCGCGGCCGGAACACGGTCGGCTACACGCCGTACCCGACCGCGGTGACCGAGGCCTTCGTGGCGGAGGCAGCGGCAAGCGGCGTCGACATCTTCCGGATCTTCGACGCGCTGAACGACGTGGAGCAGATGCGGCCGGCGATCGAGGCGGTCCGCGCCACGGGGACCGCCGTCGCCGAGGTGGCGCTCTGCTACACCGGAGACCTGCTGGACCCGGCAGAGGAGCTCTACACCCTCGACTACTACCTGAAGCTGGCGGATCAGATCGTCGCGGCCGGCGCGCACATCCTCGCGATCAAGGACATGGCGGGCCTGCTCCGCCCCGCCGCGGCCGCGAAGCTCGTCTCGGCGCTCCGTGAGCGCTTCGACCTGCCCGTGCACCTGCACACCCATGACACCCCCGGCGGGCAGCTCGCGACCCTGCTCGCAGCCAGCGCCGCCGGCGTGGATGCGGTGGACGCCGCCTCGGCGCCGCTGTCGGGCACGACCAGTCAGCCGTCGCTGTCGTCACTCGTCGCCGCCCTCGCCCACACGGAGCGGGACAGCGGGATCTCGCTCGCGGCCGTCTCGGATCTGGAGCCCTACTGGGAGGCGGTGCGTCGCCAGTACGCGCCGTTCGAGTCCGGGCTCCCGGGGCCCACCGGCCGCGTGTACCACCACGAGATCCCGGGCGGGCAGCTGTCGAACCTCCGACAGCAGGCCAAGGCCCTCGGGCTCGCCGACGACTTCGAGCTCATCGAGGACATGTACGCCGCGGCCGACCGCATCCTCGGACGCGTGCCGAAGGTCACCCCGTCGTCGAAGGTAGTGGGCGATCTCGCCCTGCATCTCGCCGCCGTGAAGGCCGACCCTGCGGACTTCGAGGCGAACCCGGAGAAGTACGACGTGCCCGACTCCGTGGTCGGCTTCATGGCGGGTGAGCTCGGCGACCTCCCCGGAGGCTGGCCCGAGCCGTTCCGGTCCAAGGTGCTCGCCGGTCGTTCCGTGCGGACCGGGCTCACGGCTCTCACCGACCAGGACGAGGCCGAGCTGGCGGGAACGAGCGCGCAACGACGCTCCCGCCTGAACACTCTGCTCTTCCCGGCTCCGGCGGCCGAGTTCGCCGAACGACGGGAGCAGTACGGCGACCTGTCCGTGCTGGACACCGGCGACTACCTGTACGGGCTGGTCCCCGGCCAGGAGCACCTCATCGAGATCGATCGCGGCGTCCAGCTCTACGTCGGGCTCGAGGCGATCGGCGAGGCCGACGACAAGGGCATGCGGACGGTGATGACCACGCTGAACGGTCAGCTCCGCCCGGTGTTCGTGCGGGACCGCTCCATCTCGGTCGATGCGCACGAGGTCGAGAAAGCCGACACGTCCGTCCCCGGCCAGGTGGCGGCGCCGTTCTCCGGCGTGGTCACCCTCAAGGCCGAGGTGGGAGCGACGGTGCGCGCGGGCGAGCCGGTCGCGTCGATCGAGGCGATGAAGATGGAGGCCGCCATCACCGCCCCCGTGGACGGGGTCGTGGAGCGGCACGCCATCTCCGAGACGCAGCAGGTGGACGCGGGCGATCTTTTGGTCGTGATCCGACCGGCGCACTAATCTTGTGCGGGCGAGGCCGCGCACCCTGGGCGCATCCCGAGGCCCGCACAGGTTGGGAGTGACACGTGACCGCGAAGAACAACGCCGACCCCGAGGACAGTCCGCTGGGGGTGCTCGACGACGCCGCATCCGTCGACACCGCCGGCATCGGCATCCTCGGCGGAACCGCGCAGGTGCGGGTGACCCTGCCGGCGGAGGAGGATGACGACCTCGCCGACGACGGTGTCGTGGATGGGGAGGTCGGCATCGACCTCATCGTCGACGACCTCACCCTCCCCGCGGTGCCGAAGCCCGTCCTCGATGCTCCGCGACTCGACGACGTGATCGACGCCGTCGTGGTGGAGGCGCCCGCGGCGGAGGAGCCCGTGGTGGAGGAGCCCGTGGTGGCGGATTCCGTGCCGGAGGAGCCCGTGCCGGCTGCCGAGCCCGTGGCTGACCTGGTCGCGGAGGAGGAGGCGGCCGCCCGCTTCCTCGCGAAGGCTGGAGCCGACCGTGCGGAGGTCCCGGCCGCGAAACCGGCGCGTGCCCCTCAGGCGCCCGTGCAGAAGGAGACCACGATGCCCGAAGCCGACGACAAGCCCGTCGCATCCGCGCACGCACGTCCGGCGCCCCGGACCGACGTGACCCTCACCGCGAAGCGTCTGGGGGAGCTGGGCGAGTCCGCCCGCGAGTCCGCAGATCTCCTCACCTCCGATCGCCTCCTCGACCCGCACCGCGTGGCCAAGCCGGAACCCGAGGGCGGGTGGAGTCACCTGCTCTACACGCTGTCCGGACGCCGGTTGAACATCGGCGACGGCCGTCGCGCGCGCGAGCGCAAGGAGCTCACGGCGCGGATCGCCGCCCCGCTCGCCGGCGGTGCCCGGTTCGTGCCGGTGCTCTCGCGGAAGGGCGGCGTGGGCAAGACCACGGTCACCGCGCTCCTCGGCATGGCCCTCGCTGACGCGAGGGAGGACCGCGTCATCGCCGTGGACGCGAACCCCGACCGCGGAACGCTCGCCGACCGGGTGCAGCGCGCGCAGCATGGCAAGTCCGTGCGCGACCTCGTCCGCATCCGGGACGACGTGCGCGGGTTCCACGACATCTCCGCGATCGTGGCACGGGATGCGACGCGCCTCGACGTGCTCGCCTCGGACGCCGACCCGCGTGTCGCCGAGGCCTTCAGCGACGACGACTATCGCGACGTGGCCGATGTGGCCGCGCACTACTACTCCCTCGTCCTCACCGACACCGGCACGGGGATCGTCCACTCGGTGATGTCGGCGACCCTCGACCTCGCCGACCAGATCGTCATCGTCTCCGGACTCAGCGTCGACGAGGCGCGGCTGGCGTCCGAGACCCTCACGTGGCTGGAGTCCAACGGGTACGCGCAGCAGGCGCGCGACGCCATCGTGGTGCTCAACCAGTCCACGCCCGGGACGCCGCTCGTGCGGCTGGGTGAGCTCCAGGCGCACTTCGCGTCGCGGGCCCGCAGCGTCGTGCGCGTGCCGTACGACCCGCAGATCGCCGCGGGCGGGACGATCGTCTTCGCGAACCTCCTCCCCGAGACGCGGAAGGCGGCGAGGGAACTCGCGGCGCTCCTCGTCGAGGGCCTCCGGGCGAAGGCCGCCTGATGACGGTTCGCGAGATCCGCATCTTCGGCGACCCGGTCCTGCGGACGGTGTGCGCACCCATCGAGGAGATCGACGACGGCGTGCGTGCGCTCGTCACGGATCTCCTGGAGACCGTCGAGCTCCCGGGCCGCGCCGGCGTGGCCGCGCCGCAGATCGGCGTCGCGCTCCGCGCCTTCAGCTACAACGTCGACGGCGAGATCGGCTACGTGCTGAACCCCGTGCTGACCGAGGTCCGCGGCGAGCCCGAGCCGACGGGAGAGGGCTGCCTGTCGGTGCCGGGACTCTGGCACGACGCCCAGCGCCATCCCTGGGCCCGGGTCGAGGGGATCGACCTCGACGGACAGCCGGTGGTGCTCGAGGGGGACGGGCTGCTCGCGCAGGCGCTCCAGCACGAGACCGACCACCTCGACGGCAAGCTCTTCCTCTCCCGACTCGACCCCGAGACCCGGAAGGTCGCGATGCGCGAGGTTCGCGAGAGCTCCTGGTTCTAGCCGCCGACCCACCCCTTCACGTACGAGCCGGCCCCTTGCGCACGAGCGCAAGGGGCCGGTTCGGTCAGAAGGGGGTGGGTCGACGCGCGGGTCAGCCGCCGATGGCGACGTTGGTCGTGGCGACCGGCTCGTCGTAGATCGCGGAGATCTCGTCGGCGAAGTCGTTCATGATGATGTTCCGCTTGATCGACAGCTTCGGGGTGAGGTGGCCGGAGGCCTCCGTCCACTCCGAGTCCAGGATCGTGAACTTGCGGATGGACTCGGCGCGCGACACCCGCTCGTTCGCCGCGTCCACCGCACGCTGCACCTCGGCACGGACCTGCGCGTTCGTCGAAGCCTCCGCGAGGGTCATCTTCTCGTCGAGGCCGTTGTTCGCGAGCCAGGTCGGCAGCACCTCGGGGTCGAGGGTGACGAGGGCCGAGATGAACGGGCGCTGGTCGCCGACGACGACGACCTGCCCGACGATGGGGTTCGCGCGGATCGGGTCCTCGAGTGCGGCCGGAGCGACGTTCTTGCCACCCGCCGTGACGATGATCTCCTTCTTGCGCCCCGTGATCGTGAGGAAGCCGTCGGCGTCGAAGCTGCCGATGTCGCCGGTGTGGAACCAGCCGCCGTCGCTGAACGCCTCGGCGGTGGCCTCCGGGTTGTTCCAGTACTCCTTGAAGACGTTGATGCCGCGCACCTCGATCTCGCCGTCGTCGGCCAGACGCACCCCGACCCCGGGAAGGGCGGGGCCGACCGTGCCGATCTTCGACTTCGAGGCGAGGTTCACCGTCGCGGGCGCCGTGGTCTCGGTCAGGCCGTAGCCCTCGAGGATCACCACGCCGAGGCTGTGGAAGAAGTGACCGAGGCGCGCGCCGAGGGGAGCGGAGCCCGACACCGCGTAGACGACGTTGCCGCCCATGGCCTCGCGGAGCTTGGAGTAGACGAGCTTGTTGAAGAGCGCGAACTTGAGCTTCGTCCCGAACGGGATCTTCTTGCCCTCCTCGAGCAGCCGGGAGTGCTCGATCGCCACGTCGGCGGCGGCGCGGAAGATCTTGCCCTTGCCGCCCGCCTCGGCCTTCTGCTCGGCGGAGTTGTAGACCTTCTCGAACACGCGGGGGACCGCGAGGAGGAAGGTGGGCTTGAAGGAGCCGAGGGCAGGGAGCAGCTGACGCGTGTCGGGCTGGTGGCCGGTGCGCACCCCGGCGTGCACGTTGAGGATGGAGATGAAGCGGGCGAACACGTGCGCGGTCGTGATGAACAGCAGCGTGGACGAGCCGGGCGTCTGCACGACCTCGTCGAGCGCCTTGGCGGAGTTGCGGGACAGCTCGACGAAGTTGCTGTGGGTGAGCACGCAGCCCTTCGGTCGTCCGGTGGAGCCCGAGGTGTAGATGAGGGTCGCGATGTCGGAGCCGACGGCGAGGCCGCGGCGACGCTGGATCTCCTCATCCGAGACGGATGCCCCCTGCGCGGTGAGCGTGTCGATCGCGCCCAGGTGCAGCTGCCAGACCTCTCGGAGGAGCGGAAGGTCGCCGCGCACCTCGTCGACGCGGGCGAAGTGCTCCGGTGACTCGACGAGGAGGGCGATCGCGCCCGAGTCCTCGAGGATCCACTGGATCTGCGACGGCGAGCTCGTCTCGTAGATCGGCACCATCACGGCACCGGCATAGAAGAGCGCGAAGTCGACGAGGCTCCACTCGTACGTGGTGCGGGCGAGGAAGCCCACCTTCTCGCCGGGCTGGATGCCGGCGGCGGCGAACCCCTTCGCCAGCGCGATGACCGCGGTCTCGAAGTCGGCGGCGGTGATGTCGCGCCATCCGTCGCCCTGCGGGACGGAGAACAGCGCCCGGTCGGGAGTCGCCTCCACACGCTTCGCAAGCAGGTCGGCGACGTTCGCGTCGGGATCGGCGGGGACGATCGCGGGGACTTCAAACTGGACCACGGCAGCTCCTTCGGTACCGGTCGGGCACGGGCGTTGGTCCGAGTCTAGGGCATGGCACCCGGTCGCGGTCAGGGTGGAACTCAGTCGCTTTGCGGGTCGCCCGACGAGGAACATGAGGGCGATCCGCGTCGCGGCGCTAGACTTCACCTCGATGTTCTACTGGCTGATGAAGTACGTCGTGATCGGCCCTGTGGTCAAGGCCGTGTTCCGTCCCTGGATCGTGGGGCGGAAGAACGTGCCCGCGACTGGGGCGGCGATCCTCGCCAGCAACCACCTCTCCTTCGCGGACTCGATCTTCCTTCCGCTCGTGATCGATCGGTCGATGTCGTTCCTCGCGAAGAGCGACTACTTCACCGGACGAGGCCTCAAGGGCTGGTCCACCCGCTTCTTCATGAAGGCGACGGGTCAGATCCCCATCGACCGCTCCGGGGGCAAGGCGTCCGAGGCCTCCCTCAACACCGGCCTCCAGGTGCTCGGGGGCGGCGACCTGCTGGGCATCTACCCCGAGGGCACGCGCAGCCCCGACGGCAAGCTCTACCGCGGCCGCACCGGCATCGCCCGGATGGCGCTCGAAGCCAAGGTCCCGGTCATCCCGGTCATCATGGTCGACACCGACACCGCCATGCCCATCGGCCGCCGTATCCCGCGGGTCATGCGGGTCGGGATCGTCATCGGCGAGCCGCTGGACTTCTCCCGCTATGCGGGCATGGAGAACGACCGCTACATCCTCCGGTCCGTCACGGACGAGATCATGGTGGCCCTCCAGCGCCTCGGTCAGCAGGAGTACGAGGACGTCTACGCGTCCACGGTCAAGGACCGTCTTCCGACGCGCGTCACATAGGCCCCCGGCGCGTCTCGGCGGTGGTGCCGCCCACTAGGCTGGACGCATGCTTCCGCACCACATCGACGCCCTTGATGCCTGGCGCTCGCTTCCCATCAAGCAGCAGCCGCAGTGGCCAGACGCCGACCGCGTCGCCGACGTCTCCCGGCAGATCTCGAGCCTTCCGCCGCTGGTCTTCGCCGGTGAGGTCGACAACCTCCGCGACCGTCTCGCCAGGGCGGCCTCCGGGGAGGCCTTCCTGCTGCAGGGTGGCGACTGCGCCGAGACCTTCGCCGGGGCCACGGCCGAGCAGATCCGCAACCGCATCAAGACGGTGCTGCAGATGGCCGTCGTGCTCACCTACGGCGCGTCCATGCCGGTCGTCAAGATGGGGCGCATGGCCGGGCAGTTCGCCAAGCCGCGCTCCAGCGACACCGAGACGCGCGGCGAGGTCACCCTGCCGGCGTACCGCGGCGACATCGTGAACGGCTACGACTTCACCGAGGGCTCCCGTCAGGCCGACCCCGGTCGACTGCTGCAGGGCTACCACACCGCCGCTTCCACGCTGAACCTCATCCGGGCGTTCACGCAGGGTGGCTTCGCGGACCTCCGCGAGGTGCACTCCTGGAACAAGGGCTTCGCGCAGAACCCGGCGAACCAGCGGTACGAGCGCATGGCCGCCGAGATCGATCGTGCGATCAAGTTCATGGAGGCCGCCGGCGCCGACTTCGACGAGCTCAAGCGCGTCGAGTTCTTCACCGGTCACGAGGGTCTGCTCATGGACTACGAGCGCCCGATGACGCGGATCGACTCGCGGACGGACACCCCGTACAACACCTCTGCCCACTTCCTGTGGATCGGGGAGCGCACCCGCGAGCTCGACGGCGCGCACGTCGACTACTTCTCGAAGATCCGGAACCCGATCGGCGTGAAGCTGGGCCCCACCACCACGCCGGAGACGGCACTGGCACTCATCGACAAGCTCGACCCGGAGCGCGAGCCCGGCCGGCTGACCTTCATCACGCGTATGGGCGCCGGCCGCATCCGCGATGCGCTGCCCCCGCTGCTGGAGGCGGTCCGCGAGTCGGGTGCCCAGCCGCTCTGGGTCACCGACCCCATGCACGGCAACGGCATCACGACGCCGACCGGGTACAAGACGCGTCGCTTCGACGACGTCGTCGACGAGGTCCGCGGCTTCTTCGAGGCGCACCGGGCGGTCGGCACGTTCCCCGGCGGCATCCACGTCGAGCTGACCGGCGACGACGTCACCGAGTGCCTGGGCGGATCGGAGCAGATCGACGAGGCGGCCCTGGGGACCCGCTACGAGAGCCTGTGCGACCCGCGCCTGAACCACATGCAGTCCCTGGAGCTGGCGTTCCTGGTGGCCGAGGAGCTCGAGAAGCGCTGAGCCACGGGCGGACGCACGAAGGGGCCGGAACGATGTTCCGGCCCCTTCGTCGTGTCGGCGTCAGCCGGCGAAGCTCATGGTGAGCGTGATGCTCGCGCCCTTCCGCTGCGGTTCGGATGGGCTGTACGACTCCACGCGCGTGTTCTCGTTCGCGAGGAGGTCCCACACGGAGTCCGGCAGACCCGTGCTGCTCGTGTAGCTCCAGGTGAATCCGGCGTCTCGCAACGCGCCGGTGGCCTCGTCGCGCGTCATCCCGGAGACATCCGGCACATCGAACAGCGGCGGGCCCTGCGAGACGATCAGCTGGATCGTCTCGCCAGGACGCCAGGATCCTTCCTCGGTGCGGTCCGCGTACCCGATGACCCGGTCCTTGCCGATGGAATCGCTCGGGCGGTAGATGTTCTCCTCCGCCACCTTGAGGCCTTTGCCGGTGAGCGTCTCGGTCGCCTGCTTGACGGTCATGTCCGTGACGTCGGGCACCGGCCCGCGCGACACCTGGATCGTGGCGGTGTCCTTCTCGTGGACGGTGCAGCCCTCATCGCAGCCGAAGGCATCGCCGCCGTCACGGGGAGTGATGCGGACGTTGATGACCGATCCGGCCGCGGCGTCGGTGAAGTACTCCTCGTCGTCGGTGATCTCGAGGTTCGCCGCCTGCAACGCGGCCCGGACGTCCTCGGCAGGCTGTCCGGCCACAGGGGCGAGGTCGTGGGAGGCGGGGCCGGCGGACACGACGACGGCGACGGTGGTGCCCTTGTCGATCCTGGTGCCCTCGCCGGGGTCCGTCTCGATGACGATGCCCTTCTCGACGTCGACGGAGAACTCGTCGCGTTGGGCGGGTTCGAAGCCGGCTTCCGTGAGGTCTGCCGCCGCCTCGTCGTACGTCTGGCCCGCCACGGCGGGCACCGCGATCAGCGAGCCGGGACCGGAGCCGAACCACCAGCCCACGCCGCCGGCGAGGACGGCGAGCAGGAGGACGAGGGAGAGGAGGAACGTGCCACGGGCGCGGCGCTTGGCGGCCCGCCGCCGGAGGATGGTGGCGTTGTCGATCCCGGGGGAGGTGGCCGTCGCCGGTTCCGGCAGGAGCATGGTGCCCGGCATGACCTTGGTGAGGTCGCCGGAGTCGGCCTGATCCCGGGAGGCGCCGGTGGTCCGGGTCACGGCGGGGGCGACACCGATCTCGCGCTCGATCTCCCGCAGGCGCTCCAGCATCTGCTGAGCGTCGTCCGGACGCTCGTCCGGGGACTTCTCGGTGGCCCACAGCACGAGCTCGTCGAGCTGCTCGGGCACCGACGGATTGCGGACGCTGGGTCGGGGGACCGACTCGGTGGCGTGCTGGAACGCGATCTGCATCGGCTGCTCGCCCTTGTAGGGCTGCTCGCCGACGAGCATCTCGTAGAGCATGATGCCGAGCGCGTAGATGTCGCTGCGGGCGTCGGCGGTACCGCGGGTGACGAGCTCCGGCGCGAGGTACGCGATCGTCCCGAGGAGCTGCTGCCCGGTGGCGGTGTTCGCGGTGGTGGCTCTCGCGAGTCCGAAGTCGCCGATCTTGATACGGCCGTCCTCCGCGAGCAGGACGTTCTCCGGCTTGACGTCGCGGTGGACGATGCCCGCCCGATGCGCGGCGGACAGCCCGGCGAGAACGGCATCCATGATCGTGATCGTCTGAGCGACCGTGAGGCGCTTCTGCTCTCGGAGGAGCTCACGCAGAGTGATCCCTGGCAGATACTCCATGACGAGGTAGGCGAGTTCGCCGTCCTGGCCCTGATCGAAGACGTTGACGACGTGCGGGTCGGCGAGGCGGGCCGCGGCGCGGGCCTCCTGGATGAACCGGCTCTGGAACGCGGAGTCGTCACTGAGGTGCGCGTGCATGACCTTCAAGGCGATGCGGCGCTCCAGGCGGAGGTCGGTGGCGACGTAGACCGTGGCCATGCCGCCGCGGGCGATCCGCGCACGCACGCGGTACCGACCGTCGACAAGCCGCCCGATGAGGGGGTCGGCCTGATGATTGGTCGTCACGACAGAAGTCTATGGACGAATGGCTGAAAGCCCCGGGAACGCCTCACCCCTCGGGTCATCCGGATTTCCGGCGGCCTCACCCGTGCTGGGCGAGCCATGCGTACGCCTGGGCCTCCCACTGCCCGTAGCGATCGGGGTAGGCGGAGATCTGCACGGCCTGCGCCGCGTCGGTGAAGGGCAGCGACTCCCAGCCCGCGATGTCGAGCAGTCCGCGGGTGGTGTGCCCGTTCGGGTCGCCCGTGCCGCCGTAGAAGACCCGCGTGCTCCGCTCCGCGTCCATGATCTGCGCCGGGGTGCCCCAGCCGGTGCTCGGGCGCTGCTGGAAGATACCGAGCGAGTCGCGATCCCCCCAGTCCAGGTTGCGGAGATCCGACTCCACCATGCCGGTGGCGAGGGCGATGGCGATCCCGCGGTCGGAGACTCCGAGTTCGCGGCCCACGCGGATGATGAGCGCGGCGTTGGCAGCCTGCTCGGCCGTCAGGGTCGCACTGCGCTGTCCGGTCGGCGCAGCGGCGGGCTTCGGGGCAGGCGCCTGCACGGCGAGGCGCTGACCCGGGTAGATGATCGACGACGGGCCGAGGCCGTTCCAGGCGAAGAGGGACTGCGTGGTGGTCCCGTACCGCTGAGCGATCGAGAACAGCGTCTCGCCCGCGGCGACGGTGTGGGCGGTGCCGCCGCTCTGCGGGGGCGTCGCGGGTGCCGCCGCGGGTGTGGCCGCGGGTGCCGGAGGGGAAGCGGAAGCCGCGCCTCCGGATACGACGATCTTCTGTCCCGGGTAGATGATGGCGCCGTCGGGAAGGCCGTTGGCGGCGAGGATCGCGCCGACCGAGGTGGCGTACTTCCGGGCGATGCCGAAGACGGTGTCGCCCGCCACGACCGTGTGGGTCTTCGTCGCCGCAGGCACCGACGTGGGCGCCGGCGCGGGTGCCGAGGCCGGGGCGCGCAGATGCAGGGTCTGCCCCGGATAGATGACCGAGCGCCAGGAGAGGCCGTTCCAGCCGAGGACGTCAGCGGTGCGCAGTCCGTGACGACCGGCGATGCCGGCGACCGTGTCCCCCGGCTGCACGACGTGCGAGGGCGGGATGTTCTGCGTCGGTGCGACGCGCACCGGAGCGATCCGATGCCGTTCGTGCGGCGCGACCGGCGGTGCGGGCGCGGCGGCGGGTGTCGCCGTCAGAGTGGCGGCGAGGGCGCCGGCCACGGCTGTCTGGAAGATCACGTCAGCCCCCTTTTCGAGCACTTCACGCTGACACGGATGTATAGAGATGTCAACAGAAGTGACAGGTGTGACGAATGTGACGGAAGTGATGGATATGCGCGTCGGGGGCCGAGGTGAGATAGTGGCAACGTGTCTGAGAACGTCGCTGCAACCCCTGACGCCGCCCTCGAGTGGCTGACCATGCCCGACCTCGTCGAGGTGCTCGGCGAGCCCCTCGGCCGCGTGCGTCGTCTGATCGACGAGCATTACCTCGTCGGCTCGCGGCGCAGCGGCGTCTTCGCCGTTCCTGCGGTGTTCATCGTGGACGGCGAGCCGCTGAGCTCCCTGCGCGGGACGATCATCGTCCTGCAGGATGCCGGCTTCTCCGATGACGAACTGATCGACTGGCTGCTCGCCGAGGACGAGACCCTCGGGCGTTCCCCGATCGCCTCTCTGCTCGCCGGGCACAAGAGCGAGGTCCGTCGGCTCGCGCGCACCCTCGCCTGAGCGACCCGTTCAGGAGGAGCGCACGGTCGCCGCTCGGCCGAGATCGCGGAGCTCGCCGACCGCGGCGTCCTCGAGCCGGGCTCCGGAGAGCGCGCGATCGGCCTCTCCGGCGTAGTCGGCGATCATCGTCTCGACCCGTTCGAGGGCTCCGGTCCCGGCGATCGTCTCCTGCAGGAACGAGACCTGCGACGCCGTCAGGTCGGGGTCGCCGAGCATCTCGTCGAGCACCCGCCGGGCGGGTGTGTCCAGCTTCTCCCTGGTGAGCGCGATGAGGACGGTCCGCTTGCCCTCTCGGAGGTCGTCGCCCGCGGGCTTGCCGGTGACGGCGGCATCGCCGAACACACCGAGCACGTCGTCACGCAACTGGAAGGCGAGGCCGAGAGGGTGACCGAAGCGGCGCAGCGCCTCGGTCTGCCCGACGTCGGCGCCGGCGAGGCTCGCTCCCAGGATGAGCGGCTGCTCGATGCTGTAGCGCGCCGACTTCAGCGAGGCCACGCGCAGCGCGCGCTCCGCATGCTCGCGGTCATCGCTGACGCTCCACGCCGACTCCTCGGCGATGTCGAGGAACTGTCCGGTCGTGACATCGCGACGCATGCGCGCGTACTCGGCGCGCACGGTCCGCGCCGCGCCGTGACCGTCGAGCGCCGACTCCAGGAGGTCGTCGCTCCACGCCACGAGGAGATCGCCGAGCAGCACGGAACCGGCGCGCCCGAAGGCAGCGGCGTCGCCCCACCATCCGGCGGAGCGGTGGGAGGCCTCGAGCGCCCGGTGCGCCGCGGGACGGCCCCGGCGGGTGTCGGAGTTGTCGATCAGGTCGTCGTGCACGAGAGCGGCGGACTGGAAGATCTCCAGCGCCGCGCAGAGGTCCCACAGGGCGTCGTCCTCGACGGCGAGACGGTCACGGAACCGGGAGACGGCGCGCCACCCTGCGTGGCAGAAGCGGGCGCGCAGCCTCTTCCCTCCGGAGAGGGTGTCGGACGCCGCATCGAGGAAGGCGGCGGCGTCGTCGCCGTACCCCGCCGACTCCGCTCGCATGCGGTCGAGGAACAGGTCCAGTCGCGCGGCCACGGCGTCGGCGACGGAGGGGGAGGGGGACGGCACGACTCCCAGCATACGTAAAGGATGAGACGCCCGAACCGCTAGCCCCGGGCGCCGCTCGCGCGTAGACTGGAGGGCACCATACCCGAGGGGGACGAGATGCCACTCTCCGAACAGGAGCAACGTCTGCTCGACGAGATGGAACGCCATCTCCTGCACAATGACGCCGACGTCGTGAGCGCGCCGTCGGGCGATCGCACGCTCAGCTATCGCAATCTCGTCTACGGTGCTCTGCTCCTGCTGGCCGGCGTCGGCGGACTGGTCGTCGGTGTCATCCTCGGAGACATCTGGGGCATCGTCGTCGGGGTCATCGGTTTCGCGGCCATGCTCGGCGGCGTCATGCTGGCCGTCACCCCTGTCCGACGGTCCGGACCGGCAGAGCCCCGGACCCGCACCGCTCCGAAGCGGCAGGACTCCTCCTCCTTCATGGACCGCATGAACGATCGATGGGATCGGCGCCAGGACGGCCACTGACCTCCTCCCTTCCTCTCCACCACGAAGCCCGGATGCTGAGCATCCGGGCTTTTTCGTGCCTGTTGGGCATCCGGTCCCCACCGGCCCTCCACCGGCCCTCCACTGGCGCTCCACCTCGCTCCCCCGCGGAATGTCGCGGAAGTAGGGCGAGGTCCGCGGAAGCACAGGGACGATACCCTGGATTCGTCGTAGGAATGTGGAGGAAAGTGGAGTAAAGTGGGGCGCACCTCGAGTTGGCCGGACGGAGAGGGGGTGATGGCCGATGCTGCTGGGCACGCACTCACCGAAGCTGGACGACAAGGGACGGGTCATCCTTCCCGCGAAGTTCCGCGAGGACCTGGGCGGCGGCATCGTCGTCACCCGGGGCCAGGAGCGCTGCCTCTACGTCTTCAGCACGGCCGAGTTCGAGGCGATGCACGAGCGGATCCGTCAGGCCCCGCTCGCCAACAAGCAGGCGCGTGACTTCATGCGCATGTTCCTCTCCGGTGCCAGTGCGGAGATGCCCGACAGCCAGAACCGCATCACCATCCCCGCCCACCTGCGTCAGTACGCGGGTCTTCAGAAGGAGCTCATCGTGACCGGAGTCGGCGCCCACGCCGAGATCTGGGACGCGGAGAGCTGGAACGCGTACCTCGCCGCCGGCGAGGAGTCCTACGCCGAGCTGGAGCAGGAGGTGATTCCGGGACTGTTCTGACCACGGCTGTGATGCCCCGCCGCTCCCGCCCCGACACACTTCCCCGGTGCCGGGTCGAGATGCGGAGGGGGATCAGAGCCGAAGGTCGGACCCGAGAGAGATCATGAACCTCCGCGACATCCACACCCCCGTCCTGCTCGACCGCTGCGTCGAGCTCCTCGCACCTGCCCTCCAGGAGGACGGCGCCGTGCTCGTCGATGCCACCCTCGGCATGGGCGGCCATTCCGAAGCGCTACTTGAGCGATTCCCCGGAATCCGCCTCATCGGGCTGGACCGGGACACCGACGCGTTGAAGATCGCGGGGGAGCGGCTCGCTCGGTTCCGCGATCGCGTGACCCTCGTCCACACCGTCTACGACGAGATCGGCCTGCACGCCCAGGGCGCCGCCGGGATCCTCTTCGACCTGGGCGTCTCGTCGCTGCAGCTCGATGAGGCCGAACGTGGCTTCGCATACTCCAAGGACGCTCCGCTCGACATGCGGATGGACCAGACGAAGGGCATCACCGCCGCCGAGGTCATCGCCACCTACAGCGAGGGCAACCTGCGGCGCATCTTCGAGCGGTACGGAGAGGAGAAGCTCGCCGGACGGTATGCGCGCTTCATCATCGACGCCCGTCAGAAGCAGCCGATCACGCGATCGGGCGAACTCGTCGACATCCTCGTGGCCGCCACCCCCGCGGCCGCGCAGCGATCCGGGCACCCGGCGAAGCGCGTGTTCCAGGCCCTCCGGATCGAGGTCAACGCCGAGCTGAACGTCCTCGCGGACGCGATCCCCGCCGCGATGGACGCACTCGCGGTCGGAGGCCGCATCGTCGTGATGTCGTACCAGTCCCTCGAGGACCGGCTGGTCAAGCAGGCCTTCGCGGCCGCCTCCTCCTCGACGGCGCCCGCCGGGCTGCCGGTCGAGCTGCCGGAGCACGCCCCCCGATTCCGCATCCTCACCAAGGGCGCGGAACTCGCCGATGACGAAGAGCGCGCACGCAACCCGCGTGCGATACCGGTGCGCCTGCGCGCCGCCGAGAAGGTGCGGGAGAGCGCATGAGCATGAACGCAGTCCGCAAGCCGACCCTGCCGCTGCAGCCGGTCGCTCCGGAGACGACGCCCGAGCGGCGCCTGCGACCGGTGACGGCGCCCGCACGGCGCCGCAAGCCGAAGCTCGCCTACGCGCTCGTCGCGCTGGGCGGCGCCCTGGCCATCGGTGCGGGGCAGGTCGGGCTCTCGCTGGCCATCACACAGGACTCGTTCACCCTCGCCGGGCTCACGTCCCAGCAGCGCGAACTCGACCTCCGGACCGACGCGCTGCAGGAGGAGCTGACGGGGCTGAGTTCCCCGCAGGTGCTCGCGAGCAGCGCCGCCGACCTCGGCATGGTCGTGGCGGGCGCCCCGTCCTACCTCCGTCTCAGCGACGGCGCCGTCTTCGGGACGGGCGCCGGGGCGGAAGGGGTCTCCACGATCGATCCCAACGGGAAGGCGGCCGTCGGCAACGTCCTCGTCACGGAGGAGACCCCGCCGGCGGAGAACGCCGGGGACGACGCGACCGCCGGTACACCGCCCGCGCAGGACCTGCCGCCCGCCATCACCGACGGTCTGCCCAGCCCCACGACGCACTGACCATCCCCGATCGACGGAGAGATCCCATGACGACACGAGCCACGCGCGGACCGCGGCGACGCACCGTCGTCGCACTGGCGGTCATCCTTTCGATCCTGGTGGCGTTCGTCGTCCGCCTGATCGACATCCAGGTGGTGAGCGCCGACGAGCACGTCAACCAATCCCTCGAGCACATCGGCGACGGCTCGACGATCCCCGGACAGCGGGGATCCATCGTCGACGCCGAGGGCACAGTCCTCGCGTCGAGCGTGATGGTCTACGACGCGCAGCTCAGTCCTCAGGTCATCAGGCTCACGGAGGAGAAGGATCCTGCGCTGCCCTGGGCCGAAGCCTCAGAGAAGATCGCCGCGATCACGGGGGTACCGGGAGACGAGATCCGCAAACGCGTCTCCGATGCCCTCGCCGAGAACCCGAACAGCCAGTACGCACCCCTGAAGACGGGGCTCAACACCGAGCAGTTCATCGCGCTCCGCGACCTCGGCCTGGGGTCGTACCTCGCCCTGACGCCGCGCGAGACCCGGGTCTATCCCAACGGCGCGGTCGCCGGGAACGTGCTGGGCTTCCTCGACAACACCGGGGAGGCCAAGGCCGGCGTCGAGCAGCTCGAGGAATCGTGCCTCGCGCCGATCGATGGGGAGAAGACGTATCGCAAGGGCAAGGACGGCGTCGTGATCCCGGGGAGCGAGTCGGTCACCGACGCCGTCGACGGCGGCACCGTGCAGCTCACGATCAACAGCGACCTGCAGTGGTACCTCCAGCAGATGATCGGCGAGGAGGCCCAGAAGCAGGGCGCCAAGGGCGGAACCGTCACGGTCGTCGAGGTGGGCACCGGCAAGATCCGCGCCGCGGCCGAATGGCCGGCCATGGACCCGAACGACCTGGACTCCTCGACTCCGGAGACGCGATACAGCCAGATCTTCCACCGCGACTTCGAGCCCGGTTCGACGTTCAAGGCGATCACCGCGGCGGCGGCGATGGAGGGTGCGGGCCTCACCCCGCTCAGCACCGTGACGGCCTCCTCGCGCGAGACCTTCCCGAACGGCGCCGTGGTCAACGACGCGTTCAGCCACCCGGCCTACAACTACACGCTCGCGGGCGGACTGATCGACTCCTCCAACACCGCGCTGTCGAAGTTCGGCACGATGGTCGCCCCCGAGGTCCGCTACGACTACCTGCAGCGTTTCGGGGTCGGGCAGAAGACCCTGGACTTCCCCTCCGAAGTGGGAGGCATCCTGCGCCCGGTGAGCGACTGGGACAGCCAGTCCCTCTACACGACGACGTTCGGCCAGTACTTCACGGTGACGGCCCCGCAGCTCGCCGGCGCGTACCAGGCCATCGCCAACGGCGGGGAGAAGATCGACCTGTCGATGGTGGAATCCTGCACGGCGCCCGACGGGACGGTCACGGAGACGCCGAAGCCGAAGCACGAGCAGATCGTCAAGGAGCAGACCGCCGCCGATCTGACCCGCATGCTCGAGAACGTCGCCGTGCAGGGCGGGAACGCCGATCGCATCCAGGTTCCCGGATACCGCGTGACCAGCAAGACCGGTACCGCGCAGGTCTCGGACGGCAAGGGCGGCTACAAGGCAGGCGTGTACTACACGAGCATGGTGGGCTTCGCGCCCGTCGACGACCCGCAGTACGTCGTCGTGGTCACCCTCGACGAGCCGACTAAGGTTGTATCGTCCGCGGCCACCGCTTCCGCCTTCCAGAAGGCGATGACGCAGGTGATGAAGACCTATCGCGTGATGCCGTCCTCTGTCCCGATGGACGCGCTCCTCCCCAAGTTCGGATAGCCGGCGAGAGCCGCGCATGGAGATGACATGATCGCCCTGACGCTCGCTGAGATCGCCGCCGCCATCGGTGGTGAACTGCGCGTGGCCGGAGAGCACACGCCGGAGACGGTGGTCGACGGGATCGTCGACACCGATTCGCGCACCATGGAGGCCGGGTCGATCTTCGTCGCCAAGCCCGGCGCCGAGACCGACGGGCACCGCTTCGTCGGTGCCGCCGCCGAAGCCGGTGCGGTCCTGGCGATCGTCGAGCACCCCGTCGACGTCGATGTCTCGCAGATCGTCGTGTCCGATGCCGTGGTCGCCCTCGGCGAGCTGGCGCGCGAGGTCGTGGCGCGCGTGCGCGCCGGGGGGAACCTGCGCATCGTCGGCATCACCGGCTCGAACGGCAAGACGACCACCAAGAACTTCCTCGCCCGCATCCTCGAGGACGAGGGCGAGACCGTCGCCCCGGTGAAGTCCTTCAACAACGAGGTCGGCGCCCCGGTGACGATGCTCCGCGTCACGCACGACACCCGATTCCTGGTGAGCGAGTTCGGGGCCGCCGCGCCGGGCAGCATCGCGCGGCTCGCCGGTCTCGTCGAGCCGGACCTGGTGGTCGTGCTGATGGTCGGCATGGCGCACGCGGGCGGCTTCGGCGGCATCGAGGCCACGGCGAAGGCCAAGTCCGAGCTCGTCGCCGCGGCCCGCGTGCCCGGCATCGCCGTGCTCAACGCGGACGACGCCCGGGTGTGGGCGATGCGCGAGCTCGCGGAGAGCCGCGGCCTCCGGGTCGTCGGCTTCGGCCAGTCGGCTGCGGCTGTCGTGCACGCGCGGGAGATCGAGGTCTCGGCCTCCGGCACGCAGTGCGTGATCGAGGTCGCAGGGGAGCGGCTGCCACTGCGCCTGCGCGTCCTCGGCGCCCACCACGTCAGCAACGCCCTCGCCGCGATCACCGCCGCCGTCGAGCTCGGCGTGGCCCCGGCCGATGCCGTCTCCCGGTTGGAGACCGTCGAGATCGCCGAGCGGTGGCGCATGCAGCCGCTGGGCAACGACCGCGTCCGCATCATCAACGACGCGTACAACGCCAGTCCCGACTCGATGGCGGCCGCCCTGCGGACCCTCGCCCAGATCACCGGCCCCGACGAGCGCACGGTCGCCGTCCTCGGCGCGATGAGCGAGCTCGGCGAGAGCGCAGGGGAGGAGCACGATCGCATCGGCCTCCTCGCCGTGCGTCTCAACATCCGACGCATCGTCGTCGTCGGCCCGGAGGCACGGCGGCTCTACCTCGCCGCCGTCGGCGAGGGGTCATGGGACAGCGAAGCCGTGCATCTGCCGGACCAGGACGCTGCGTTCGAGTACCTCCGTACCGAGCTGCGTGACGGAGACCGGGTCCTGGTGAAGTCGTCCAACTCCGTGGGCCTCCGGCATCTCGGCGATCGTCTGGGAGAATTGTTCTCGTGAGGTCCCTCATCATGGCGGCGGCCATCTCGCTCGCCTTCACTCTCTTCCTGACTCCCGTCTTCCTCCGGCTCTTCCGCAAGTGGGGCTGGGGGCAGGTCATCCGTACCCCGGAGGCTGCGGGCAACCCGAGCCACGAGGCGAAGCGCGGCACCCCGACCATGGGTGGTGTCATCTTCATCCTCGGCTCGATCGTGGGCTACTTCACCGGGGTCCTCGTCAGCGGCGAGACGCCGGCGCTGTCCGCCATCCTGGTGATCTGGCTCATGGTCGGCTTCGGTGTGGTCGGATTCATCGACGACTACATGAAGGTGCGCAGCCAGCGCAGCCTCGGGCTGTCGGGGTGGCGGAAGGTGATCGGTCAGCTCATCGTCGTGATCCCCTTCGGCATCGTGGCACTGAACTTCCCGAACAAGTGGGGGCAGACGCCGGCCAGTGCGTCGATCTCCCTCTTCCGGGACATCACCTGGCTGAACCTCTTCGCGTTCGGCGTCATCCTGGGCTGGATCCTCTACCTCGCCTGGATCTCGATCATCGGGGTCGCGACCTCCAACAGCGTCAACCTCACCGACGGCCTCGACGGCCTCGCCGCCGGCGCGGGCGTGATCGTCGTCGGCGCCTACAGCCTCATCGCGTTCTGGCAGTTCAAGCAGCCCTGCATCGGCGGTGATCCGGGCTCGCTCGGCGGCTGTTACGAGGTGCGCGACCCGTTCAACCTCGCCATCATCTCGGCCTCTTTCGCCGCCAGCCTCATCGGGTTCCTGTGGTGGAACGCGCCCAAGGCGAAGGTGTTCATGGGAGACGTGGGCTCGATGGCCATCGGTGGCGTCATCACCGCGATGGCGGTCATGACCCGCACCGAACTGCTGCTCCTCATCATCGCCGGCGTCTTCGTGCTCGCCTCCGGATCCGTGATCCTGCAGCGCGCCTACTTCAAGATCACCCGCGGCAAGCGGCTGTTCCTGATGAGCCCGTTCCACCACCACCTCGAGATGCGGGGCTGGTCGGAGGTCACCATCGTGGTGCGCATGTGGATCATCGCGGGTCTTCTCGCGGTGTCGGCCGTCGGGCTCTTCTACGTCGAATGGCTGACCCGTGTCGGCTGAGCGTCTGGCCGGGCTGACGAGCTGGCACGCAGACTGGAGCGGCCTGCGCGTCGCCGTCCTCGGCCTCTCCATGACCGGCTTCTCCGTGGCCGACACCCTCGCCGAGCTCGGTGCCGACGTCCTCGTGCTCAGCGAGTCCGCGGAGGAGGAGTACGCCCGCCTGCTCCCCGTCATCGGTGCCCGGTTGGAGCTCGGTCCGCTGGACGCCGTGCCCGAGGCGCTGAGGGCGTTCGGGCCCGAGGTCGTCATCGCGTCCCCTGGCTTCGCCCCGGCGCACCCGGTCATCCGTTGGGTTCAGGACGAGGGCATTGCGCTCTGGGGTGACGTCGAGCTCGCCTGGCGGGTGCGCGACAAGGTCCTCCGCGCGGACGGCACGCCGGCGGACTGGGTGCTCATCACCGGGACCAACGGCAAGACGACGACGACCCAGCTCACGGCGACGCTGCTCGTCGCCGGTGGCCTGCGCGCCGCGCCGTGCGGCAACATCGGCGTCCCCGTGCTCGACGCGGTCCGCGACCCCGCCGGCTTCGACGTGCTCGTCGTCGAGCTCTCCAGCCACCAGCTCTGGTACCTCGGACTGTCGCGTTCGGAGGGGGAGCTGTTCCCGCACGCCGCAGTCTGCCTGAACCTCGCCGACGATCATCTCGTCTGGCATGGCAGCGCTCAGGCTTACCGGGACGCGAAGGCGCTGGTGTACCGCAACACGCGGGTCGCCTGCGTCTACAACAAGGCCGACGAGGCGACGCGCCGGATGGTCGAGGAGGCCGACGTCGTCGAGGGCGCCCGCGCCATCGGCTTCGATCTCGGCATCCCCGGCCCGAGCGATCTCGGCGTCGTGGAGGGGCTGCTCGTCGACCGGGCGTTCCTCGACGATCGAGCCCGCAGCGCCCTGGAACTGACCACGGTCGCCGACCTGGAGGCCGCAGGGCTGTCGGCACCGCACATCGTTCAGAACATCCTGGCCGCCAGTGCCCTCGCCCGTTCTCTCGGGGTCGAGCCCGAGGCCATCCACGGGGCGCTGCAGACCTTCCGCCTGGACGCGCACCGCATCGAGGTGGTCGCGCGCCACGCCGGCATCACCTGGGTCGACGACTCCAAGGCGACGAACCCGCACGCGGCCGCGTCGTCACTGCGCGCGTACCCCGGTGCGGTGTGGGTCGTCGGCGGTGATCTCAAGGGCGTCGACATCGCCGATCTCGTCGCGGACGCGGGCTCCACCGCGCGCGCGGCGGTCGTCATCGGAGCGGACCGCACAGCCGTCGTCGCGGCATTCGAGCGACACGCGCCGACGGTGCCGGTCTTCGAGGTCGAAGCTGGCGACACTGGACAGGTCATGAACCGCGTCGTGGAGATCGCGGCGGGGATCGTCGACGGGGAGGGCACTGTGCTCCTCGCTCCCGCCGCCGCGTCCTTCGACCAGTTCTCCAGCTATGCGGATCGCGGCCACCGCTTCGCCGAAGCGGTGCGGGAGTGGATCGATCGGGGGAGCGCCGATGACGCAGGTGGCTCGCCCTCCGCGGTCTGAGTCGGGTGGCCTCGCCGCGCGGGTCTCGCTCGGACGCCGGTTCACCCCGGTGTCGACCGAGTTCCTGCTGATCGCGTCGACCGCCCTGCTCCTGACGATCTTCGGTCTCGTGATGGTGCTGTCCGCGACGAGCGCGACGGCGGTGGCCAAGGCGCAGAACCCGTTGGACGGCGCTCTCCGGCAAGGTGTGTTCGCCCTGCTCGGTATCCCGATGATGTTCCTCATCAGCCGCTTCCCTGTGGCGTTCCTCAAGCGAATGGCCTGGCCGGCGCTGTTCGGAGCCATCGCCCTCCAGCTCCTCGTGTTCACACCGCTCGGCATCGCCGACGGCGGAAACCGGAACTGGATCCAGGTGGCGGGTTTCCAGATGCAGCCGTCCGAGTTCCTCAAGCTGGCCCTCGCCCTGTGGATCGCCGCGGTCCTGCTGCGCAAGCAGACCATGCTCGGGACCTGGCATCACGTCTTCATCCCCGTGATCCCGGTCGGGGCGCTGGCCATCGGCACCGTCCTCGCCGGCAAGGACCTCGGGACCGCGATGGTGATGGTCCTCATCCTGCTCGGCTGTCTCTTCTTCTCGGGCGTGAAGCTGCGCCTCTTCATCATCCCGATGATCCTGGGCGTGGTCGCGGTGCTCGCCTACGCGCTCTCCAGCGAGGACCGCATGCGTCGCATCACCGCGACGTGCGATGACATGGCGCTGTACTACACCGACTGCTACCAGTCGATCCATGGCATCTGGGGCATGGCCTCCGGCGGGATCTTCGGACTTGGCCTCGGCAACTCCCAGGAGAAGTACGGCTGGCTCCCCGCCGCGGGCAACGACTTCATCTTCGCGATCGTCGGCGAGGAGCTCGGGCTGATCGGCTGCATCGTCGTCCTCGCCCTGTTCACGTTCTTCACGGTCGGTGCGTTCCATGTGATCCGCAAGACGTCGGATCCCTTCATCCGCGTCGCCGCGGGGGGGATCACGGTCTGGATCGTCGGTCAGGCCGTCCTGAACGTCGGCGTCGTCATCGGCGTGTTCCCGGTGATGGGTGTGCCCCTGCCGTTCATGTCCCAGGGGGGAACGGCACTCTTCGCCGTGCTCGTCGCCTGCGGCGTCCTGCTGGCCTTCGCGCGGACCATTCCGGTCGCCGAGAAGCAGTCAGCCGAGCGGGGTAGGGTCGCGAGGTGACTTCGTACCTCCTCGCCGGCGGTGGCACCGCCGGCCATGTCAATCCGTTGCTCGCGGTCGCTGATGCGCTGCGTGAGCGTGACCCGTCGGCGACGATCCTCGTGCTCGGCACGGCGGAGGGCCTGGAGTCCCGTCTCGTCCCCGAGCGTGGTTACGAGCTGCTCATCGTCGACAAGGTGCCGTTCCCGCGGCGCCCGAACGCGCAGGCCGCCGCGTTCCCCGCGCGGTTCCGCCGGGCGATCGCCCAGGTGCGTGCGCACATCCGGCAGCACGGGATCGACATCGTGGTGGGCTTCGGCGGCTACGCCTCCGCACCCGCCTACGTCGCCGCGCGTCGCGAGCGCGTGCCCTTCGTCGTCCACGAGGCCAATGCGAAGCCCGGGCTGGCGAACGTGCTCGGTGCCCGTGCGGCCGCGGGTGTGGGAGTCGCGTTCGCCGGGACGCCGCTCCGCGGGAGCGAGGTGGTCGGCATGCCGCTGCGGCGCGAGGTCATCACGCTCGACCGGGCGGCTCGACGCGCCGAGGCCGCCGAGTACTTCGGGCTCGACGCCGATCGTCCTGTCCTTCTCGTCTTCGGCGGCTCGCTCGGAGCGCAGCGGTTGAACGACGCCCTGGCGGACTCCTGGCGCGACATCCTCGCCGCCGGTTGGCAGCTGCTGCATGTCACCGGGGAGCGCAGCGACCTGCCGGATCCTGGAGTGCCCGGGTACGCCCTCCGCCGGTACATCGACCGCATGGACCTCGCGTTCGCGCTGGCCGATCTCATCGTGTCGCGTTCGGGGTCGGCCACCGTGAGCGAGATCAGCGCGCTCGGGATTCCCGCGCTGTACGTGCCGTACTCGGTGGGCAACGGAGAGCAGCGGTTGAACGCAGGATCCGCCGTGGCCGCCGGTGCCGCTCAGCTCCTCGATGACGCGACCTTCGACGGCGATGCGGTCCGACGTATCGTGGTGCCGCTGCTCGGCGACCGTGACCGCATCCGGCGGATGGCGGAGGCGGCGGAGACCGCGGGCACCCGCACCGGCACCGAGAACGTCGTCGCGATGATCGACCGTGCCCTCGGTGCGGCGTGACGCCGCCGTCCGGACGAGAACGAAAAGTAGACTGAAGCGGACATGATCAGACCCGACCTCTCCCTCCCCATCCCCGACACGATCACCTCCGCGCACTTCATCGGCATCGGTGGATCCGGGATGAGCGGACTCGCGAAGATGTTCCTCGACGCGGGCATCCGCGTCTCCGGCAGCGACCGCGCCGACAGCGACAACCTACGGGCGCTGGCCGCCGCGGGGGCGACCGTCCACGTCGGTCATGACGCCGCCCACCTCGGCGACGCCGACACGGTCGTGCACACCGGTGCCATCTGGCCGGAGAACCCCGAGTTCGTCACCGCCAAGGAGCGCGGCCTCCACGTCATCCACCGCTCTCAGGCCCTGCACTGGCTGATCGGCACCCGACGCCTCGTCTCGGTGGCCGGCGCCCACGGCAAGACCACCTCGACGGGCATGATCGTCACGGCTCTGCGCGCGCTCGGCGCCGATCCGCACTTCGTCAACGGCGGCGTGATCGAGCAGCTCGGCACCTCCAGCGCGACCGGGAACGGCGACCTCTTCGTCATCGAGGCCGACGAGTCGGACGGGACCTTCCTCCTCTACGACACCGCGGTCGCGCTCATCACGAACGTCGACCCCGATCATCTCGATCACTACGGCTCCGATGAGGCCTTCCACGACGCCTTCGTGCGTTTCGCGGACGCGGCATCCGAGGCGGTCGTCATCTCCAGCGACGACCCCGGCGCGCTCCGCGTGCTGGCCGGATTGTCGCACCCGCGCATCCTCACGTTCGGGCAGGCCGAGGACGCCGACGTCCGCGTCAGCGAGATCGTCACCTCGGGCCCCGTCGCCGCCGCCGTCTCGCACGGCGGCGAGACCGAGCGCATGCAGCTCGCGGTCCCCGGCGTGCACAACGCGATCAACGCGACCGGCGCCGTCGCCGTCCTCCTCGCGCTCGGCTATTCGCTCCGCGACGCCGTACGTGCCGTCGAGGGCTTCGCGGGGACGATCCGTCGTCTCGAGCGCCACGGCGAGGAGCGCGGGGTCACCGTCTACGACGACTACTCGCACCACCCGACCGAGGTGCGTGCGGCGCTCGAGGCCATGCGCAGCATCGCCGGGTCCGGCCGGCTGATCGCCATCCAGCAGCCGCACACGTATTCGCGGACGCAGCACATGTACCAGGAGTTCGCAGACGTCCTGGAGGAGCTCGCCGACCACACCGTGATGCTGGACGTCTACGGTGCCAGGGAGGACCCGGTGCCCGGCGTGACCGGCGAGCTGGTGAGCGGGGCGTTCGACGACCCGTCCCGAGTGCACTTCGTCGCCGACTGGCAGGAAGCGGCCGACTACACGGCGTCTGTCGCGAAGGACGGCGACTTCGTCGTGACTCTCGGCTGCGGCAACGTCTACCAGATCATCCCGCAGGTGCTGGAGTCGCTGCGCCGGACCCACGGGGCGTAGCCCATGCGCCGGCCGCCCCCGCTCCCGAGCGCTCCGGACACTCCGGGGGAGACGGACGTCGCCTCCGAGCGGATCCTCCGCCGGCGTCCCGCGCCTCAGGCGGCTCCGGACGAGGGTGCCGTCGCCGCGCCCGTCGAGCCCGACGACGCGGAGACGGAGGAGGAAGCGGGCCCCCGTTCCTCGATGGACGTCTGGCGCGCGGCACGCGCCCGCCGCAAGGCGCTCAGGGCGGAGATCCGTCGGTTCACCCACCGATCGCGGCGGCGCCGCATCGTCTGGCTGAGCGCCGTGGGGGCGGTCTTGCTGCTGATCGGGGGGAGTGTCGCTGCCGCTTACAGCCCGCTCTTCGCCGTGCAGCGCATCACGGTCACCGGCACCACGACGATCGATCCCGCGGTGATCGAGGGGGCCCTGGCGGATCAGCTCGGGACGCCCCTCGCCCTGGTCGACACGAGCGAGGTCAAGGCGGCGCTGCTGACGTTCCCGCTCATCGAGACCTATGCCCTGGAGGCTCGACCGCCGCACGATCTGACCGTGCGCATCGTGGAGCGCACGCCGATCGGGGTCGTCGAGTCGGGTGCCGGCTTCACTCTCGTGGATGCCGCAGGTGTCGCCCTCTCGACGACGGCGGAACGCCCGGCAGGGCAGCCGCTGGTGGAGGTCGAGGGGGGAATGGACTCGCCGGCGTTCCGCAGCGCGGGACTCGTGGTCCGCGCTCTCCCTGCCGACATCCGCAGTGCGCTCACCGGCGTCCGCGCCTCGACGGCGGACGACGTGACCTTGACCCTCGACTCGGGCCTCACGGTCGTGTGGGGGAGCCAAGAGGACTCCGGGTTGAAGGCGCTCGCGCTCTCCGCCGCGCTCGTGAAGAACCCCGACGCCTCGTCGATCGACGTCACCTCACCCGACGTCGCGGTGGTCGGCTGATCTGTTTCGACGGGAATGGCGCGACACGCCCATGTCGCTGCGCGCGCAGGGGCAGGCGGCGCTTACCTTCGATCTGAGAGAACGCAATACCGGGAAATACTTTACACCTCTAGTTGAGGTTTAAGGTTCGCCCCTTCCAGGCTCTACTAATCGGAGGCCGGCCATGAGCCAGAACCAGAACTACCTCGCCGTGATCAAGGTCGTCGGCGTCGGCGGTGGCGGCGTCAACGCCGTCAACCGCATGATCGAGCTCGGTCTCCGCGGAGTCGAGTTCATCGCCGTCAACACCGACGCCCAGGCGCTGCTCATGAGCGACGCCGACGTCAAGCTCGACGTGGGCCGTGAGCTCACCCGCGGGCTCGGCGCCGGAGCGGACCCGGAGGTGGGCCGCCGCGCGGCCGAGGACCACGCGGAGGAGATCGAGCAGGCGCTGACCGGCGCCGACATGGTCTTCGTCACCGCGGGTGAGGGCGGCGGCACGGGTACCGGCGGTGCCCCGGTGGTCGCCCGTATCGCGAAGTCGATCGGTGCCCTGACCATCGGTGTCGTCACGAAGCCGTTCTCCTTCGAAGGTCGCCGCCGCCAGAGCCAGGCCGAGGCAGGCGTCGCGAAGCTGAAGGAAGAGGTCGACACCCTCATCGTCGTCCCGAACGACCGTCTGCTCGAGATCAGCGACCGCGGCATCTCGATGATCGAGGCGTTCGCGACCGCCGACCAGGTGCTCCTCGCCGGTGTGCAGGGCATCACGGACCTCATCACGACCCCTGGTCTCATCAACCTCGACTTCGCCGACGTGAAGTCGGTCATGCAGGGAGCAGGGTCCGCGCTGATGGGCATCGGGTCGGCGCGCGGCGCCGACCGCGCGATCAAGGCCGCCGAGCTCGCCGTCGAGTCGCCGCTGCTCGAGGCCTCGATCGAGGGTGCGCACGGTGTGCTGCTGTCGATCCAGGGTGGCTCGAACCTCGGCATCTTCGAGATCCACGATGCGGCTGACCTCGTCAAGGAGGCTGCGCACCCGGAGGCCAACATCATCTTCGGTACCGTCATCGACGACACGCTGGGCGACGAGGTCCGAGTGACGGTCATCGCCGCCGGCTTCGATGGCGGCGAGCCCTCGCTGCGGCTGGACCCGATGGTCGTCTCGCGTCCTTCGACCGCGTCGCTTCCCGAGGTTGCGCTGTCGGAGACCACCGAGCCCGCGACGGAGAAGAGCGCGCCGGAGCCCACCGCGGCGCCGTCGGCGCCTCGCACGCCGGCGACGAGCATCGAGCCGGCCTTCGCCGACGACGACATCGACATCCCCGAATTCCTGAAGTGACGATGCCGGTCGGCGCTTCGGCGCCATCGGACCTGGCCGCGCGGCTGTCGGCGATCGACGAGAGGATCGCCGACGCCGCGCGTGCCGCCGGCCGTTCGCCGGCGGAGATCACCCGGATCGTCGTCACGAAGTTCCACCCCGCCTCCCTGGTGCGCGATCTGCACGCCCTCGGAGTGCACGCGGTGGGGGAGAACCGACAGCAGGAGCTCACTGCCAAGGAGATCGAGCTCGCCGGTCTCGAACTCGAGTGGCACTTCATCGGACAGGGCCAGACGAACAAGGCCTCCGCGATCAGGCGGAGTGCCGACGTGGTCCACTCCGTCGACCGTGACCGCTTCGCCGATGCCCTGCACCGAGCCGCCGTGGACGACGACGTGCTCGACGTGCTCGTGCAGGTGAATCTGACGGAGGACGAAGGGCGCGGAGGTGTCGCCCCGGCCTCCGCGGTGGCGTTGGCCGAGCACGTGCTCACCCTGCCCTCACTGCGCCTCCGCGGCGTCATGGCGGTGGCTCCTCTCGATGAGGAGCCCACGGCCGCCTTCGACCGCCTGCGGCGGATCGCCGACGACGTGCGATCGGTCGCCCCCGAGGCGACCTGGATCTCCGCCGGGATGACCGGCGATTTCGCCGAGGCGATCGCCGCCGGCGCGACACACCTGCGGATCGGTTCCGCAATCACGGGCCCGCGCCCCGCCCGGGGCTAACCTGTGACAAGACCAGCCCGAAACGTTCGAACCGGAGGACACGATGGGTAACCCGCTGAAGAAGACCATGGTGTATCTCGGCCTCGCCGATGAGGAAGAGGTCTACGAGGAGGAGACGCCGGCGCCCGCCCGTGCCCAGCGCGAGCGTGAGCGTGACCGCGAAGAGCCGGCTCCGGCTCCCGTCACGCCGCTCCGTCGTCCCGTCGCCGTCCGCCAGCCCGCAGCAGGAGCCGTGAACGAGATCCTCACCGTCCACCCGAAGCAGTACCGCGACGCCCAGCTGATCGCGGAGAGCTTCCGCGAGGGCGTCCCGGTCATCATCAACCTCTCCCAGATGAGCGACGCCGATGCGCGCCGCCTCATCGACTTCGCGAGCGGTCTCTCCCTCGGCCTCTACGGTCGCATCGAGCGGGTGACCTCGAAGGTCTTCCTGCTGTCGCCGGAGAACATCGCGGTGTCGGGTCACGGGGGCATCGCGCACGCAGACGCCGAGTCTGCGGGCTTCGACCACTCCTAGACCGTGCAGCTGGTCTCGGTCCTCGCCAGCATCGTCCATCTGATGCTGCTGGTGTACATCCTCGTGCTCTTCGCGCGGCTCATCCTCGACTACATCCCGATGTTCAATCGGGAGTGGCGTCCGAAGGGTTTCGGCCTCGTGGCCGCTGAAGCGGTCTACACCGTCACGGATCCGCCCATCCGGTTCTTCCGGCGGATCATCCCTCCGCTGCGCATCGGCCAGCTGTCGCTGGATTTCGGCTTCGCGCTGACCCTGCTGGTCGTGCTGATCCTGATGAACATCGTCCGGTTGTTCATCCGCTGACCACCCCGCGTGTCGCGCCCGGGAACCGCCGCGAGTTGTCCGAGCCTGGGTGTCGTGGCATCGCGACGCCAAGGCTCGGGGGCTATGCTGGCACCCAGGTGCGCGCCCCGGGTTCGCGCCACATCACGAACACGCCATACATCGGTACTGGCAATCGAACTCATCGAAAGAGGAGCCACCCATGGCACTTACCCCGGATGACGTCGTCACCAAGCAGTTCCAGCACGTCCGCTTCAAGGACGGCTTCGACCCGGACGAGGTCGACGACTTCCTCGACGAGATCGTCATCGAGTGGCGCAAGGCCCTCGAGGAGAACGCCGAGCTGAAGGCGAAGCTCGCCGCGTACGAGTCGGGTTCCACCCCTGCTCCCGCCGCTGCCGAGCCGGCTGCCGCCGCCCCCGCTCCGGCCCCCGCGGTCGAGGCACCCGCCGCCGACGCCGCACCGACCGGCTCCGCGACCGCCACCGCCGGCATCATCGAGCTCGCGCAGCGTCTGCACGACGAGCACGTCGCCGAGGGTGAGGCGAAGCGCAACCAGCTCATCTCCGAGGCCGAGGCCGAGGTCGCCCGCATCCGCACGGAGGCCGAGGCGAAGCAGCGCGAGGAGACCGCACGTCTCGAGCGCGAGCGCAACACGCTGGAGGCCCGCATCACCGAGCTGCGCAACTTCGAGCGCGACTACCGCTCGCAGCTCCGCGGCTACATCGAGGGCCAGCTCCGCGAGCTCGACGAGAAGTCGGCGTCCACGGACTCCACCCCGGTCTCCGCGATCGGCCTGTAAGGCGCCCTCTTGTCAGGACGTCGTCCCCTTCGTCGGTCGGCGGCCGGTGCGATCGTTGCGATTCTCGCAGCGGTCGTGCTGGCCGCCGATCAGTTTGTGAAGTACCTCACGATCGAGAACCTGCCGCTGCACGAGGTGGTCCCGGTTCTGGGAGAGTTCCTGCAGCTCTACTACGTGCGCAATCCCGGCGCGGCGTTCTCCCTCGGCTCCGGCGTGACCTGGATCTTCACGATCGCTCTCGCCGTGGTGGCGGGTGTCGTCGTCTGGAAGGCGTTCGGGCTGCGTTCGCGCCTCTGGGCGGTCGTCCTCGGCTGCCTGCTCGGGGGCGTGTTGGGCAATCTGTCGGACCGACTGTTCCGCGACCCCGGTTTCCCCGTCGGCCACGTGGTCGACATGATCTCGATGCCGTGGATGATGCCGGCCATCTTCAACGTCGCCGACATCTTCATCGTGACCGGGATGATCTCGGTGGCTCTGCTCGTCGTGTTCGGACTGCGCTTCGACGGCACGCGGGAGAAGGACCACGCCCCGGTCGAGACCGACAAGGACGCCGAGGCGGCCGCCGCGTCCGAGGGGCGCTGAGCGTGGAGTCCCGGTCGCTGCCCGTCCCGGACGGGCTCGACGGCACGCGCGTCGACGCCGCCCTCGCCAAGCTCCTGGGGTTCTCGCGGACCTTCGCGGCGGAGGTGGCGGCTTCCGGCGGCGTGCGCCTGGACGGCGTCACCCTCGACAAGTCGGACCGCCTGCGTGGCGGTGCCTGGCTCGACGTCGAGTGGGAGCCGAAGGAAGGTCCGAAGATCGTCCCGATCGCGGTGCCCGAGCTCGGCATCGTGTACGACGACGACGACATCGTCGTCGTCGACAAGCCGACCGGCGTCGCCGCCCATCCCTCGCTCGGGTGGGAGGGTCCCACGGTCGTCGGTGCTCTCGCCGCCGCCGGGTTCCGCGTCGCCACGAGCGGCGCGCCGGAGCGTCAAGGCGTCGTGCACCGGCTGGACGTGGGGACGAGCGGGCTCATGGTCGTCGCCAAGAGCGAGGCCGCCTACACCGCTCTGAAGAGGGCGTTCAAGGAGCGCACGGTCGAGAAGATCTATCACGCGGTGGTGCAGGGGCATCCGGACCCGCTCGTGGGTACGATCGACGCCCCGATCGGTCGGCACCCGAACCACTCCTGGAAGTTCGCGGTCGTCCCGGACGGCAAGCCCTCCGTGACGCACTACGAGACCCTCGAGGCGTTCCCCGGTGCCTCCCTGCTCGAGATCCACCTGGAGACGGGCCGCACCCACCAGATCCGCGTGCACATGGCCGCGCACCGCCACCCGTGTGTCGGCGATCCGCTGTACGGTGCCGACCCGACGCTGTCCGCCCGGCTCGGTCTCACCCGGCAGTGGCTGCACGCGCATCAGCTCGCCTTCGCGCATCCGACGACGGGGGACTGGGTGCAGTTCACCTCGCCCTATCCGGACGACTTCCAGCACGCACTGGACGTGCTCCGCGGAGAATAGGTCCCGCGGAGCGTCGCTTCCGCGGTGTCGGTGGTCTCCGCCACACTGACCGCATGAGCATCGTGGTGCGTCCGGCGACGGTCTTCGACGACGTCGCGGCGGTGGTGGGACCGAAGAAGCCGACGTCGAACGTCTGCTTCTGTCTGAGCTACCGGATCGGCAACAAGGAGAACGTCTCCCTGCGCGGTCCCGCGCGTGCCGACCGGGTGCGCGAGCTCTGCCACCAGGATCCCCCTCCCGGTGTGCTCGCCTACCTCGACGACGAGCCGGTCGGCTGGGCGGCGCTGCACCCTCGACGCGACACGAGTTTCGCGCGCAACCGCCTCATCCCGCACCTCGACGACCTCGACGTGTGGTCGCTGTGGTGCTTCCGAGTCCGGCCGGGGCACCGCAAGCAGGGCGTGTCGCATGCGCTCATCGAGGGAGCCGTCGCCTACGCCAGAGAGCGCGGCGCCCCCGCCGTCGAGGGGTACCCGGTCGACAACGCCGGGGCGAAGGTGAACCTGACGATGGCGTACGTGGGCACGCGGCGTCTCTTCGAGAGCGCGGGATTCCGCAAGGTCGCGGACACGGGCTCGGTGCTCGACGGGTTCCCCCGCGTGCTCGTGCGGCTGGACCTCCGCGAGGACGCGTGAACCGGGTTCCGCGGCGCGCTCGCTGGGGGAGCGCGACGCATGCCGGTGTCCGGGGCCGAACGTAGACTCGAAGCATGGCATCCGACTCCTTCGTCCACCTGCACGTGCACAGCGAGTACTCGATGCTCGACGGGGCCGCGAAGATCAACGCGATGACCCAGGCGGCCGCCGATTACGGCATGCCGGCGATCGCGGTGACGGACCACGGGAACACCTTCGCGGCGTTCGAGTTCTACAACGCCGCGCGCAACGCCGGCATCAAACCCATCGTCGGTCTCGAGGCCTACGTCACCCCGGGCACGCACCGCAGCGACAAGACCCGGGTGCAGTGGGGCTCGGCGGACCAGCGCAGCGACGACGTCTCGGGTTCGGGCGCCTACACCCACATGACCATGTGGAGCCAGAGCACCGAGGGCATGCACAACCTCTTCCGGCTGAGCTCGCTGTCGAGCATGGAGGGCTACTACTTCAAGCCCCGCATGGACCGCGAGCTGCTCCAGACGTACGGCAAGGGTCTCATCGCCACGACGGGGTGCCCGTCGGGGGAGGTGCAGACCCGGCTCCGGCTCGGCCAGTACGACGCCGCCAGGGCCGCGGCGGCGGAGTTCCAGGACATCTTCGGCAAGGAGAACTACTTCGCCGAGATCATGGACCACGGTCTCTCCATCGAGCGCCGTGTCATGACCGACCTGCTGCGGCTCGCGAAAGACCTCGGCATCCCGCTCGTGGCCACCAACGACTCGCACTACACCCACCAGCACGAGGCCGACGCCCACGCCGCCCTGCTGTGCGTGCAGTCCGGCTCCACGCTCGACGACCCGAACCGCTTCAAGTTCGACGGCGACGGCTACTACATCAAGACCGCCGCCGAGATGCGGCAGCTCTTCCGGGACCACCCGGAGGCCTGCGACAACACGCTCCTGATCGCCGAGCGCTGCGAGGTCGAGTTCAACACCTCGGCGAACTACATGCCGCGGTTCCCGGTCCCGGACGGCGAGACCGAGGACAGCTGGCTGATCAAGGAGGTCGAGAAGGGCCTCCACTACCGGTACCCCAGCGGCATCCCGGACAAGGTGCGCAAGCAGGCCGAGTACGAGACCGGGATCATCCTGCAGATGGGCTTCCCCGGC
>Ga0209646_1000251_pt1 | contig 53754 bp, 56 predicted proteins | sample AraplaL_Col_mTSA_FD_184259 | JGI IMG/M metagenome (GOLD analysis project Ga0209646, IMG submission 184259) | Arabidopsis root microbial communities from the University of North Carolina, USA - plate scrape CL_Col_mTSA (SPAdes) (version 2) | ecosystem: Host-associated > Plants > Roots >...
CATCGTGCGCGGCCACCATGTTCAGGCAGGCCGCCACGCTGCGCGCGCACGATGCGCAGCGCGACTATGCGGTGCTGAAGGAGGCCGCCGCGCAGGCCGCGAGTGCCACCGCCACCGCCGACGCACCGATGCCGCGCACGGAGGTGCGCCAGGTCGGCGCGGCGCTGGTGGAGGTGTTGCGTGTCGCCGCCGGCGAGCAGGCGGTGGCCGAAGCGCATGGCGTCAAGCTGGAGATCAGCAACGGCAACGGCGTGGCCGGCGCCGCCGCGCGGCTGGCGCGCACGCTGGACGCGGAAGGCATCAAGGCAACGCGCCTGACCAATGTGAAGCCATACGTGGTGTCGATCAGCCGCATCGAATACCAGCGCGACCAACAGCTGCTGGCGCAGGCGCTGTCGCGGCGACTGGGCTTGCCGCTGCAGGCGCAGAACGAGAAGCAGGCTTACGCCGACATGCGCATCGTACTGGGGCGCGACACGGCGCAGGCCCGCTATCTGAAGTAAAAAAAAACCGTCCGGAAGGAGTGACCCTCGCGGACGGTAAAAACACACCCATGTGTTTCCTGCTGCGGACTACCGCATTCCTTACTGCCAGCTGATGCTGCCCAAGCCTCGGGCGCTGGCGCTCCGGCTGGCCGGGTTGCCATACACCTTGGCCGAACCCATGCCGGATAACTTCATGTTCGCGCTGGTCTTCGCGTACACCGACGCGCTGCCCAGCCCTGATAAATTGACGTCCACCGCGTCGGCGCGCAGCTGCTGCGCATCGAGCCCACCCACGCCGCCAAGGCTGGCGTGCAGCTGCCTGGTCTGGCCGGCCATTTCAATGTGGCCGGTGCCGTTCAGGTGCAGGTCGATGCTGTCGCTGTTGCCGGCGTTGACGGTCATGCTGCCCACGCCGCCCAGCTTCACGTCGACATCGCGGTACTGCGCGTTGACCCTCAGCGAGCCGGCGCCGTTCAGCGCCAGGCGCAGCTTGTCGCCGTTGAAGCCATTCACTTCCGTCGAACCGACGCCGCCCGACACCACTTGCTGCAGGTTCGGCAGCGTCAGTTCCGCGCGCAGCTCGTGCTTGTTGCCGAAGCCGAAGCTGAAGCCGCGGCTCTTGACTGTGCCGATGTGCAGGGTATCGCCCGTCTGCTCCACCGTCACTTTTTTCAGCGCGTCAGCCTCTCCGTATAGAGTCAGCGACGCGACTGGACCTTGCCGGACCTTGAGGCTGATGACGCCATCAAGATCGATGTTGACGGTGCGCGCATCGACGCTGCGGTTTTCGCTGATCGCATCGGCGGCCAGCGCGGCGTGGGCGCCGCTGCTCAGTACCGTGGCCAGGATCGCAGCCTTCAGATATTTTTTCATCATGCGCTCCGTCGTTCGGCGTGAATTACAGGGCTGCTTTTTCAGCGGCGGTCAGACGCTTGGCGCTGACGGTCACTACCTGCATCTTGCTGGTGTCGGCCTTGGCGACAACCGCTACCACTGGGGCTGCGGTGTGCAGGGCTGGTACGGCCGCGGTGGCGAACGAGGTGGCGCTGGCGACCACGATTGCTGCGACGAAGATGGCTTCCATGTTTTTAGCGATGTTCATTTTGAGCTCCTTGGGTGGTTGGTTTCACTGCGTTTTGTCTTGCGTTGAGTGAACTATAGACAAGGGCCCTCTGCACAGCCACCGGGATGTGACGAACTGCAAAAACGGGGGGGCAGAATGCGGATTAGGGGGGTAAAGCTGCGCCGCACAATAGCTCCTGGCTGCCGGCGTAGAGCTGCGACAGCCAGGTGGCGACGGTTTTAAAGCGGGCGATGGAGCCGGCGTCGCGATGGCTGAGCAGCCAGATGTCGCGCAGCACCTCGACGCCTTCGCCGATGCGCACCAGCCCCTCCTGGCGCCCCATGATGCAGGGCAGCAGCGCCATGCCGACGCCGGCGCGGCAGGCGCGCACCATCGTGCTCAGGCTGTTCACCTTGAGCACGATGCGCGACGGCGCTATCTGCGCCAGCCATTGCATTTCGGCGGTGCCGGCCAGCGCGTCGTCGTAAGCGATCCACGGCTGCTCGCCCCAGCGCTCGCGCGGGATGCCGGCGAAGCTGGCGTGGCCGTAGACGGCGAAGCCCAGGTCGCCCAGCCTGCGCATCACCAGCGCCGCGTCCTCGCCCGGCTGGCCCAGGCGCAGGGCGAAATCGGCCTCGCGGCGGGTGAAGGACAGGTTCTGGTTTTCCGCCTGCAGCGTCAGTTGCAGATGCGGATGCTGGGCGTGCAGCGCGGGCACGTGCTCCAGCAGCCAGTAGTCGAACAGGAAGTCGATCGAGGTGATGTTGACCGGGCCGGCGGTGGCGTCGGCCTCCTGGGACGAGGCCTGCAGCATGCTCCGGACGTTGCCGTACACGGCCTCGCCATGCTCCACGAAGACCTGGCCGGCGTCGGTGAGCTGGTAGCCGGTGTTATCGCGGATGAACAGGCGCAGCTTCAGCGACTTTTCGGCGGCGGCGATGCGGCGGCTGATGGTCGATGCGTCCACGCCCAGGTGGCGGCCGGTGGCGCTCATGTTGCCGGTCCGGGCCAGCGCCAGGATCAGCGGGATGTCGTTCCAGTCGAATTCGGTGGTTGGTGGCATGGGTGGGATCGGTTCGTGGTGGCGGCCTGCATTTTTGCAAAGTCACCTTGCAGGGCTGTCTGTTCCGCAAACGCGGCGGCGGGCCTAAGATTCATCCCATCGCAAGGCCAGATTTGCCGGGAACTGTAGCACAGCACCTCAACTCCATCTATCGACTAAAAGGAAGAAAATCATGCAAAACGTTACGCAAACCACCAGCACCATCACCACCCGCGACGGCGTCCAGATCTACTACAAGGACTGGGGCCCACGCGACGGCCAGCCTGTCGTGCTGAGCCACGGCTGGCCGCTGAACGCCGACAGCTGGGAATCGGCAGCTTTCCATCTGGCTAACAATGGTTTCCGTGTGATCACCCACGACCGCCGGGGCCACGGCCGCTCCAGCCAGCCTTGGGACGGCAACGACATGGACCACTACGCCGACGACCTGGCCCAGCTGATCGAGGCGCTGGACCTGAAGAACATCATCCTGGCCGGTTTCTCGACCGGCGGCGGCGAGGTGGCGCGTTATGTGGGCCGCCACGGCACCGGGCGTATCGCCAAGCTGGGTTTGATTTCCGCCGTGCCGCCGCTGATGCTCAAGACCGAGACCAATCCAGGCGGCCTGCCGATGGAAGTGTTCGACGGCCTGCGCGCCGGCTCCGTCGCCAACCGTGCGCAGCTGTACCTGGATATCGCCTCGGGGCCGTTCTTCGGCTACAACCGTCCGGGCGCCAAGCCATCGCAGGGCATTATCCAGGCCTGGTATGCGCAAGGCATGCAGGCCGGGCACAAGAATACCTACGATTCGATCAAGGCCTTCTCGGAGACCGACTTCCGCGACGACCTGAAGAAATTCGACAAGCCGACGCTCATCATCCACGGTGATGACGACCAGATCGTGCCGATCGACGCCGCCGGCAAAGCCTCGGCCGCCATCGTCAAACAAGCCAAGTTGATCATCTACGCCGGCGCACCGCATGGCCTGACCGATACGCACAAGGACCAGTTCAACGCCGATTTCCTGGCATTCGCCCAGTCCTGATAGGCGGGGCTGCCCTCGGGCGGCCTTAAATAATTTAATTAAATAGCTTGCTATTGAATTGTTGGCGATATATATTGTCGACATGGGCAGCACGAAACGCCCGAACAGGATAGTTGAAATAGCTCACTACTAAATCGTTAACTACTTAAAATGGAGTTCGTCATGAATAAATCTTCCCAATCCCAAGCAATGAACCCATCCCGTCGTTCCGCCTTGTTCGGTGGCGCTGGTGCGGCAGCGGCTGCGGTCGCTCTTCCGCTGGCGGCTTTCTCCGGCAGTAGTGCGCAGGCCGCTCCTGCCATTCGCGGCGGCGCTGTCAGCAAAACCGGCAGCACCATCACCACCCGCGACGGCGTTGAGATCTATTACAAGGATTGGGGCCCACGCACCGGCCAGCCAGTCATCCTGAGCCACGGCTGGCCGCTGACCGCCGACAGCTGGGAATCGGCAGCCTTCCACCTGGCTAACAACGGCTTCCGCGTCATCACCCATGACCGCCGCGGCCATGGCCGCTCCAGCCAGCCTTGGGACGGCAACGACATGGACCACTACGCCGACGACCTCGCCCAGCTGATCGAAGCGCTGGACCTGAAGAACATCATCCTGGCCGGCTTCTCGACCGGTGGCGGCGAAGTGGCGCGTTATGTGGGCCGCCATGGCACCAAGCGCATCGCCAAACTGGGCCTGATCTCGGCGGTGCCGCCGCTGATGCTCAAGACCGCCACCAACCCGGGCGGCCTGCCGATGGAAGTGTTCGACGGCATCCGTGCCGGCTCGGTCGCCAACCGTGCGCAGCTGTATCTGGATATCGCCTCGGGTCCGTTCTTCGGCTACAACCGTCCGGGCGCCAAGCCGTCGCAGGGCATCATCCAGGCCTGGTATGCGCAGGGCATGCAGGCCGGGCACAAGAACACCTACGATTCGATCAAGGCCTTCTCGGAAACCGACTTCCGTGACGATTTGAAAAAGTTCGACAAGCCGACGCTGATCATCCACGGCGACGATGACCAGATCGTGCCGATCGATGCCGCCGGCAAGGCCTCGGCCGCCATCGTCAAGCACGCCAAGCTGATCGTCTACCCTGGCGCGCCGCACGGCCTGACCGACACGCACAAGGACAAGTTCAACGCCGACTTCCTCGCGTTCGCCCAGTCCTAAAATAGACACAGGGCTCTTTCGAGGGCCCTGTGTTTGCGGTTCCTACGTGCTATATTGCAAGTATGAGAGCGCACCTGATGACACTGACCATGCTATGCCTTGGCGTGTTCCACAGCGAGGCGCGGGGCGAGGTCGTCAACGTCTACACCAGCGCCCGCGTTGCGCCCCTGATGGTCGACGGCGGCAGCGGCATCTATCCCGACCTGGTGGCTTACCTGAACCGCAAAAAGCTCGACCAGCTGAGTTTCAAACTGGTTTATCTGCCGCGCAAGCGCTTGCAACTGCAAGTGGAGCGCAATGAGCTGGACGGCATCGTCATCGGCATGATGCCGCACTGGTTCAACGACGTGGCCGAAAAAAAATACCTGTGGACGGCGGCCTTCGGCACTGACAGGTACGTGATCGTGCTGCCGGCGGGTCTGCCATTCAACCCATCGAGGCCCGGCACGCTGACCGGCCGCACGGTCGGCCTGGTGCTGGGCTACAGCTATCCCGAGCTGGACGGATGGATACGCCAGCAAGGCCTGGTCCGCAACGACGCCCCCAGCGACGAGCACAGCCTGGAGAAGCTGCGGGTGCGGCGGGTCGATAGTGTGATTGCCGCGCAGTCGGTGGTGCGCTACTACATGAAGGTGCACGCGATGGAGGCGGACAAATTCCAGCTGCACGAACTGTCATCCAGCTTGACCGAGCGCCACTTCCTGGTGCCGCGCGCCAAGGCGGCGGTCTACGAAAAGATCGCGCCGGTGATCCGGCAACTCAAGGACGATCCCGAATGGCAGCGCCTGGTTGCCCGGTACGAATAGGCCAGCGGTTAGCGTTCGTGATGTCGCGGCGACGTTGCCAATTCAAGTTCGTCTACGATTGCCAATAACTTGTGCAGATCGGCGGGATCCTCGAAGCTGATGCTGCTTTCGTAGCCGAGTACTCTGCCGTTGTCCCGCTGGTACAGATTGTGATTAATATACGCCAGATTGTAGCGCGTCACCTGTCCTTTTCCATCCACCCAGACTTCGCGGCGCAACAGCCCATTTCCGCGCGTGTGAGCGGCGCGGATGTGCGGGCGCGGATGATGGAGAGCGGCAACCGGTGGACCGACAACACGCGCCTGGTCGACAGCTATCGCAAGGGCAGGGTGCTGTTGGCCGGCGACGCCGCGCATATCCACACGCCGTTCGGCGGGCAGGGCATGAGCCTTGGACTGGTGGACGCCGCCAATCTCGGCTGGAAGCTTGCCGCGGTGGTGCGCGGCGAAATGCCCGACACCCTGCTCGACACCTACACGGCCGAGCGCCGCCCCGCAGCACAGGCGGTGCTGGCCAACACCCTGGCCCAGCTCGCGATCATGCGGCCCGATCCGCAAGCCGGCGCGATGCGGGACCTGATGGCGAACCTGATGCAATTCGATGACGTCAACCGGCTGATCGGCGGCTTGATGAGCGGTCTCTCCACCCGTTACCACCTGGGAGCGGAGCAGGACGGCGTCGGCCGCCTGTTGGGCGACCGGGATATCAGCCCCGGCCTCGCGCTTTACGATCTCATGCAGGATGGCATGGGCGTTCTGCTCGATGCGTCACGCGGTGGCGCCGCATCCCGGCTGGTTGCCGCCGCGACGCAACGAATTCGCTGCGTCGCGATCGAGGCCGGTCCCTCGATGCTGATCCGTCCCGATGCCTGCGTGGCCTGGATCGGCGAAGAAAACAGCATCGGCGGTTTGCAGGAAGCGTTGCGCCGCTGGTTCGTTCAGGAGCCGGTTCCTTCTCTCTGCTGAACCCATTGCCGATACGCGTTGGGACTCATGCCCATGAAGCGGGTGAAGGCGCGGCGGAAGCTGCTTTCATCGGCGTAACCGCTTTGCTGGGCGATCCGCTTGACGTTGCTGGCCTTTTTTTCCAGCAGCACGCGTGCCGTTTCAAGGCGGACGCGTGTAATGAAGGCTTTCGGCGATTCGCCGACCAGGGCCTTCAGCCGTCGGTTCAGCGTTCGCTCGCTGGTCGCCAGCAAGGCCGCCAGCGCGCTTGCCGTTAAAAGATCCGGCGTCTGACGGACCATGTTCTCGGCTTCAAAAAGGAAGGGGTCGCGGGTCCGCACATAACCGTTGGGCGCGTAGACCACATGGTTCAAGGGCGCGTTGTCGGCCACGGCGAAATCGGCGGTGATGCGGGCCACCTCCGGCCCGGCCAACTGCCGGATGCAATGCAGCGCAAGGTCCACCCACGAGAGCGGACCGCCCACGCTGACGATGCGCCTGTCCTCCAACAGCGGCGAGCCCCACATGAAAACGGCCTTCGGATAACGCTGCTTGAGTTCGTCTTGGAACCACCAGGTGGTGGTGCAGCGCCGTCCGTCCAGCAGTCCCGCCTCGCCCAGCACGAAGACGCCCGCGCAAGAACCGCCGATCAATGCTCCGTGAGCATGCTGGGCACGTAGCCACGCGCCGATCTGCCGCATTTCAGGCGACCGCTGCGGCAGCCCGTCGAGGCCCGGCACCAGGCCCGGTATCAACACCGCGTCGCAGCGGCCGATGTCGGTCGCCGCCATGTTCACGGCCACTTCGCGCCCTTGTCCGTCGCGCAGGGGATTGCCGTCCACAGTCGCGGACACGACTTCCCACTTTTGCCTTGGCAAGCTCTGGCCGGATTTGTCCGAGGCATCGGACCGGCTTACCGCGTGCCGTGCCAATTCGAACATGTCCAGCAGACCGACCATCGCGGACGACATGCATCCGTCAAAGCCAAGTATGACCACCTTCATCTCACCCCCAAAACCCAAGTTGGCCAACACGGCACGAAATATGGCTGGTTTGCCACCCTCGATTTCCTGGGCCGGGCTTCAGAATGAAGTCCTGCCCCAATGCGAATTGGGCATCGACAGAAACCCCACTTCAAAGGAAATACCATGACCCAAACCGCCGCAATCGTTACTTTCAAAGCCCAGCCGGGCAAGGGCAATGAAGTCGCCCGCCTGGTCGCCGCCGCCCTGCCGCATGCCAAGACGGAGCAGCCGCTGCTGGTGTGGCTGATCCTGCAACCGGAAAACGATCCGGATACCGTTTATATCGTTGATGTCTTCACCGACGCCGCCGGCCGCGACGCGCACTACAAGGATGCCGCCGCCGCGCAAATCATGGCGACGGTGCCGCCTTACCTGGCGTCCCCGCTGGATATCTCGCCGCTGAAGCTGGTGGTCGCCAAAGGCGTCGCATAAGCTTCGTCCAGCAGCCAGCGGCGAAACGTCGCCAGCCTCGGCAAGTTGGCCGATTCGGGCCGGTAGACGATGTAGTAGGCCAGCGGCGACTGGAAGTTGATGTCGCCGCACAGGCGCACCAGCCGTCCGGAGGTGAGGTCGTCACGCGCCATCACGCTGCGGGCGAGGGCGATGCCCTGGCCTTCCGCCGCTGCCTGCAGCACCGCCGCCGAGTTGTTGATCTTCATGCCGCGTGAGGCGGCGGCGTTGCTGACGCCGGCCTTGCGCAGCCACGCGTCCCAGGTCGGGAAATCAGCATGGCCATCCATCGACAAGTCATGGATCAGCATGTGCTGCGCGAGGTCGGCCGGTTTGCGCAAGCGCGGGTTCTTGCGCAAGAATTCCGGCGAGCAGACGGGATAGATTTCCTCGTCCAGCAACTTGTCCGCCGTCAGTCCCGGCCAGCTTCCAGTGCCGTACCGCACGCCGATGTCGATGCGCTGGGCGACGAAGTCCACGGCCTTGAGATTGGTATCGAGACGCACATCGGTGTCCGCGCAGATGGCGTGGAATCTTTCGATACGCGGCAACAGCCATTTCGCGGCGAAGGCCGGACTGACCGTCACCGTCAGCACACCGGCGAGGCCGCCTTCCTTGAGGCGTTCGAGGCCGGACACCAGCTTGTCAAAGCCGGCGCGCAGGTCTGGCAGGGCGCGCTCGGCGGTTTCAGTCGTCACCAGCCGGGACTTGCCGCCGGCGTTACGATGGAACAGCGGGGCGCCGAGCCAGTCTTCCAAAGTGCGCACGAGTTGACCGACCGCCGCCGGCGTAACGTTGAGTTCCGCAGCGGCCGCCGAAAAACTCTGGTGCCGGGCACTGGCTTCAAATGCGCGCAAGGCGTTCAGGTGGATAGGTGTTTTCATGACGTCATTCTACGCGCGCGGAAATTTTCACGATCAATATTTTCTTTCAATGACTAGCAGTTAATCTGATTTGTTCAGGCTGTCCAGGCGGCGCACAATCGCTGCTCTCCGTCGTTTTTTTAGGAAGTGCATTCATGCTGATCAATGCCGATTTCTCCCGTCCCGTCGCGATGGCGCCGCACCAGTACCAATGGGTGGCCTCGCCTCAGGACGGCGTGGAGCGTGTGATGCTCGATCGTGTCGGGGCCGAAAAGGCTCGCGCCACCAGCATCGTGCGCTACGCCCCGCATTCCTCGTTTCCGCGCCATCAGCATCCCGGCGGCGAAGAGATACTGGTCCTCGACGGCACCTTCTCGGAAGGCGGCCTGGACTATCCCGCCGGCTGGTACCTGCGCAATCCGCCGGGCTCCAGCCATCAGCCGTCCAGCGGCGAAGGCGCCATCATCTTCGTGAAGCTGCGGCAGATGTCGACGCCGGAGCAGCCGTACGTGCGCATCGATACGCGCGATCCGGCCTCCTGGCGGGTCGAGCAGGGACGTGATATTTGTCCGCTGTTTTCCGACGCGTCCGAACAGGTCAGCCTGCAGCGCCTTGCGCCGCATGACGCGCTGCTGGCCGACGCCGAGGACGGACTGGAGCTGCTGGTGCTGGAAGGCGATGTCGTGGCGCAGCAGCAAACCTACGCGCCGCGCAGCTGGATGCGTTTGCCTGCTGGAGCCTTGCCCGCCATCGTCGCGGGCGAACAGGGCGCGACCGTCTACCTGAAGGTCCGCCATCTGGCCAACATGGGCTCGAAAGGATAAGCATGGAACACGCACGCATCGTCATCGTCGGCGCGGGATTGAGCGGCCTGTACGCCGCGCACTTGCTGGAGCGCCGGGGCATCCGCGACGTGGTCCTGCTGGAGGCGCGCGAGACAATCGGCGGTCGCATCGCCGCCGTGCACGGGCCCGCCGCATCGGGTACCCCCTCCGCCATCGACCGCTTCGACCTCGGCCCCACCTGGTTCTGGCCCGATCATCAGCGCGAACTGCATGACCTTATCAATGAGCTGGGCCTGCAACGCTTCGCCCAGCACGACGAAGGCGACATGATGGTTGAGCGCGCTCCCGGCGAGGCGTCGGTGCGCATGCGTGGCTACGTCAGCGCGCCGCAATCGATGCGCCTGGTCGGCGGCATGAATGCGTTGACTGACGCCTTGCATGCCACGCTCGACGGCGCGCGCATCGTCACCGGCCAGGCCGTGCGCCGTGTGCGCAACACCGACACGCACGTCGAGCTCGATAGCGAAGACGCGGATGGCCATGTCACGACCTGGCGCGCCGCGCACGTGCTGCTGGCCTTGCCGCCGCGCCTGGCCGCCGGCGCCATCGCGTTCGAGCCGGCCCTGCCTGCGCCGCTGGCGCGCGAGTGGCGCGGGACTGCGACCTGGATGGCGCCGCACGCGAAGTATCTCGCCATCTACGATACGCCGTTCTGGCGCGGGCAGGGCTTGTCCGGCTCGGCGCGCAGCGGCAGCGGACCGATGGGCGAGATCCATGACGCCTCCATGCCCGACGGCAGCGCGGCCTTGTTCGGTTTCCTGGGCGTGCCGGCGCGCACGCGCCAGCGCCTGTCCGACGATGCGTTGCTGACGCTTTGCCGGGCGCAACTGGGCCGCCTGTTCGGCCCGCAAGCGGCAGAGCCGCGCGTCGAGATCATCAAGGACTGGGCGCAGGATCGCTGGACCGCCACGGCAGCCGACCTCGACGCCGGCGGCGATCACGGCTACGCGCCTGCGGCCGCCGCCAATACCGGTCCATGGCAGGGATGCCTGACCGGCATCGCCAGCGAATGGTCGCCGCGCTTCCCCGGTTACGTGGCGGGCGCCATCGAGGCCGCCGCAATCGGCGTGAACAACTTTACATCCAAGGAGTAACGACCATGAAGCAAACATACCGCGCCATGCAGATCAGCCGCCCCGGCGTGCTGGAACTGGTGGAACGTCCGACGCCGGTACCCGGCATCGGTGAAGTCCTGATCGAGGTGGAAGCCTGCGGCATCTGCGGCGCCGACACTGGCGACATCGAGGGTGCCGATCCGGCGCAGCAACCGCCGCGCGTGCCGGGCCATGAAGTGGTGGGCCGCATCGCGGCGCTGGGCGAGCATACGCCCGGCATCTGGAAGGTCGGCCAGCGCGTGGGCGTGGGCCGGCTGGGCGGGCACTGCAATGAATGTCCGCAGTGTCGCCAAGGCCACTTCCAGTTGTGCCAGAACCAGCCCTTCGTCGGCGCCTCGCGCGACGGCGGCTATGCCGAGATGATGCTGGCCCGCGCCACCGGGCTGGTCTCCATCCCGGACCAGCTCGATGCCGAGGAAGCCGCGCCTATCCTGTGCGCGGGGCTGGCTACGTTCAGCGCGCTCAAGAAGAGCGGCGCGCAGGCCGGCGATACCGTCGTCATCTTGGGCATCGGCGGACTGGGGCACATGGCCTTGCAATATGCGCGGCGCATGGGCTTCCGCGTGGTCGCCGTGGGACGCGGCAGCGACATCGCCCAGGATGCGCTGGAACTGGGCGCGCACGTCTACATCGACAGCAATGAAACGGACGCGGCGGCCGAGCTGCGTGCCATGGGCGGCGCGCAAGCCATCGTCACGACCGTGGCCCATGCCGCCACCGTGGCGGCCTTGATGGGCGGACTGGCGCCGAGTGGGCGGCTGGTGGTGCTGGGTGCCGGCAAGGATCCGCTGCCGGTCTCGACCGGCCATCTGGTGGTGGGCGAGCGCAGCGTGCAGGGCTCCATCACTGGCTCGCCATACGACAATGAAAAGACGCTGGACTTCAGCGTGCTGGCCGGCGTGCGACCGCGCATTGAGATCATGCCGCTTGAGCAGGCCGCCGAAGCTTACAGCCGGATGAAGTCGGGCGACGTCAAGTTCCGGATGGTGTTGACCATGAAGCCGGCAACCCGATGAAACACTACGACTATCTCGCCATCGGCGCCGGCAGCGGCGGCATCGCCTCGGTCAACCGCGCCGCGATGCATGGGAAAAAATGCGCGCTGATCGAGGCCGGTGTGCTGGGCGGCACGTGCGTCAACGTTGGTTGCGTGCCGAAGAAGGTCATGTGGTACGCGGCCCATATCGCCGAGGCAGTGCATCGCTACGGGCCGGACTATGGTTTCGATGTCGAGCGCGTGCGCTTCGACTGGGCCACGCTGGTGCGCAACCGCCAGGCCTACATCGAGCGCATCCACGTTTCCTATGCGACGGGGCTGGAGCGCAACCAGGTCGACCTGATCGCCGGCTTCGCCCGCTTTATCGATGCGCGCACGGTGGAAGTCGGCGGCGAGCGCATCACCGCCGACCACATCCTCATCGCCACTGGCGGCAGGCCCGCGCGTCCGAATATTCCCGGCGCCGAGCTTGGCATCGATTCGGACGGCTTCTTCGCGCTGACCGAAATGCCGCGCCGTACCGCCATTGTCGGCGGTGGGTATATCGCGGTCGAGCTGGCGGGCGTGATGCATGCGCTGGGATCGGATACGCATCTGTTCGTTCGAAAACACGCACCCATGCGCGACCTCGATCCGCTGCTGAGCGAAACGCTGGTGGAAGTGTTGGGCCCCATGCTCCACACCGAGGCGCAGCCGAAAGCCGTGCACAAGAACAGCGACGGCAGCCTGACGCTGGAGCTGGAAGGCGGCGAACGCCACGTCACCGACTGCATCGTCTGGGCGATTGGCCGCACACCGCATACCGCCGGCCTGAATCTGCCGGCGGCGGGCGTGGTGTACGACCAGCGCGGCTATGTCGTCGTCGATAAATACCAGAACACCACCAGCGCCGGCATCTACGCGGTGGGCGACGTCACCGGCCAGGCCGAGCTGACGCCGGTGGCCGTGGCGGCCGGACGGCGCTTGTCGGAGCGTCTGTTCAACGGCAAGCCGGACGAGCATCTCGACTATCGCAATGTGCCCACGGTGGTGTTCTCGCATCCGCCCATCGGCACGGTCGGGCTGACCGAGCCGGAGGCCAGGCAGCAGTATGGCGATGCGGCGGTGAAGATTTACAGCACCGCGTTCACCGCCATGTACACGGCGGTCACGCGCCACCGGCAGCCGGCCCGCATGAAGCTGGTGTGCGTTGGGCCGGAGGAGAAGATCGTCGGCATCCACGGCATCGGCGCCGGCATGGATGAAATTTTGCAGGGCTTTGCCGTCGGGATGCGATGGAACGCGTATTCAGCCGCTTGGCGGCGGTCGTGCAAGGGAAGCCGGCGGCGCACGAAGGCATCCCCGACGACAACGCGTTTGCCGCCACGTTGTTGATCCTGCGTGAGTTTATGCATCACCTGGGATTCTCGTCCATCGGCCTGTTGTCGGCCAAAGCATAAAGTTTTTCTTTCAGTGCATGACAGATTAAGTGGTTTGTTTGTCAGGCTCTGCAAGGACATAATGGGTACCTGTCAACGCAACGCGGTAATGGCTCCAAGTAGTTTTTCTTCGGGTGGCGGTGATGGTATTTTTTTCGCGCAGAAACCTACCTACTAGTTGGTATGTAAGCGCTTTATCGAAAGGGTAAGATCATGAAAGCAACTGGAAACAAACAAAAACGCGTACTGCTGGTGATGAGCTCGCTGGACGAAATGGGCATCAGCGGCAAGCACACCGGCACCTGGTTCACCGAAGTGGCCGCGCCGTACTACATCCTGACCGAAGCCGGTTACGAAGTGGTGCTGGCTTCGCCGCAGGGTGGCGAAGCACCGATCGACCTGCTGAGCCACAAAGTACCGTTCACCACCGAATACACCGAGCGCTTCCTGAAAGATCCAGTGGCACTGTACGCCGCCAAGAACACCCGCAAGCTGCGCAACATCGACTACACCGGCTTCGACGCGCTGTTCGTGCCAGGCGGCTACGGCCTGCTGTGGGACCTGGCGTCGGACTCGTTCCTGCTCAAGATGATCAAGGAATTCCACGCCGCCCAGCGTCCGATCGCGATGGTGTGCCACGCACCGGCCATCCTGCGTGACGTCAAGAAGGACAACGGCGAATACCTGGTCAAGGGCGTGAGCCTGACCGGCTTCAAGAACGCCGAAGATGCCGAGATCGAGCTGGACAAGCACCTGCTGTTCTCGCTGGAAGACGAGCTGAAGAACCGTGGCGCCAACTACCTGAGCAAAGCCAACTGGGAGCCGAACGTGGTGGTGGACGGTCCGCTGATGACCGGCCAGAGCCCTGCCTCGGCCGCTCCACTGGCCCAGGCGCTGGCCGACCGCCTCAAAGCGTAACGCAAGCCCACCCGGCCCGCGCCGCCTGAAGGCGCGGGTCTTACAACCTTAAAGGGAGTACACATCATGATGCAGGACTGGAACGCATATCGCGACGCGCTGGTGGCCAAAGTGGGCGACTACGCCAAGATCACCCCGGACGTCATGCGCGGCCTGGCGACCGTCGAAGGCGCCGCCCTCAAGACTGGCAAGCTGGAACCGAAAATGCATGAGTTGATCGCGCTGGCCGTGGCCGTGACCACGCGCTGCGATGGCTGCATCGCCGTTCACACCAAGAAGGCGGTTGAACATGGGGCCTCGCTGGAGGAAATCTCCGAAGCGCTGGGCGTGGCGATCGCACTGAACGCGGGCGCCGCACTGACCTACACGGCTCGCGTGCTGGAAGCCCACGCCGCCCTGCAGCAAGGCGCGTGATACTGTTGAGCTTGGCTGACTGGCGCGCATGGTCCATCCGACGGACCGTGCGCGTTGTCGCATCTTCAAAGGAAAAATAATGCCGAATCCCGTGTCCGAATTTATCGATCGCCTGGCCGGCGTGCCGGTTGCCTTCTTCGGCATGGCCGTCGGCGTGCTGGCGCTGTCGCAGGCGTGGCTGGTGGCGGGGCGGCTATGGCCCGGCATGGCGCATCCATCGCACTGGCTTGGTGCGGCGGGGCTGCTGATCTGGGCGGTGCTGCTGCTGGCCTATCTGTGCAAGTGGTGGGCGCGCCGCGATGCCGCGCTGGCGGAGCTGTACGATCCGGTGATTTCGTCGCTGGCGACGCTGGGGCCGATATCGACCATGCTGGCTTCGGTGGTGCTGCTTGCCTGGTCGCGGCCGGCGGGGCTGGCGCTGTGGAGCGCTGCGCTGGTCTGGCAAATGGTGTTGGGGTTGTGGATTTACGGGCGCTTCTGGAAAGGCGGCCATGCGCCGGCGAACGTTACCGCAGCGGTCTATCTGCCGGCGGTGGGGCAGAACCTGGTGGCGGGCATGTCCAGCGCGGCGTTTGGCTGGAGCGAGCTCGGCGTATTATTTTTCGGCGCCGGCATGTTCTCGTGGCTGGCGCTGGAATCGATGATACTCGGCCGCGCCGCCACGCACACGCCCTTGCCCGAAGCGCAGCGGCCGCTGCTGGGGATACAGCTCGCGCCGGCGGTGGTGGCCGGCGTCTGCTACACCAGCCTGCGGCCGGAGTCGGCCGACTTTTTCGTGCAGATGCTGTTGGGCTATGGCTTGTATCAGGCTGCCCTCGCGCTGCGCCTGCTGCCGTGGATCATGCAACAGCGCTTCGCGCCGTCGTACTGGTCGTTCAGCTTTGGCGTGGCGGCGCTGGCCAACTTGACGCTGCGCCTGCATGAACGGTCGCCGGGTACGCTGACTGCGGTGCTGGCCCCGTTGACGCTGGCCGGCGCCAGCCTGGTGGTCGGGGGCCTGCTGCTGGGAACCGTGCGCCTTGCGTGGCAAGGCCGGCTGCTCCCCGCGGCCGCGGTTTGACGTTGAAAAAGCGGCTCTATACAATCCTGCCAACTAGATGGCAGGCTCACCGGGGATGACGAAGCAGATGAAGCACTTCAGCGAAATTACGCCGGCGGCGGAACGCATCGTCGACGCGGCGGAAAGCCTGATCCGCAGCGTGGGCTACAACGGCTTCTCGTATGAGGATGTGTCGCGGATGGTGGGCATACGCAAGCCGAGCGTGCATCACCATTTTCCGACCAAGGGCGAGCTGGGTGTGATTGTCGTGCAGCGCTACACGCATCGCTTTGCGGAGCGGCTGGAGGAGATAGTCCGGCGTCACGCGACCGCGGCCGGCCGGCTGCAAGCGTATTGCGATCTGTTCTCGGAGACCTTTGCCGATGGTCGAAGCCTGTGCATTTGCGGCATGCTCGGCGCCGAATCCAACGCGATTCCCGATGTGGTGCATGTCGAGGTGCGGCGGTTTTTTGAGCACAACGCCGCGTGGCTGGTGGACGTGCTGAAGCAAGGCGCGCAGGCTGGCGAGATCAAGCTCACCTGTCCGCCGGAAATGCTGGCCGACTTCCTGCTGTCCGCATTGGAAGGCAGTATGTTGCTGGGGCGCGGCCGTCAAATCGACCAGGGCCCGCAACACGTCGCTGAGGTCTTCCTGGCCTCGCTGCAACAGAAGTAGCTGCTCGCCGCAGGCCGGCGTTGCTATGGAGTTGCCGTCCCGCGAAGCGCCAGATTGTGCGCGACACGCTTGGGATCGCAGCGCTGGCATTCCACGTTGGGGCGCACACCGTTCTCTTGCCAGTCGCCGCCGGTGGTGGCATCGATTGCGCGTGCCACCGGCACCCAGGCCTGGAAATGTTCCGACAACGGGAAACGGTCCGCCAGGTGGGCGCTGCCCATCGTCGGGCCGCCGACGATGGTGGCGCGGCCCGTCTGCTGCATCGCGTAGGCCAGCGCCTCCGCCGCGCCATGGGTATTGCGCGAGGTGAGGATGTACACCGGCCGCTGGCTGCCATAGCCTGGGCCGATCGGTTGCGCATCGGTCCAGTTCTGCACGGTCAGGTTGTCCTTGCGGTAGTAGATGTCGCCCAGATGCGTGCGCTGGTCGTAGAAGTAGCTCGCGAAGGTATTGGCCGCCTCGGGCCAGCCGCCGACATTCAGGCCAAGGTCGATGATGATGGCGCGCGTGTCCTTGAGCTTGTCCATCGCGCTGGCGTACTTGTCGCGCGCATTGTAGAAGTGATCGAACTTGAGGATCTGCAGGAAGCCGACATTCCCCTCCAGGATCTGCACGTTCCAGACACCACCGTCGCCCATGGCGCGTTGCGCGCTGGTGAGCCAGCTTTGCGGCCACGACTCGACCGGCTCGACATCGCGCACCGTTCCTGGCGGCGTTTCGCCCGCGGCCGGCAGGGGCAGATATTCCAACTGCAATTCGCGGTCCGACGCGGCCACCTGCATGTCTTGCGAGATGCTTCTGGCCAGGCCGTGGCCCTCGTCCAGTTCGGCGTAACTACCGTCCATCTGGCGGCGCCGCAGCGCGGCTTCGACCAGCGGGGTTTTCTCGGGCAGGACATAATTTTCACGCACGGAAAACAGCGTGCGGTCGACCAGCGCATCGCGCTCGGCCAGCGGCAGCGGTTCGGCCATCTTTTCGCCGTTGTGGATAGCCTTCATTGTGCCCGGCACCACGACCAGTCCGTAAAAAGCCAGCAAGGAAGCAAAGATGGCGGTGCGCAGGCTGCGGTCGATCAGTGTGCGGGAGGGCGGCATGGAGGTGTCCATTGGGCGAAGGTCCTCACATGCTATTGCATTTTCGACCATCTGGAAATGCCTGCGATGAAACAGCATGTATCCCGAAGCGCGTATTATTGCTTCAGTTACGCGCTTGACAGCCAATATGTGCAATGGAAAAATGCCCGCCCGATCAATTCTTTCCAGCTGACCTGCCATGTCCTTAGACCATCGCCAACCGCCGTTGGTGTTATTCGTCGCGTTTCCCCAAATGGGATTGCTGGACCTGACCGGTCCGCAATCGGCGTTCTGGGTCGCGTCCAAGAACATGGCAAAGCTTGGCCTGGACGGGTACGAGCGGCACACGGTCAGCTTGCACGGTGGATTGATACAAACGGTGGAAGGCGTGGGCGTCGACAGCCGGCCCTTCAGCGACTTCGAGGGCCGGGTGATCGATACCATCGTGGTGCCGGGCGCGCCGTACATCCTGACGGTACTGGACGAGGTCCCGGAGACGGTGGACTGGATCCGCGCCAATGCCAAGCGGGCGCGCCGCACCACATCGGTTTGCACCGGCGCCTTCCTGCTGGCCGAAGCCGGTTTGCTGCAGGGGAAACGGGTGGCGACGCACTGGGCCCAGTGCGACGAATTGCAGCGGCGCTTTCCCGCGCTGACCGTTGATAGCGAGGCCATCTTTGTGCAGCAGGGCGACACCTGGACTTCCGCTGGCGTCACCGCCGGCATCGACCTGGCGCTGGCCCTGATCGAAGCCGACAGCGGGCGCAGCATGGCCATGCAAGTGGCCAAGGAGCTGGTGGTGTTCCTGAAGCGTTCCGGGGACCAGGCACAGCACAGCGAGTTGCTGCAGGCCCAGTCCAAGGACACGGCCGCGTTTGACGAGTTGCATCTGTGGCTGGCGGAAAACCTCGGCCAGACCAACATCACGGTCAGCATGCTGGCCGAGCGTGCATGCATGAGTTCGCGCAATTTTTCCCGAGTCTACAAGCAAAAGACCGGCAATGCGCCCTCCAAGGCGGTCGAGCTGTTTCGCCTGGAGGCGGCGCGGCGTTTGCTGGAGAACTCGAAGCGCAACCTGGACCAGATCGCCCGTCACTGCGGCTTCGCCGACGAAGAGCGCATGCGTGTGATCTTTCACCGCAACCTGGGGATGTCGCCATCGGATTACCGGAAGCGCTTTGCCGCCCGTGCAGAGATTGAATGAGCCCACCCGGCACGGTGCGCGTGACTCACCACGGTGTTGACGAAAAGGCGTCAATCCCCGGTGGGCGCAGCAGGCATGATGGGCAGCGCTGGACGCGCATGTTGCCGTCCACATTGCCTTGATAAGGAGCTGCCGCATGGTCAATCGCATTGGAACTGGTAACACCTATCTACCTCCCTCCGAAGTCACCAACCGTCGGACCCAGGATGCGGGACGCGCCACGCCCTTTCCCGCCCCCGACATCGCGGCGCCGGCTGCCACGCCGGCCAGCAGCGCCGCGCCGCGCAGCGGGCAAAAAATGGAGGTGCGCAGGCTCGATGAGATAGGCTGGGGCTTTCCGGAAATGCCACCCGCCGATGCCGACGATCTTGAGTACAACGCCTACCGGCCGGATGGCGTGGCCGTCATGCCGGAAGGTACCATCCCATTTCATCTTGCGGCCACCGGCGAGACCCTGACCGACACGGTACGGCAAAGAGTCAGGCAGCAGCTCGACCAGGTTACCCGCCAGCGCATCAGCCTTTACAACGAACAAAAATCCAGCGGCAAGTCCAATGCGGAAATTCGCCAGGCGCTGCAGGCGTTCGACGCGCAATTGCCGGATGATTACAAACAGCTGACCGGTTTGGGAACCAAGATCAATGACGCGGTCCGCTATGAGCAGCATCGTCCCGAGGTCATCGATAGCGGCTTGCTCGCTTCCTGACTTGCCGAGGGTATGGCGCTATCCCTGCGCCATGCGCGTGAAATTGGTGATGCAATGAAGGTCCAGCGCGCGGATGTGCTGGGTCATGTAATCGACGAAGACCCGTATCCTTCGCGGCAGGTGATGACGGCTCAAATAGCACACATAGTGGCCACGGTCGTTGGGCGCGCAGGAGGGCAGGCAGGCCACCAGCCGCCCCGAGCGCAGGTGATCGCATATCTGATAGCCCGCCATCTGCGCCAACCCTTCGCCGTCGAGCACGGCCTGTAGCACCAGGTCGGCGTCGTTGTAGCTGCTGCTGCCTTGGGGCAGAAACTTCTGCTCGATGCCGCCCACCTTGAACTCCCATTCGCACACCCGGCCCGAAGCCAGCAACAGGTTGATGCACCGGTGCTGCGCCAGCTCGTTCACGCTCTGCGGCATGCCATGCTCCCGGATATATTCGGGCGATGCGCACACCAGCATTTGCATGGGGACCAGCTGCTTCGCCACCACCTGGCTGTCGTCCATGCGGCCATTGCGAAACGCCACGTCGATGCGGTCGGCGATGAAGTCGGTGGGGCTGTCCTCCAGCACCAGGTCGATCCTGATTTCCGGATAAGCCTCGCGAAAACCGCGCAACAGCGGCGCCACCACCTTGCGCCCGAAGCCGGCCGTGGCGCTCAGGCGCAGCAGGCCGCGCGGGGTTCCGCTGCGCAGTTCGCGCATCTCTTCAATCGAGCGGACGATGCGCTCCACGCCCGGCTTGCAGTTCTCATAGAACAGCTCACCTTCTCCCGTCAGCGATGTGCTGCGCGTGGTCCGCAGGAACAGGCGTGTATCGAGCTGGTTCTCCAGCTTCTGCACGCTGCGGCTGATCGCCGAGCGGCCTATCCCCAGCCGCTCCGCCGCCTTGGCGAAGCTGCCTTCGTGCACCACCGCGATGAACGCCACCACGCCCGCGTAGGTCGTGGCGAAACTCGATGCGAGCGCGTCGACTCGGTGGTCTGGATGAAGCTGATGAAGTGTCATGTACTCGCCTTGTCCCGTTGTCGCCCGCACGGTGTGGCTGTGGCGGGCGCTGCTTGTTTCCTGAACTGGATGGTAGTTTCGAACCAACCCGGCGTAAATGACAAAAATCCCTTTATTTAGGACGAGGCTGGCTGGATTGGTGCCCGCCGTGAACCATGGTGCAGCCCGCCACAGTCCTACCGCCCTGCGTGGAGCGGGCCTAGAATTTTCCCCAGCATCACCGCCACATCCCACCCCTATCTCGAAAGGCAGATCACCATGAAGATCGTCGTTATCGGAGGCACAGGCCTCATCGGAAGCAAGCTGGTCAACATTCTTCGTACACGTGGCCACGAGGTGGTCGCCGCGTCGCCCGCATCCGGCGTCAACACCATCACCGGTGAAGGCCTGGCCGAAGTGTTGGCGGGCACGGCTGTGCTGGTGGACGTTGCCAACTCGCCGTCGTTCGAAGACCAGGCCGTGATGGAATTCTTCCAGACGTCCGGCCGCAACCTGCTGGCCGCTGCCGCGGCGGCGGGCGTCCGGCATCACCTCGCGCTGTCCGTCGTCGGCACGGAGCGCCTGGTGGACAGCGGCTATATGCGCGCGAAAGTTGCGCAGGAGGCCCTCATCCGCCAGTCGGGGCTGCCGTACACCATCGTCCATGCGACACAGTTCTTTGAATTCTTCGGCGGCATAGCCAAGGCCGGCTTCGATGGCCAGGCGATACGGCTGTCCCCCGCCATGATGCAGCCGATGGCGTCGGATGATGTCGCGACCGCTCTGGCCGACATCGCCTTGGGCAGTCCGGTCAACGGCGTGGTGGAGATTGCCGGCCCTGAACGCGGAAGCATGGCCGGCCTGGTGCAGCGCTATCTGGACAGCATCAAGGATGGCCGTGCTGTCACGCCGGATGTGCATGCGCGTTATTTCGGCGCCGAGCTGAACGAGCTGGACCTGGTGCCGGGCGGCCAGGCGCGGCTGGGCACGATCACGCTGGATCAATGGCTGAAGACGGCTGGCGCCGCACACCCATAAGCGCGCCCCAGGCAAAGGAGGAGACACGATGAGAGAACTGTCCGCGCCACCGATTTCCATGCTGGATAAGTACGTCGGTGAAGACTTCAAACCGTTGTACAGGACCAGCGTCAACGTGACAGGCGGGCTCACGGAGCATGGGCGGGCTTCGGGCAAGGTGCGGTCGGAGGATGGCGCACTGGACATCGAGCTGCGGTTGCCGAAGGCCTTGGGCGGCCCCGGCGGCGGCACCAATCCGGAACAGTTGTTTGCCGCCGCCCTGGCCGCCTGCTTCCACGGCGCGCTGACGCTGCTGGCGACGAAGTCCGAGATCAAGCTTGAAGGCTGCTCGGTCAACGTCTCGGTGGCTTTTGGACGGGACCCGGTGGACGGGCTTTACATGCTGGTCGCCGAAGTCTCCATCGACATGCCCGGCGTTCCGGTCGCCATTGCGGAGGAACTGGTGCGCAATGCGGAGCGCGTGTGCCCGTACACCAAGATGGCACGGCACGGCATCATTTGCATCGTCGCCCTGGTCAAGCCATGAATCCGGCCAGCCAGCGCACGATTCAAGTCCGTCTGATGCACCAGTGCCCCATCGTCAGTGCGGGCTTGCGCGCCATATTGTCCACCCAGCCGGACTTCGTCCTCAGCACCGATGCGCATGGCGCGCCGCCGGCTGGGTCCACTTGCGTGGTCATCGCCGACTACGAATCCGGCGTCAACGCGGCGCGCGGTGAGTCGGTTCTGGTGTTGACCTATCAGGTGAAGGCGGAAGCGATACGGCATGCGATGGAAAGCGGCGTACGCGGCTATGTGATCCAGGGCTGCGATGCCAGCGAGGTGATCGAGGCCGTGCGCGCGCTGAGCCGGGGCGATTGCTATCTCAGCCCCGTGGCCGGCCGCCTGCAAGCCGAGGAGCTGCAACGGGCACCCTTGACCCGGCGCGAGGCCGAGGTATTGCAGGTGCTGGTGCGCGGCAGTTCCGACAAGGTGATCGCCCGTGGATTGGGGATCGGGGTCGGGACGGTGAAGACCCATATGAAGCAGTTGTTCAGGAAGCTGGGTGTGTCCACCCGGACCCAGGTCGTCATCAAGGCCATGGATCTTGGGCTGCATGAATCGCTCCGCCGCACCGGCTTCCATTACTAGACTCGTATTGCCAACAACAGGAGAAACGTCATGTCTCAAATTAAAAATTTCGTCGCCATCATTTGCGCCACGGCTGGCTTGATCGCCACGCAGCACGCCAGCGGCGCCGCCGATGCGGTGGTCGCGCCGCTGATCAACAAGCCATTCAATGACCAGCCCGGCAAAGAGGGGCTGATGCTGATGGTCGAATATCCGCCGGGTGCTGTCGATCCGGTCCATCGCCACGACGCGCATGCCTTCATCTACGTGCTGGAAGGCTCCATCGTCATGGGCGTCAAAGGCGGCAAGGAACAGACGCTGACGGCGGGCCAGACGTTCTACGAAGGCCCAGGCGACATCCATACGGTGGGCCGGAATGCGAGTGCGACCAAGCCGGCCAAGTTCGTGGTGTTCATGGTGAAGGACGCGAAGAAGCCGGTCCTGATACCGGTTAAGTAAGCACGGCTGGAATTTCATCTTAAATCTTCAATAGGAGTAGTTCATGCGTATCCCATTCATCGCCATATCTGGCTTGCTGCTTGCCTCCACCGGTGCATCCGCGGCGGACGTGAAATCGATCTCCCGCCTCGCCGCCGGACCGGATAACATCCTGTTCGTCGCCGACTGGAAAGCGGCACGCGTCCACGCGATCACGCTGCCGGCGGCGGCGCAAAAGCCGTCCGGCACAATATTCAATGTGCTGGACCTGGAGCCGCGCCTGTCGCGCGAAGTCGGCGGCGCCAAGGTCACCGTCGAGGACATGGTGGTCCGGCCCGGCACCGCCGAAGTGTATGTGGCGGTCAGCTACGGCCCGGCGAAAAAGCCGGCGCTGATCGTCGTCACCAGCGACAAAAAGACCCGCCGCATCAACCTGCAGGCGGCGCCATCGACCTCGATAGCGCTGCGCAACGCGCCGACCACGGACAACAGCTTTTGGCGCGACACGCCTGAGCGCAGCTTCACCGCCACCGATATGAAGTGGCGCAATGGCGAGCTGTTCGTCGCCGGCCTCTCCAACCAGGACTTCGCCTCGACGCTGCGGCGCATCAAGTATCCGTTTAGCTCCGAGCAGTCGGTCACCTCGGTGGAGATCTATCACGCCGGCCACAACCTGATCGAAACGCGGGCGCCGGTACGGGCGATGAGCTTTGCAAGCTGGGGTGGCAAGTCCTACCTGGTGGCCGCGTACACCTGCACGCCGCTGGTGACCATCCCGCTCGACGACCTGAAGGACGGCGCCCATATCCGCGGCAAGACGGTCGCCGAACTAGGCTATGGCAACACGCCGGCCGACATGATCTCGTACTCCACGACCCGCGAGGGCAAGGCCGAGGATGTACTTTTGCTGGTGAATTTTAATCGTGTGTCGAACCTGATTCCGGTGTCGCAACTGGAGGCGGCGAGTGCTGGACCAGGCATTGAGAAGAGCGTGCCGTACGGGCAGGTCACTGGTGTGGACGTGTCGCAGGTTCCGCTGGCCGGCACGCTGCGCGCCGACAATCTCGACGACAAGTCCATCATCGTCGTGCGCCGCCAGCTGGAGCGGGATGCGCTGCAGCTGGTTTCGATAGGAAAGGAACTGAGCTTCCGCCTGAGCGACCATGTGTCGGAGTACGCGTTTCCGGAATTTAGCTTCCAGGTCAACGCCTTCCAGCATCAGTACGTCAAGCCGCGGCTGGACGTACTGATGAAGGAAGAGGGCTACCCTGAGTTGATCAAGGCATCGGAGTAAGCGGTGCGCCCCGGTCGACTGATCGCCGCCGTCTTGTTTGCGGCGCTGAGCGCGACGGCCGCCGCGCAAGCGGTGCCGGGCGTGGTGCAGGTTCAGCCATCGGCGGCCGAGGTTCCGGCCAACCTGCTGCGCATCTCCATCAGGTTTGCGGCGCCGCCCGAGGGGGCGGTGCTGTCCAGGCTGGCCTTGCGATACGCCGATGGCAGGCCGGTGCAGCAGCCGTTCCTGCCGCAGGAGCTGTGGTCCCCGGACGGCAAGATCCTGACGATCCTGATGCATCCCGGCCGCGTCAAGACCGGCTTGCTTGCGCGCGAGGAGATGGGCCCCATCCTGGCGCAGGGGGACGACGTTGTGCTGACGCTGGATGGACATCCCCTTCAGCGCTGGAACGTCGGGCCTGTCCGCGAGGATGGCCCGATGCCATCGGCATGGCGATTGTCGCCGGTCGCCGCAGGGTCGAAGCAGACGCTGGTGGTGAGACTGGATGGCGCCATCGATGGCCGTGACGCCGGCTACCTGGCGGTTGCTGATCACCGCCATCGGCGCGTCGCTGGCAGCGTGCGGTTGAAGGATGGCGAGAGGGTTTGGACCTTCACGCCGCAGTCGCCCTGGCGGGCCGGTAAATACACGCTGGTTGCCCGTGGCACGTTGGAGGACCCCGCCGGCAATCGACTAGGCGGCCACTTCGAAACGGCGGTCTATAAACCGGGCGACCCGCCGGTAGATGCGATGATAACCTTTACGGTGGACAGGTGAATACCCCGTTTGCGCTTGACGCCGGAGGCGGTCTATGGTCCGATCTCATCGATCACAAATTGTAAGAAGGACGCCATGAACAAGCCCATCAAAATTCTTTTGCAGACCACCATCGTCACCACCGACAATGACTGGCATATCGGCCGCTTCTCCTTGCTGCGCGACTTGTTGGCCGGCTTGACCGGCGACGATGGCCAGCCGCTGTTTGAGGTCACTGCACGCGACCGCGTCAGTGTCGGCAGTGCCGATCCAGTGCTGTCGACACTGGCGGAGTCGGACTACGGCCAGGTATGGCTGTTCGCGGTCGACACCGGCGACGGCTTGCACGCCGACGACCGCGCGGGGCTTTCCGCGTTCCATCGCCGGGGCGGCGGCTTGATGATCACGCGCGACCATATGGATTTGGGCTGTTCCATCTGCTCGATAGATGTGATCGGCGCCATGCATATTTTCCATAACCACAATCGCGCCGCGGGCAGCTTGCCGCCCGCGCCGGACGATCGCGGCACGCCGCAAATCCTGTGGCCCAATTTCCATTCGGGAGCCAACGGCGACGCCCAGCGCATCGCCATCGTTCACCCGGCGCATCCCGTGTTGCGCGATGCCGAGTCCGACGATGGCTTGCTACATTATCTGCCGGCCCATCCGCATGAAGGCGCGGTCGACGCTCCCGCCGGCGTGGCGAAAGCACGCGTGATCGCCACCGGCGTCAGCAAGGCCACCGGCAACCCGTTCAATATCGCCGTCGCAATCGAAGCGGCCGCCGGCAACGGCCCGGTGATTGCACAGTCCACCTTCCACCACTTCGCCGACTACAACTGGAATCCGGCCGCAGGCTGCCCGGACTTCGTGAGCGAGGCGCCGGGGAACAGTCTGGCGACGACGCCTCACGCAATGCATTCGGTTCATCGATACGCCAGCAACGTGGCGCTGTGGCTGGCTGGACGGCTGGGCTAAAAAAGCGGAATCGCTGCGTGGCGTGTCCAAATTGCCAAATACAACCCGCAAGCTGTAAATTGAATTTACAGCTCATATACTGTAAGAGGCGAACGGAGCCTGATCATGGATTATCCCATTCGAACTTTGCAGCAGCTACGACCATTACTTGTCGGCCTTCGTAAGCACGCAGGCTTGTCGCAGGCCGAGGTGGGCGCATTGCTTGGAATGACTCAACAGAGCTATGCAAAGATCGAGGCAAATCCAGCCGCCACGAACGTCGAGCGACTATTCACGATTCTACGACTGCTCGGCGGTGAGATCGTGGTGGCTCAAAACGGTGAATCAGATGAAGCGGCGATATTAGATGCTATGCCAGATCGTGCGCCGGCAGGTCGCGAGCCTGTGCCAGCAACCAAGTCCAAGAAGGTGAGTGTGGCCGCGCCATCCAAAGTGGTCCCGCCAACCAAGAAGATGGAACCTTGGTAGCATGGGACGACGTGCGTATGCCCAGCGCTTGAATATCTGGCTTAACGGCACACCTGTCGGCTACTAGGCGAGAGTGGACCGAACTTTTGCAACTAGTCGATGTCGCTCTCAGTCGCAACTCCTTCCAGCATTAGCCATGCTGGTACGACAAGATGTCGAGAGCTGAATCTTACGGATAAGGTGCAGATGCAGCGCGCCTGCGGGATTGAACCGATGGGAGGCCCCACCATGGACACCACCCAAGACGCAGGCCAATATGTCTCTCGAAGCGGTTGAGGTACGGAGAAGGCGAGCCAGGAATAACATTTGTGGTATGATCGGCTCTGTAAATGAATGAATTTTGCTGATCTCAGCCAGTTCCATTTATGTTGGGAAGTAAAAAGATGTCGCTTCGCGCACTTTTACATTCTTGCAATTCTTGTGCTTAACTACAGTGATCTGGGCAGTTTTACTGCCCAAAGGAAAACTAAATCATGGACGCTTCTACCCACAATACCAGTACCGGTCACGATACTGCGTTGGCGGCTGTGAAGAATACCATTCAGCGCCAAAGCCGTGAGCTCGTGAGTTCCGGTCGCCTGACGCAACAGGATTTGTTTTTCATTCGTCCTGACGTCGCTCAACGTGCGATAGTTTTTTTGAAGGCTTAAGTTGATAGACGGTCGCGAGCTACGGCCTCTCACCACGGAAGTAACGCAGCAGATTTTTTCCGCAGTTCAAGATAGCGCCGTCCTAGTAGGAGGCCAATCTCTCGCATTCTGGGTTGCCAGATACGATATCCCCATCTATCAAGGACATGCTGCAATCAGCATGGATGCCGATTACCTCGGTGAACGAGACGCCGTTGACCGAATCGGCAAAAGCTTTAACGCAATCGTCACCTTCCCTCATCGAACCGCAATTACCGCGCTGGTCGGCAACGTTCAGATAATCCCAGATGATGAGTCCTATATGAACGTTGACGTAATCCACAAAGTGGTCGGTATCAAAGCTGCGGTCGTGCGGAAGCGGTCTGTCTACATCTTAGCTGATGGTGTTTTAATTCGCGTGATGCATCCATTGCATGTACTAGCAAGCCGCGTCTTTAATCTGTACATGCTTCAGGAAAAGCAGACCGAACTTGGCGTAATGCAGGTCAGGCTGGCGGTAGATGTGTCTTGGCACTATATCGTAGAGGTGGCGCACAAGATGGAGGGCGGCCAGAAGGCTGTCCTCAAAATTGTGGAGGAAATTGTCACGCTAGCTAAATCGTCCGCAGGTCGCTTTGCTAAACTCAACGGTGCCGATTTTCTGAAAGCAATTCCTATTGACGCGATTCAATCAAAGAATTTTCAGACAATTCGTCTGCCACGGCTAAAAAAGGAGCTGGAGCGTACCCAGCCCCAGAAAAATCGCACTCCCATTGTACCGACTGCGTGGTGACTAGTCAGCAGCGCTGGCAAGCACACCTCTTAAAGCGCGTAATAATCTGCCATGAATCACGGTGCCGCGTTCTTCTGCAGCTCGTACTGTTAGATTGCACTGTATGTGCGTTTGCTAGCTAAGTTGCCCCTGTCAGTTTGACCCGCCATACCCGTGCGAACGCCGCTACGCGGTCGTAGGAACCTTCAAAACCCAATCCCTTTAGTTCTTCATGAAGCTGCTTCAAGCTGCGCGGCTGCTTACGTGATTTGGCCGCTTCGGTTTTCAGTAGTCCCGATAACTGGAAGGCGTATTTGTCGATTGCGCTGGGTGTGCGCCTGTCTGCGTAGGACGGCTCTGTGGTTTCCGAGCCCAGGCAGCGCTGGACAGTGTTTCTTGAGATGCTAAGACGTCTGGCGACTTCTCGCAGGGGGGACTTGGTCGTGAATGTGCCAGCCTTGAATAATGCCTAGTAATGCCACGTCGATCACTCCAATTCCCCGCTTATTGATGTGAGCAGGATTATGTCTTAAACGTGAGGCAGCTTCGTGTGCAAATTATGCGACAAAGTGGGTCAGTTTAGATGCAAATCAAGAGGGCCAACCCTGCTTGCGAACAATGGCTTTCCAAGAGCCGGAATCGGTCTTAACTAATGTTGCCATGCAGCCTCTATGATCTGTGGCTTTACCTAAAATGTAACTATCGAAGAATCATAAAGACAAACGCCTTACGTGAAAGACACGTAAGGCGCTGTTTTTTGCTACTGATTTATGGTGCCGACTGCCGGTTTCGAACTGGCCACCTGATGATTACAAATCAACTGCTCTACCAAATGAGCTAAGTCGGCGAAACTTGTACGGGGCGAATTATACGCTATTTAATTCGCGTGAGAGTAGGACGCCCACCCTTTTTTGGCGGGTCGGTATCGTCGTCCGGGGCGCTTGGGGCCTCGGTTTTGACCTCTTGCGCGGGCGCTGGAACGGCTGCCAGCACCGGTGCCGGCGCGCTGGTTTCTTCGTCGGCTGGCGGCTCGGCGAAGCCCAGTTGCGGCTCGAACGCCATCCCCTGGCCGTTCTCGTTGGCGTAGATCGCCATGACGTTGTTGACCGGGACGTAGATCTCCCGCGACACACCGCCGAAGCGCGCGTGGAAGCGGATGCTGTCGTTGTCCATCTTCAGGCCCGAGGTGGCGCCGAAGCTGATGTTGAGGACGATTTCGCCTTTTTTCACATATTCCATCGGCACCGTGGTCGAGGCGTCGACCTTGACGGCGAGGTAGGGCGTATAGCCGCTGTCCGTGCACCACTCATAAATGGCGCGCAGCATGTAGGGCTTGGTTGAGATTTCAGACATGGTCTTCCAGACTGCAGTAAAACCCGGCGCGCCGCCCGCTAAGGCCGGCAAACGCGCCGATAGACTTCAAGTAAATCGGCCTGCGTCCGATTAACGGCGCATGACCTTTTCCGACGGCGTCAGCGCTTCGATGTAGGCAGGGCGCGAGAAGATGCGCTCGGCGTACTTCATCAGCGGGGCCGCGGTCTTCGACAGTTCGATGCCGTAGTGATCCAGACGCCACAGCAGCGGCGCGACCGCCACGTCCAGCATCGAGAACTCATCGCCCAGCATGTACTTGTTCTTCAGGAACAGCGGCGCGAGCGTGGTCAGGCGGTCGCGGATTTCCGCGCGCGCCTTGTCGTGGCTCTTGTCGTTGCTCTTGGCGCGTTCGCTTTCCAGCACGTGCACGTGGACGAACAATTCTTTCTCGAAGTTGAACAGCATCAGGCGCGCACGCGCGCGCATCAGCGGGTCGGCCGGCATCAGCTGCGGATGCGGGAAGCGTTCGTCGATGTACTCATTGATGATGTTCGATTCGTACAGGATCAATTCACGTTCCACCAGGATGGGCACCTGACCATAGGGATTCATGGTCGAGATGTCTTCCGGCTTGTTGAACAGGTCGACATCGCGCACTTCGAAGTCCATGCCTTTTTCAAACAGGACCAGACGGCAGCGTTGCGAAAATGGGCAGGTTGTACCCGAATAGAGAACCATCATTTTTATAGTTCCTTAGAAGAACAAAGGGGGTGAAGCCGCGAACGGATCACCCCGGATCGATCGCCCGCCAACGCGGGCATCGCAAAACAAGCGCCGGCAAGCCGGCACTCTCGATTATTTAACTTCTTTCCAGAACGACGCGTTCAAGCGCCATGCCAGGAAGGCGAAGCCGGCCATAAACAGCACCACCCATGCGCCCAGTTTTTTGCGGTCCTGCGCTGCAGGCTCCGCCATCCACTCCATGTAACCGACCAGGTCGGCCACCGCAGTGTCGTATTCCAGCTTCTTCATTTTGCCCGGCGTGACTACTTCGAAGCCGTCAAACTGATGAATCTTCTTGCCTTCCTCGTGCGGGTCGGCCACTTCCGTCATCTTGATCTTCTGCACGCCCTGCAGTTCCCACAACACGTGCGGCATCGCCACGTTGTTGACCACCAGGTTGTTCCAGCCGGTCGGGCGGGTGTCGTCCTTGTAGAAGGTGCGCAGGTAGGTGTACAGATAGTCGCCGCCGCTGCCGGCGCCCGAGGCTTTCGCACGGGCGATCACCGACAGGTCCGGCGGCACCACGCCGAACCATGCTTTCGCATCTTTCGGGTTCATCGTGGTGGTCATCATTTCGCCGACCTTGTCGCCGGTGAACAGCAGGTTGGCCTTGATTTGCTCTTCCGTCAGCCCGAGGTCGCGCAGACGGTTGTAGCGCATCGAGGACGCATTATGACAGTTCAGGCAGTAGTTGACGAACAGCTTGGCGCCGTTTTGCAGCGCGGCCATGTTGTTCGAACGGTCAGGCGCCTTGTCCAGGGCGACGCCGCCTTCGTTGGCCAGTACCAGGCCTGGCACCAGGGCCAGGATGGCGAGCAGTTTTTTGGAAAAATTCATGTAATGTCCTTTGTGTACTTTAGCGGGAGGCGTCGATCAGTGCGCGTGGAACACTACGCGGTCCGGGACCTTCTTGAACGTGCCCATGGCGCTCCACCAAGGCATGAACAGGAAGAAGCTAAAGTAAAGCAGGGTGCATACTTGCGAGAACAGCGTGCGGCCTTCGGTCGGCGGCAGGGTACCCAGGTAGCCCAGCGACAGGAAGCAGAAGAAGAACACGGCGTACACATACTTGTGCCAGCTCGGACGGTAGCGGATCGACTTGACCGGCGACTTGTCCAGCCATGGCAGGAAGGCCAGGATCACCACCGAGCCGCCGAAGAACACCACGCCCCAGAACTTGGCGTCGAGCACCTGCGGCAGCATGCCGATAATGGCCACCAGCGCGATCGCGGCGATCACGGTCTTCACCGCGCTCGACAGGCGCGACTTGAGCCACACGAACACCACGTAGGCGGCCACGAAGAACATCAGCACCCACATGAAGTCGGCGGTGGTGGCGCGCAGCACCGAGTAGAACGCGGTGAAGTACCAGGTCGGCGCGATGTGCAGCGGGGTCTTGAGCGAGTCGCCCGGCAGGAAGTTGTTATATTCCAGGAAGTAGCCGCCCATTTCCGGGGCGAAGAACACCACGGTGCTGAAGATCAGCAGGAACACCGAGACGCCGAACAGGTCGTGCACGGTGTAGTAAGGGTGCGAAGGGATGGAATCGACCGGGTGGCCGTCGGCGCCCAGGTTTTCCTTCACTTCGATGCCGTCCGGGTTGCTCGAGCCGACTTCGTGCAGCGCGATCAGGTGGGCAGCCACCAGACCCAGCAGCACCAGCGGAATCGCGATCACGTGGAAGGCGAAGAAGCGGTTCAGGGTGGCGTCGGACACCACGTAGTCGCCGCGGATCCACAGCGACAGGTCAGGGCCGATCAGCGGGATGGCGCCGAACAGGTTGACGATCACCTGGGCGCCCCAGTACGACATCTGGCCCCATGGCAGCAGGTAGCCGAAGAAGGCTTCGGCCATCAGGCACAGGAAGATGGCGAAACCGAACAGCCAGATCAGCTCGCGTGGCTTGCGGTACGAGCCGTACAGCAGGCCGCGCGTCATGTGCAGGTAGACGATGATGAAGAAGGCCGAGGCGCCGGTCGAGTGCATGTAGCGCACCAGCCAGCCCCACGGGACTTCGCGCATGATGTATTCGACCGAACCGAAGGCCAGGTTGGCGTCCGGCTTGTAGTGCATGGTCAGGAAGATGCCGGTGACGATCTGCAGCACCAGCACCAGCATGGCCAGCGAGCCGAAGATGTACCAGAAGTTGAAGTTTTTCGGGGCGTAGTATTTGCCCCATTGATCGTTCCACAGCTTGGTCAGCGGGAAGCGGTCGTCGACCCAGCCCAGTGCTTTTTGTGCGGCCGGTGCATCGGCCGGGAATTTAGTCTCTTTGAAAGCCGCCATGATTTACGCCTCGCCTTTCTCGTCTTTACCAATGATCAGCTTGGTGTCGCTCAGGAACATGTGGCGCGGCACTTGCAGATTGTCCGGCGCCGGCTTGTTCTTGAACACGCGGCCGGCCATGTCGAAGGTCGAGCCGTGGCATGGGCACAGGAAGCCGCCTTCCCAGTCGTCCGGCAGCGATGGCTGCGGGCCGGGGGTGAATTTGGACGAGGGCGAGCAGCCCAGGTGGGTGCAGATGCCGACCGCCACCAGGATCTCCGGCTTGCGCGAACGCCATTCGTTGCGGGCGTATTCCGGCGTGAATTCATCCGGGTTGCGTTTGGAGTCGGCGTCGGCCACTTTGCCGTCGGTCTTTTTCAGCGAGGCCACCATTTCAGGGGTACGCTTGATAATCCAGACCGGCTTGCCGCGCCATTCGACGGTTTTCATTTCGCCGGGATTGAGGCTGGAAATATCCACTTCCACCGGTGCACCGGCGGCTTTTGCGCGCTCGGACGGTTGGAACGTGCTTACCAGTGCCCCGGCGGTTGCCAGACCCACTACACCACCCGCCGCGCCTGTTGCGACGAGCAATCCGCGTCGGCCGGAATCGACCTGCTTTTCGATACTCATACAAACCCCAATCAGTCAAAGTGCGAACAAAATCCGAAAACCGCGAACAAAATCTGAAACTTGTTGAAGCACGAATATCGCTTCTAGCAACCTTAAATTATAAGGTAAGCGTGATACGAATTAAAGCAAAAACGTTGCCGTAACCCCAATTGCGGGCATTTGCGCACCGTTTTGGACTTGAATTTTGCCGGCCCATCCCCTACTGACGGAGCGCAAGCGATAGATATTGATGCAAGACAAATTTATAGCGTAATTCGGTGCCCAATGCGCACGGCGCGCGCGAGTTTGGAATCCAATTGAAAAAATAGTATGATCCAGACGCAGTTTTGTTCACAAATGACCACAGAGCGAGGGTAAAGATATGGCAATGATGCAGGAATTTAAAGAATTCGCGATGAAGGGCAATGTGGTCGACCTCGCCGTTGGCGTGATCATCGGCGGCGCGTTCGGCAAGATCGTCGACTCGCTGGTGGCCGACATCATCATGCCGCCGATCGGCAAACTGTTCGGCGGGCTGGATTTCGCCAACTACTATATCGCGCTGAACGGCCAGGATCCGCACCTGAGCCTGGCCGAAGCGAAAAAGCTGGGCGCGGTGTTCGCCTACGGCAATTTCGCCACCATCCTGCTGAACTTCATCATCCTGGCCTTCGTGATCTTCCAGATGGTGCGGCTGATGAACAAGGCGCGCAATTTGAACACCAAGGAAGCGGCGGCGGAAGCGGCCGCGGCGCCGGCGCCGACGCCGGAAGACATCGTGCTGCTGCGCGAAATCCGCGACTCCCTGAAGAAATAACAAGGACGCCGTCCGCCGGACGGCAGGCTGAATGCTATGCGACGACTCTGGTTATTGTTTGCGCAAACGGTGACCGTCGTATTGGCACTGTATTTCGTCTACACGGCGGTGGGGCCGGAGCGGCTGGCGCCTGTGCGTTCCCAGCAGATCGGCAACGCCGACCATCCGGCCGTGACGCTGGAGGCGGCGCCGGGCAAGGCGCCCGGCGTGGCGGTCGGTTCCTACCGGGCGGCGGCGGGGCGGGCCATGCCGGCCGTGGTCAACATCATCACCAGCAAGAAACCCAAGCGCGGCAAGCATCCGCTGCTGCGCGACCCCTTCTTCAAGAAATTCTTCGGCGACCGCGACCACGACGGCGAGAACGACGACGACGAGTCCAGCCTGGGCTCGGGCGTGATCGTGTCCGGCGAAGGCTACATCCTGACCAACAACCACGTGGTCGAGGCGGCCGACGAGATCGAGGTGATCCTGGCCGATGGCCGCAAGGCCGCCGCCAAGGTGGTCGGCACCGATCCCGAGACCGACCTGGCCGTCATCAAGATCGCGCTCGACAAGCTGCCGGTGATCGTGCTGGGCCAGGCCGAGCAGGCGCGGGTGGGCGACGTGGTGCTGGCCATCGGCAATCCGTTTGGCGTCGGCCAGACTGTGACGATGGGCATCATCTCCGCGCTGGGCCGCAACAACCTGCACATCAACCACTTCGAGAACTTCATCCAGACCGACGCCGCGATCAACTTCGGCAATTCCGGCGGCGCGCTGGTGGACGCCAACGGCAACCTGCTGGGGATCAACTCGGCGATCTATTCGCAGTCGGGCGGCTCGGTGGGCATCGGCTTCGCGATTCCGGTGTCGACCGCCAAGTCGGTGATGGAGGCCATCATCAAGTCCGGCCACGTGGTGCGCGGCTGGATCGGCGTGGAGACGCAGGAGATCACGCCCGAGCTGGCGTCGAGCTTCGGGCTGACGCGCCAGAGCGGCGCCATCATCGCCGGCGTGGTGCGCAACGGCCCGGCCGACAGGGGCGGCATGAAGCCGGGCGACATCCTGCTGTCGGTGGACGACAAGCCGGTGGCCGACACCAACGACATGCTGAATCTGATCGCCCAACTCGTTCCTGGCGGAAGCGCTAAAATGCGGATCTTGCGCAAGAGCCGCGAGACCACGCTCGACATCACGGTCGGCAAGCGTCCGGCCGGCGCCAAATAAGGAACCTGAATGCACCTGCGTGACCTGACTCAATTTCTCAAGGAACTGGCGGACAACAACAACCGTCCCTGGTTCATCATGAACAAACCGCGCTACGACATCCTGCGCGAAGAATTCCTGCAAGTGGTGACGGAGATGATCGCCGAGCTGGGCAAGTTCGACGCCGCCGTCAAGTTCTGCAATCCGAAGAAGGCGATGTTCCGCATCAACCGCGACGTGCGCTTTGCGCATGACAAGAGCCCGTACAAGACGCGCTTCTCGGCCGCGGTGGCGCCGAACGACCTGCGCCGTCCGAGCAAGGCCGGCGGGCCGACTTACTACATGCAGATCGACGGCAGCGGCAAGCTGTTGTTCGGCGCGGGCGAATACATGCCGCCGCCGGCGCGCCTGAAGGCGCTGCGCCAGCACATGGTCGAGGACGCGGCCGGCTTCAGCAAGGTGCTGAAGAATAAAAAATTGAAAGCCACCTTCGGCGACATCCAGAACGAAGGCAAGCTGATGCGGCCACCCAAGGGCTACGACCCCGAGCACGAGCACATCGAATACATCAAGCTGAAGAGTTTCTTCGTCTGGACCGAGATCGACCTGCCGCTGAACAAGCCGGAGCTGCTGGTACCGATGATCGCCAGCGGCCTGAAGGATGCCTATCCGCTGGTCGAATGGATGCGCGCCGCCAAGGAAGAGGCGGCCGAGGACTAACGCTTCACTTTTTCGTCGCGGGGATCGCGGGCCAGCAGGCGCGAGACCATCGCTTGCGGCTGGTCGCCGTCGAACAGCACGCCGGCTACCGCGTTGGTGATCGGCATGTCGACGCCCATCCGGGCCGCCAGTTCGCGCACGGCCTTGGAGCACGGCACGCCTTCGGCCACGTGGCCCAGCTCGTGCACGATGGCGTCCAGCGGCTTGCCCTGCGCCAGCCCGAGGCCGACGCGGCGGTTGCGCGACAGGTCGCCGGTGCAGGTCAGGATCAGGTCGCCCATGCCGGTCAGGCCCATGAAGGTTTCGGTCTGCCCGCCCAACGCTGTGCCGAGACGGGTGATTTCCGCCAGCCCGCGCGTGATCAGCGCGGCGCGGGCGTTCAGGCCCAGCCCCAGGCCGTCGGCCACGCCGGTGGCGATGGCGAGCACGTTTTTCACCGCGCCGCCCACTTCCACACCGACCAGGTCTTCGCTGGAGTACACGCGGATGTTGCCGCCGTGGACGGCCGCCACCACGCAGTCGCGCAAGGCGGCCGAGTCGGAGGCGATGGTCAATGCGCACGGCAGGCCCCTGGCCACTTCCTGCGCGAACGACGGGCCGGACAAGGCGCCGCCGGCCACAGCAGTGCCCAGCACTTGCCGCACGATCTGGTGCGGCAGCAGGCCGGTGCCGTATTCGAAGCCCTTGCACAGCCAGACCACGTTTGGAATCGTTCGCGTCTTCAACTGCTCCAGCAGCGGACGCAGGCCCGCCACCGGGCAGGCGGCGATCAGCAGGCTGTCCGGACCGGCCACATGAGCCAGCGCGGCGTCGAAATCTTCGGCAACCTGAAGGCCGGCGGGGAAGGGATGGCCGGGCAGGTAGGCGCTGTTCTCGCGCGTGCGCGCCATGTCCTGCAGGGCGTCGCGGTTGCGGCCCCACAGCATGACGTCGTGGCGCTGGGCCAGCGCCATGGCCACGGCGGTGCCCCAGGCGCCCGCGCCGAGCACGGCCACCTTGCGGACGGTGCCCGCAGCTTTGTTTGGATTATCTTGCATGGGACCTCATTCGGCGCCGGATGACGCCGCTACGGCAATTATATGCCCCAGACTTCGGAATTCTTGACGTAACCGACCAGGCCGTCGCGATGACGCACCTTGAGCCAGCCGCCGGCGGCCGATTCGGTCACTTCCAGCAGCACGCCCTTGTCGGCGGTGAACACCGGTGCGGCGCTGTCGTCCGGCGTGGCGCGGATCTTCAGGTTGGGCGTGCGGATAATGACGTTGCGCTTGCCGGTCAGGCCCTTGGCCTCGGTCCAGGCCAGCTCGCCGTTGACGTCGCGCACCTTGAGCCATTCGCCGTAGGCCAGCACCACTTCCAGCGGCGCGCCGCGCGGCACGACGAACAGCTTGCCGCCCTTGGTCGATGGCGCGTCGTACAGGATCACGGGCGCTGCGCCCACCGTTTTGAAGTCGAACGCGTGCCCGGCGCTTACCGCCAGCATCAGGGTCAGACCGGCAATCAAACGGGGAAATGTCATGGCTTACCTTGCAGAGGGACAGCGCGCGAAGGCGCGGCGTGTCGGGGTGATACCGCTGCCGGACGTGGCGCCCGGCAGCGTGATACTTCAGGAACGGCTTAGTGCGTGGTCGCGGCGCCGTCGGTTGCTGCTGGTGCTGCGGCGGCCGCGTCGGCGATCGCTTGCATGCGCTGCTGGTAGAACACTTCGAAGTTGATCTCGGCCAGGTGCACTGGTGGGAAACCGGCACGGGTGATCACGTCGGCGATGTTGGCGCGCAGGTAAGGGTAGACGATGTTCGGGCAACCGATGCCCAGCAGCGGATCGAGCTGCTCGGCTGGGATGTTGCGCGCTTCGAAGATACCGGCTTGCTTGCCTTCAACCAGGAATGCGACTTTGTCTTTGACTTTGGCGGTCACGGTGATGGTGACGGTCGATTCGAACACGCCATCGGCCAGCGGCTCGGCGCCGACGTCCAGGGCGACTTCGATCGATGGCGCTTCCTGTTCCAGGAAGATTGCTGGGGAGTTCGGTTGTTCCAGCGACATGTCTTTCAGGTAGACGCGTTGGATTTGGAATACTGGTTGCAGGTTTTCGTCAGACATGGAACGCTTTCGTTATAGTGAAAACGAGCGGCACGCGCCGCTCGGAATATGTTGGCTTGGTATGGAGCTCAAATCAAACGCGAGGGCAATTGTATCAAAACCACTAAGATTTCAAACTATTTCTGCGGCCCTCTCGTTGTTATTTGGGGGCGCTTAGCCGTTTAACAAGGGGGTCAGGCGGCCGGCCTGCTCCAGCGCGTACAAATCGTCGAAGCCGCCGACGTGGGTCTCGCCGATATAGATCTGCGGCACGGTGCGGCGGCCGGTCTTTTCCATCATCAGCATGCGCTGTTGCGGATCCAGGTCGACGCGGATCTTTTCCAGCGTGGTCACGCCCTTGGCTTCCAGCAGGCGCTCGGCGCGCACGCAGTAGGGACATACGGCGGTGGTGTACATGATTACTCGGGCAGTCATCTTGACCTCCTTATTTGGCCAGCGGCAGGCCGGCTTTTTGCCACGCGGCAATGCCGCCGTCCAGGTTGACCACGTCCGCGAAGCCGGCCTTGGCCAGCACGCCGGCCGCCGAGTTGGCGCGCGCGCCGCTCTGGCAGACCAGGACCACGCTCTTGCTCTTGAACTTGTCCAGTTCGCCAATGCGCTTGGACAGCTCGCCCAGCGGAATGTTCTTGGCGTCCGGCAGGTGGCCGGCGGCAAATTCCGTTGCTTCACGAACATCCACCACGGTGGCTTTGCTGCGGTTGATCAACAGCGTCACCTCTTGCGCGCTGGCGCGTTTGCCGCGCTGCGTCAGTACCGGCCAGAGCAGGGCGCCGCCCGAGAGGACCACGATGGCGATGATGAAAATATTGTCAATGAAGAATTTCACAGGGTTCCAATGGTTTAAGTCAATGCGCGCATTATAAAATAGAAGCTGGAAGAGTTCTCGCAGTACCGGTTTTCCGTCCCGTTCAATCCTTTTTGAAGATAGTTCAAATGTATAAAATCGTATTCATGCGCCATGGCGAGTCCACCTGGAACCTCTCGAACCGTTTCACCGGCTGGACCGACGTCGACCTGACCGAGAAGGGTATCGCCGAAGCCAAGGCGGCCGGCAAGGTGCTCAAGGAATCCGGCTACACCTTCGACCTGGCCTACACCTCGGTGCTCAAGCGCGCGATCCGCACGCTGTGGCTGACCATGGACGAGATGGACATGATGTACCTGCCGGTCAAGAACGACTGGCGTTTGAACGAGCGCCACTACGGCGCGCTGCAGGGCCTGGACAAGGGCGAGACCGCCGCCAAGTACGGCGACGACCAGGTGCTGGTATGGCGCCGCAGCTACGACACGCCACCGCCGCCGCTGGCCGAGAACGACGACCGCGCCTCCTTCAACGACCCGCGCTACGCCGGCCTGGACAAGTCGCAGATCCCGCTGACCGAATGCCTGAAGGACACCGTGGCGCGCGTGATGCCGGCCTGGGACGAGGAAATCGCCCCGGCCATCCGCGCCGGCAAGAAGATCATCATCTCGGCCCACGGCAACAGCCTGCGCGCGCTGATCAAGATGCTCGACGGCATCAGCGATGACGACATCGTCGGCCTGAACATCCCGAACGGCCAGCCGTTGGTGTACGAACTGGACGCCGACCTGAAGCCGATCCGCCACTACTACCTCGGCGACGCCGACGCCATCGCCGCAGCGCAAGCCGCCGTGGCCAACCAGGGCAAGGCCAAGTAATTTGTCGCATTTTTCCTTCCGAGGCTGGCGCGGCGCCGCCACCAGTGCGGCGCTGCTGCTGATGATGTTGAACGGCGCGCACGCCGCGCCGTTCAGCAAGACCACCGAGCGCAGCAAGCAGAAAGCGGCGGCCGAGGCCGAACGCGCCAGCCTGCAGCAGAAGCTCAGCGCGCTCAAGAAAGACATCGGCAAGACCGAGAGCGCCAAGGATGACGCGGCCGACACGCTGGCCGAGTCCGAACAGGCGATCTCGGACGCCAACCGCTCGCTGCGCGACCTGGCGCAGGAGCAGGGTGACACCAACACCAAGCTGCAGCAGCTCGCCGTCGAACACGACAAGCTGGCGGCCACGGTCGCCCAGCAGAAACAGCAGCTGGCCAAGCTGCTGCGCGATCAGTACGTCGCCGGCAACGAGGACCGCATCAAGCTGCTGCTGTCCGGCGACAATCCCAACCGCATCAACCGCGACCTGCAGATGATGTCCTACGTGTCGCAGGCGCAGGCGCGGCTGCTGGACTCGCTGCGCGCCAACCTGAAGGCGGTCGAGGTCAACCAGGCCGAGGCGCAAAACGCCAAGGACGAGCTGCAGGAAATCGCGGCCGAGGAAATGGAACAGAAGGCCAAGCTGGAGCAGGAGAAGGGCCGCCGCGCCGCGCTGCTGGCCTCGCTGTCGAAGAAACTGGTGGCCCAGCGCAAGGAAGCCGGCAACGTCGAGCGCGACGAGCAGCGCCTGACCGGCCTGGTCGACAAGCTGGGCAAGCTGATCCAGGAACAGGCGATCGCCGCCGCCGCCGAGAAGAAGCGGCAGGAATTGGCCGCCGCCCGCGCCAAGGCCGAAGCGGAGGCCAGGGCCGAAGCCAAAGCCAAGGCCGACGCCGAGGCGCGCGCTCTGGCCAAGGCCAAGGCGGCCGAGGCGGAACGCCAGCGCCTGGCCAAGGCCAACGCCGCCAAGTCCGGCACCATCAAGCCGCCGCCGTCCAAGCCCGACGCGATCGACGCCGACGAACCGAAAGTGGCGCAGCAGCCTGCGCGGCCGCCGGAACCGGTCAAGCCACCGCCGCGCGAGGAGGAGCCGGCCAGGCCGGCCGCCAAGCCGGCGGACATCGCGCTGGCGCCAACCGTGCCGTCCGGTGCGCCGTTCGTCAGCCTCAAGGGACAGCTGCGTGCGCCCGTCAGCGGCAAGATCGCCGCCAAGTTCGGCACCAAGCGCGGCGACGGCCCAAGCTGGAAGGGCGTGTTCATCCGCACCGGCGAGGGCGCCGAGATCCGTTCCATCGCCGGCGGCAAGGTCATCTTCTCGGACTGGCTGCGCGGCTTCGGCAATATGATCATCGTCGATCACGGCGGCCAGTACTGGAGCATCTACGGCAATTGCGAGTCGCTGCTCAAACGGGTCGGCGACGTCGTCAAACCCGGCGACTCGATTGCCAGCGCAGGTAACAGCGGCGGCAACGAGGAATCGGGGCTATACTTTGAGCTTCGCCATCAGGGCACGGCATTCGATCCGGCTGGCTGGGTCAAGTTTTAACGTTCGCGGGAAAAAATGGGCAACAAAGTCAAGAGCATGGGCCTGATCGGCCTCGGAGTGGTGGCCGGTGTTGCCGTCTCCCTGCAGTTTTCCGCCATCGCGCAAAAGGTCACCGGCTCGCCGCTGCCGCTGGAGGAACTGCGCCAGCTGTCCGACGTCTTCGGCTTGATCAAGACCGACTACGTCGAAAACGTCGACGACAAGAAGCTGCTCACCGAAGCCATTTCCGGCATGGTGGCCTCGCTCGACCCGCACTCGGTCTACCTGGACAAGAAAGCCTTCCGCGAAATGCGCGAGACCGTGGCCGGCAAATTCGTCGGCATCGGCATCGAGGTTGGCATGGAGGACGGCTACATCAAGGTGGTGTCGCCGATCGAGGATTCGCCCGCCTTCAAGGCCGGCATCAAGACCGGTGACCTGATCACCCGCATCGACGGCACGCCGATCAAGGGACTGACGCTGGACGAAAGCGTCAAGAAGATGCGCGGCGAGCCGCACTCCAAGGTCACCGTCACCATCAGCCGCAAGGACGAGGACAAGCCGCTCAACCTGACCATCGTGCGCGAGGAGATCCGCGTGCAGAGCGTCAAGGCCAAGATGATCGAGCCGGGTTATGCGTGGCTGCGCATCTCGCAGTTCCAGGAGCCGACCGTCGAGGACATGGCGCGCAAGCTCACCGCCCTGTACGCGCAGGACCCGCACATCAAGGGCCTGGTGCTGGACCTGCGCAACGATCCGGGCGGCGTGGTGCCGGGCGCGATCGGCGTCTCGGCGGCCTTCCTGCCCAAGGACTCGGTGATCGTCTCGACCAACGGCCAGCTGCTCGACTCCAAGCAGACCTTCTACGGCCGCAGCGAGTTCTATTCCGCGCGCGCCAAGAACGATCCGCTGGCCAAGCTGCCGGCCGCGTTGAAGGATGTGCCGATGGTGGTGCTGGTCAACGCCGGTTCGGCGTCGGCCTCGGAAATCGTCGCCGGCGCGCTGCAGGACTACAAGCGCGCCACCATCATGGGCACGCAGACCTTCGGCAAGGGCTCGGTGCAGACGCTGCGCCAGCTGACCGCCGACACCGCCGTCAAGCTGACCACGGCGCGCTACTACACGCCGCACAACCGCTCGATCCAGGCGCGCGGCATCGTGCCGGATTTGATGGTCGACGAAACCGCCGACGGCGACGGCTTGAACAGCCTGCGCGTGCGCGAATCCGACCTGCAGAAGCACCTGAACAACGACAAGGATCCGGACGGCGACGGCGCCGCGCAGAAGGCCCTCACCGCGCAACGCGACGAGCTGGAAGACGAGCAGCGCGCGGCCACGCTGGCGAAGAAAGCCAAGCCGGTGGAATTCGGTTCCAAGGACGACTTCCAGCTGGCGCAGGCGATCAACCACTTCAAGGGTTTGCCGGTCAAGCTGTCGAAGGTGGAGGCGGCGCCCGCCGCCGGCGGCGATGTCGGCGAGATCAAGTCGGACAGCAAGCCGGCCGTCAAGCCAGCCGCCAAGCCGGATTCCAAGCCCAAGGCCAGCGACAAGAAGCCGGCCCTGAAACAACCCGTGACCCAATAACAACGGCGGGCGCGCCGCCGGCCTGAGACGATGAACGACTCGCAACTGCTGCGCTACTCGCGCCACATCCTCCTCGACGAAATCGGCATCGAAGGCCAGCAAAAGCTGCTGGCCGCGCATGCGCTGGTGATCGGCGCCGGCGGCCTCGGATCGCCGGCCGCCATGTACCTGGCGTCGGCCGGCGTCGGCCACATCACGCTGGTCGACAACGACACCGTCGACCTCACCAACCTGCAGCGCCAGATAGCCCACACCACGGAGCGGGTCGGCCAGCCCAAGGCCGAATCGGCGCGCGTCACGCTGGCGCAAATCAACCCGGAAATCGAAGTCACCGCGCTGAACGAACGCGTGGACGACGCCCGCCTGGCCGAACTGGTGGCGCAGGCCGACGTGGTGCTCGACTGCACCGACAACTTCGCCACCCGCCACGCCGTCAACCGCGCCTGCGTCGCGCTGGGCAAGCCGCTGGTGTCCGGCGCGGTGATCCGCTTTGACGGCCAGGTCAGCGTGTTCGATCCGCGCGGCGGCGCGCAGCCCTGCTATTCCTGCCTGTTCCCGCAGGACCAAAAATTTGAAGACGTGGCCTGCTCCACCATGGGCGTGTTCGCGCCGCTGGTGGGCGTGGTGGGTGCGATGCAGGCGGCCGAAGCGCTCAAGCTGCTGATGGGCGTGGGCGCCTCGCTGGCCGGACGCCTGTTGATGCTGGACGGTCTGCACATGGAGTGGACCAGCATCGGTGTGGGACGCAACGGCGATTGCCCGGTCTGCGCAAAAAAATAACACTAACCGGAAGGAGACTATCTTGCTGATGAAACGACTCGCTGTACTGCCGCTGGCGCTGTCCATGGCGTTCGCCGCGCAGGTGGCTACCGCCGCCGCCAACATCAAATACCTGATCATCGCCGAAAACGGCAAGCAGATCGGCGAACAAGCCGTCGAGCGCCAGGACGACGGCCTGACCAAGGTGCGTTTCATCTTCAAGAACAACGGCCGTGGCCCGGAACTGACGGAGCAATTCCGCATGGGCGCCGACGGCGTGATGACCGAGTACAGCGTCAAGGGCAACTCCACCTTCGGCGCGGTGGTCGACGAGCGCTTCGCGCGCAACGGCGGCCAGGCCGAGTGGAAGTCCACCTCCGAGCAGGGCGCCAAGGCCGTCAGCGGCCCGGCCGGCTACCTGCCGCTGAACGGTTCCTTTGAAATCGTCTCCGCCTACATCACCGCGCTGGCCGCCGCGCCCGAGCACAAACTGGCCCTGCTGCCATCGGGTACGTTGTCGCAGACCGTGCTCGATACGCTGGAAGTCAGCAGCGGCAGCGGCGCAAAACAAACCGTGCAACTGGTGGCGCAGACCGGCGTCGGCTTGTCGCCGGCGTTTTACTGGGCCACCACCGGCGCCAGTCCCCGCCTGTTCGGCGTGATCATCCCCGGCTTCGCCAACATGCTGGAAGAGGGCTGGCAGGGCGCCGCGCCGGAGCTGGCCGTGCGCCAGAAAAAAGCCGAGAACCGCATGCTGGAAGAGCTGGCGGCCAAGCTGCAGCACCCGCTCACCGGCCTGACGCTGGTGCGCAACGCCCGCGTGTTCGACAGCGACAAGGCCACCGTCGGCGCGCCGTCCGACATCTACGTGCTGCGCGGCCGCATCACCGCCGTGCTGCCGGCCGGCTCGCCGGTGCGCGAGGCCGACAACACCATCGACGCCGCCGGCCGCATCGTGCTGCCAGGCCTGTTCGACATGCACGGCCACGTGGATCGCTGGTCCGGCGCGCTGAACATGTCCACCGGCGTGACCAGCGTGCGCGACATGGGCAACGACAACAAGCAGCTGCAGGCGATGCTGGACGAAACCGCGGCCGGCAAGCTGCTGGCGCCGCAGGTGGTGCCGGCCGGCTTCCTGGAAGGCGAGAGCCCGTTCAGCGCCAACAACGGCTTCGTCATCAAAGACCTGGCGGGCGCCAAGGAGGCGATCGACTGGTACGCGGAGCGCGGCTATCCGCAGCTGAAGATCTACAACTCCTTCCCGAAAGCGATCCTGAAGGACACCGTGGCCTATGCCCACAGCCGCGGCATGCGCGTGTCCGGCCACATCCCGGCCGGCCTGCGCGCGCAGGAGGCGCTGGACGCCGGCTACGACGAGATCCAGCACATCAACCAGGTGCTGCTGAACTTCCTCGTCAAGCCGGACACCGAGACGCGCAACCTGAACCGCTTCCTGCTGCCGGCCGAGAAAGTGGCCGGCATGGACTTCAACACCAAGCCGTTCAAGGACTTCGTGGCCGGTCTGGCGAAAAAGCAGATTTCGATCGACCCGACCATGTCGGCCTTCGCCTTCATCCAGCAGAAGGACGGCGACCTCAATGAGCCCTACCGCGCCTTCGCCGCCAACATGCCGCCGGACGTGGCGCGCAGCCTCGCGGTCGGCGCCATGAAGATCGACGGCGACGCCACCCTCAAGCGCTACCAGAAGTCCTACGCAAAGATGGTGGAATTCGTCGGCATCATGTACAAGGCCGGTGTGCCCATCGTGGCCGGCACCGACGATATCGCCGGCTTCACGCTGCATTCGGAGCTGGCGCTGCTGGTCAAGGCCGGCCTGACGCCGGCCCAGGCCCTGCAGGTGGCGACCCGCAACGGCGCCCGCTACACCCGCACCAGCAACGACCGTGGCAGCATCGCGGCCGGCAAGCTGGCCGACCTGGTGCTGGTGGACGGCGATCCGACCAGGGACATCGCCGACGTCCGCAAGGTGGCGGCGGTGATCACGCGCGGCTACGTGATCTACCCGCGCGAGATCGACAGCGCGCTGGGCATTGCGCCATTCGTCCAGGACGCGCCGCAGGTGGCCAGAACCTCGGCCGCCGTGGCGGAGATTAACGGTGCCGGCAACGAGGGTGCGCTGCGCCGCATCGACGCCACCGCCCGTCAGCGCGATTGAGTAAATCGCGGTAAAAACCGGGCGCGAGGCGTGTCCGGTTAAGCGCTGTTTAAGCCTGCCGGCGCAAAAATCGTACTCTGGTTTCGCTGGCGGCGGCGATTCCGCCTTATACTCTGCACTCACTTTTATTTGTTATCGAATATGAAAAAACTCTTCGTCCCCCGTCGTGCCGCCGCGCGTGGCTTTACGCTGATTGAAATCATGGTGGTGGTGGTCATCATGGGTGTGCTGGCGGCGCTGGTGGTGCCCAAGCTGCTCAGCCGCACCGGCGAATCGAAAGTCGCCGCGGCCAAGGTCGATATCGCGACCGTCATGCAGGCGCTCAAGCTGTACAAACTGGATAACCAGCGCTACCCGACCACCGAGCAAGGCCTGCAGGCGCTGCTGACCAAGCCGACCACCGGCCCGGCCGCCAACGGCTGGAAGTCCGGCGGCTACCTGGAAAAAATGCCGAAAGACCCTTGGGGCAATCCATACCAGTTCCTCTCGCCCGGCATCAAGGGCGAGGTCGACGTGTTCTCCTACGGCGCCGACGGCGCGCCGGGCGGTACCGGCGACGATGCCGACATCGGCTCCTGGGATAACTGATCGCAGGGGGATTTCGGCTCATGCGCGCCGCCCGCCAGCGTGGATTCACGCTGATCGAACTGCTGGTGGTGATGGTCATCCTGGGCATCACGCTTGGGCTGGTGTCGCTCAACGCGCTGCCGGGCCAGAAGCAGTCCTTGCGTGAGGACGCGCAGCGCATCGCGCTGCTGCTGCAACTGGCGCGCGACGAGGCGATTGTGCGCAACCGCCAGATCGCCTTCGAGGCGGGGCCGGACGGCTACCGCTTCCTGATCCGCAACGAGCGGGAATGGACGCTGGCGGTGCAGGACGACCTGCTGCGCGAGCGCGAATTCAAGCACGGTCCCACCACGCTGATGCTGGACCCGCCGCCCAGCGTCCCGGACGCCGGCAACCTGCGCATCGTCTTCGGCCGCGAGCCGGTCGACAAACCCTTTGTGCTGACCCTCAGCGGCGGCGATGCCAGCATCGCCATCCGCGCCGACGGCATCGGCCATTTCACGGTGGACTAGATGCGCCTTCAACGACAACGCGGCTTTACCCTGCTGGAAGTGCTGGTGGCGCTGGTAATCGTCGGCACGGCGCTGGGCGCCTCGCTGCGCGCGGTCGGCAGCCTGACGCAAAACAGCAATGGCCTGCGCGGCGCCATGATGGCCACCTGGTCGGCCGAGAACCGGCTGGTGCAGCTGCGCCTGACGCGCCAGTTCCCGGCGGTCGGCAAGCAGACCTTCGAATGCGCGCAGGGCGACATGAAGCTGATGTGCGAAGAGGAAGTGATCGCCAGTCCGAACCCGCGCTTCCGCCGGGTCGAGGTCAGCGTCTACGACCAGGCCGCGCCGGAGCGGCGCATCATCAAGCTGGTCCAACTGGTGCTGAACCAATGACGGCCTTGATGCGCCGCCGCGCGCGCGGCTTCACGCTGATCGAGCTGCTGGTGGCGATTTCGATCCTCGCCATCGTCGCGGTGCTGGGCTGGCGCGGTTTGGACGGCATCATCCGCTCGCGCGGCGCGCTGACCGCGCAGATGGAGCAGACGCGCGGCCTGCAGCTGGCGTTCGCCCAGCTGCAGAGCGATTGCGCCAACCTGGCGCCGCAGGCGCTGATCGGCACCCGCGCCATCCTGCGCGCGGAGGATGGCCGCATCACGCTGGTGCGCATGTCGCTGGGCGAGAACGAGCCGACCCGCTTGCAGGTGGTGTCCTACCGCGTGCGCGACGGCGTGCTGACGCGGCGCGAGTCGGCCGGCACGCGCGACCTGGTGCAGCTCGATACGCTGTGGCAGGCCGCCACCGGCGACGCCGACCCGGCCGATGGCGTGGCGCTGCAGTCGGGCGTGCAGCGCATGACGATGCGCTTCTGGACCACGCAGGGCTGGGTGCAGGCGGCCGGCGTGATGCCCGCTCCTCCCGCTCCGGCGGTGGGCGCGCCGAGCGGACTGGAAGTGTCGATGAACCTGGACGGCGTGGAAGTGCCGATGACTAAATCCTTCCTGCTGGGGGCACTGTGAAGCTGCGGCGCCAGCGCGGCGTGGCCGTCATCACGGCGCTGCTGTTGACCACACTGGCGGTGACCATCGTCGCCAGCCTGTTCTGGCAGCAGCAGGTGCAGGTGCGCTCGATGGAGAACCAGCGCCTGCAACTGCAGACGCGCTGGATCGTGCGCGGTGCGCTGGACCTGAGCCGGCTGGTGCTGTACCAGGACCACCTGGATTCGCCAACGGTCACGCAGCTCAACGGGGTTTGGGCCACGCCGCTGGAGGAAACGCGGCTGGACGACTACATCGAACGCGAACGCGCCGAGGCGGAAAATTTCAACGCCACGCTGTCCGGCAAGATGATCGACGCGCAGTCGCGTTACAATCTTGCCAATTTGGCGTTGAACCACCAGCCGGTGCAAATACAGGTGAAGGTGTTCGAGCGGCTGCTGACCAACCTGCGGCTCGATCCATCGCTGGCGCAGGCGGTGGCCATGCAGGTGGCGAACGCGCAGACGGCGCCGCCGCCGCAGCAGCAACCGCCGCAGCCGCCGCAGCAACCGGCGCAGACTTCGGGGCCGCAGCCGATCGACCTGCTGCGCGTGGAGGATCTGCTGGCGGTGAGCGGCTTTACGCCGCAGATGGTGGAGAAGCTGCGCGACTTCGTCATCATCCTGCCGGAGCGTGGAACGGAGTTGAACGTGAATACCGTGCCGGCCGAACTGCTGTCGGCGCTGTACCAGCAGCTGTCGCTGTCGGATGCGGCGGCCATGGTGAATACACGGAAGCGCGTCTATTACCTCAACAAGGCGACGTTTGATACGCTGCCGCAGGTGTCGTCGCTGCCGAAGCCGGATGTGCCTTACGATGTCAAGAGCCGCTACTTCCTGGCCTACAGCCGGGTGAGGCTGGACCGGGCGGCGCTGGACGCGCAGTCCCTGCTGGTGAGGGCGGGCAATGGCATCACGACGGTGGTTTGGATACGGGAATATTAGAACTGGCATGAACGAAAGCGAGACCCTTTGACTACACTACTTATCCGCTATCCGGCCAAGGCCAGCGTCGACAGCGGCGCGGCCCAGACCTGCCCGTTCGCGCTGGTGGGCGACGGCGGCAACCTGCTGCAGCAGGGCGTTTCCCCGTTGGGCAACCTGTCGGACCTGGTGGCCTCGTCCCGCCGCGTGGTGCTGCTGCTGGCCGCCGCCGACGTCACGCTGCTGCGCGTGGTGGCGCCGCCGCTGTCCGCCGCGCGCCTGAAGGCCGCGCTGCCGGCGCTGGTGGAGGAACAGGTGCTGGGCGATCCGGCCGACTGCGTGCTGGCGGCCGGCGCCGCCGACGCCGAAGGCGTTCGCACGGTGGCCGTGGTGCAGCGCAGCTGGATCGAGGTGCTGGTCAAGGCGCTGCTGGCGCAGGGCGCGCATCACGTCTCGGTGCTGCCTGCGCAACTGTGCCTGCCGTTCCAGCCGGGTTCCGTGTCGGCCGCGCTGAGCACCGGCGACGCCGGCTTCGAACTGATACTGCGCCAGTCGCAGACCATGGGCATGGGCCTGACGCTGCCGGCGCAACCGCAAGCCGCGCTGCAAACGCTGCGCGCGATGGCGGGCGACGAGCCGGTCACGCTGTACCTGGCGCCGGCGCAGATGGCGCAGTTCGCGCCGCTGGTGGCCGCAGCGGACGCCGGCCACGGTAGCGGTCACGGCGTCACCCTGATGGAAGACCACTGGGCACACTGGGTGGCCGCCTCGCGCTCGGCGGGGCTGGACCTGGCGCCGGCATTGGGCGCCACCGGCGCCAACGCGCGCCAGTGGCAGCGCTGGCGCTGGCCGCTGCGCATCGCCGCGTTGGCGCTGCTGGTCAACGTGGCGGGACTGAACATCGAATGGCTGCGCCTCAAGCGCGAGGCCGGCGCGGTCAGCCAGTCCATGCTGCAGACCTTCAAGGCCGCCTATCCGAAAGAGCCGGTGATCCTCGATCCGGCCGCGCAAATGCGCAAGAACATCGCGCTGGCCAAGGCCGACGGCGGCCAGCCCGCCGCCGACGAATTCACCGCGCTGAGCGCCGCCCTGGGCGAGGCGCTGGGCGCCTTGCCGCGCAAGGACATCATCGCCACGCTGGAGTATCGCGAGCGCGCCCTGCAGATCAAGGTCAAGCCCAACACCGTCGATAGCGGCACGCTGGCGCAGCTGCGCTCCGCGCTGGCCGCGCGCAAGCTGGACCTGTCGGAGACCAATCCGGGCGCCTGGCAGATACGTCCGGCGAGCGGCGCGGGCGGAGGAAAATCATGAGCAAACTGACCCAAACCATACAAGACTACCGCAGCCGCGCCTCGGCCTTCTGGATCGAACGCACCGAGCAGGAACGCAAGTTCCTCGGCATCGGTGGCGCGGTGCTGGGCGTGGCGCTGTTTTATTCGGTGCTGATCGCGCCGGCGCTGGACGGCGGCGCCAAGCTGCGCAAGTCGCTGCCTGAGCTGCGCCAGCAGGCCGCCGAGCTGCAGGCGCTGGCGTTGGAGGCGGCCGCGCTGCGCGGCCAGAACACCATCGCCCCGGCGCCGATGACGCGCGAGATGCTCAACGCCGGCCTCACCGCGCGCGGCTTGACCACGCAATCGGTGTCCGTCACCGGCGAATACGCCAAGGTGCAGATGAACGGCGTGCCTTTCCCGGCGCTGATCGCCTGGCTGGACGCGATCCGCACCGAGAGCCGCATCGCCGTCTCGGAGGCCAACATCAGCGCGCAGGACACCGCCGGCATGGTCAACGCCACGCTGACGCTGCGCCAGAACACGGGCGGCCGGTGATGCGAAAAGGCTGTCCATGAAGCGCCTCGTGCTATGGTTGCTGACCATCGCGCTGAGCGTGGCGGCGACGCTGGCGGTGTTCTTCCCGGCGGCCTGGCTAGGATCGCTGGTGGAGGCGCGCACGGGAGGACGTTTGACGCTGGGAGACGCGCAGGGTACGCTGTGGCGCGGTTCGGCCTTTATCGGCGGCGCGGCCAGCGGCAACAGCCCGGTCACGCCGCTGCTGCCGGGCCGTTTCAGCTGGAAGATCTCGCCGCTGGCGCTGGTCGGCATGGTCGACCTGCAGCTTGAGAACAGCGAGGCGCTGGCGCAGCCGCTGACCTTCAAGGGCAGCTGGTCGCAATGGCAGCTCAGTCCATCGGCGCTGCTGCTGCCGGCCGAGGGCCTGGCCGGCCTGGGCGCGCCGCTGAACACCGTGGCGCCCAGCGGCACGATGCGGCTGTCGTGGACCGCGCTGGAGCTGGCCCTGGCTGACCGTCAGATCGCCATCAACGGCCGCACCACGCTGGAGATGACGGACATGGCCTCGCGGCTGTCGTCGGTGCGGCCGCTGGGCAGCTACACGCTGGCGCTGGACTGGCATGGGCAGTCGGCGGCGATGACGCTGAATTCCGTCAAGGGGCCGCTGTTGTTGAGCGGCTCCGGCAACCTGAATAACGGCCGCCTGCGGTTTTCCGGGCAGGCCGAGGCAGCAAAAGGATTTGAAGAGCAGCTGGCCAACCTGTTGAATTTGCTGGGCCAGCGCAAACCGAATAGTGACCGCAACATCATCGCTTTAGAGTTCCACTAAGTTCAGATAAAAGTTCAGACAATGAAAAAACAGTCCGTGAGCAAATCCACCCTTCCCGCGCTGCGCCGCCTGAGCGCGGGCGCGATGCTGTGCTGTGCGACGAGCGTCGTGCCGGTCGTGACGCCGTTGCTGGTGCTGCTGCCCGCCACCGCCCACGCCGCGGCCGACGACGCCGCGCTGAACTTTGTCGGCGCCGACATCGAGTCGGTGATCAAGGCGGTCGGCCACTACACCAACGTCACCTTCGTGATCGACCCGCGCGTCAAGGGCACGCTGACGGTGGTGTCGGAAAAGCCGGTCACCAAGTCGCAGGCATTCGGCCTGCTGACGTCCGCGCTGCGCCTGCAGGGCTACGCGGTGGTCAGCGGCGACGGCTACGCCAAGGTGGTGCCGGAGGCGGACGCCAAGCTGCAGGCCGGGCCGACCCAGGTCGGCGCCAGCCAGGCCTCGGCCAAAGGCGACCAGATCGTCAGCCAGATCTTCCATCTGAATTATGAATCGGCGGCCAACGTGGTGACGGTGCTGCGTCCACTGATCTCGCCCAACAACACCATCAACGCCAACCCGGGCAACAACACCGTGGTGGTCACCGACTACGCCGACAACGTCAAGCGCCTGGCCAAGATCGTCGCCGCGCTGGACGCGCCGGCGGTCGCCGACCTCGATGTGATCCCGGTGCGCTACGCCATCGCCAGCGACCTGGCGTCCATGGTCAACAAACTGATGGACTCCGGCGCGGGCGCCGGCGACTCGGGCAAGGTCAGTGTGCTGGCCGATCCGCGCACCAATTCGCTGATCCTGCGCGCACCGTCTGCGGCGCGCTCCAACCTGGCCAAGTCGCTGATCGCCAAGCTCGATCAGCCGACCCAGGAACTGGGCAACGTCCACGTGGTCTACCTGAAGAACGCCGAAGCGGCCAAGCTGGCGCAGACGCTGCGCAGCGTGGTCTCGGGCGACACCTCGGCGGCCAACGCCACCGGCGTCGGCACCGGCCAGACCGGCCAGGGTGGCCTGGGTGGCCAGGGCCAGGGTGGCCTGGGCGGCCAAAGCAGCAACACCGGCGGCATGGGCGGCAACAACTCCGGCACCAGCACCGGTCCATCCAACCCGCTGCTGACCGGCTCCGGCCAGCAGCAGCAGGGCGGCGGCGGCGGCACGGCCGGCTACATCCAGGCCGATTCCACCACCAACACCCTGATCATCACCGCGCCGGAATCGGTGTACCGCAACCTGCGCGCCGTGATCGACCAGCTGGACGTGCGCCGCGCACAGGTCTACATCGAATCGCTGATCGTCGAGGTCTCGTCCGACAAGGCCTCCGAGTTCGGCATCCAGTGGGTGGGCGCGACCGGCAACGAGAACAGCACCTACCGCGTCGGCGGCCTGCAGTCGTATTCGACCGGCGGCAACAACATCGGCACGCTGGCCGGCCAGCTGCTCAACAAGGGCACCAGCACCACCACCACCGGGCCGACGCTGCCCGGCGCGGGCCTGACCATCGGCGTGTTCAAGCAGGTCGCCGGCGGCCTGGGACTGGGCGCGCTGGCGCGCTCGCTGGAATCGGACGGCAACGCCAACGTGCTGTCGACGCCTAACATGATCACGCTCGACAACGAGCTGGCCTCGATCTCGGTCGGCCAGAACGTGCCTATCCTGACCGGCCAGTTCACCACCACCTCCGGCACCAACAACAACCCGTTCCAGACCATCGACCGCAAGGACGTGGGCCTGACGCTGAAAGTGCGTCCGCAGATTTCCGAAGGCGGCACGGTCAGGCTGGCGATTTATCACGAGACCTCCAGCGTCGATAAAACGGCGGTCAACGCCGCCGGCATCACCATCAACAAGCGCGTGATCGAGAACAACGTCATCGCCGACGACGGCCAGATCATCGTGCTCGGTGGCCTGATCGAGGACACCGAGGGCGACGGCGTGGACAAGGTGCGCGGCCTGGGCGACATTCCGGTGCTGGGCAATCTGTTCAAGTACCAGACCCGCACCCGCAAGAAGACCAACCTGATGGTGTTCCTGCGCCCTGTGGTCATCCGCAACAAGGAGCAGAGCACTTCGCTGGCGACCGACCGTTACGACTACATGCGCGGGCAGCAGGAATCCATCCAGCCGCCGGAGAGCATCCTGGTCAAGGACCTCGGCCAGCCTATGCTGCCGACGCTGAAGGACGGCGCGCCGCTGGGCGGAACCATGGTGCGTCCGCTGCCTGCCGCGCCGACGCCGGTGCGCGAACCGGGTGCCGCCGAACCAGCCAAGCGTCAGTGATATGAGCAATCTCCTTCCATACGCCTTCGCCCGCGACTTCGTGGTGCTGGCGCAGCAAAGCGACGAAGCCGAACACACGGTGGACGTGCTGGTCTGCGGCGCCACCGCGCCTGCGGCCATCGCCGAGGTGTCGCGCCGCTTCGGCCGCATCCAGCTCAAAAGCATGCCGCGCGCCGACCTGGAAACGGCCATCGCCGCGGCCTACGCCAGCTCGGGCGGCAACGCCTCGATGGTGGCCGAGGAATTCGACGCCGACCTCGATCTGACCAAGCTGCTGCAGGACGTGCCGGCCATCGAGGACCTGCTGGAATCGTCCGACGACGCGCCGGTGATCCGCATGATCAACGCGCTGCTGACGCAGGCGCTGCGCGACAGCGCCTCCGACATCCACATCGAGCCGTTCGAACAGACCTCGGTGGTGCGCTTCCGCGTCGATGGTTCGCTGCGCGACATCGTCCGTCCGCGCAAGGCCATCCACGGTTCGCTGATCTCGCGTATCAAGATCATGGCGCAGCTGGACATCGCCGAGAAGCGCCTGCCGCAGGACGGCCGCATCACGCTGCGCATCGGCGGCAAGCCGGTGGACGTGCGCGTGTCCACGAG
>Ga0209646_1000252_pt1 | contig 53546 bp, 41 predicted proteins | sample AraplaL_Col_mTSA_FD_184259 | JGI IMG/M metagenome (GOLD analysis project Ga0209646, IMG submission 184259) | Arabidopsis root microbial communities from the University of North Carolina, USA - plate scrape CL_Col_mTSA (SPAdes) (version 2) | ecosystem: Host-associated > Plants > Roots >...
CCTGCACCAGTACCAGTTTGACCGCCTCGGCCCGGAACTCCGGCGTGTATGTAGTTGATTTCATGTTTTCACTCCCTTTGACAAGTTTATCAAATGGAAGTGTCCGAAAATGTCAGGCTACCTCACACTGATCGCGTAGGTAAACTCTTTCAAATCCAGTTTCGATTTGAGTACACTCAGCTTCGCTATTCGTTTTAATGAACGATTTGGCACAACGATGCAACCAGGATTTTCACTAGTGATGCGCAAATATGCTTGCCCTTCGGTCGTCGAGTTAAATAAGGGTTCCGCATTCTTCGCAGGCTGCTCTATTAAGATTTCCGCGGGCTTGGCGGCGCCAGTGAAGTACGGATTCAATATCGACTCTTCCCTCCAATAGCAGCGAATTTCGCAATCCAGAAGGCCATCCCCACCGTTCGCCAAGTCTAGCAATCTTACAGTCCTCACTCCGTCCCGGTCATGGTACTTGTCTTGCTGCTGAATCGTGATGCCGCTCGCATCCACAATTAGATCTGTCACAGCAATCCGGCTGCTAAGCATTTTCGATAGGATGTCCGAGGCCACCTTCCTTCCTGCGTTGCCGCGGCCCTGAATGTGGGGCCCCTTAAAAGACGAATCTGCATCTTGAGCCGCCTCCACCATCACATCCATGGCCGTCGGTGCAGTTAAGACTTCAGGACAGTGACGCTTGAACAGCATCTTGGCCCGTATCGCCTTATCGACAATGTCCTTAAATTTTCCTTTGTGAGATTCGAGGAACTCCTTAACGCAGTGTTCAAAATCAGCGGCGTCCTTGAGTTTGAAGGACAAAATTGCACGAAGATCTTTGCCAATATTGTCCCTGTTCAGCTTGTACGCGCGCTCCATCTCCAGGTCAGACGGCCAATTCTCAACCTCTTCCGCGAGAAGCTCGCACCAACCGTGATACCTATTAATCATTGATTCATTTGAGGCATTGACGCTCTGGACAATTTCAGCAAGTAGGTCGGTCTTTCGCTCTGTACAAAGTGGACAGCCACAAATGTCCTTCATCTCGGACTGGTCCACTTCTCCGAAGTAGTGGTGTCCACATCCAGCGCAGTTGAAACTATAGTCTGTACTTACGTGCAAGTTCTGAATTCTCAAATCCCCCCCACTGCCACACCCCGGACACCGGCACGCGAGAACGATCCCAAGATCGAATTTGTCCCACTTTATCCAAGTCTGTGACTTCAAGCGTGACAATGCCGGCTTTGATAGGATTGCGGTGCCAGGATCCAGCGCGCGCAGGTAGAGTATGCGTGCCACCGTGCTCCGCAAGTACTGCTGAAACTCTGTTAGTGCCACCGACTTATCTGGCCATAGCAAAACTGCGGGCTTATCCACCTGCTTGGCCAGTCCCGCAGTCCTCGCGCCAAGCACAGCTTGGATATAGGTGTTGACTTCCCCGCGCAAATCAGTCGGCACGTTGCCCTCCGCTGTGAGCAGCTCTTTAGCAATCAGAACGCCATCAAGATGCTCCATGGGGTGACGGTGCGGCCTCGTCACAAGAAGAAAACGTTCAATCGCGTCCTTTATGACAGCTAGAGACTCACTAGGAAGTGGGCGGAAATAAATGTGGGTATTACTCTGATGTCCATGCTTCATCTATTCTCCTTGTCTGGATGTTCTAAGGCCGTGTTTCCAAGCTGGCTTGAAACGTTTGCATTAAATCTGCGCCCCCACAAAATACCAAAGCCGCCCCACTCGACCTTCGCCGCCTGGCGCCAAATTTCCACCTCGACTTAACGCTTGGGCCACGACTCGGGGTCGCGCGGTGACAGCATGGAGCCGCCGAGCCTGCCCCGCGCAATGATGACCGAACGTTTCGGTTTCGACAAGAGTGGGGCTCGGTATAAGAAATTCCAAAGCATTAGTGAGCTAATGTAAATTCGATATAAAAATTTGTTATCCTTTCAGACTTTCCTAGCTTGGACAAAATCATCAATGGCACGTATTAACAGCATCCAACGCGCACCTGACGAAACTCGCACGTTCCTCCGAAACCGTTTCATGCGTTTTCTGCCAACGGTGACCAATACGCGATATCGTGTGGGAAATCAAACATCGATTTCCGACGTAGCGCTGGCTGAACTTCTGAAACGGATACTCGTCGAGCGCGGAAATGACGAAGTGAACGCACGGGCTCTATATGAATCGCTCGCCGCTCCAGACGAAGAGACATTCATCGACTTGCTAGAGGTCGGCCAATTTAGCATCTCATGGGGACGGATACGCTTCTGGCGAGAAACGTACCGAGTCCAGGAGTCCAGAGCTCGAAGTGGGGCCCTGGAAGAGGTCTATAAGGCAACTTTCACCAATGTCTACCGACTTTCCACAGAGTCAACGGCAGCCCATCTCCTCCATGTGATCGACAAACTGAATGCCGAAAAAGAAAACCTCAATACACTCGTCTGCCAAACGCCTTCCTGGGTTGCAGTCCGGATGTGGGAGCATGAATGGAATAATGGATCACGATCAGAACTGTTGCGACGCTGGGTTGACCATTGGATCGCACTCGGGCGCCCCGTCTTTCCGTTGTCTCGATGGTTGAACGACGAGGAGGTAAAGTACTTTAGCGAGGAGGCTCTCAAGATTATTCGACAGGAGCTGCCAGATGAGGAGGCAACCTGGGACATCCGGTGCAAGCGCTATCGAATTGAAACGAGTGGCAACGATACAGGCCTGCCTAGCTATTTCCCTCGGTTTCCGGTGACATTAGTTGACCGCGTTATTTGGCTATTGGATCCGCAGAGCGAGCAATTTCTTTTCAACTGTTACGGTGTCTACGATGATGTACTAGCTCTCGCGCGAGTGTTGTGCGACGAAATAGATAAACAGGACTATGCACGAGCGCCACATCCACTAACAGCCGAACTCTGCGAGCTGGCCACCAATCGCCCGATTCTGCTGTTTGCATTGATTCAGATAGCAAAAGGCCGGCCACGTCTATTGGCTGATATGCTGCTTGTCCCAAAGTTCGCTGCCGCAACTTGCGTAGTGATTGCCAATTGGACCTCGCCGTCTAGTGCTTGGCATAAGGAATTGCGCGAGACGAATGATGCATCGACGCGCCAGTATGCGTTCGAAGACGGGATTTCGGTCGTCGCGCATTTCCTCGCCAGCGGCAGTTTGCCATTTGCAGAAATCGCTAGTCTTTGGGCGTGGCTTCACAAGAAAGCTCTCCACCATCATTTCAATCGTATCGGCCAAGCAGGTGCAATGTTGTGTACCTTGCGACAGGAAATGGCAAAACAAGCAGCTGATCACCTGGTCACGATGGCTCATTTCTTGATCAACCAACCAACGGCGCTATTTGGATCTTTCGAATTTTCTGCCAGCGTGGATATCCTCCATACCGGAAGGCTTGAGCACAAGGTCAATGCGAGCATTTTCATTGATCGCTACGTCGATGCCTTCTCTGCTGAAGCTTACAAGATTTCGGCTGAAGGGATAAGCAGCGACGCGGCAGCAGCCTTGGTCGAAATGGTCATTCAGCAATCTGAACTAATGACGGATAGGTTCTTGTATCCTGTCTCAGTTCAAGATCGGCTTATTGCGATCACACCAACCGAAAACGAATTTACCGTAAAGGCGAATCTTGCAAGCTACGTTCGCGCGCATATTCGCATACTGGCAAGAGCGATACTGGGGTGGCGGTCGGACGTCCCCGCAGCGCTAATCAATGCACTTGCTGACGCTTTGGAGACTGGCGGATATGACTGCGCGGCCAAAGGCAAGATAAGCGCATTCGCTCCTAGTTTTGAGCACGGGCTTTTTATCCGGGAACAACGCCCAATCGCGGCAGACATAGGCCTGGCAATAGGAAAATTGGGGGCAGACAAAGCTACGCCACTGCTCGCGGCCGTGCTCGAGACGGACGAACCACTTCTATTGGTGGATCTCTTGCGTTTCACTCGTAGCGAATTCCACGAGGAGCTTAAGAAACGAATCAAGAGGTTGACACCATCAAGAGCCGCGCGGATCTCATCCTTGCCCGAGAGTCAGGCTCGTATCGACGCTATGTTGTCCGCAGGTTTAGCCTCTAGTGCCGAACTTTATATTCAAGAGGAAGAAGGAGCCAAGACCTATGGGCGAGTACAGGGCCGCGCAGTAACACGGCTACAAGCATCGCTACGTCTACGACTGCTGAGGGAGGATTGGAACAGTATAGATCAAGCTACTCCCCCACCTGACCTCGACCAGGCCGAGCAAGAGAGCGCGCTGAACTTAATACGATTTTTCAAGGCAATTGGCGAGTTAAAACGCCCAGGCGGAACCCCTGCGGTCGCAGAACGCATTTTCTGGGACTTGCGCCGACACCGAGGAGACATCATCAGCTACTCCGTAAACTGGTTTGCCGCCAAAACCAGTACTTTTCTCGCAAATGAAATCTTCGGCAGTATTGATCGCGAACAACTAGCAGCCTGTCATAGCGCGATTTCACAAGGTGAGGAATTCATCGTAAAGTCAAGCGGAGCGTCGGATGCCGACAAAATCACCTTTCATTGCAACCAATCGCTTTTGCTATTGGCCCTGGGGGAACCGCAGCAGGTTATAGATCTGTTGACTCCGCTGCAGTATGGTCATCTAAGCGACAGCGTTACGGCGTATTTAGCAATCGCATTGAGCCGAGTCGATCGCCAACATGAGGCGTTGGCCGTACTAGCGCATGTGGAACTTCATAGTGGATACTCACAGATTCTCGATGCTGCTCGTGAACATATTGCTACCGGCGCCCGGATATTTGGTAGTTCGCATATGCTTGAAGACAGAACTCGTCACATTAAAGCTGTTATGTTCGAGTTCACCCGACTCGATCACAGCAGCCAGGCAGCCATTCTACAACCGTCAGGCAACCTTATCATCGACTTCGTTCGCCAAGCGTCATCGGCAATGATGTCTCTCGTCCCCATGATGAAGGGGGTGAGAATTGACAGTTGCGAAGACGATCTAAACGCCCTGCTTCGCGAACTTTTGCTAGCCCGCATGGAGCTTTTGCAGTGGTCAGCTTCGGATCAAAGCAAGGGCGGATACACTGCACGTGGCAACCCAGGCGAGCGAGATTTGGTGCTGAGAAAAGGAAGTCATACACTCGCTGTCATTGAGGCTGTGGTGTGCCGGCATTCATTTGCTAAGCAAGATCTCGCTTTTCATTTTGAGAAATTACTATCTTATGACACCTGTGCACTGTTCATTCACTTGACCTACAGCTTTATCGGCAGGTCATCTGAAATCTTGGAATTTTTAAAACAAACTGCGCAAGCGCACTCACAGGTTACACATCAGTATATTGAAGCAACAGATATTCGCTTCGATTCGTCTGGTCCGATAGGCTTTGTAGCTGAGTTCCAAACCGACAGGGGAAAAATTCATGTCGCGTTTTTGGTCCTGGACCTCGGCCAACATTCGCAACAGGAGGCGGCAATACAGGCGAACGCTCGCAAGCGGGTTGCTAGGCTAAAGGGTATTAAACAACAGAATCAAAAATGACTGAATATGGCTGAACCTGCCTCCTGCCAGGCTATCGAGTGAATACATCGACAATTGGATGCGGCAGCGGATTTGACGTCGCATTCGCCGGCGTCAAACCCTGCAATTATCAGCTCACGTGGCGACCACTACGCCAAAGAGGTTTAGTTGGTCGGTCTGCTTGCGACGGGAGCAAAGTCAGCCTTGCGTCTACGTGCTACAGCGAAGCGTTGTCCATCCAAGTAGGACAGATAATTCCCCTCAAACCCGATCGTGGCAAGCACGAATCTCACGACGACCTCCCTAATCGTCAAGACGTGGTCATGCAGATCTTTGGTTGATCCGCTCTTGGGTCGATGGTGTCCCCGATGGACAACTTGGTCTCTGGCCCGCTTCGCCTCTTGGATAGCTCCATCTGGAATGTCGGCTAGGTCAACGCCCCAGCGACTGGCCAACAACGCGATCTTGTCCATGAGCGAGCGACGCTTCAACTCAGACAGCCTGACGCAAAGCTCCTTCACACAAGCGTCCAGATCACTTGGTTCCAGCACCCAATCCTTGGACTGGCTTTTGATCTCGTTACTCAGCGCCTTGCGCAATTTCGTAAAGGTCTTGTCGGGAAGGATCTGCGTGTCTTCGTCGGACAGGTTGGAGTCGATCAGGTTTTCCAACACTGTCATAGCAGTAATCAAGGTCGCCTCCCTATACGATGCCTTCATACAGAACCATTTGATGGCGAAGGTGAGGTTTTTCACCTCCATTGGGGGCTCGAAGTGGGATCGGACTGCGCATTGAAATATCGCGTCTAGGCTAAATGAGCTGAATACGGGGAAGCTTGGATCTCCGCCACCACTGTTGAGGTAAACCTCGACGCCCAATTCGCTCCCGTTGCGAAACTCACAAACGGGCCCGCCAAACAGCGTGGAGGCAGCAAAGGACATGACATGGCGGAGATGAGTGCAAAGGCCCTCGGCTTGATATCGCCACGCTGCGACATCCGCTGGCTGACTCTCAGCACGGATGAGAAGCGCGCCCGTGATGATCTCAAGTCCTCTCGCGTCGCTCGTTCCCTCCATTTCCACAACGCCAAGCGGACAGGTCGCGCTCAGCTCTCTGGCGCTCTCAAACCCTTTTAGATGCCACTTCAAAATTGGGGCTGCCACCTGCTCGGCGCAGACCTTGAGATTGGCTTTTGAATAGCCGGCTTTCGGCGCGATGGTCGTCCCATCGTCAACCATAACATTGGCTTCCGATTTTAGACTGGTTAAAATCAAGTTGTCGCAATCAAAAGCCGTTCCATCCTCCGACAGCCCTAGCAAAACGAACTTCGGGAATGTGGTTCCAGTGATGTGGAAATGCTCAGATATGAATGCGGAGCGCTGATCCAACGGAAACCGCTCGAATTCGATGACCATCGCACCGGCCTTGTCCAGCCCAGCAGTGAATCTCACTTCGACGCTGGCCCCCTCAATTCCTAGGGTACCCAAAAATGATTTCGGTTCCATACTCCATTCGCTCATGCCACCCCTTTCCTTGCGCCTTATCCGCCTCCGCCATCAAGGGGTTCCCCAACTCGCGAACGAGAACATTTCCTGGTGGCCTTGGTTTCCATCGCGTGCATTCGTCTCCATTTCTACTCATCTCTGGTTCGCTACACAAATCAGTCTCCAGGCCGTATTCGAAAAGCGCGAACTGTATTACCCTATTAGGACAGCCGAATAGCCAATCCCTAATGTTCGTAGACATCGTCCTTAAAATGATCTCCAGTCACCTCATCTGTGCACGTCGCCGGTACAAGCGCCTGTTCGAACAATTATCGATGCTCTGCTCCTGTCAGGTGTTCTGATTGAGCATGTGATTGTAGGTTGTAAATATTTTTTCGGCCCGTACTAACGTCGCTAACACCGAATCAGATTCGCTATCCAAAACATCTGGATTTTCAAGGAGCCAACGCGCCGGTCCAAAATGGTCAAACTCCGACACACCAGCCGGCATAAGTCTGAAAAGCGCCTCCGCTTTTTTCACGATGCGCGGCGTTGTAGTATCGGCAGCAGTCAACGTGTCGATTGTCACCGTGTGCGTTGAAGGAACCGCATAAGCTTGGTTCAAGAAATAAGCAAAAAGCTCCATCGTGAAAATATCCTCAATATCCGCTTCGGTCTGATCTAAAAAATCCGCGACGGTGAAAAAGCGCCCCGCCTTCAAGATGTCCGATTTTTTGAGTTTCTCGACTTTGTTGACCTCACCTTTTCCGATGTCGGAGAGCACGGCGACATTGATCAAGTTTCCACCGAACAGACTAATGAAGGGAGCAATTTTATCTATGCCTCCGGTTGGGCATACCGCCCATTTTTCGCTCATGCCTTGGCGTCCCCGCTTTTTCAGAGCCTGCGATAGGACCTGCAAATAGATGATGTCCGATGGGCCTTCGACGAGCCAGGTATTGGGAGCGATGAAGAGCGTCTGGCTGACCTCATAACCCAGCGCCCCTTGGAGCGGGAACAGCGTATCGTCAGTCACTTCAAGCACATCTGAGCGCACCTTGGTTCCCTTGACCAAGGGCCTAGGACCGTTCCCCTCTATGACATCCTCCACGATTCGAACGTCCTCCAATCTCCCCATAGGGACCATGAACGGGGAATGCGTGGTAAAGATCACCTGATGTTCGGGAAGCAGGCGCTCAACGATGTATCGAAGAAGATCACCTTGCGCCCGTCCATGAAGAGTCAGACCAGGCTCATCAAGCAAGATGATGGCGTTGGGATTGGTCTTTTTGAGCTCCTTGAACTGTGCCAGGAACGAGAAGAACCAGACGAAGCCAGCGCTACGCTCCGACAACGGCAAGGTAGCCTTATGGTGAGTATTCTTAATCCGAACCTGCGCCACAGTTCCCGCATTAAACGGTGCTGGATCGCCAGGCTTTCCGGCATCAAAATCGATCAGCACCTCCAACGCGTTGTTTTGGCTCCAAAACTGGAAAATTTCCTCGGTGATGTCGTTGCCCGCAGCCTCACACTGAGCTTTAAGCGATTCGCGCTTGTCCGCTGCAGCCAGCTCTTCTGGCGTAGTTCCCGCATACGCGAGAAAGTCCAAGAATATTTGATCGCCTGGTTTCACGGTTCCCGCGTCCCGGTCGCGTTGAAGCTGTTCCATCGAAATCTCTCCCGACATCCGCTCAAAATGAGAGGTGAAGAAAAATTTCGGCATTCTCGGACTGAGCAAATCATGGACGGCCAACGTGAAGCTCGAATCACGGCACTGCCTAATGTCTTGAAGCATGGCTTCTTGCGCCGCCGTCCTTTCAGGCAAACTCGCCAAGAGCTCTCCGGCTTGCGCGCCATTCATCGCAGCGACGAACACGCTCTGCTCCGCTTCGCTCAATGCATGATGTCTTATAAGATGCGATAAGCAGAGCTCCTCCCTAACGTTCAAAGACCAGCTTCTTTTCTCATAGCCAAAGCCGTACTCTGCCGTGAAGGAAGGGTGACTCAAGGCTTCTGCGCCGAAGCGTTGCGCAACCACGTCGATGTCTACCTGATCAAGAACCCACCAAGTCTTGATGACATCGGCCTTTCCATTCGGATGTCGCTCGTCAAAGCGCGCGGCAAACCGCCGCGGATAGTCCGTCACCTTGTCGAAGGCAAACGGCTGGGCTGGTCTGATACCCCGAAGCGCATTCAATAGGGTCGTCTTCCCGGCCTCGTTCTTGCCTACCAAACAGGTCAATCCACCGATTTCAAACTCGCCACTGTCTTCGACAGACCGATAATTTTGCACTTGCGCGCGAACCAATTTCATTTGCGATTCTTCCCCAAATTATTGCTGGATTTTTTGTTGAGAAAGACTGCCTGCAATCGCTGCTTGCCATCGCAGACATCACTAGGGGCCCTGACCAATTACGTTTTGATCCTTAGTTGCAGCGCTCAACACTAGTTGCATGAATACACAACTATAAACTACTATTACTTACAAATATATACTTATCAACAACAATGGGCTTGGGCGAAATCCGAGCAACGACACGTCCTTGCCAATCAAAGACGCCATCATCGCGGCATTAGAGAAGCTGATCGCCGATTTCAAGTCCATCGCCGGCATCGTGAACCCAACAGTGAACCATTCAAAAGGTAAAGAATGACATCTTCGAAGCGGGATTTTGAGCGGTTCGTAGCCTGGCTGCATGAGCCAGAAAATGAAGCCCCACCAAACGTGCGACGCCTAGCCAATCTAGCATTGGCGCATTTTGAAAAATTAGCGGAGACCTCCCGCCAACGCAGCCAGCGGTCCATTTTCTTGGTTGATCGCGCACGTCGATATTGGGCCGAAGCGCCAGATGGGCCGCCGGACATCCAACCTATTGCTGTCGATGGAGCGTGGCCATGGCAACGGCTGCGGCATCTGACCCTTGGGCCTTTTCGCGGTTTTCGCACGCCCGAACCATTCGACCTTCAAAAACGGGTCATACTTTTCTACGGCCCTAATGGTAGCGGCAAGACTAGTTTTTGCGAAGGTCTTGAGTACGCCTTGTTGGGGTCAGTCGAGGAAGCGGACACGAAGCGAATTGACGCGAGAACCTATCTCGCCAATGTCCATGCGCGCCAGTTCGTTGCGCCAGTCCTGCGGGCTACGAGCCAGAACAGGGACGTGCCAGTGACCGCCAATTTGGATACCTACCGATTCTGCTTCATCGAGAAAAACCGCATCGATGCGTTCTCTCGAATCGCCGCCAGGCCGCCAGCTCAACGCACAGAACTGATCGCCACCCTGTTCGGCATGGACAAGTTCAACGACTTCGTGGGCCACTTCAACGAATCGATCGACCAGCAGCTCGTAATAAGCGGCACCAAGCAGCTCGCCTTGGCGGGAAAACGCACAGCCCTGGCGGCAGATCAAACCACGGTCGATGGCGAAGCGCAGATTCTACTCAATCTGACCAAAGAGGAAGCGGCTCTTGCCATCATGTACTCCGATGACATCACGTATGCGGGACTCAAAGCCCTCCTTGGCACGGCCGAAGTCCCTGGTCGCCTGCAAGAGCTCGAAGGCATCCTCAACGCCGTGCCGCCGGCCACCGTCGGCCTGACGCGCCAAGGCTTTCTGGATGGCCTCAAGGCGGCTCGTAAGGGGCACGAAGTACTCTCCAGTATTACAGCCAAGCTCGACGCCCGCAGCAGCCAGGTCTCGTTCAAAGGGCTCTACACCGCAGTTCTGGCTCTACAAGCCACCGAAGGCGACCATTGCCCGGCCTGCGACACCCCAATCGCGGGGGAAACCCATGTCGTGGCCAACCCCTACGAAAAGGCCACAGCCGGACTCGCTCAATTGAAGGAGCTTAGCGAGCTCCAAGAAGCACAAAAGACAGCTCAAACCGAACTCGCCAAAGCGTCCCGCGCGATCCGCCAGCAGCTAGCGACCCTCGCCGCCTTCGTTGCAGATCACGGAGAGCAAGAGACGCCTGTGGGTCGATATCTGGCCGTCTTGGCACCAGAGCCCATCGGCGACTGGTGGGTACAGATCTATCCAGGCCCTCCCATGCAGGAGACTGGTTCTGCGGTGGACACCGTGACGCTCGAGCATGTTCAAGCAGTCGTCGACCGCGTAGAGACGCAGGACGCGGCATCACTGCTGGCCAGCCAAGAGCGCCAACGTCATATCACCGAGCGTAACGGGCTCAACGCATTTCTCCGATTGGTCCAGACCCAGGATTTGAAGCGCCAGCAGCTAATGGATGGAGTCGTGGCGGCCAAGAACCGTATCGCGGCGTTCGATGCCGACAACGCGGAACTGATTCTTGATGTTGCGCAGGAGGTCCAAGACATCGAGCGCGATGCCCCGATCAAAGCAGCATACGACAGCTTATTGACGCTCCTTAAGCAGTATCGCAACCAGCTTCCAGGAACACTCATGGCCGGCCTCAATGAGGCGGCCATGAGTCTATATAACGAATTCAACCGAAATGACTTGGATCGAGACAAGCTCGTAGCGCTCCATTTGCCGCTGACCGGCGAACAGAAAATCGAAATCGCTTTCCGGGGCAATCCAGCTGTTCGCGTGGACGCCTTGCGCATCCTGAGCGAGGGCCACATCCGATGCCTGGGACTGGCTATCTTGCTCGCCAAGAACCAGAGCATCCAAAGTCCGCTTATCGTCTTCGACGACGCGATCAACGCCATCGACCACGACCATCGCGGCGGCATCCGGGAAACGATCTTCGAGAGCGACCACTTCGGCCAGACACAGCTGATCGTAACGTGCCACAGCAACGAATTCATTAAGGACATCCAACAGCACCTGCCGGCAAATCGGCGCAATGATTGTAAGGTCTACTTGTTCCGTAGTCCTGATATTGACTACCAGCCCAGAGTCGATGGCAACGTCACCACTAGGAACTACGTGGAGAAGGCTCGGGCCTCGAAGAATGCGCTAGACGATCGAGATGCGTTGGCATCGTCACGGCGCGCCCTCGAAATGCTGTCGGAAAAAACATGGAGCTGGCTCGGCAGTCATGGCTTAGGCGTCCTCAACCTCGATCTGCCCGGCGCTGGCGCGGCGCCAGGTTTGCGTAACCTTGGCGATGCCATTTTTAAGCGGCTCAGGGAGACAACGACCTTTGACCACGCTAACAAGCCGGTCTTAGTCGAGGGATACGGAAGAATTCTCGGCATTCCGGCCACCAATCTTGTCTGGACCTATTTGAATAAAGGCACGCACGAGGAAGCGAATCGAGACGACTTTGATTCCGATTTGGTGGAGTCAGTGGTTCAAACACTGGAAGAACTCGATGCTTTGGACCTCCGGCACGGCCGATAGGGAACACCGGGCTTCGGTAGATGATCATGAGCGTTCTCCCTGCCCAGCAAGCGATGAAGCTAGGCCAAATCAACGCTACAGTTCCGGCATGGCGAACATAACATTTGGAACGCGTTATTGCCCCACGCAGCTGGTCACTGCTTGACAAAGGACATAGGCCCCCCACCCGATTCTTCGAATAACGCGAAAAAGGCTTGGCGATGGTTGATCGGGGCTTCAACCGAACAACGTATTGGAAAATACGCACATCGCAAAATAATTACACCAGGAAAAATCTGCAAGACTCCGTACTTTTTCCGTACTTTTGGCAGCCTCAAGAAAAAAGGCCCACGTCGATTGACGCAGGCCTTTGATTTTCTTGATAAATTCTGGTGGGAAGTGCAAGTTTCGAACTTGCGACCCCTGCAGTGTGAATGCAGTGCTCTACCCCTGAGCTAACCTCCCGAAGCGGGGCGAATTATCGCATACAACCTGCCCGCAGGGGAAGGCCGAAAGCGAAAATTCTCGCTTTTTCTTACGCGGCGACCTGCGGCGTGGTGGTCGCGGTCCAGATGCACTGGCCTTTGACGGCCTTGTCCAGCCCGGCCAGCGTGGCCGCGTGGGCCGCCAGCTCGTCCTCCGTCGCCGGCAGGAAGATGATGTCGGCCAGCGGCACCGGCTCCAGCAGTTCCGCACCGCTCACCACTTCCTCTTCCGCATCCATGCCCAGGCTGTTCTGCCCGCGCGTCATCGACAGGTAGACGTCAGCCAACAGCTCGGCATCGAGCAGCGCGCCGTGCAGCTTGCGGTGCGAGTTCGATACGCCATAGCGGTCGCACAGCGCGTCCAGCGAATTGCGCTTGCCCGGATGGAGTTCCTTGGCGTGCACCAAGGTATCGATCACCCCGCCGATGTGGCTGGAAAAGTCCGGCAGGTTCAGCAGCTTGAATTCGTGGTTCAGGAAGCCCAAGTCGAACGGCGCGTTGTGGATGATGACTTCCGCGCCCTGGATGTAGGCGCGCAGGTCGTCGACGATTTCATGGAACTTCGGCTTATCGCTCAGGAACTCGGTGGTCAGGCCGTGGACGTTCAGCGCGCCCTCTTCCGAATCCCGTTCCGGGTTGATGTAGACGTGGAAGTTATTCCCCGTCAGCATACGGTTGTTCAGCTCCACGCAACCGATCTCGATGATGCGGTTGCCCAGCTTGGGGTTGATGCCGGTGGTTTCGGTATCGAGTACGATTTGGCGCATAGTGTTCTGTGGTGGCTACATCCGGACGCAGGAGTATAACAGGCCGTGGCCGCTTATCGGCCGCGGGCCAGTTCGACGCCGCGGTTGGCCAGCATGTCGGCCCGCTCGTTGCCCGGATGGCCGTTGTGGCCGCGCACCCAGCGCCATTCGACGGTGTGCATGGCCTGCGCGGCGTCCAGCGCGCGCCACAGGTCCTCGTTCTTGACCGGCTCCTTGGCGGCGGTCTTCCAGCCGCGCGCCTTCCAGCCGTGGATCCACTCGCTGATGCCTTTTTGAACATACTGGCTATCGGTGTGCAGCGTGACCATGCACGGCCGCTTGAGCGCGTTGAGCGCCTCGATCACCGCCTGCAATTCCATGCGGTTGTTGGTGGTGTCGCGGGCGCCGCCGCAAATTTCCTTCTCGGCGCTGTCGGCCACCAGGAACGCGCCCCAGCCGCCGAGGCCGGGATTACCCTTGCATGCGCCGTCCGTAAAAATCTCTACCTTATCCATCCTGCTGTTCCCGCCTTTTATTTGTTGCCGGGACGACCGCGGGGGCCGTCGCTGTTTTCTTGGTCCAAGCCGGACCGATCAAATGCATGCCTTTCACGCGCTTGATCGCCTGCACGATGTACACGCCGCCAAAGTACGGCCACCAGCGCGGCCCGGCATTATCCATGAATGCGTAGCGATGCAGCCACTTTTCTGTGCGGCAGGCCGGCGCGTAGCAGCCGAAGTGGCTTTGGCTGGCGCCCATGTTCAATAATTTTAACCAGTCTTTCATACGCGGCATAGAGATCAGCTCCTCCGTGCGCGGCAGGAAGGAGGTGCCGCCGACACGCCGCAGCACGTGGCGCGCGCCCCACAGGCTGGCCGGGTTGAAGCCGCAGATGATGACCTGCCCTTCCGGGATCAGCACCCGCTCGACTTCGCGCAGCACCTGGTGCGGATCGGTGGAGAACTCCAGCACATGCGGCAGCACCACCAGGTCGATCGATTGCGAAGCGAACGGTAGCTCGGTGTAGTCCAGCGTCAGCGACACCGGCCGCTGCGCCGGGCTGGTCACGGGACGCACCTTGCGGTCGGCCAGCAGTTTGTATGGCATGCGGTTGGCGGCCAGTGCATCGATTTGCGGCATGCCGATCTGCACCGCGTTGAATCCGAAGATATCAGCTGTTAAATTATCGAGACAGGTTTGTTCCCACTCACGCAAGTACACACCGGCGGGCGTTTGCAGCCAGCCTTCCAGCGCTATAATGGATTTCTCAGATCCTGCCTTGTCCATGCCTAGCCTTTTTGCGATCCAATGACCAATTCATCTATTCAAGCACTCAGTGTTCTGACGGTTCCAGCGTTCCACGACAACTACCTGTGGCTGATCCATGACGGCGTCCACGCCGCCGCAGTCGATCCCGGTGACGCCAAGCCGATACTGGCGGCCCTCCAGGCAAACGGGCTCAAGCTCACCGCCATTCTACTCACCCATCACCACGCTGACCATATTGGGGGCGTTCCTGAATTATTACAGCATTATCAGGTTCCCGTTTTTGGTCCGCGCAACGAGAGCATCGCCGCGGTCACTTTGCCGGTCGGCGAAGGCAAGACGATCGACGTGCCCGGCCTGGCGCTGCGGCTGTCGGTGCTGGACGTGCCCGGCCACACCATGGGCCACATCGCCTACGTGCGCGAGCCCGCCGACGGCGAGCCGACCTGGCTGTTCTGCGGCGACACGCTGTTCGCCGGCGGCTGCGGCCGCCTGTTCGAAGGCACGCCGGCGCAGATGATCAGCTCGCTCGGCAAACTGGCCTCGCTTCCGGATGATACCAAGGTCTTCTGCGCCCACGAATATACGCTGTCCAACCTGCGCTTCGCGCGCGTGGTGGAGCCGGACAACCTGGCGCTGCAGGAACGGGTGAAGGTGGAGACCGACAAGCGCGAGCACGACATCCCAACGGTGCCGAGCACGATAGGCGTGGAAAAGGCGACCAATCCCTTCCTGCGCTACCGCGAGCCGGCGATCGCCGAACAACTGGTGCGCGCGGGCAGGCTGGACCGCATCGATACGCCGCTGGCCACCTTCACCGCGCTGCGCTTGTGGAAAAATGACTTCTAATGAAAAACGGCCCTTGCGGGCCGTTGGTTTTTCTTAGATCTCTTCGTACAGCGGCAAGGTCAGGAACTCCGCAAACTCGGTCGAGGTCGACATCTGCTCGAAGATCTGGCCGGCACGGACGTAGGTCGGGCCGTCGCCACCAGGCGCGTCGCGCTGCACCTTGACCAGCTCTTCCTTGATCATCGCGCGCACCATGTCGGCGGTAACTTTGCGGCCGTCTTCCAGCACGCCCTTGTCCGAGCGGATCCACTGCCACACTTGCGAACGGCTGATCTCCGCCGTGGCCGCGTCTTCCATCAGGTTGTGGATCGGCACGCAGCCATTACCGGCCAGCCAGCTGCCCAGGTAGTGGATGCCGACGTTGATGTTGTAGCGCAGGCCTGCTTCGGTGATCGGCGCTTCCGGCTTGAAGTCCAGCAGCTGCGCGGCGGTAACGTCGATGTCGGGACGCTGCTTGTCGATCTGGTTGGGCTTGTCGCCCAACACCTTGGTGAACTCGGTCATCGCCAGTTCCACCAGGCCCGGGTGGGCGACCCAGCCGCCGTCGTAGCCGTCGGTCGCGTCGCGCGCCTTGTCGTTGCGCACGCCGCCCATGGCGACTTCGTTCTTTTCCGGATCGTTCTTGATCGGGATCAGCGCGGCCATGCCGCCGATCGCCGGCGCGTTGCGCTTGTGGCAGGTCTTCAGCAGCAGCAAGGCGTAGGCGCGCATGAACGGCGCGGTCATCGTCACCTTGGCGCGGTCGGCCAGGCAGAAGTCCTTGTCCAGCTTGAACTTCTTGATGCACGAGAAGATGTAGTCCCAGCGGCCGGCGTTCAGGCCCGAGCTGTGCTCGCGCAGTTCGTACAGGATCTCATCCATCTCGAAGGCGGCCAGGATGGTCTCGATCAGCACGGTGGCCTTGATCGTGCCTTGTGGCAGGCCCAGTTCGTTTTGCGTCATCACGAAGATGTCGTTCCACAGGCGAGCTTCCAGGTGCGATTCCATCTTCGGCAGGTAGAAGTATGGACCGGCGCCGCGCGCCAGCTGCTCTTTGGCGTTGTGGAACATGAACAACGCGAAGTCGAAAATGCCGCCGGAGATGCGCTTGCCGTCAACCAGCACGTGCTTCTCGTCCAGGTGCCAGCCGCGTGGGCGCACCACCAGCGTGGCGATCTTGTCGTTCAGTTTGTAGGACTTGCCGTTCTGCTCCAGCGAGATGGTGCGGCGCACGGCGTCGAACATATTGATCTGGCCGGTGATCTGGTTATCCCAGTTCGGCGTGTTCGAATCTTCGAAGTCGGTCATGTAGCTGTCGGCGCCCGAGTTGAAGGCGTTGATGACCATCTTGCGCTCAACCGGGCCGGTGATTTCCACGCGGCGGCATTCCAGCGCTTTCGGAATCGGTGCGATCTTCCAGTCGCCGGCGCGGATGTGCGCGGTCTCAGGCAGGAAGTCGGGACGCTCGCCGGCATCCAGGCGCTTGGCGCGCTCGACGCGCACGGCCAGCAGTTGTTGACGGCGCGCTTCAAATTCGCGGGTCAGCTTCACCACCAGCGACAGTGCCTCGGTGGTCAGGATGTTTTCGTAGCCAGGCTTGATCTCGCCCGTGATTTCCATGCCTGCCGGCAGATTGATGGTGGACTGCGTCATGAGGTCTCTCCGATAGTAAAAATATTAGCAACCAAACTAATTATAAGCACTGGCCTTCTTGTTGCACGCCCAAAGTTTTAGTGTGCGGACTCAGTTACGCCTTGATATGTTTTACAGTATATTCACTAATAAGTTATGCAAACGAGACTAAAAATCACATCATCTATGCGTTTTTATCACAAGTGACGGGCTAGGCACTCCATGGGTCAATTCAGACAGATTTCCACCTTCGTCGAAGTGGTTTCCAAGGGCAGCCTGTCGGCCGCCGCGCGCGCCGAGGGCATCGCTCCGGCCATGATCGGCCGCCGGCTGGACGCGCTGGAAACCCGCCTCGGTGTCAAACTTTTGCAACGCACCACGCGCAAACTGGCGCTGACCAACGAGGGCGCGGCCTTTCTGGAGGATTGCCAGCGCATCCTGGCCGAGCTGGAGGAAGCCGAAACCGCCGTGGCCGAACGCAGCGCGCACGCCACAGGACACCTGATGATCTCCGCCCCGGCCGGTTTCGGGCGCCAGCATGTGGCGCCGCTGATCCCTTCCTTCCTGGCCGAGCACCGCGACGTCAGCGTCACGCTGAACATGAGCGACCGCGTGGTCGACATCGTCGGCGAAGGCATCGACGTGGCGATCCGCATCGCCAGCCTGTCCGATTCCAGCCTGGTCAGCGTCAAGCTGGCCGACAACGAACGGGTGGTGGTGGCCGCGCCCTCCTACCTCAAGCGCCACGGCGAACCGAAGACGCTGGCCGATCTGGCCAAGCACAACTGCCTGGCGATCAGCAGCGAGGGCAGCCAGCGCGGCTGGACCTTCCGCGACAACGGCAAGAACGTGGTGGTCAAGGTGAGCGGCAACATGGGCAGCAACGACGGCCAGGTGCTGCACGACTGGGCGCTGGCCGGCAAGGGCCTGGCATGGCGCTCGATGTGGGAAGTGGGGAATGAGATCGAAGCGGGCAAGCTGCAGACGGTGCTCAACGAGCATTCCGCGCCGGGCAACGATATCTACGCGGTGTTCGCGCAGCGCCGCCATCTGCCGCTGCGGATACGCGCCTTCGTGGATTTCCTGCGGCACACGTATGCGCAGCCGGATTATTGGCGCAAATCCTGGAAATGATGATGATGTAACAGCTCACACCACAGCCCGCACAAAAACGCGGGCGAAAAAAAATCCTCGGATACCGAGGATTTCTTATTTCGTTTGATTCAGCGTATTACAGTGGCTGAATGTTCGAAGCTTGCTTGCCCTTAGGACCAGCGGTCACTTCAAAAGAAACGCGTTGGTTCTCTTGCAGCGACTTGAAGCCTGCGGACTGAATCGCCGAGAAGTGAGCGAACAGATCTTCGCCGCCTTCGTCCGGGGTGATAAAGCCGAAGCCCTTCGAATCATTGAACCATTTTACGATACCAGTTGCCATTACAATTCCTATTTCAGTTAAGTTGGGCTTGCGCCCGTGATATCGTTTGAGGCAAGAAAGAAATGACAGACAAACTGCACTACTCTTGAATCTAAACGATCCCGCATTATACCCATTTACGAGAGAAAAGCACGTTTTCGCGAAAATAAATGCAAAGCCAGATTTTTTTTGGTAGAAACCCAGCAAAAACGCCAACCTTCCTTCAACCTTCCTTCGCTCAACCGCCCCTCTCTCAGGGTGTAATTGTCACTATAGACAACTTAATCCTACGTCATTTGACATGGATCAAGCGCACGCTTACTCGTAATCTGTTGCTTGCGCGTCACGGGCCGCCCATTTCAGCAGCTGTTCGACTTCCGGGATGACCGCGGGCCAGCCGGTGTGCTCGGTCAGCACGCCGCGCACCATGTGCTCGATGCGCCGCGCCTGTTGCCCCAGCATGCCGAAGCCAAAGGTGCCGGCGGACCCGGCCACTCCATGCAGCAATTCGTGAAGCCGGCGCAGTTCCGGTTCCGGCGGCGGATCGCCGGCGGTCGCCAGGCAGGCCGCCAGCGCCTCGCTGATCTGCGCCATCGTGCCCGGCACGGTGGCGGCGAACCGGTCGCTCAATGCCGCCAGGCGGGCGCGGTATTCGGGATCGGCCGGCGTCGCCATGATGATTACTTGGTGCCGAAGATGCGGTCGCCGGCATCGCCCAGGCCAGGCACGATGTAGGCGTGGTCGTTCAGGTGCGAATCGAGCGAGGCGCAGTAGATCTTCACGCCGGGATGCGATTTCTGGAACACCTCGATGCCTTCCGGCGCGGCCACCAGGGCCAGGAAGATGATCTGGTCGTCGGTGACGCCGCGCTTTTTCAGCACGTCCACAGCGTGCACGGCCGAATTACCGGTCGCCACCATCGGGTCGCACAGGATGAAGGTGCGTTCGACCGTGTCCGGCAGGCGCACCAGGTATTCCACCGGCTGGTGGGTTTCCGGGTCGCGGAACACGCCGATGTGGCCGACGCGGGCCGACGGCACCAGGTCCAGCAAGCCGTCGCTCATGCCGATGCCGGCGCGCAGGATAGGGACGATGGCCAGCTTGCGGCCGGCGATGACCGGCGCGTCGATGGTCATCAGCGGAGTTTCGATGGTGCGGGTGGTCAGCGGCAGGTCGCGGGTGATCTCGTAACCCATCAGCAGCGTGATTTCCTTGAGCAGGTCGCGGAAGGTACGGGTCGACGTGTCCTTCGCGCGCATGTGGCTCAGCTTGTGTTGTATCAGCGGGTGGTCGGTGATAAACAGGTTGGGAAAACGCGGATCTTGTTTCATTGTTTGCTCTTTTTAGTCGGTATGTGCTTTTTATTATACTAGGCCTCAGCACCCAGAAACATGGCGACCGCCTCTTCCGCTATCTGGTCCAGGCTGGATCCATGGCCCGGCTTGTACCACAGCACGCTGTAATTGATCGCGCCCATCAGCAGCAGGCGGGCCACCGCGCTGTCGCTGCGCAGCAGGCCGGCGGCCGACAATTCATTGACCACGTCCTGCCACAATTGATCGTAGCGGTCGCGCAGCACCTGCACGCGTTCGCGCAGTTCCGGCGTCAGGCGGCGCCAGTCGTACAGCAGCACCGGGATGAAGTCGTGGCCTTCGCCCAGCACGATTTCCAGGTGGGCGCGCACCAGTGTCTGGAACTTGGCGCGCGGCGGCAGATCGCCCGCCACGATGGCCTCGGCGGCCGGCAGCCCCGCCACCAGGCCCTCCTCCATCACCGCCGCGAGTATCTCCTGCTTGCTCTTGAAGTGATAGAACGGACTGCCGGAGCGCATGCCGACGGCGTCGGCGATATCGCGCGTGGTGGTGCCGTCGAAACCGCGCTCGCGGAACAGGCGCGCGGCCACGCGCACCAGATCGGCGCGGCGGTTATCGACAGGGGCGGTATTCGTCATAACTATTTATCCAGTTTATTCAATCAGCGCGCGCGCCAGGATGGCCGCGCAATCGACGCCGGCCGGCAGGCGTCCGAACGCGCCGCCGGGTTCGCGCGCCAGCCGCGACGCGACAAACGCCGACGACACGTAAGCCGGCGCATGCCGCAACAGCAGGCCGGCCTGCACCGCCAGCACGACACGCTCGGCCAGCACGCGGGCGCCGAATTCGTCGGACTGCGGCTGGTTCAAGTCGGCCAACAGGGCCTGAGTGTAGCGGACATAGTCGGCATCGGAATCGCCGGCCAGCGCCAGCTCGGACGCCAGCGCCTCGCGCGCGGCTGGAGTTTTGCCGAAGGCGCGCAACAAGTCAAGGCACATCACATTGCCCGAGCCTTCCCAGATCGAGTTGACGGGCAGCTCGCGGTACAGGCGCGCCAGCGGGCCGTCCTCCACGTAGCCGCTGCCGCCGATGACTTCCATCGCCTCCGCGCCGAAGGCCGGGCCGCGCTTGCAGATCCAGTATTTGCCGGCCGGTGTCAGGATGCGCGCCAGCAGCGCCTGCGCCGGATCGCCGCCCTGGTCGAAGCAGCGCGCCAGGCGCATGCCGAAGACCGTTGCCGCTTCCGATTCCAGCGCCAGGTCGGCCAGCACGTTCTGCATCAGCGGCTGTTCGGACAACGGACGGCCGAACGCCGAGCGCCGGCGCGCGTGATGCAGCGCGTGCGTCAGCGCGGCGCGCATGGTGCCGGCGCTGCCCAATACGCAATCGAGGCGCGTGTGGCTGCCCATCTCCAGTATCGTCGGGATGCCGCGTCCCGGCTTGCCGATCAACCAGCCGTAGGCGCCGGTGAACTCAACCTCCGACGAGGCGTTGGAGCGGTTGCCCAATTTGTCCTTCAGGCGCTGCACGCGGATCTGGTTGCGGCTGCCGTCCGGCAGGTAGCGCGGCAGGAAAAAGCACGACAGCCCGGCGCTGCCCGCGTCGTCGGTCTGCGCCAGGATCAGGTGCGCATCGCTTTGCGGCGCCGAGAAGAACCATTTGTGGCCGACGATGCGATAGACGTCCTCGCCCTCGTCGCCGAACATCGCGCGCGCTTCGGCCGGCGGCACCGGCTCGGCGCGTGTGGTGTTGGAGCGCACGTCCGAGCCGCCCTGCTTCTCGGTCATGCCCATGCCGATGATGGCGCCGCGTTTCTGCTCGACCGGCAGCGAGCGCGGGTCGTATTCAGTCGACAGGATCTTCGGCAGCCATTTGGCGGCGATCTTCGGCGCCTGCCTCAGCGCCGGCACGGACGCATAGGTCATCGTCACCGGACATTGCGAGCCGTTCTCCACCTGGCCGAACAGCATGTAGCGCGCCGCCCGCGCGACCTGCGCGCCGGGGCCGCCCAGCCATGGCGACGCATGCGCGCCGTTCTCGATCAGCAGCGCCATCAGGCTGTGCCAAGCGGGATGGAACTCCACTTCATCCACGCGCTTGCCGGCGCGGTCGAAGTTGTGCAGCTTCGGCGAAAACTGGTTGGCCAGCCGCGCCAAATCGAGCACCTCGGCCCGGCCCAGTTGCGCGCCCAGCGCATGCAGCGATTCGGCCGCCGCCGCGCCGCCTTCGCGCAGCAGCGCCTCCTGCAGGGCCGGATCGGCCGCGTACAGGTTGATGTTCTCGAACGGTGCAACCGTGTTGCTCACTTCATGCGTATCGAATGGATTCATTTCTTCTCCTTCTTCGGCAAGATGCCCATTTGCTTGGCGATGATGCCCAACATGACTTCATCGGCGCCACCGGCGATGGAAGTCAGGCGCCCGTCGCGGAACATGCGCGCGACGCGGTTCTCCCAGCTGTAGCCCATACCGCCCCAGAACTGCATGCAGGCGTCGGGCACCAGCCGCAGCAGGCGTCCGGCCTTCAGCTTGCACATCGAGGCCAGCTCGGTCACATCCTGGCCGCTTATATACAGCTGCCCGGCGCGGTAGGTCAGCGCGCGCAGGCTCTCCACTTCGGTCTTCAACTCCGCCAGCTTGAAATGCACGTGCTGATTATCCAGCAGCCGGCCGCCGAACATGGCGCGCTCGCGTGCCCAGTCCACCGTCAAGTCTATACAATTGGCGAGCGTTTGCACCGCGTTTGCCGCAGCCCACAAGCGCTCTTCCTGAAATTGCAGCATCTGGTACACGAAGCCCTGCCCCTCCTCGCCGATGGCGTGGCGCCGCGGCACGCGCACCTCGTCGAAGTAGATCAAGCCGGTGTCGGAGGCGTTCATGCCGATCTTGCGGATCTTCCTGCCGACCGAGACGCCCGGCGTATCCATCGGCACCATCACCAGCGTCTTGTTCTTGTGGGACGGGCCGTCCGAGGTATTGACCAGCACGCACATCCAGTCGGCCTGCAGGCTGTTGGTGATCCACATCTTGCTGCCGTTGATGATGTAATCGCCGCCTTCCTTGCGCGCGCTGGTGCGGATGGCCGCCACGTCCGAGCCGGCATGCGCCTCCGAGACGCCGACGCAGCCGACCATCTCGCCGCTGATGGCCGGCGCCAGGAACTCGCGGCGCAAGGCGTCCGAGCCGAAGCGCGCCAAGGCCGGCGTACACATATCGGTCTGCACGCCGATCGCCATCGGAATCGCGCAGCAGTCGACGTGGCCCAGCGTCTCGGCCATCGCCATCGAATACGAATAATCGAGGCCCAGACCGCCGTATTCCACCGGCTTGGTCAGGCCCAGCAAGCCGAGCTCGCCCATTTTCCTGAACAGCGCGTGCGCGGGAAATATGCCGGCCTCCTCCCACTCATCGACATATGGATTGATTTCGCTCTCGATGAAGCGCCTCAGTGTGCGCTGTAATTCCTGATGTTCGTGGCTGTCAAACATGGCCTGTCCCCTGGTTATCCGGCCAGACTAGCGCAATTGGCGGCACGAAGCAAGCAGTTGCTTTGTTGTCGTTTGCACTCTATGATGGCCGTCCAGACAAGGAGACTCCATGACCGAAGCCTATGTGTACGAGGCCATCCGCACCCCGCGCGGCAAGGGCAAGAAAGACGGCAGTTTGCACACCGTCAAGCCGATCACGCTGCTGTCCGGCCTGATGCGCGAGCTACAAACGCGCCACAAACTCGACACCGCGCTGATCGACGACGTCGTGCTCGGCTGCGTCACGCCGGTCGGCGACCAGGGCGCGGACATCGCCAAGATCGCCGCGCTGGCCGCCGGTTGGGACTGGAAAGTGGCCGGCGTGCAGCTGAACCGTTTCTGCGCCTCGGGCCTGGAAGCGGTCAACCTGGCGGCGCAGAAGGTGCGCTCCGGCTGGGAAGACCTGGTGGTGGCCGGCGGCGTCGAATCGATGTCGCGCGTGCCCATGGGCTCGGACGGCGGCGCCTGGGCGCTCGATCCCGAGACCAGCCTGCGCACTGATTTCCTGCCGCAAGGCATAGGCGCCGACCTGATCGCCATGCTGGACGGCTACACCCGCGAGCAGGTCGACGCCTACGCCATGCGCTCGCAGCAGAAGGCCGCCGCCGCGCGCGCCGCCGGTCGCTTCCGCTCGGTGGTGCCGGTCCACGACCAGAACGGCGTGCTGATCCTGGCCGAGGACGAATTCATCAAGCCCAACACCACCATCGAAACCTTGAGCGGCCTCAAGCCTTCGTTCGAGGCGGCGGGCCGGATGGGCTTCGACAGCGTGGCGCTGCGCAAGTACCCGCAACTGGACCGGGTCGACCACATCCACACGGCCGGCAATTCCTCCGGCATCGTCGACGGCGCCGCGCTCGCGCTGATCGGCAGCGAGGCGGCCGGCCGCCAGCTGGGCCTGACGCCGCGCGCACGCGTGCTGGCCACCGCCGTCACCGGCACCGATCCGACCATCATGCTGACCGGCCCCGCGCCCGCTGCCCGCAAGGCGCTGATGAAAGCCGGCCTGGACATCGCCGACATCGACCTGTTCGAAGTGAACGAAGCCTTCGCCTCGGTGGTGATGCGCTTCATGACCGAGCTGGGCGTGCCGGAGGAGAAGGTCAACGTCAACGGCGGCGCCATTGCGCTCGGCCACCCGCTGGGCGCGACCGGCTGCATGCTGCTCGGCACCCTGCTGGACGAACTGGAAGCCCGCGACCTCAAGCGCGGCCTGATAACCCTGTGCGTGGGCGGCGGCATGGGCATTGCCACCATCATCGAACGCGTATGAACGGGACGACCATGATCACCACCCATCAAATCGGCGGCACCATCACCGTCATGGTGGCCGCGCGCGCCATCAACCCGCTGAGCCGGCTGTTCCAGCGCGAGCTGGACGCCCTGCTCGACAAGCTGGAAACCGGGCGCGCCGCGCTGCAGGGCGTCATCGTCGGCTTCGACGCCGAGGCCACCGCCTCGGACCACGAACTGGAGCACCTGATGGCGCTGACCGCAGCCCAGGCCGGCGACTGCATGCACATGCTGGCCGCCTATAACCGCTTGCTGCGGCGCCTGGAATGTCTGGGCATCCCAGTGGTCGCCACGCTGGGCGGCGCGGTCGGCGGCCATGCGCTGGGCCTGGCGCTGGCCTGCCATCACCGCATCAGCCTGGACGACGCGAGCTTCAGCCTGCCGCAGGTGCAGCTGGGCGTGGCGCCGGCCGCGGGCGAGATCGTCCGCACCGTGCGCCTGGCCGGCCTGCAGGGCGCCATGCCGCTGCTGCTGGACGGCGCGACGCTGACCGCCGACCAGGCCCAGCACGCCGGCCTGCTGCACGCCGTGGCCTACAGCGAGGCGCAAGTGGCGCAGCTGGTGCACACCACGCTGGCCGCCGACGCCCCCGCCGTGCAGCCGTGGGACGTCAAGGCTTATCGCCTGCCGGGCGGCGCACTCACCTCCGCCCCGGTGCAGACCCTGCTGCAAATGGCGCCCGCCGTGCTGCGCGCGCGCACCGGCGGCCACCTGCCGGCGCCGGAGGCCATCCTGTGCGCCATGGTCGAGGGCCTGCAAGTCGATTTCGACAGCGCGCTGCTGATCGAAAGCCGCTATTTCTGCCAGACGGCGATCAGTCCGGTGGCCCACAACCTGATGCACTTAAATCAAATTCGCGCCGACCTGTCGTCGCCGGCGGCGCTGGAACTGGCCGCGGCATTGCGTCTTTGCTACACGGACGAGGTGCGCGCGCTGCGGGCCGCGGCCGTGCCGGAAGCGCTGCTGCGCAACGCCGCGCTGGCGGCCGGCCTGCCGCCGCTGCCCGACACCGCCGCCAGCCCGGCCAGCGACGATGACGTAGCCTCCGCCCTCCAGCTGGCGGATCTGCGCGACCGCCTGCTGCACGCGCTGTCCGCCACCGCGCGGCAGCACGTCGAAAGCGGTGCCGTCAGCGGCGCCGAGGCCGATCTGATTTCTGTGCAATTGTTCGGTTTTCCCGCCCACACCGGCGGCGCCATGCACTTCGCTCAACACGCCTGAGCTCGCTTGCGCGGCTGTCCAGAACAGCCGCGTTTCTCCTATGTAAACCTCAATTTATTGGCCTAACTCAAAGGAAAACTGTAAAAGTCGCTTCGATGTTGTCATTTTTCATGTAAATCCACTCTCATCAGTGATACATTGCGTTCTGGTTTTGCAAGTTTCGCGCAGCCACGTTACATGCACAAAATGAAAGATTAGATCCTCGCGATGTTTTCCAGTATCCCAGCCCCATCCCCGCGACATGAATTGGATAACCTCATGGAAGAGGCGGGCGATGTTGTGTTCCGCCTCAATCAACTGGGGCAGATACTGTTTGCCAGCAAACGCGCGGTAGCCATGATCTCGAGCCAGGCGCCGCTGGCCGGCGACACGTTGCCCAGGCTGGTGTCGCAGGACGACCAGGCGCCGCTGGCCGCCGTGCTGGCCGAAGTCGGCGGCAGCAACCTGTCGCGCCAGCTGGAAGTGCGCATCAAGACGCCGGACGCCGAGATCTGGCATGAACTGCGGATTTCCTCTTACGCCAACCAGCACGGCCTGAGCGAGCTGCTGGTGGTCGGCCGCGACATGACGGTGCAGCGCGCCACCGAAGAGCGCCTGCGCCACATGGCCACCCACGACGCCCTGACCGAACTGCCCAACCGCCTGCTGCTGTCGGACCGCATGCGCATGGTGATCGCCAACGCGCGCCGCTCAGGCCAGGGCTTCTCGGTCGCCACCATCGGCCTGGACGGATTCAAGAAAGTCAACGACGGCCTCGGCCATCCGGTCGGCGACGCCGTGCTGCGCACCGCCGCCGCCCGCCTGCGCAAGACCCTGCGCGACAGCGACACGCTGGCCCGCGTCGGCGGCGACGAGTTTGTCGCCGTGCTGCCCGGCACCGCCACCGAGGCGCAGATCAAGCTGGTCACCGGCCGCCTGATCGCCACCCTGCAGTCGCCGTTTGAAATCGACAACCACACGATCTACATCGGCGCCTCGGTCGGCGTGGCGGTCTATCCGCAGCACGCCGAGGACGAGGTGCGGCTGGTCGCGCTGGCCGACGCCGCCATGTCGCGCGCCAAGGAAACCGGCAAGGCCCGCTGCGTGGTCTACAGCCAGACCCAGTCCGGCCCGCCGGAGCACGACATCTCGCTGGAGGCGGCGATGTTCCAGGCGGTGCGCGAGGGCGAGTTCCTGCTCTACTACCAGCCCATCGTCGACGCCCGCACGCGCGAGATCCAGGGCTTCGAAACGCTGATGCGCTGGAAGCACCCGACGCTGGGCATGGTGCCGCCGGCCCGCTTCATCCCGATCGCCGAGACCAACGGCCTCATCAATCTGCTGGGCGCCTGGGCCCTGAAGGCCGCCTGCGTCCAGCTGAAACAGTTCGAGGAAGTGGCAAAGCGCAGCCTGTACATCTCTGTTAATATCAGCCCGCGGCAATTCCGCAACGATAAATTTCTGGATGTGCTGGACGATGTGATCGCCTTCTCCGGCCTACTTGGTGAGCAATTGGTTTTGGAAATCACAGAAGGTACCTTGATGATCGACCCGGTGCATGCCGAGTCCATCCTCACCAAAATGGCCGAACGCAAGGCCCGCATCGCCATCGACGATTTCGGCACCGGGTATTCCTCGCTGGCCTACCTCAAGCGCTTCCCCATCTCCGTGCTGAAGATCGACCGCACCTTCATCCGCGACCTGCCCGGTTCGCAGAAGGACGGCGCCATCTGCAACGCCGTGCTCGACCTGGCCAAGCACCTGGACCTGTCCGTGGTGGCCGAGGGCGTCGAGACCGAGGGCCAGATGGACTACCTGGAACAGCGCGGCTGCCAGTACATCCAGGGCTACCTGACCGGCAAGCCGATGGCCGCCAATGTGGCGCTGGCCGCGCTCAAGGAAAGCATCCACGTCAAGGTGGTGCCGCCCGAACTGCGCCAGGTGGCGCAATGACGGCGCGCTTCACCGCCAGCACCCCGCTGGGCGACGCCACGCTGGCGGCGCTGTGGGACTGCACGCGCCGGCGCGGCGACATGCCGGGCTTCGCCAAGGCCATCACCGCCATCCTGGGTGCGATGCGCGGCGAGGACGAGCAGGAATTCAACATGACCCGCACCGTGCTGTCCGACCCGGTGCTGACGCAAAAGGTACTGCGGCTGGCCAACAGCGGCATGTACTCGGCCTTCGGCCAGCATGTGAACACGGTCTCGAAGGCGGTGCTGGTGCTGGGCACGGAGGCCATCGGCCACCTGGCGCTGGGCCTGAAGCTGATCGAGGAACTGGCGGCCGGCTCGCCCGACGCCACCATCGCCCACATCGAAATGGAAAAGGCCGTGCTGGCCGGGATCGTGGCGCAGCAAATCGCCTACACGGCCGAAAGCCGCCACGGCGAGGAAGCCGTGGTGTGCTCGATGCTGCACACGCTGGGCCGCATGATGATGACTTTCTATATGCCGGAGCGCTGGCAGGAACTGCAGAATGCCGCCGACCAGGCCGGCCGCGGCATCGACGACGTCGCGCCCGAGATGCTGGGCCTGACGATGGAGGAAATCGGCCACGCCGCCGCCCTGCACTGGGGCCTGCCGGGCACGCTGGTCAAGGGCATGCGCAAGGTCGCGCCGCCGGCGCCGGGTACGGAAGTCAGCCCTTCCGACTGGATCGCCGGCCTGTCGACGATGTCGGCGCTGTGCGCGGAATCGCTGTGGCATGACGACGCCGCCGGCGCCGCCGTGGTCCAGGAATTGACGCAATCGTATGCCGCCATGCTGGGCGTGGAGCCGGACAACCTGATGCACGCCATCGAGCAGGCCAAGGTGGTGGCGGCCAACGACTTGAGCATCGCGCCGCTGTCGCGCCCCGCCGAGCGCCGCGCCAAGGCGCTGGCCAAGACGCGCCAGCGCGCCGCCGGCAACAAGATTCTGCTCAGCGGCCTGGCCGACATGCGCGACATGCTGGAGACGGCCAACCCCGGCCAGATGGTGCAGATCGCGCTGGAGACGGTGTACAAGGGACTGGACTTCTCGCGCGCGGTGGCCTTCGTGCGCAACCGCAAGGACAACCAGTACGCGGCCAAGATCAGCTTTGGCGACGGCACCAAGGAACTGCTGCCGGCGCTGGCCTTCGACGACGCCTACGAACCGAACGTGTTCCACGCCGCGCTCAACAGCGACCGCGTGATCTTCATCGAAAACGCCCGCGACGTGAAGTTCGCCGCCAAGCTGCCGTTGTGGTGGAAGAGTTCGCTGTCCGAAGCGCGCAGCTTCGTGATCCTGCCGCTGTCGGCCAACGGCCAGCCGGCCGGCTTCCTGTACGGCGACTGGGACGATTCCTTCCCGCCCATCCAGCTGAGCCAGACCGAGTTCGCGCTGCTCAACGACATGCGGGCGCTGGTGGTGCGGGCGGTCGAGCGCCGCCACAAGCTGGAAGCGGTCAGCTCCCGCAGCTAGTAAATGTCGCGCTGCTGCCAGCGGTAGGACAGCACCGCGGCCAGCATCGAGCACGCCACCAGCGCAGCCGCCACGTAGTACACCGACTGCGGCCCCGCCCTCTCCCACCACTGCGCCAGGAACAGCCCGCCCAGCGAGCCGCCGATGCCGTACGAAATGCTCATGTACAGCGCCTGCCCGCGCGCCTGCAGCGGCCCGGAGAACCAGCGCTGCAAGGTCATCACCGACGACGAATGATGCAGCGCGAAAGTGGCCGCGTGCATCACCTGCGCCACGATCAGCAGCCACAGCACGTGCGGGCCGAAGCCTATCATCAGGAAGCGCACCACCGCCACGGCCAGCGTCACCAGCATCATGTTGCGCGCGCCCCAGCGCTTGAACAGCGGCGCCTGGAAGTAGAACAGCAGCACCTCGGCCGTCACGCCCAGCGACCACATGGCGCCGATCACGGTCTTGCTGTAGCCGTTGCGCTCCAGGTACAGCGAATAGAAGGTGTACAGCGAGGTGTGGGCCGCCACCATCAGCGCGGTCGAGGCGAAGAAGGCGATCACCTCGCGCCGGCGCAGCAGCGACAGCAACGGCGGCGGCGCCACCTTGTGCACGCGGCGCGGCACGTCCTGCAGGCGGAACGCGGCGCCGACGGTCAGCACCAGCAGCGCCGCGGCCACCCACGGCAGCGCGGCGATGCCGTAGTGCTCCAGCGCGTACGCGGCCAGCGTGACCGAGGCGATGAAGCCGATCGAGCCCCACATGCGGATGCGGCCATAGTAGGTCAGGTCGCCGCGCATCTCGGACAACATCAGCGCCTCGCAGATCGGCGCCTGGCCGCTGGTGAACAGGTTCAGCACGATCATCGCCAGCATGAAGTGGACGAAGGTGCTGCCGAAGAAGAAGCCGCTGAAGCCCGCCAGCGCGGCGAAGCCGGCCATGCGCAGCACGAACACGCGGCGGTCGTAATGATCGGCCACGTAGCCCCAGACATTGGGGCCGACGATGCGCAGCACCTGGATCATCGACATCAGCACGCCGATCTGCGCCACCGTCATGCCTTTATCGGCAAAGAACAGCGTGGCGTAGGTGGACCAGGTTCCCGCGTGCGCGTAGTAGCAGAACAGGAATAAGGCGAAGCTGAACGCTTGTACCGGCACCGCTTAGTTGGAGGCTGGCGGCAGGGGTGGAACCGGCGGCGCGATGTTCGGCGTGGCGACATGGACGTCGCCGCACTGCGCGCGGTGCATCAGCGCGTGGTCCATCAGCACCAGGGCCAGCATCGCCTCGGCGATCGGCGTGGCGCGGATGCCGACGCACGGGTCGTGGCGGCCGAAGGTTTCCACCATCACCGGGTTGCCGTCCTTGTCGATCGACTGGCGCGGCGTGCGAATGGACGAGGTCGGCTTGATGGCGATCGACACCGTGATGTCCTGGCCGGTCGAGATGCCGCCCAACACGCCGCCGGCGTTGTTGCCGATGAAGCCCTCGGGCGTCAGCGAGTCGCCATGCACCGAACCCTTCTGCTCGACCGACTTGAAGCCGGCGCCGATCTCCACGCCCTTGACGGCGTTGATGCCCATCATGGCATAGGCGATGTCGGCATCCAGCTTGTCGTAGATGGGCTGGCCCAGGCCGACCGGAATGTTGCGGGCGATCACGTCGATGCGCGCGCCGATCGAATCGCCGGCCTTGCGCAGCTCGTCCATCGCCTCTTCCATGCGGGCAATCAAGGCGGCGTCGCCGCTGGCGGCGAAGAACGGGTTGTCATGCACGTGCGACCAGTCCTGGAAAGGCACGGCGATGTCGCCGAGCTGGCTCATGCAGCCCTTGAACTCGGTGCCGTACTGCTGGTTCAGCCATTTCTTGGCGATGGCGGCCGCGCCGACCACGGGCGCCGTCAGCCGCGCCGACGAGCGGCCGCCGCCGCGCGGATCGCGGACGCCGTATTTGTGCCAATAGGTGTAATCTGCATGACCTGGACGGAAACTATCGACGATATTGCCGTAATCCTTGCTGCGCTGGTCCTCGTTGCGGATCAGCAGCGCGATCGGCGTTCCGGTGGTCACGCCCTGGTACACCCCCGACAGGATTTCCACCGTGTCAGGTTCCTTGCGCTGCGTCACGTGGCGCGACGTGCCCGGCTTGCGGCGGTCCAGCTCCGGCTGGATGTCCGCTTCCGACAAAGGCAAGCCTGGTGGGCAGCCATCGATCACACAACCAATCGCGGGACCGTGCGACTCACCAAACGTAGTTACTGAAAACAATTTGCCAAATGTATTGCCGGACATAGGAAGAGAATCTTTGGAAAAAGGTGGGAAGTACCCAATTCTACCAGCCGGCGGCGTTTGCCGCAGGGCTGGCGTGATAATTTCCCAATAGCAAGTTTCCGTTGGTAAAATACCATTCTTTCGACGAAAGCTGGGCAAACTTGCACACCAGTATGCAACGTTCTGTGTAAAGCGCGGGAAAACCACGTACTTTTTAACAATTCGCTATATACTTGATCACAAGAACACCGAGATATCCTGGAGATGTTACACATGCCCCCACCGATCACACCCCTTGAGCAATCCAAGGACGATCACGACGATCTGGTATTCTTAGAAGAGCATCCGGCCACGCCCGCAGTGCCCGGTGCCCGCAACGTCTGGCGGGTCATGATCATCGACGATGACGAAGACGTTCATTCGACCACCACTTTCGCGCTGGGCAATCTCGACATGCAGCAGCGCCCGCTCGAATTCGTGCATGCGTATTCGGCCGGCCAGGCGCGCGAACTATTGAAGCACGAAACCGAAATCGCCGTCATTCTGCTGGACGTGGTGATGGAGCAGGACGATGCCGGCCTGCACCTGGTGCGCTACATCCGCGAGACGCTGAACCTGGCCGACGTGCGCATCATCCTGCGCACCGGCCAGCCCGGCTACGCTCCGGAGATCGACGCCATCCGCGATTTCGACATCAACGATTACAAGACCAAGTCCGAGCTGACCCGCATCAAGCTGTACACCACGGTGACGGCGGCGATCCGCTCCTACGAACAAATCCGCAAGATCAACGACAGCCGGCGCGGCCTGAACCAGATCGTCCACGCCAGCACCCAGCTGATGGCGCTGCACGGCGTGCAGAACTTCGCCTCCGGCGTGCTGGCGCAGATCGCCGACCTGCTGGGCCAGGACGGCAACGGCGTGCTGTGCGTGCAGGAATGCCCGGAGGACGGCTGCCACCAGCTGATGGTGATGGCCACCATCGGCGGCTACCGCCACCTGGACAACGCCACACTGTGCAACCAGGACCACAAGCCCATCTACGACGCCATGGAGCTGACGCTGGGCCAGCGCCGCAACATCTACGGCCCGGATTTCATCACGCTGTACTTCGCCGGCAAGGCCAGCCGCGACTTCGTCGCCTACCTGGACGTCGGCCGCGCGCCGACCGAGATCGACGAGCGCCTGCTGGAAGTGTTCTGCTCCAACGTGGCCGTGGGCCTGGACAACGTCGAGCTGGTCACGCACCTGCACAACGCCGCCTTCTACGACCAGCTGTCCAAGCTGCCCAACCGCACCCGCCTGGTCGAGATCCTCGACGCCACGCTGGCCGGCCCGGCGCGCGACGACGCCACGCTGTCGCTGGTCGACCTGGACCACTTCGCCGAGACCAACGACGCACTGGGCCACCAGTTCGGCGACATGCTGCTGGTGGCGGTCGCCGGCCGCCTGCAAACGCAGCTGGGCGACCGGCTGACGGTGGCGCGCATCGGCGGCGACATCTTCTGCGTGCTGGGCGACTCGTCGCAGGTCAACCCGGTCAACATCCTGGCGCTGTTCGCCGACCCGTTCAGCATCGACGGCCAGGACGTGCAACTGTCGGCCACGCTGGGCCTGGTGCGCCTGGGCGAGCACGAAGGCAGCGGCGCCGACGCCCTCAAGGACGCCGACATCGCCCTCAAGCGCGCCAAGTCGCAGCAGCGCGCCGGCCACTTCTACTTCTCGCGCTCGATGGGTGTGGAGATCCGCGAACGCGTGCGCATGATGCACGCGCTGCGCACGGCCTTCGGCCAGAACCAGCTGTTCGTGGTGTACCAGCCGCAGATCAGCCTGGCCACGCGCCGGCCGATGGGCGCCGAGGCGCTGCTGCGCTGGCAAACGCCGGACGGCAAGTTCATCTCGCCGGACCGCTTCATCCCGATCGCCGAGTATTCGGGCCTGATCATCGACCTGGGCGCGTGGGTGATGCGCACCGCCTGCCAGGAGCTGGTGGACCTGCGCAAGGCCGGACACCTCGACTTCATGATGTCGATTAACGTCTCGCAGGTGCAGTTCCGCCATCCGCACTTCCTGGAGACGCTGCGCAAGGCGCTGGACGAAACCGGCGCGCCGCCGGAATTCGTCGAACTGGAGATCACCGAATCGATGGCGATGGAAGAGCCGGACATGCTGATCAAGATGCTGGGCCAGATCAAGCAGACCGGCGTGAGCATCGCGATCGACGACTTCGGCACCGGCTTCTCATCGCTGTCCTACCTGCAGCGGTTGCAGATCGACCGCCTGAAGATCGACCGTGCCTTCGTCACCGAGATCACCGGTTCCGCGCGCGGCAGCAGCATCGCCGAGATGGTGATCCAGCTGGGCCGCAACCTCGGCCTGGCCGTGATCGCGGAGGGCGTGGAAGACGAGCGCCAGGCGCAGATCCTGCAGGCGCTGGGCTGCCCGCTGGCGCAAGGCTTCCTGTTCGCGCGGCCGATGACGGCGACGGCGCTCAACGGTTGGCTCAACAACGACACGCTGGAAGGCGCGGCCTGATAAAAAAACCGCCATGCGGCCATGCGACGCTCAACATCGTCGCATGGCCGCATGGCGGTTTGCTTTCCGGCGCCGGGCGCCGGGGTGTACTTAGTCCGCCTGGTCCGCCGTCTCGGCCGGCCAGTCGCGGATGTAGGCCTTCAGCATCTTGTTCTCGAAACTCTGCGCCTCCAGCACCGCACGCGCCACGTCGTAGAACGAGATCACGCCCAGGATGGTCTTGGCGTTCATCACCGGCAGGTAGCGCGCGTGCTTTTCCAGCATGATGCGGCGCACCTCATTGACTTCGGTATCCGGCGTAACGGTGATCGGATGATCGTCCATATGCTTGCGCACCGTGCCGGTGCCGACCGTGCCTGCGTTCTCGTGCAGCGCGCGCAGCACTTCGCGGAAGGTCAGCATGCCCGCCAGCTCGCCGAACTCCATGACCACCAGCGAACCGATGTCTTTCTCCGCCATCGTGTTGGCGGCGTCAGCCAAAGGCTGGTCAGGAGAAATAGTGTAAAGAATGCTGCCTTTAACCTGAAGAATTTCGGAGACTTTCATTTTGGGCCGTCCTGTCCGCTGATATAGGCTTTGTGAATGGGGGTTCTGATTATTGTAGCCTTATAGCGAATGTAGCGTATGCCCGGCAAAAAATCCAGCGCTCTCGATAAGCAAATCTCAACATTTTTACAGTGCTGTTGCCAAGCCGCGATTCAGGGTAGGATGCCCAGCATTCCTATAACTCCAACGAGACCACATGAGCGGACCAAGATATCCCGGCTTTGACACCCTCGCGCTGCACGCTGGCGCCGCGCCCGACCCGGCCACCGGCGCGCGCGCCACGCCAGTCTATTTCACCTCATCCTTTGCCTTCAAGGACTCCGACCACGCCGCCTCGCTGTTCAACATGGAACGCGCCGGCCACGTCTACTCGCGCATCTCGAACCCGACCAACGCCGTGCTGGAGGAACGCATCGCCGCGCTGGAAGGCGGCGTGGCCGGCATCGCCACCGCCAGCGGCCAGGCCGCGATGCACCTGGGCCTCGTCACCATCGCCGGCGCCGGTTCGCACATCGTCGCCTCGCGCGCGCTGTACGGCGGCTCGCACAATATGCTGGCCTACACGCTCAAGCGCTTCGGCATCGAGACCACCTTCGTCGACCCGCGCGACCTCGACGCCTGGCGCGCCGCGATCCGGCCGAACACCAAGGTGCTGTTCGCCGAAACGCTGGGCAATCCGGGCCTGGACGTGCTGGATATCGAAGCCGTCGCCGCCATCGCGCACGAGCAGCACCTGCCGCTGATGATGGACTCCACCTTCACCACGCCCTACCTGCTCAAGCCCTTCGAGCACGGCGCCGACCTGGTGTTCCACTCGGCGACCAAGTTCCTGTGCGGGCACGGCACCGCCATCGGCGGCCTGCTGGTGGACGGCGGCACCTTCGACTGGCAAGCCGCCTACGACAAGACCGGCCGCTTCGCCGAACTGTGCGAACCGTACGACGGCTTCCACGGCATGGTGTTCACGGAAGAGTCGACCGTGGCGGCGTTCGCGCTGCGCGCGCGGCGCGAAGGCCTGCGCGACTTCGGCGCGGTCATGAGTCCCCACAACGCCTTCGCCGTGCTGCAGGGCGTGGAAACGCTGGCCCTGCGCATGGACCGGCACGTGGCCAACACCCGCAAGGTGGTCGAGTTCCTGCTGTCGAATCCCGCAGTGGAATCGGTGTCCTACCCCGAGCTGCCGTCGCACCCGGACTACGAGCTGGCCAAGCGCCTGCTGCCCAAAGGATGTGGCGCCGTGTTCTCGTTCAACCTGAAGGGCGACCGCGCCGCCGGCCGCCGCTTCGTCGACAGCCTGAAAGTGTTCTCGCACCTGGCCAACGTCGGCGACGCCAAATCGCTGGCGATCCATCCCGCCTCCACCACGCACTTCCGCGTGCCGGCCGAGCAGCTGGCGGCGTCCGGCATCACCGAAGGCACGATGCGGCTGTCGGTGGGACTGGAGGACGTGGACGACTTGATCGAAGACCTGGCGCGCGGCCTGAAGCTGTCGCAGAAAGGAGCATGACATGCTGCTGACCGTACAAGGCGTGGACGCCTACTGCTACACCGGCGGCAAGCCATTCAACGCCGCCTTGCCGACCGTGGTCTTCATCCACGGCGCGCAGAACGACCATTCGGTGTGGATACTGCAGACCCGCTATTTCGCGCACCACGGCTACAGCGTGCTGGCGGTCGACCTGCCGGGCCACGGCCGCAGCAAGGGCGCGGCCAAGGCCAGCGTACCGGAGCTGGCGGACTGGCTGCTGCAAGTGCTGGACGCCGCCGGCGTGCAAAAGGCCGCGCTGTTCGGCCACAGCATGGGCTCCCTGATCGCGCTGGAGGCGTCGCACAAGGCGCCCGAACGCGTGACGCACCTGGGCATGATCGGTTCAACCTACCCGATGAAGGTCTCGGACGCGCTGCTGGAAACCTCGCGCACCGACGAGCAGAGCGCCATCGACATGGTCAACATCTGGTCGCACTCGTCGATCGCGCAGAAGCCGTCCTGTCCCGGGCCGGGCTTCAGCATCATGGGAGGCTCGCGCCGGCTGATGCAGCGCATCTCGCAGATCAATCCGCAGCAGGTATTCCACACCGACTTCTCGGCCTGCAACGCCTACGCCAACGGCGAAGCGGCCGCGCAGGCGGTGCGCTGCCCCACCCTGTTCCTGTTCGGCGCGCGCGACATGATGACGCCCCCAAAATCCACCAAACTGCTGACCTCCACCATCAGCCACGGCAAGGTGGTGACAGTGGACAGCGGCCACTCGCTGATGAGCGAGCAGCCGGACGCGGTGCTGGATGCCTTGTTCAGTTTTGCAGGCGCGGCTCGCTAGAACTTGGAAAAGCAAGGATCCCGCTGCAGCTCCAGATATTCAGCGGTTTCCTCGAAGCGCACGATTGCAGTCCGCCGAAGCATGTCCAGACCAGCCATTCGTCGCGACGAAATGGCGTACGCGTAGTGCCCAGGGTGCTTTCTGGACATGTAGCGTATGCCATCCAAATTGGGATGTCTTGCGATGATGCGATCCAAGGCACAGCCCAGCCACTGACACCACTCGTGCCCAGGTTCGAGTAGTTCGGCGTAGATGCCGAGTTTGCTGACGGCGTCGCCGGTCAAATCCAACAATCGAAGATCCCGAGTAAACGCCACCTCTGCGATCAATGCATCAGCAGCATTGCGCCCAAAGAAAAATGTTCCCGGCATGCTTGCGTCGTTGATGCACAGCTGCGCCTCCCACGCGGCAGTAATCGCATTATCGCCGAGATAAATCCAGTGGAAGGCAAACGCGCCATTGCCATCAGCAAGTATGCCAGGCGGCCCGAAACGGTAAGTCCTATCTACTCGCTCAGGCCAGACGGACTCCAGGTTCCATGCTGCCCGAACCATCAAGGTGCCTGCTTTGAATTCGCAGGTACCTTCCTTTAATGCTTGCCATATGCGCGCGTCAGATGGCAAGGTTCGAGCGATATGTGGCGGTGGTACATGGACCTTCTTTTTTGAAGACATGCTCTAGCCTATTATGTCGGCCATGCCCCTGGTATAAAGTTCAGCCAGTTCCTGAACCTTCCGCAAGCGCTCACTTGCGGGAAGACTCAACAACCGACGCTGACTTTCGTGAACTTCAATACGCGTCTCGAAAAGCTTACCCGCCAGCAGTTCCGCCGGCGAAAGCTCATTAATATCGTCAACCGCGCCCACCCAGAATGCATGAATTTCACTACTCGGCTGATTCTCAAGTTGGTGCAGCACCGGTTCGATCAACTCAGGTACAGGCTCAATAAATTGCCACGCCGGGAATTCTCTGCCGATACTACGCCCCCTAGGGGTAATAAAGTAGAAGCGTCCATTTTCAGCAGCACGGTAAAGCGTGGCCTGCGAAAGTGACACCAACCCCTGAGAAATAACATCCGAAGCCTTTAGCTTGGTAGCAGGCAGTGACTTTTTAATAGAAATACTCGTCAGCGACGCACGCGCTTCGCTCAGAGCTTGCATACCTAGCGCGATCACCTTCTCACGATCACGGCCACGAGCAAGAGCGTCCAAACGATCTTCAACAAGCTGCGTAAACTGCTCAAGCACACGCTCGACAGCATCGTATTGCGCGGGACCTCGGTCGGGGACTCTATTTTTCACTGAATGCACCAAGATATCCTCTTTTTAAGGAGCGAAGGGAGGACGGATGCCTCTCACATCGAGGCTCCGGTAGGCGAATTCAGATTAACATACTTTCTCAAGATTCTCAAAATTATCAGAATCCTCACCACTTGGTGAGGACCCGGTATTTCACTTTCAGTCTTGCAGGAACTTGAAGCGGATGATGCGGTTCGCGCCTTGCAGCACGATGCCGCGGTAGCGGCGGCGGTAGATCACGATGCCCGTGGTGGTGGCAAGTACCGCCACGATCAGCATCACCATGTCGTTGCCGCCGTGCGTGACCACGGCGCGCTGTGACGAATGCATGGTCGATGCCTCGAACTTCTTGCCGACGTATTTGGCGCCGATCACCAGTTCCTCGGCGTTGATGCTGTTGACGAGGTACAGGCCGTAACCGCCCGGATGCACGGTCATCTTGCCGTCGCGGTAGACGAAGGAGCGACGCTCGTCGCCGACACGGATGCTGCCGACCACGTGACCGGCGGCGTTGACGGCGGTGGCGAAGCTGTTGCCGTAGCCGATCAGCGCCCCCAGGTCGACCATCTTCTTGCCATCGTGGACAAAGGCGTGCCAGTGGCGGTCCGGCGTCTCGGACGCGCCGACCACGACGCCGGAATCGTTGACGGCGGTGGCGCTGCTGGAGCGCCCGCCCAGCGTGCCCAGGTCCGTCATGCCGGCGCCAGGCCGGTAGATAAAGGCGCGCCGATAGCCGTCCGCCAGCGACGCCGTGCCGACAATCACGCCATCGGTGTTGACGCCGGCCGCGTAGCTGATATTGCCGCCCAGGGTGCCCAGATCGACCAGCGGACCGTCGCCGGTGGGGCCGGTGGTGAAGGCGTGGAAGTAGCCGTCGCTGGTATCGGCGAAGCCGACCGCCTGGCCCGAGCGGCTGATGCCCATGCCGTAGCTGCTGCCGCCACCGAGCGTGCCCAGGTCGCGCATCGACAATCCGGCGCGGTAGACGAAGGCGCGCCAGTGGCCATCGCTGTCCTGGGCCGAGCCAACCACGTCGCCGCCGATGTTGATGCCCTTGGTGAAGCTGTCGCTGCCGCCCAGGGTGCCCAGCTCGATCAGGCGCTTATTCCACAGCACCGCGCGCTGGCGGCCGCTCTCCTCCTCGATGATGCCGGCCACCTGCCCCGCCGCGTTGATGTCGACCGCGATGCTGGCCTCATTGCCGCGTTCCCCCAATCCGGGCGGGTGCAGCTGCTGGGCAGACGTCGCCACACCGGCAATTCCAAACAAGACCACCGCAATCGGCATTCTCAGCATGACGTCTCCTAGTTGATTTTTATGAATGCCGATTCTATAACGGTAATCAGCAACTGTCACCATCGACAGAGTGATACAGCATGTGCCTCCGCCCGTGGCGCTGTGCCTTGTCCACTCCGCGCCGCTCCCCTAGACTGGCATCACCTCCACGCTATGAGCCGCGCGCCATGACCGATCTGCTGCCCCTGATGACCTACTGCCTGGTGATGTCGGCCACGCCCGGACCGAACAACGTCATGCTAGCCACCACCGGCGCCAATTTCGGCGGCCGTGGCGCGGTGCCCGCCATCATGGGGATCCAGGCCGGCATGTTCGTGCAGACCATGCTGATGTGCCTTGGGCTGGGCAGCGTTTTTGTGACCTACCCGTTGGCGCAGCAGGTGCTGCGCATCGCGGGATCGGTGTATCTGATCTACCTGGCCTGGAAGCTCAGCGGAGCGTCGATGAGCGGCGCGCAGGCACCCAAGGCGGTGACGTTCGCCCAGGCGACGACCTTCCAAGCGCTCAACCCCAAGAGCTGGGTGAAGGCCATCACCGTGGCATCGGTCTTCATGCCCGCCGGCGGGAATACGCTCGGCAATGCACTGCTGGTGGCGGTGATCGGCACCCTGGTGGGCGCGCCTTGCAACGCCATGTGGGCGCTGTTTGGCATGTCGATACGCCGATTCCTGCAGGATCCGCAAAAGCAGCGCGTGTTCAATTGGACCATGGCCGCCATCCTGCTGGTGCTGGCCGTGATGTTTTTACGCTAGACTCTCACCATGTTCCCTATCGACCGCTCCTCCCCCATCGCCCTGTCCAAACAGATAGAAGCGCAGTTGCGCCACATGGTCGAAAGCCGAGCCCTGCCCGGCGGCGCCAAGCTGCCGTCGATACGCCAATTGGCCACGCAGCTGGAAGTCAGCACCAACACCGTGGTGGCGGCCTACGACCGGCTGGTCGCGGCGGGCGTCATCGATTCCCATGGCACGGCGGGCTTCTTTGTCTGTTCGCCCAAGGACGCAGGCAGCGTGGTGCCCGATGAAGTCGCGCTGGAAGCGGGCGAGGAACAGGAACCGGTCTGGCTGGCGCAGCAAGCCAACGACCAGCGCGCCGGCATTCTGCTGGCCAGCAGCGGCGCCCTGCCGCCGGCCTGGCTGCAGGATGCCGTCCCCGCCAGCGCCGTGCAACGGGGCCTGGCGCGCAGCGCCGCCGGCATGGCCTCGCGCTGTCCTCCGCAAGGACTGCCTGAACTCCGTGAACATATCGCGCTGCTGTTGCGCGGCATCGGCATGACCTTCGACGCCGGCCATATCCTCACGACCTTCGGCGCCACCCACGCAATCGACCTGATTTGCCGCAGTTTCCTTCAGCCCGGCGACACCGTGCTGGTCGAAGATCCCGGTTACTTCCTGATGTTCGGCCGGCTGCGCCAGGACGGCATCCGCCTGGTGCCAATCAAGCGCCGCCCCGACGGCCTAGATCTCGACGAACTGGAAGCGGCCTGCCGCGAGCACCGTCCGCGCCTGCTGTTCGTGCAGACCGCCTTGCACAACCCCACCGGCTGGAGCAACAGCGCCGCCAATCTGCACAAGGTGCTGATGCTGGCGAAGCAGCATGGCTTCCTGATCGCCGAGGACGACGTGCACGGCCATTTCCAGCACGGCCACAGCACGCGGCTGGCCGCGCTGGCGGGCCTCGACGGCGTGATTTACTACTCCAGTTTTTGCAAGGCGCTCAGTCCCGCGCTGCGGATGGGTTATCTCGCCGCCGCCCCGGCCCTGCTCAAGGTGCTGATGCGAACCAAGATTCACACCATCATGACGATGCCGGCGTTGAACGAATACGTGCTGCTGGAAGTGCTCAGGGCCGGCAATCTGCGCAAGCATCTGGACCGCATGCAGCGCAAGATCATGGCCGCCCGTAACACCAGCACCCGGCAGTTGAGCGAAGCCGGCGTGCGGTTCGAGCAGCCCGGCGACGCCGGTATTTTCTTGTGGGGTACGATGCCGGAAGGGTTGGATGTCGACCTGCTGGTGCAGGACGCCTACCGCAACAACATCCTGCTGATGCGCGGCGCCGCCTTCTCGGCGAACGACACGCCCAACCAGCATATCCGCTTCAACGTCGCATTCAGCCAGCATCCGCGCCTGAGCAGCTACCTGCAGGAGCGCTTGCAGGCCGTGGCTGGCGTCCGCTCAAGCCTGGCGCGCGTCAGCGGCGCGGCCAGGCCTGTGGGTGGCTGACGCCTAGCTGCAGTCGATCGGCCCGAAGTGCGCGGCCAGGGTCTTGCCCAGCCCCGCTTCCACGGCCGATTCCACCTCGCGCGCCAGCAACGCGGCCTCGCGGGCTGCCTTCAGATCGCGTTCATCGTCGCTGTCGTCCACCACGCCGGCGTTGATCGGCATGCCGGAGAACACAAACAAACGATAGACCTCCGCCAGCGTCAGCTTCTCCACATTGGCCAGGATGACCCAATGGTCGCTGCCCTCGCTGACACGCTTGCCCCACTGGACCCGCGCCGGCGCATCGACCTTCACGCGCCCCACCCAGCCTGCCGCCATCATCTTTTCCAGCAGCGTTTCCATCTCGTCGAAGCCCAGCCGCGTGCGCGCGCGGATCGCGCCGGCGCTGACCAGCGCCGTGTCGCCGCATTTGCACGCCACGTGGAGCACCCGCAGAATCGCCATCGCGTCGACGAATTCTCCGCCCGGCTGCGCCTCGTGCCACCAGCGCTCGTACTTCACCACCGGCAGCGCGGCCACCAGCAGCGCGCCGAACAGCGTGATAAGCCAGGACACGTAGACCCACAGCAGGAACAACGGCAGCGCCGCCAGCGCGCCGTAGATCTTCGAATACGTCGGGAACTGCGTGATGAACACCGCGAAGCCGCGCTTGGCCAGTTCGAACGCCAGGCCGGCCACCAGGCCGCCCCAGGCCGCGTCGTGCCAGTCGACGTCGCGGTTCGGCACCGCCACGTACAGCAGCGTGAAGGTGGCCGTGGTCAGCGCCAGCGACAGCACCGTGTAAATCAGGGCGCCGATCACCGGCACGTCGCCGATCAGGTCACTGGTGGCCATGAACACCTGCCCCGACAGGGTCAACGAGACGCCGATCAGCAAAGGGCCGAGCGTGATGATGGCCCAGTAAACCAGGATGCGTTTGGTCCAACGCCGCTCGGCGCGCACGCGCCAGATGCGGTTGAACACGCGCTCGATCAAGTTCATCATCGCGATCGAAGTGAAAATCAGCGCCACCGCACCCACCGCCGACAGCCGCGTGGCCTTGGAGGCGAACATCGTCAGGTAATTGAGGATGGTGCTGGAAATCGACTTCGGCATCACGCTCTGCACGAAGTAAGCCTCCAGCGACGAGCGGAAGGTGTTAAACATCGGGAAGGTGGTGAAGATCGCCAGCGCGATCGTCAGCAGCGGCACCAGCGCGAACACGGTGGTGAAAGTGAGGCTGCCGGCCACCTGCGGCAGGCTTTCCTCGCGCAGGCGGCGGTGAGCGAACAAAAACAGGTCCCGCACTTCGGGCCAGGACAGCGAGCGCACTGTCTCTATCCCGCTACGGCAGTTGCGGGAGACATACTGTAAAACCGGATGAATAATTTTTTCGTACATGAGCGATAATCGAAATACAAGAGTGGCGATGATGCCACCCGCCAAAGCGCCCTATAATACCGCCGATGACCCAAGCTAATCTGATTATTCTCGTATTGTTTTACTCACGTCACGGCGCAACGCGCAAATTGGCGGAGTTGATCGCCCAGGGCGTGGAGAGCGTGCCGGGCTGCGACGCGCGCCTGCGCACGGTTCCAGCCGTGTCCACCGTGGCCGAGGCCACCGAGCCGGACGTGCCGGCCGAAGGCGCCCCCTACGTCGAGCTGGACGACCTGGCCGAATGCGCCGGGTTGGCGGTCGGCTCGCCCACCCGCTTCGGCAACATGGCCTCGGCGATGAAGTATTTTTGGGACGGCACGGCGGCCCAGTGGCTGTCCGGCGCGCTGGCGGGCAAGCCGGCCTGCGTGTTCACGTCCACCGGCAGCCTGCACGGCGGCCAGGAATCGACGCTGCTGTCGATGATGATACCGCTGTTCCACCACGGCCTGATGGTGCTTGGCCTGCCGTACACCAATCCCGAACTGATGACCACCGCCAGCGGCGGCACGCCGTATGGCGCCAGCCACTGGTCGGGACTTGACGGCAAGAAGACCATCACCGAAGATGAAAAACGCCTGGCCATCGCGCTGGGCCGGCGCCTGGCCGAAACGGCCGTCAAACTGCGCGCCGTCGCTTGATCGGGGACGCATGATGGAAAACACAATGCAGAAGTATTTTCACTGGGGCGCCATCGGCAGCCTGGTAACGCTGATCGTCTGGTGCGTGCTGTGGGAGATGGTGCTGGCGCCGTTGAAGCCCGGCGGCTCCTGGCTGGTGCTGAAGGCCGTGCCGCTGCTGCTGCCGCTGTACGGCGTGTGGAAGCGCGACATCTACACCTTGCAGTGGACGTCGATGATGATACTGCTGTATTTCACCGAAGGCGTGGTGCGCGGCTGGAGCGACAAGGGCAGCATCTCCGCCTGGATGGCCTGGGGCGAGGCGCTGATCGTCTGCGTCTATTTTGTTTGCGCCGTGATGTATCTGCGTCCGTATAAAAAAGCGGCGAAGAAGCTGGCCAAGGAGCTGCTGGACAAGGTGAAGGTCAACACCGTCAAATGATCGACTTTCTCGCGCATTGCCGCTCCGTCGTGGGCGACGCCTTTGTACTCGACACACCCGCCGACATGGCTCCCTTCCTCACCGATTGGCGCGGACGCTTCACCGGCAAGGCCCTGGCCGTGCTGCGGCCGGCGTCGGTGGACCAGGTGGCGGCGCTGGTGCGCGCCTGCGCGCAGTGGCGCGTGCCGCTGGTTCCGCAGGGCGGCAACACGGGGCTGGTGCTGGGCAGCGTGCCGGATGCCGCCGGCGGCGCGGTCGTGCTGTCGCTGGCGCGGCTGAACCAGATCCGCCAGGTCGATCCCGTCAACCGCACCATGACCGTGGACGCGGGCTGCATCCTCCAGCAAGTGCAGGAAGCCGCGGCCGCAGCCGGCTGCCTGTTCCCGCTGTCGCTGGCGGCGGAAGGCAGCTGCACCATCGGCGGCAACCTGTCCACCAACGCCGGCGGCACGGCGGTTCTCCGCTACGGCAACACGCGCGAATTGTGCCTCGGGCTGGAAGTGGTCACGCCGCAGGGCGAGATCTGGAGCGGCTTGCGCGGCCTTCGCAAGGACAATACCGGCTACGACCTGCGCGACCTGTTCATCGGCGCGGAGGGCACGCTGGGCGTCATCACCGGCGCGGTACTCAAGCTTTATCCGCAGCCCAAGGCCAGCATCACCGCGCTGGCGGCGCTGCCCTCGCCCGCCCACGCGCTGCAATTGCTGACCTTAATGCAGGACCATTGCGGCTCCAGCCTGACCGGCTTCGAGCTGATGTCGCGCTACTGCCTGGAGCTGGTGGCGCAGCAGTTCCCGTCGCTGCCCAAGCCGTTCGCTGCGCCGCATCCGCAGTATGTGCTGCTGGAGCTGTCGAGCAGCGAATCGGAGCAGCACGCGGTCGGCCTGCTGGAACAGGCCATCGGCGCGGCGCTGGAGCGCGATGTCATAAGCGATGCGGTGGTGGCGACTTCGGTGGCGCAATCGGCCGGACTGTGGCAGCTGCGCGAGCACATTCCGCTGGCGCAGGCCAAGGCCGGCAAGAACATCAAGCACGATATCTCGCTGCCGGTGTCCAGCATCGCCGACTTCATCGCCACCACCGGCCCCTTGCTGGACGCGGCCTTCCCCGGCTGCCAGCTGGTGTGCTTCGGCCATCTGGGCGACGGCAACCTGCATTACAACGTGGCGCCGCCGGACGGCATCTCCAACGAGGACTTCCTGCTCAACCAGGACAAGGTCAATCGCGTGGTGCACGACAGCGTGGTCGGATTCGGCGGCTCGATCTCGGCGGAACACGGCATCGGCGCGCTTAAACGCGACGAGCTGGCGCACTACAAATCGGCGGTGGAATTGAACATGATGCGAGCCATCAAGGCCGCGCTGGACCCGCTGGGCATCATGAATCCGGGGAAAATCCTGTGAGCGGTGCCGCGATGGGCCGCTTGTCGCGCTGGCTGTTGTTGGGCGAATGGCGCGCGCATCCGCTGCGGGCGCTGGTGGCGGTCGCCGCGATCGCGGTCGGCATCTCGCTCGGTTTCGCCATCCACCTGATCAACGCCGCCGCGTTCAACGAATTCTCGTCCGCCATCAAGGGCTTGTCCGGCGTGGCCGACGTGCAGGTGCGCGGCACCGAGCAGTTCTTCGACGAAGCCATCTACCCCGCGCTGGCGCAGCGCGCCGGCGTGGCAGTGGCGTCGCCGGTGCTGGAGTTCGACGCTTCCGTGCCCGGCCAGCAGACAGCGCTGAAGATACTCGGCATCGACGCCTTCCGCGCCAGCTTCATCTCGTCCGACCTGGTCGGCGTGCCATCAGAAGACCACGTGATGGACACGCTGGCCGACGACGCGCTGTTCCTGTCGCCCGCCGCGCAGCAGTGGCTCAAGCCCGCCGCCGGCGCGCCGTTGACGCTGCAAGTTGGCGTCGGCGAACTGAAACTGCGGGTGGCCGGGTCGCTGCAACGCGCGCGCGCCGGCCAACGCATCGGCGTCATGGACTTGGGCGCGGCGCAATGGCGCTTCGAAAAGCTCGGCCAACTGTCCCGCATCGACCTCAAACTGCGCGACGGCGTCAATCGCGACGCCTTCAAGGCGGAGCTGGAACAACAGCTGGCACACGATTATCCCGGCCGTTTCCGCGTCAGCCAGCCCAACGACGAGGACCAGAACAGCCGCAACGAAGGCATGAGCCGCGCCTACCGCGTCAACCTGACCGTGCTGGCCCTGGTAGCGCTGTTCACCGGCGCCTTCCTGGTGTTCTCCACCCAGGCGCTGTCGGTGATACGCCGCCGCAGCCAGTTCGCGCTGCTGCGCGTGCTGGGCATGGACCGCAAGCACCTGCTGCGCCAGATCCTGATCGAAGGCCTGAGCCTGGGTGTGGCCGGATCGGCCATCGGCATCGCGGCCGGCTACGGCATGGCCGCCGCCGCGCTGCACTTCATGGGCGCCGACCTGGGCGCCGGCTTCTTCTCCGGCGTACGGCCGCAGGTCCAGTTCACGCCCGTCGCCGCAACCGTCTATTTCGCGCTCGGTGTCGCCGTCGCCTTGCTGGGCTGCGCCGCGCCGGCGCTGGACGCGGCGCGTGCCAAGCCGGCCGTCGCGCTCAAGTCGGGCACCGAGGAGGCGGCGATGTCGCGGCTGTCCAAGGCCTGGCCGGCGCTGGCCTGCATCGCATTGGCCGCCCTGCTGTCGCAGGCGCCGCCGGTGTTCGAGCTGCCATTGTTCGGCTACCTGTCGATCGCGCTGCTGCTGGTTGGCGCCATCGCGCTGATGCCGCGCCTGGCCGCCATCGTGTTCCGCTTGGCGCACCGCCGCTGGAGCGCGGCCACCGCCGGCAAGCCCGGCGCGTCGCCCGTGGTCACGCTGACGCTGTCGCGCCTCGCCAACGCCTCCAGCCAGGCCGGCATCGCGCTGGGCGGCGTGCTGTCCAGTTTCAGCCTGATGGTGGCGATGGCGATCATGGTCGCCAGCTTCCGCGTGTCGCTGGACGACTGGCTGCTGCACATCCTGCCGGCCGATATCTACATCGGCACCACCAGCGCCGGCACCACCGCCGGCCTGCGGCCGCAGGAGCAGGCCGCCATCGCCGCCCTGCCCGGCGTCGCCAGCGCCGACTTCCTGCGCATGCGCGGCATCTCGCTGGCGGCCGCCCGTCCGCCGGTCGCCCTGATGGCGCGCGAGGTGGACCCTGCCGATCCGGGTAAAACGCTGGCCATCGTCGGCGCCACGCAGGTACCCGGTCCGGGCGCTCCGCCACCGGTCTGGATTTCGGAAGCGATGGTCGACTTGTACGGCATGAACGTCGGCCAGCGCATCGAACTGCCGCTCAACGGCAAGCTGCGCGCCTTCACGGTGGCCGGCGTCTGGCGCGACTACGCGCGCCCCACCGGCTCGATCCAGATGCGGTTGAGCGACTACCGCGCCATCACCGGCGACATGGACGCCAGCAACGTCGCCCTGTGGCTCAAGCCCGGCGCCAAGGCGGCCGACACGGATCGAGCCTTGAAGCGCCTGCCCTTCTCCGCCGCGCTGACGACCACCGCGCCGTCCGAGATCCGCTCGATGAGCATGAAGATCTTCGACCGCAGCTTCGCCATCACCTATCTGCTGGAGGCGATCGCCATCGTCATCGGCCTGTTCGGCGTGGCCGCCACCTTCTCGGCGCAGACACTGGCGCGCGCCAAGGAGTTCGGCATGCTGCGCCACGTCGGCGTCACGCGGCGGCAGATCCTGTCTATTCTGGCCATCGAAGGCGGCGCCTTGACGGGCTTGGGCATCGTCACCGGTTTCGCGCTAGGCTGGGTTATCAGCCTGATTTTGGTTTTCGTCGTCAATCCGCAGTCCTTCCACTGGACCATGCAGTTGCACCTGCCGTGGCCTTTGCTGGCCACCGTGGCGGGACTGCTGCTGGCCGCCGCCGCGCTGACCGCGCTGCTGGCCGGCCGCCAGTCGCTGTCCGGCGGGCCGATACGCGCAGTCAGGGAGGACTGGTAATGAATCTGATCCAACGCGGCGCCACCGCACTGGCGCTGCTGGCGGCGCTGTCCGTCCAAACGTCCACGCAGGCGGCGGAGCCGGTGTTCAAGGCGGTCACGCCGCTGCCGCCCGGCGCCTCGCTGAGCTTCCCGGCGGACTTCGGCGCCCATCCCGACTACAAGACCGAATGGTGGTACGTCACCGGCTGGCTCGCGAAACCGGACGGCAAGCCGATGGGCTTCCAGGTCACGTTCTTCCGCAGCGCCACGTCGCACGACCGCGCCAATCCCAGCAAATTCGCGCCCAAGCAGCTGATCATCGGCCACGCCGCCATCTCCGATCCGGCCAACGGCAAGCTGCTGCACGACGAGCGCAGCGCGCGCGAGGGCTTCGGCCTGTCGTACGCCAAAGTGGGCGACACCGACGTCAAGCTCGAAGACTGGCACATGACGCGCGCCGCCGACGGCAGCTACCAGGTCCACCTGGATGCCGCCAGCTTCAAGCTGGATCTGAAACTGGCGCCGTCGCAGCCCGTGCTGCCGCAGGGCGACCGTGGTTATTCGCGCAAGGGCGCGCAGCTTTCCGACAGCAGCTACTACTACAGCGAGCCGCAGCTGACCACCACCGGCACCGTCACCAGCGGCGGCAAGACGGTCGCCGTCACAGGCGCCAGCTGGTTCGATCACGAGTGGTCCACCCAGTACGTCGCCACCGATGCGGCGGGCTGGGACTGGATAGGCGCCAACCTCGTCGACGGCGGCGCCATGATGGCTTTCCAGATGCGCAGCAAGACAGGTGCTAAACTATGGTCGCACGCGACATGGCGCGATGCATCCGGTAAGATCACGCAGTTTTCCCCGGACCAGGTCAGCTTTACCCCGCAACGGCGGTGGCGTTCGCCCCGCACCAATGCCGAGTATCCCGTCTCGACCCAGCTCACCACCGGCAGCACCGTGTGGCAGGTTATCCCTTTGCAGGACGACCAGGAGCTGGACTCGCGGCGCTCCACCGGCGCGGTGTATTGGGAGGGTGCTGTGACGCTGGAGCGGGACGGCAAACCCGCCGGCCGCGCCTACCTGGAGATGACCGGCTATGTGCGGCCGATCAAGTTTTAGCAGCACCGAACAATTTAGCGACACCTGAATCGTCAACAAAAGAATACTTACGAACCGCAGCCACACGATGACCAACAGCACCACCGCCAGCACCCCGTCCGCAGCCGCCCCCAACACAGCCAGGGAAGCCAAGAAAGGCAGCCTGGCCACCTTGCGCGGCCTGACGCCGTTCCTGCTGCCGTACAAGCGCCAGTTCCTCATGGCCGGCATCGCGCTGGTGGTGGCCGCGTGCTCCACGCTGGCGATTCCCGCGGCCTTCAAGCAGATGATCGACCTGGGCTTCGGCGGCACCGGCGCCAAGAGCATCAAGCACGTCGACCTGGTGTTCCTCGCGCTGTTCGGCGTGGCGACCGTGCTGGCGCTGGCCACGGCGGCGCGCTTCTACACGGTCTCCTGGCTGGGCGAGCGCGTCACCGCCGACATCCGCAGCGCCGTCTACAACCACGTCGTCACCCAGAGCCCCGAGTTTTTCGAGACCACGCAAACCGGCGAGGTCCTGTCGCGCATCACCACCGACACCACGCTGATCCAGGCGGTGGTGGGCACCAGCATCTCGATGGCGCTGCGTAATGTGCTGCTGTTCATCGGCGGCCTGGTGATGCTGTTCGTGACCAGCGCCAAACTCTCGGCCATCATCATCGGCCTGCTGATCCTGACCGTGCTGCCGATCGTGATGTTCGGCCGCCGCGTGCGCAAGCTCTCGCGCGACTCGCAGGACCGCATCGCCGACGCCTCCGCCATGGCCGGCGAAATCCTCAACGCCATGCCGACGGTGCAGGCCTTCACCCACGAGAAGATCGAATCGCAGCGCTTCGGCGCCTCGGTCGAAGGCGCGTTCGGCACCGCCATGCGCCGCATCCGCGCCCGCGCGCTGCTGACCATGATCGCCATCGTGCTGGTGTTCGGCACCATCGTGTTCGTGCTGTGGCTGGGCGCACACGCCGTGCTGGAAGGCTCGATGACCGGCGGCGACCTCGGACAATTCATCCTGTACGCCTCCATCGTGGCCGGCGCCATCGGCGCCCTGTCCGAGGTGATGGGCGAGGCGCAGCGCGCCGCCGGCGCCACCGAGCGCCTGCTGGAACTGATGTCGGTCAAGTCGGCCATCCAGTCGCCGGCCCAGCCACTGGCGCTGCCGCCGCGCGCCGCCAACGGCGCGGCACTGAGCCTGCACGACGTATCGTTCTCCTACCCTTCGCGCCCCGACACGGCGGCGCTGGGCCACCTGTCGCTGGACATCAAGCCGGGTGAGACGGTGGCCGTGGTCGGCCCTTCGGGCGCCGGCAAGACCACGCTGTTCCAGCTGTTCCTGCGCTTCTACGATCCGCAGAGCGGCAGCATCAAGCTCGATGGCGTGGACATCACCAGGCTCGATCTGCACACGCTGCGCGGCGCCATCGGCATCGTGCCGCAGGATACGGTGATCTTCTCGGCCGACGCGATGGAGAACATCCGCTACGGCCGCGCCGGCGCCACCGACGCGGAAGTGATCCAGGCCGCCAAGCTGGCCGCCGCCCATGAATTCATCGAACGCCTGCCGCAGGGGTATCAATCCTTCCTGGGCGAGCGTGGCGTGCGCCTATCCGGCGGCCAGCGCCAGCGCATCGCGATCGCGCGCGCGCTGCTGAAAAACCCGCCGCTGCTGCTGCTCGACGAAGCCACCAGCGCGCTGGATGCGGAATCCGAGCGCCTGGTGCAAACGGCGCTGGAGGCGGCGATGGTCGGCCGCACCACCGTCATCATCGCGCACCGCCTGGCGACCGTGCAGCGCGCCGACCGCATCATCGTGATGGAGGACGGCCGCATCGTCGAAACCGGCACCCACGCGTCGCTGGTGGCGCTGGGCGGCATCTACGCCAACCTGGCGGCGCTGCAATTCCACAACGTCCACGTCGAGCATTAATCAAATCATAAGCACGGCCGGCGCCGCCGGCCTTAGCATGCGTTATCTTATTTTTAAGGGCGCGCCATGCTGGACCGACTTTTGATCAATATCGAGCACGTAGCGAAAAACTACGTCATCGTGGTCGGCGTGTTCGCGGCACTGTGGCTGTGGTGGCGCTACCGGCCCGGCGGACGTCGGCCCCTGCAAGCCAAATCGATCGGCATGCCGCAGGTCCGGCGCGAAGTGCTGACCTCCATCGTCAGCATCGTGGTAATTGGCAGCGTCATGCCGGTGACTTTTGCACTGGGCCTCGGCCGGCACGCCCACTTCTACCAAAGCGTGCACGCCTACGGACGCGGATGGGGCTTTATCGCCGCCATGGTGGTGCTGATGATGGTGATCCAGGACACCTGGTTCTACTGGACGCACCGCCTGATGCACCACCGCCGCCTGTTCCGCTGGGCGCACGTCACCCATCACCGCTCCACCAACACCGGCCCATGGTCCACCTACTCGATCAGCCCTCTGGAGGCGGTGGTCGACAGCGGCGGCAGCATCCTGATCCTGCTGCTGTTGCCGGTCACGTTCTGGTCGCTGGTGATCTTCACGTGGATTAATACGGCCTTCGCGGTGTACACGCACCTGGGCTATGAGCTGTTCCCGCGCGGGATGTCGAAGCACTGGCTGGGCCGCTGGATCAACACCTCCACCGCCCACAACACCCACCATGCGCGGGGGCGCTACAACTACAGCTGGTACTTCCTGTTCTGGGACCGGATGATGGGCACCCTGTCGCCGGACTACGACGAGCAGTATCCCAAAACGGGCTTTTTGGCCCCGGCGGCAAAAAGCCGGTAACATTCTCCCTTTCAGGAGAACGCCTTGACCGACGCCGAACTGCGCCTCAGCTGCACCACCCACCTTCCCGGACACCGCCAGCCCTCGCCCGCCCAGCTGTTCGCGGCGATGTCCACGTGGTGCGAGACCAACGGCGTCGCTCACGACGTCTACGGCACCGGCACGCTGATACAGGACTTCGAACAGAAAGTGGCCAAGCTGCTGGGCTTTGAATCGGCGCTGTTCTGCATCACCGGCACCATGACGCAGGCCACCGCGCTGCGCATCGCCTGTTCGGAGCGCGGCAGCCGGCTGGTGGCGCTGCATCCGACCTCGCACATTCTGCGCCACGAGCGCGGCAACCATCAGCTGTTCGACCATTTCCAGGCGCTGCAGATCGGCGACCCACACCGTCCGTGGACGTTGGACGAACTCAAAGGCATCCCCGACAAGCTGGGTGCGGCCACGCTGGAGCTGCCGATGCGCGAGATTGGCGGCCAGTGCCCAAGCTGGGACGAGCTGGCGGCCATCAAGGCCTACTGCCGCGAGCAGTTCATCCACTTGCACCTGGACGGCGCGCGCCTGCTGGAAACCGCCGCCGCGTACGGCCGCCCGGCCGCCGACATCGCGGCAGGCTTCGACACCGTCTATCTGTCGCTGTACAAAGGCATAGGCGGCATGGGCGGCGCCATGCTGCTCGGCAGCGCGGCCTTCGTGGCGAAGGCGCAGGAATGGTTCCGGCGCCAGGGCGGCAACGTCTACCAGCGCACGCCATACGTGGTGGCCGCCGCCATGCAGTTCGACGCCCGGCTGGCGGCGATGCCCGACTACTTCCGCCGCACCGAGTGGCTGTACGAGGTGCTGCGCGACTATCCGCTGCTGACGCCCAACCCCGCCCGTCCGCAGGCCAGCATGCTGCACCTACACCTGCCGGTGAGCCGCGAGCGCGCCAACGAGATCCGCAACCGCATCGCCGAGCAGCATGGCGTGTGGCTGTTCAACGGCGCCAGCCACGCGGCGCTGCCCGGACGCAGCTCGGTGGAGCTGTACATCGGCGACAACCTGCTCAACCTGCCGGACCAGCGCGTGCGCGAGATCCTGGCCCTGTGGTCGGACGCGTTGTCCCATTAATTTCTGCACAAGCCGGTGCAACCGGCTACACTGCGCCCTCTTTTCGTTTTACGGCATAACACCATGACCTTCCAAGCCCTCGGCCTGATCGACCCCATACAGCGCACGCTGGAGACGCTGGGCTACAAGCAGCCCACGCCCGTCCAGAAGCAAGCCATTCCCGCAGTGCTGGCGGGCCGCGACCTGATGGCGGCGGCGCAGACCGGCACCGGCAAGACGGCGGGCTTCGCCCTCCCCATCCTGC
>Ga0209646_1000256_pt1 | contig 52374 bp, 39 predicted proteins | sample AraplaL_Col_mTSA_FD_184259 | JGI IMG/M metagenome (GOLD analysis project Ga0209646, IMG submission 184259) | Arabidopsis root microbial communities from the University of North Carolina, USA - plate scrape CL_Col_mTSA (SPAdes) (version 2) | ecosystem: Host-associated > Plants > Roots >...
CCTGCACCAGTACCAGTTTGACCGCCTCGGCCCGGAACTCCGGCGTGTATGTAGTTGATTTCATGTTTTCACTCCCTTTGACAAGTTTATCAAATGGAAGTGTCCGAAAATGTCAGGCTACCTCACACCTTGCTGGCTAAGCATGCTGATCTGGGTTGAGCTGAATCCTAGTTGAGATAAAAAACTGCGCGCGGCAGGATTATTGCCAACATCAAATTGATACAGCCCAAAGCTATAAGTGCTGGCGCCGCCGGCATAACTGAAGCGAGAAATATTCGCGGCATTCCCCCCGAGTTCGGTAGCAAGTGCCGCCGAGTTCAACGCCGGAAGTAACGAATTTTTCAAATAGTCAGGACTAAATTGATAAGTCATTAAATACCTTTTCATGTTAATGGAATACCAATTCTATCGACATGAGGCGGCAAACGAAATATTTTTATTGTATAAACATTATACAAATAATACAATTATTTACATTGCAATACAATTAGTTACGCCTTAAAACGCTAAACTCTCGTATTCTTAAAAAATATTTTTAACCAAAACAAAGATCTTTAAAATGCGACTTCTCCCGGCTGTGCTATTTTCATTCAGTCTTATAAATATTTCTTCGGCTGAGAATATGGACGTAAATGATGCGGTCATTTACCGAAGTGCACTCAAAACCATAGTTGAGCATGAAAAGCCCGCACACTTCGCTGTATGGAATCAGACGGTTGACGGCTCGACCTTGATGGCTGCACGGGTCCCCAGGCATGCACCGGAGAATCAGTTTGTCGAATCCCTCGCCAAGCTTCCAGCCGATCTTCAGACGCAGCTCCAGCGATCCCAAAGCGCAGGCTTAGTCCCGTTTGAAAAGACAATAAGCTTCATTGACAACAAAACCCTGGTTCAGTCGAATCCACAACTGCTTGCCATTGGCTTTTCTAAAATCGCGTATGACACGCAGCACAATGCGCTGCTATATTCAGAGGCATGTTTGGTAACAACTGCGGCGGAATGCGGAGGCGAAGCATTTTGGTTTGTACAATCAGCGGGAACGTGGAAAGTCAAAAAGCACGCCTATCTTTGGGCTGGGGTCAGCTCTCCGTTCTGGAGCATCAGTACTCATTGAGATCGATCTCAGAGATGCCACAAACGCCAAGTATGGTATCTCCATGCCACGCCAAGTTCGTGCAGCAAGTTTGGATCGGCGCTGCAGATCTGCCCAGCAGCGCCGCGAACACGGCGGCACGGATACAGTGGCAATCCCGTAGGCGTAATTACAGCGGCGGCATGAAGCCGTCGCGGCCTACCAGCACGGCGTTGGCGTGGACCTTGCCGTCCGCGGCCTCCACGCCGATCACCATGACCTTGGCGCCGGCCACCAGCAGTTTGCGCTCGCCCGGCACGAACTGGCCGTAGATGGTGGCTTTGTCCAGCATCACTTGCTGGGTCCTGCCACCAAAGCGCATTTCCAGCTCGGTGCTGCTGGATTTCTTGATCACTTTGGCGACGGTGGCGTTGGTCATCGTGCCTTGTTCGATGTTGTCCCAAGGGTAGTGGCCCTCGTTCATGCCGCGCGCCGCTTCCGGGAAAATCATCACGCCTGTCGCCCGGATCTTGCCATCTGCGGTGGGAGCTGCGGCTATGCCGAGGTAGCTGTTTTCCTGGATCGCCGCCTGGCTGCTGCGCGATACGTCCAGTACCTGCGCCTTCTCCGGCAGCTGCACCGTGGTCTTGACGCCCTTGCGGTCGACGATGGTCAATTCGCTCGCGCTGGCCGCAGTCACTTCGCCGCGCAGGTGCAGTTGGCGGTCGGCGGCGAAACTGGCGCCGGCGGTGGCCAGCGTGGCGACCGCGATCAGGGTGGAGATAAATTTCATGCTGAGTCCTCGGATGTATGAAGTGGAGGCCGCACTATGCCGCGCGCGGAGCCGCGCCGTAATCGGTCGAATGTCCGATGCCGGCCGCGAGGCAAAGATGGCTATAATCGGCCGATGCATCCCGAAACTCCGGTCTCCATCACAGACACCATGCGCGCGCTGGCCTACGTCGGCGACTTGAGCATGGGCCAGCCCACCGACCATTCGCTGCGCACCGCGTGGCTGGCCGCACGCCTGGCCCACGCCTCCGGGTGCGACGCCCGCGATTGCGAAGCCGTGCAGCAGGTCGCGCTGCTGCGCTGGTCGGGCTGCACCGCCAATGCGCCGGATTTCAGCGCGCTGATAGGCGACGATGTCGGCGGCCGCGCGCTGTTGATGTCGCAGAAAACCAGCGACCCGGCCTTTGCGGCGATAGGCAGGCAAGTGATGGACGCCCGCCAGCAGCTATCGGAAATCCACTGCGAGGTGTCGGGCGACATCGCCCGCATGCTCAGCGTTCCGCCCGATGTCGAACTGGCGTTGCGCTCGATCTTCGCGACCGCAGATGGCAGCGGGTCCAACGTGCCGGCGAGCGTCTACATGGTGGCGCTGGCCAGCGACATCGAAGTCCTCAGCCGCGCACAAGGCCTGGAGCGCATGCTGGACATCATCGGGCACAAAAGCGGCAAGGCTTATCCGGCGCCGTTGGCGGCGATCGCGCTGCGGCAGGCTGCATCCTGGCTGGAGGTGCTGGACCACGACGAGAGCTGGCAGGCGTCGCTGTCATTCGGCTCGCTGGCCGATCAGGGCACCGTGTCGCTGGAACTGCTGGCCGACGTGATCGACCTGAAGCTGCCGTGGATGACCGGCTACTCGCGCCGCGTGGCGGAAGCGGCGCGTTGCGGCGCGGTCGCGATGGGGCTCGGCATGGAGACAGCGGAGCGCTGCCATCGCGCGGCGCTGGTGCATGGCATCGGCCGCGCGGCGGTGCCCAATTCGGTATGGAACATCAGCGGCCGGCTGTCCGCGGCGGCACGCGAACAATTGCGGCTGGCGCCCTACTGGACCAGCCGCGCCACCACGCGCATCGGCGCCCTGGCCAGCGCGGCGGATGCTGGCTCCTATGCCGCCGAACGGCTGGACGGCAGCGGCGCCTTCCGCGCCTGCGCGGGCGCATCGATTCCGGTTGAAGGCAGGATCGTGGCCGCCGCATCGGCATGGATCGCGCTGCAGTCGCTGCGGCCCTGGCGCGCGGCGATGACGCCGGATGCGGCACGCGCGCTGCTGGAAGCGGAAGCCGATGCCGGCCGCTTCGACAGCGCCGCCGTGCGGGCGATCTGCAGCGGCTCGGCGCCGGCCGAAGATAGCGCGCAGGACAAAGTCATGTTGACGGAGCGGGAGACCGAAGTTTTCCGAGGCATCAGCCTGGGCCTGACCAACAAGGAAGTGGCGCGCTCACTGGCGATCAGCCCAAGCACGGTGCGCACGCATGTGGAAAACGTGTTTCGCAAACTGGAATGCACGACGCGCGCCGCCGCCACGCTCAAGGCGGTAACACTGCGTCTGATCTGATCCTGCGCACTTCCGCCAGCCTCGTTCGCAGTTCCGTAACCTGGTCGGCATCGAGCTTGATTTTGAAGTCGGTCCACGATCCGTCGAAATTGCCGACGTGGCTCCATACCCGCTTCACATGGAGTATCGAATCCCGAAGCTCCGCGTCGAGAAGGCTAGTCTCCAATGACCCGTCACTACGGAACGCATACCGTGCGCTGGTGTCTCGTGAGGAAGAGCTCTCCCAACTCTGCTTTTGCGAAGGGGAACGTGGGAGCAGCTTGATACGGAAAAATGCATCGAGCGTCGCAATCTCCCGCCGGATGGCCTCCGCCAAGCTGTGGACCTGCTCCTCGTAAGTGTCCCGGAGTTCCTTCGAATTCGCGGCATAACCAAGTGCCAGGGCAGCATTGTAAAACTCGTCAACGTTCGCCGCATCCTTGAGCATATTAAAAAACCGGTTTGGCGAAATCTCATGCAGCGCAGTGAGCAACCCCATGAGACGGGAGAACGTGTCTGTAATCATGCCAGCGCGGAAATCAGATCCTGGTCGGCCACTTGCGTGGGGCGGATGCGGATGATATTGCGGTACAGCGGTGGCATGGCGCCGCACAGCGCGGCCAGTTCGGCTTCCGGCATGCCCGGCACGACGTACTGGAACTGCGTCGGATTTTTCAGCGGCAGCGGGCCTTCCATCGTCGAGCCGTAGGCGCCCAGGTTCATGAAGCTGATCGCGCTGCTGTCCGGCCCCTTGGCGAAGACGAAGGTGCCGTCCTTGGGATGGCCGAGATACTGGCGCACCTCCTCCTGCTGCGCCGGCGTGGCACCGGCCATGAGCTTGTAGCGCAGCTGCGCGTAGGCGCGCGTGGTTTCCATGAAGGCGCTGCGAATGCCCGACTGCGACATCCGCCCCGGCATGCAAAGCAGCAGATTGCCGAACGAATCCAGCAAGGCCACCGCATCCCCAGCCCCGCCGTGTTCGCGGTCGCGCGCCATCGCTTGCAGCAGGAAGGGCGCCAGGCCCGCATCCGGCTGCTGCGGCGTGCAGCGGTAGGCCAAGGCGTCCGGATACAACTGGCGCAGCGCGCTCACGATGGCGTGATCGGACGCCAGCGTCAGCGGACATTTCAATTGTTGTTGCGGCAGATCGGTGTTGAACAACTCCATCACCTCACCCGACGTGGCCTCGAACACCAATGAGCATAAGGCCTGCGTCGGTTCGGAGATGGTTTTACCGATGAAGAAGGACTTCGGCGCCGCACCCGACGCGGCGCGTGCATACAACGAGGAGCCGAGAATGGCCGGGTAGCTGAACGTGGCCTCGGCTTGCGGCCTCAGCGCTTCCGGCAGCGCGTCGAAGGTGGCGCGGGTGTCGTGGTTGACGCCAGCGCTTTTGTCCGGCGCCGCCACTACGACATTGAAGCCGCCTGCCAGGATCGCGCCGCTGCACATGCAGCACGGATCGAGCGAGGTGACGATGGTGATGTCCTGCGGCTCCGGCAGATCGCGGCCCTTGGCACGTTCGGCGTAGTACCAGTCGATCAACTGGCGTTCGCCGTGCGCGGTCGGGTCGAAGATCAGCCCTTGCTTGATGACGTTGTTGTGCAGCGACTGCAGCACGTTGCCGTGCTGGTCGAGCATCAAGCCGCCGACGCCGAAGGTGCCCTGCGTCTTCGCTGCTATAGCCTCCGCCGCCGCGATCGCGACGGCGGCCTGCACATCGATTGTCTTCTTGAAGGCCAAGCTTACTTCTTCTTCAAGTCGGCGCCGCCGAAGGCGTTCGGCAGCTGTTCGGCCGCCGTGGTTTCGTAGATGTCGCCTTTGAGGTTAGTCAGCAGCACCGGCAGCTCGTTGCCGCCCAACTCCAGCACCACCTGGCGGCAAGCGCCGCACGGCGCGATAGGTCCGTCGGTCTCGCCGATGACCACCAGCTGCGAGAACTCGCCCGGCTTGTAGCCGTGCGCGAAAGCGCTGAAGAAGGCGGTACGCTCGGCGCAGTTGCACAAGCCATAGGACGCGTTTTCCACGTTACAGCCGTGGAAGACCTTGCCGTCGTTGGTCAACAGCGCCGCACCAACCTTGAAGTTGGAGTACGGCGTGTATGCCTTCAGGCGCGCGGCAGCGGCTTCGGCGATCAGTTCCTGTTTGTTCATTGCGTGCTCCCGGATCAAGGACGGATCGTGCGGTAGATGACCGGATTCGCGGCCGGCGCGGCGTCGGCGATCTGGTAGGCCGCCTGGATTTCGCGGATCGCCTGCTCGGCGGCTTCCTGCGTACGTGCGTGCACCATCGCCAGCGGTTGGCCGGCTTCGATCTTGTCGCCCAGGCCAACCAGGTCGGTCAAGCCAACAGCGAAGTCGATCGGATCGGCAGCGCGGCGGCGGCCACCACCCAGGCTCACCACGGCCAGACCGATGTCGCGGCAATTGGCGGTCGAGGCGTAACCGGAGACCAGCGCAGGCGCGGGAACGATGATAGGCGAACGCTCCAGGTACTTGTCCGGATTTGCCATCAAGTCGGCCGGGCCGCCCAACGCCACCACCATGCGCGAGAAGCGCTCGGCAGCTTCGCCGCTGTCCAGCGATGCCTGCAGCTTGGCGCGTGCTTCTTCTTCGTTGGCGGCCAGTTTGCCCAGCACCAGCATCTCGGCGCACAGCGCCATCGTCACTTCGTGCAGGCGCGCCGGACGCGATTTGCCGGTCAGGTAGTCCATCGCGCCGCGTACTTCCAGCGCGTTGCCGGCGTATGGCGCCAGCGATTCGTTCATGTCGGTCAGGATGGCCGAGGTCATCATGCCGGCACCGTTGCCGACCTTGACGATGCTGTCCGCCAGTTCAACCGATTTGTCGTAGGTCGGCATGAAGGCGCCGCTGCCCACCTTGACATCCATCGCCAGCGCGTCCAGGCCCGCCGACAGCTTCTTCGACAGGATCGAGCCGGTGATCATGGCGACCGATTCCACGGTGGCGGTCACGTCGCGCACGCCGTAGAAGATCTTGTCCGATGGCGCCAGCGACGAGGTCTGGCCGATGATGGCGACGCCGACTTCCTTGACCACTTTGCGGAACAGTTCATTGGTCGGCACGGTGGTGTAGCCAGGGATGGAGTCGAACTTGTCCAGCGTGCCGCCGGTGTGGCCCAGGCCACGGCCGGAGATCATCGGCACGAAGCCGCCGCAGGCCGCGACCATGGGGCCGAGCAGCAGCGAGACCACGTCGCCGACGCCGCCGGTCGAGTGCTTGTCGACCACCGGGCCTGGCAGGTCCAGCGAGCGCCAATCCAGCACTTCGCCGGAATCGCGCATCGCCAGCGTGAAGGCGACGCGTTCGTCCATGGTCATATCGTTGAAGAAGACCGCCATCGCCAGCGCGGCGATCTGGCCTTCGGTGACGCGGTTGGAAGTGATGCCGCCTACGAAGAACTGGATCTCTTCAGCGGACAGGACGCCGCCGTCACGCTTCTTGCGAATGATCTCTTGAGGTAAAAACATGGAATTCTCCGCTTTAAATTTATTGGGTGTTGAAAGCACAAGGGCGGGTCCGCGGACCCGCCCGAAATACCGGATGTTTATTTAAACGCCGTATGGAATCCAGACGTTCTTGACTTGCGAGGCGTGCGCCAGTACCGCGCGGCCGCCGCTTTGAGCGGTACTATACCAGTCGCGCCCTTTCGCGCCGCCGACCCAGGTACGCTTCAGCGATGCAGCCGACAGGCGCTCCACTTCCGCACAGCCCTCGGCCGAACCGTCATGACGCCATACCGCGTCGATGTCCGAATGCGTCGCCAGCGTGCGCGCCAGTTCGTCCGCCGAACCGGTGACGATGTTGACCACGCCGTCCGGCAGGTCCGACGTGTCGAGCACCTGATACAGATCGGTGGCCGACAGCGGATGCGCTTCCGACGGCACCACTACCACGCGGTTGCCCAGCGCGATAGCCGGCGCCACCAGCGAGATGAAGCCCAGCAGCGGCGCCTCGTTCGGGCAGACGATGCCGATCACGCCGACCGGTTCGTTCAGCGCCACGGTGATGCCGTGCATCGGCGGCTGGTGCGCCAGGCCGTCGTATTTGTCGGCCCATGCGGCGTAGTAGAACAGGCGCTCGATCGAAGCCTGCACTTCTTTTTCCGCGTTCTTGGAACCGGTCATCGCGGCGATGCGGGCGGCGAATTCCTCGCCACGCGCGGCCAGGTTCTCGGCGATGTAGTACAGCACCTGCGCGCGGTTGTGCGACGTGGCTTTCGCCCAGCCGCCGGCCTTGTGCGCCGCTTCCACCGCGTTGCGGATGTCCTTGCGATTGCCTTCGCCGACTTCGCCGATGAAGGAACCGTCGGCGCCGTGGATGGCGCGGCTGTAGGCGCCGTCAGGGCGGGCCTGCTTGCCACCGATGTACAGCTTGGCGGTGCGGTCGATGGCGAAGGCGCCGGCGGCTGCCGGTGCTGCGGCTTTCGCTTTGGCCTTGGCTTCAACGACAGGCGCCGCTGGACGCGCATCTTCCGATTTCGCGGTCAGGTATTCGTACATGCCTTCGCGGCCGCCTTCACGGCCAAAGCCGGATTCGCGGTAGCCGCCGAAGCCGCAAGCGGCGTCGAACTGGTTGGCGGTGTTAATCCACACCACGCCGGCCTTGATCTGCGGCGCGACGTCCAGCGCCAGCGAGATGTTCTCGGTCCAGACGCAGGCGGCCAGGCCGTAGACGGTGTTGTTCGCCAGTTGCACGGCTTCCGGCGGAGTGCGGAAGCTCATCGCCACCAGCACCGGTCCGAAGATTTCGGCCTGCGCCACGGCGGCGGAAGTCGAGGCGCCGGTGATCAGCGTCGGCGGGAACCACGAGCCGTTGGCGGGGATTTCGCATTTAGGCTGATAGACGTCGCAGCCTTCGGCGCGAGCAGATTCCACCAGGCCGGCGATGCGCTGCTGCTGCACCGGATCGACCAGGGCGCCGATGTCCATCGACTTGTCCAGCGGCGAGCCGAGGGTCAGCTTGTCCATGCGGGCGCGCAGCTTGGCCAGGAACTTGTCCTGCACCGATTCCTGCACCAGCAGGCGCGAACCCGCGCAGCATACCTGCCCTTGATTGAACCAGATCGAATCGACCAGGCCCTCAACGGCGGCATCCAGGTCGGCGTCGTCGAAGACGATGAACGGCGACTTGCCGCCCAGTTCCAGCGACAGCTTCTTGCCGCTGCCGGCGGTGGCGATGCGAATCAGGCGGCCCACTTCGGTCGAACCGGTGAAGGCCAGCTTGTCGATGCCTGGATGGTTGACGATGGCTTCGCCCACGCGGCCGTCGCCGGTGACGATGTTCACCACACCGGCAGGCACGCCGGCCTGCACACAGATCTCGGCGAACAGCATCGCGGTCAGCGACGTGAATTCGGCCGGCTTGAAGACGATGGTGTTACCGGCGGCCATGGCCGGTGCGATTTTCCACGACAGCATCAGCAGCGGGAAATTCCAAGGCACGATCTGGCCAACCACGCCGACGGCGCGGTAGTCCGCGAATTCCTCGGCCTGCAGTTGCGCCCAGCCGGCGTGGTAGTAGAAGTGACGCGCCACCAGCGGCAGGTCGACGTCGCGGGTTTCGCGGATGGTCTTGCCGTTGTCCAGCGTCTCCAGCACGGCGAACAGGCGCGCATGCTTCTGCATCAGGCGCGCCAGCGAGTACATGACCTTTGCACGGCCATGGCCGCCCAGTGCCTGCCAGCCCGGCTGCGCTGCGCGCGCGGCCGCCACGGCGCGATCGACGTCGCTGCCGGTGGCTTGGGTCAGGTCGGCCAGCTTGGCCGCATCGGCTGGATTGGTCGAGGCGAACAGTTCGCCCGGCTCGCTCCACTGGTTGTCGATGAACAGGCCGAAGGTGCGGCCATGCTGCTCCAGCCACGCTTGCGCTTCTTTCGTGCTTTCCGGTGCTGGGCCGTATTCCATGGTATTCAGGATCTCTTTAATTGAAGGCATGACGTATTCCGTTCTTATGGTTGCGCGTGGCGGTGTGCGGCGGAGTAGTTGCCGGTCACATAGTGCTCAAGCTGGCGTTCGATGTCGGTCAGCAGGCTCGATGCGCCGATTCGGAACAGGTGCGGCTCCAGCCACTCGTTGCCCAGTTCTTCCTTCATCAGCGACAGGTACTGCAGCGCGGCCTTGGCTGTGCCCACGCCGCCCGCTGGCTTGTAGCCGATCTTGAAGCCGGTCTGCTCGTGGTAGTCGCGGATCGCGCGCACCATCGTCAGCGATACCGGGATCGTCGCGTTGACCGGCTCCTTGCCGGTGGAGGTCTTGATGAAGTCCGCGCCGGCCATCATGCAGACCCACGAAGCCTTGGCCACGTTTTCCAGCGTGACCAGTTCACCGGTCGCCAGGATCGCCTTGACGTGCGCTTCGCCGCAAGCCTTGCGGTAGGCCAGCATCTCGTCGTACAGCGCTTGCCAGTTGCCCGTCAAAACGTGCTGGCGGGTGATGACGATATCGATCTCGGTCGCGCCTGCGGCCACCGACAATTCGATCTCGCGCACCTTGGTTTCCATGCTGGTCAAGCCAGCCGGGAAGCCGGTCGATACCGCGGCGATAGGCAGGCGGCCTTGCAGCACCTGCACCGCCGGCTTGATCATCTCGTGGTACACGCAGACGGCGCCGGTGGTCAGCTTGTAGTCCTGCAGGCCCATGGCCTCGACCAGGTCCGAACGCAGCGGACGCATGGCCTTCATGCACAGGCGCTCGACGCGGCCCGGCGTGTCGTCGCCGGACAGCGTGGTCAGGTCGATCAGGCCGATGGCCTTGACCAGCCATGCGGCCTGGTATTCCTTCTTCACCGTGCGGCGGTTCGCCAGGCTGGCGGCGCGGCGGTCGGCCGCGCTCTTGTTGATGTGGATGTGGTTAATCCAGCCCAGGTCCAGCGGGACCGCTTCGTTGCGCTTGAAATCCGTGACGATGCTCATAACAGGTTGCTTCCGTGGGAAAGTGGTTTGACGCCGAGGTGATGGGCCAGCGTCTGGCCGATGTCGGAGAAGGTTTCGGAGATCGGCAGCTGCTGCGCCTTCACGCCCGGGCCGAAGAAGATCATCGGAATATGCTCGCGGGTGTGGTCGGAGCCGGGCCAGGTCGGATCGCAGCCATGGTCGGCGGTGATCACCACCAGGTCGCCCTCTTTCAGCTTGGCGATGAACTCGGGCAGGCGCGCATCCATCTCGTGCAGCGCGTTCGAGTAGCCGGTGACGTCGCGGCGGTGGCCGAAGGCCTGGTCGAAGTCGACGAAGTTCACGAACGTCAGCGACTTGTCGCCGGCTTCCTCTTCCACCTTCATCAGCGCGTCGAACAGCGCCATGTTGTCCTTGCCCTTGACCACGCGCGATACGCCCTGGGTCGCGAAGATGTCGCTGATCTTGCCGAGGGCGATGACTTCGCCGCCGTCGTTCTTCACGTGGTCCAGCAGCGTTGGCGCCGGCGGTGCGACAGCGTAGTCGTGACGATTGGTGGTGCGGGTGTAGTTGCCGTTGGCGCCCACGAACGGACGCGCGATCACGCGGCCGATGTTGTATGGCTCGACCAGCTTGAAGGCGATCTCGCAGATTTCATACAGGCGCTCCAGGCCGAACGATTCCTCGTGCGCGGCGATCTGCAGCACCGAGTCGGCGGAGGTGTAGATGATAGGCTTGCCGCTGGCGACATGCTCGTCGCCGTGCTTGTTGATGATCTCCGTGCCCGATGCGTGGCAGTCGCCCAGGAAGCCCGGCACGCCGGCCAGTTCCTGCAGCTTGGCGGTCAGCTCGGCCGGGAACGACGGCACGGTTTTCGGGAAGTAGCCCCAGTCGAATTCCACCGGCACGCCGGCAATTTCCCAGTGGCCGGACTGCGTGTCCTTGCCGGTCGAACGTTCGCGCGCGGCGCCATAGGCTGCGGTGAAGCCTTCGCGCTGTTCGAAGCCGGCGGCCCACTGGCCGCTGGCGGTATGGGCGGCGGCGGCCAGGCCCAGTTTTTCCATGGTCGGCAGCGACATCGGTTTGCCGCTCTTGGCGGCCCACTCGGCGATGTGGCCGAAGGTGTTGGCGCCGACGTCGTTGTACTTCGCGGCATCGGGCGTGGCGCCCAAACCAAACGAATCGAGCAAGAGGATAAATGCGCGTTTCATAATTTCGAACTCCTATAAAGCAGAAGGGGCGGACATTCGGCCGCCCCTCGGGAATCTTACGCCTGCGGCGTTTTGGCCACGTTGGCCAGGAAGCCCAGGATCACTTCAATCAGCGAGGTCGCCGCGACGGCCGCGTATTTCAGCGTCTGCTCGTGCGACAGCGGGAACGGCGACAGGCCTTCGGCCAGGTTGGTGATGGCCGACACGCCCACCACTTTCAGGCCGCAGTGACGGGCCGACACCACTTCCGGCACCACCGACATGCCGACCATGTCCGCACCCAGCGTCTTGAAGGCGCGGATTTCGGCAGGGGTCTCGAAGTTCGGACCGGCGTAGGCGATGTACACGCCGTCGTGCAGGGTGACGTTCTTTTCCTTGGCCGAGGTGTGCAGCAGCGCGCGCAGGTCGGCGTCGTAGGCGTTGGCCATGCTGAAGAAGCGTGGGCCGAAGCGTTCGTCGTTAGGCCCCATCATCGGGGTGCCCGGCAGGTAGTTGATATGGTCGGTCAGCGCCACCAGCGAGCCGGCGTCGACTTCGGTGCGCAGCGAACCTGCGGCGTTGGTCACGAACAGCATCTCGCAGCCCAGCAGCTTCATGGTGCGCACGGCGCTGGTCATCACGCCCAGGCCGTAGCCTTCGTAGACGTGGCCGCGGCCCTTCATGCACACCACCGACACGCCCGACAGGGTGCCGATCACCAGTTCGCCGGCGTGGCCGTGCACGGTGCTGATCGGGAAGCCTGGCAGTTCGTTGAAACTGATGGTGACCGCGTCGGTCATTTGTTCCGCCAGCACGCCCAGGCCGGAACCCAGAATCATTGCGATGCGTGGCTTGAAGCCCGCAGGGACACGGGCGCGAATGATGTCGGCTGCCTGGAATGGGGAATTATTAGACATGGTTATCCTCTGTTTTTCTGTTGTGGCTGGGGAAGCTGACACTATGCATCATCGTCCATATGTATGGCAAATACCATTTTTCTTCAGCATTTATACTAAAGCGATATAAATCGGGGGTATTATAAAACAAGGCAAACTTAGCCGCAGTGCGCGATTGACTTGATTTGAACAAATGTTTAACATGATGAACAAATGTTTTAGCGAGTGCCCATGACCGATTCCTCCAAAAAGGACCAGCTCTATGCGCTGATCCGCGCCAATCCCTTTATCTCCCAGCAGGATCTGGCGGTGGAACTGCGCCTGTCGCGCTCCGCCGTGGCCGGCCATATCGCCGGCCTGATCCGCGAACGGCGCCTGCTTGGCCGCGCCTACGTGCTGCCGGACAAGCGCCCGGTGATGTGCATCGGCGCCGCCAACCTGGACCGCAAGCTGCGTACCATCGCCACCATGCAGCTGGGCACCTCCAACCCCGCCACCGCCGAGGAAGTGTTCGGCGGCGTGGCGCGCAACATCGCCGAGAACCTGTCGCGCCTGAACCTGCCGACCGCCCTGCTGACCGCCTTGGGCGACGACGTCGCCGGCCGCAGCCTGCAGGACCACGCCGAAAGCGCCGGCATCGACACGCGCGGCACGCTGAAGGTGCCGGAAGCGCCGACCGGCACCTACACCGCCATCCTCGACGACGCCGGCGAACTGGTGGTGGCGCTGGCCGACATGGCGCTGTACGACCGCATCTCGCCGGAATACCTGGCCAGCCGCCAGCCGCAGCGCTCCGCCGCCGCGATGACGGTGGTCGACCTGAACCTGCCGGCCGACAGCATCGCCCTGCTGCTCGCCGGCGCCCGCGCCGACAACGTGCCGCTGGTGATCGTGGCGGTGTCGCAGCCGAAGATGGCGCGCCTGCCGGCCGACCTGCGCGGCCTGCGCCTGCTGATCCTCAATCGCGGCGAACTGGAAACCCGCTCCGGCCGCGCGCTGCCGACCGAGGCCGACGTGCGCGCCGCCTGCCGCGAAGTACAGGCCCAGGGCGCACAGGACGTCATCGTCACCTGCGGCAGCCAGGGCGTGTTCCACACGCGCGACGGCGAACTGGTTTGGCTGGCCGCGCACCAGGTGGAGGTGGTCGACGTCACCGGCGCCGGCGACGCCTTCTCGGCCGCCGTCTGCTGGTCGCTGTACCAGGGTAGCCAGGACCTGACGCTGGCCTGCCGCCGCGGCCTGAAGGTCGCCGCGATGACGCTTGAATCGCAGGAGACGGTGTCGCCGATGCTGGCCGCCGATGTCCTCGACGAGATCCACGACTTCGACCTGTCGGCGGAATACAACCCGCCGCTCTTCCCCAACAAGGCTTAAGGAATCACACCATGCACCAATACCTGCTGTTTTCGCCCGAAGTGGCGGCCGCCCGCGCCGCCGGCAAACCGATCGTCGCGCTGGAATCGACCATCATCTCGCACGGCATGCCGTATCCGCAGAACGTGCAGATGGCGCGTGAAGTGGAACAGATCATCCGCGACGGCGGCGCCGTGCCGGCCACCATCGCCATCATCGGCGGCAAGATCTGCATCGGCCTGTCGGAAGAGCAGCTGGAACTGCTGGGCACTTCGCCCGACGCCATGAAGGTCAGCCGCCGCGACCTGCCCTACGTGCTGGCGCAATCGAAGCTGGGCGCCACCACCGTGGCCGCGACCATGATTTGCGCCGAGCTGGCGGGCATCTCCGTGTTTGTCACCGGCGGCATCGGCGGCGTGCATCGCGGCGCCGAGACCAGCTTCGACATCTCGGCCGACCTGCAGGAACTGGCGCGGACCTCGGTGGCGGTGGTGTGCGCCGGCGTCAAGTCCATCCTCGACATCGGCCTGACGCTGGAATACCTGGAGACGCATGGCGTGCCGGTGGTCAGCGTGGGCCAGCGCGGCTTCCCCGCCTTCTTCACGCGCGAGAGCGGCTTCAACGCCGACTTCCAGCTCGACACGGCGGCCGAGCAGGCGGCCTTCATCCACACCAAGTGGCAGCTGGGCCTCAAGGGCGGCGTGGTGGTCAGCAATCCGGTGCCGGCCGATGAGGCGATGCCGAAGGCGGAGATCGACGCCATCACCACGCAAGCCTTGCAGGAAGCCGATGCGCAAGGCGTCACCGGCAAGAACGTCACGCCCTTCCTGCTCAGCCGCATCAAGCAGCTGACCGAGGGCCGCAGCCTGGCCACCAACATCGCGCTGGTGAAGAACAACGCCCGCTGCGGCGCGGCGCTGGCCGTGGCAATGCACGCAAACTGACATCGAACCACATCGCCCAAAGAACGCCATGTCCATCGATCTGAAACAACTGAGGTACTTCCTCGCCGTCGCAGAAGAAAAGAGTTTCAGCCGCGCCGCCGAGCGGCTGCACATTTCGCAGCCGCCTTTGAGCCAGCAGATCATGAAGCTGGAGAATGAACTGGGCGTGAAGCTGTTCGCCCGCACCACCCGCACCTTCGAGCTGACGGTGGCGGGCAAGGCGTTGATGAGCGAAGCCTCCGACCTGCTGGGCAAGATGCGCATGACCATCGACACCATCCGCCAGATCGACCGCGGCGAAGTGGGACGGCTGCGGGTGGGCATCGTCGGTTCGGCGATGTGGGGACCGATACCGAGTTTGCTGGAAGAGTTCCAGACCAAGTTCCCGCGCGTGAGCTGGACCCTGCACGAACTGGGACCGACGCTGCAATACGACGCGCTGCGCGCCAAGCAGATCGACGTGGGCTTCTGGCGCGAGCCGAAGCTGGACGAGGATGACCTGAGAAACGACAACCTGCGCCAGGAGCTATGCTTCCGCGAAGACGTGTGCGTGGCCATCAACGAGCATCACCCGCTGGCCAAGCAGGAGGCGATCGAACTGACCGACATCGCCGAGGAGCCGATGCTGACACTGGCGCTGGACAAGTCGTCCTTCCCGCGCTACCTGATTCAATGCTGTGTGAAGGCCGGCTTCCAGCCGACCATATTCCAGGAGGCGTCCGAGCCGCAGACGCTGCTGGCGATGGTGGGCGCGGGCCTGGGTGTGGCGCTGCTGCCCGAGACCACCAGCCGCATCGGCTGGCCGGGCGTGGTGTTCCTGCCGATCCGCACCAATCCGCCGTCGGCGAATTTGTACATCACCTACACCACACTGGACGACGCGCCGGTGGTGCGGGCTTTCCTCAACATCCTCAAGCCCGTCAAGCCCGGAGTCTGAAGGGTCAGTGCGTCACGCCGCCCGCCTCGCGCATGTCCACGTCGTGGGCCAGCGTGGTGCGGATGGCGATGCGCAGGCCTTCGACCATGTCCTCCAGCTTCATGCTGGCCGCGCCAGGATGCGCGGCCGCCTGCTGCGGCAGATACGGAATGTGGATAAAGCCGGCGCGCATCGTCGTGCCCCATTCGTGCGCCTGGTGCATCAGGCTATAGAACACGTGGTTGCACACATACGTTCCCGCCGACTGCGACACCGACGACGGCAGCCCCGCCTCGCGCAGCGCATGCACAATCGCCTTGATCGGCAGCGTGGAGAAGTAAGCCGCCGGGCCGTTGGTGACGATGGGCTGGTCGACGAGCTGGCGTTTCTGGTTGTCGGCGATGGGCGCGTCGTCGATGTTGATGGCGATGCGCTCCACCGACAGGTCGACCCGGCCACCGGCCTGCCCGACCGCGATGACGATGCTGGGCTGGAGCTCTTCCACCGCCTGGTGCAGCACCTTGCTGGCCTGGCCGAACACGCAGGGCAGCTGGCGCGCATGGACCACGAAGTCGCCTTCATGCCATTCCGCGAGAGCGCGCACCGCTTCCCATGAGGGATTGATGGTCTCGTTGTTAAACGGCTCGAACCCGGTCAACAATATTATCTTTTTCATCTACATGTACTCCGATTGCTGCGCTTGTTTGTGCGCTACTCTACTCCAACTCACATGCACGTCACATGTTCATTAGAAAATAAAGAAGTGCTATATTAGCAAGCAATAGCGGCAATGCGGTGCCCACCTGGATCTTCACGACGGCGTTTTTGTCGGGCAGCTCCAGCAGCGCGGCGGGCACGATGTTGAAGTTGGCAGCCATCGGCGTCATCAAGGTGCCGCAGTAAGCGCTGAACATGCCGATCGCCGCCATCACCGCCGGATTGGCGTGGTACACGCCGACCAGCACCGGGATGCCGACGCCGCCCGCGATCACCGGGAACGCCGCGAAGCCGTTCCCCATGATGACGGTGAACAGCGCCATGCCGATGCAGTACACCGCCACCGCCACCAGCCGCACGTCGAGATTGATGTAGGACGTGACCACGTGCGCCACCGCCTTGCCCATGCCGGCCTCGGTGAACAGCAAGCCAAGCACCGCCAGCATATGCGGCAGCACCACCGCCCAGCCCAGATGGTCGATCAGGCGGCGCGACTCGCGCATCGCCTGCATCGGCGTGGAGCGCGTCAGCCAGCAGGCCGTGACCACCGCGAACAGCGAACCGCAACCCAGGCTGGCCAAGGTGGCGTTCTTCGGATCGAGCAGCAGCAGGCTGCCCAGGTGTACATCCTTGAGCAGGGTCGAGCCGATCACCGTGGTGGCCGGGATGATCAGCGCCGGGATCAGCAGGCGATGGCCGAGGCGCTGCGCGCTGCCCTTGCGTTCCTCCTGCGTGCGCTCGCCATAGCGGCCCAGCGCCACGCCGCCGAAGCCGGCGATCAGCGCCATCACCACCATCAGCACGCCCGCCGCCACCGGCGGCAGAAAGTCGCCCGCCAGGTAGACCACCGCGTACAAGGCCCAGAACAAGGCGCTGGAATAGCGCTTGGGATTGTGCTTGTCCGTCAGCGACATGTACGCAACCAGCAGCAGCATGGCGCCCAGCACATAGTAGAAATATTCGAGCTTGAGTATCATGCCGGCTCCTTCACCGCCAGCATGGCGCGGGCGATCTGCGCGTCCAGCCGATGCAGGCGCCAGGAGTGGATGATGAAGGCCGTCACGGCGGTCGGTATGCCCCACAGCGCCATGTGCAGCGGATCGACTTCCAGCCCTTCGCCGCGCAGGATGGTCTGCATCAGCAGGATGGCGCCGAAGGCCACGAACACGTCCTCGCCGAAGAACAGGCCGACGTTGTCGGTGGCGGCGGACATGGCGCGGATACGGTGTCGCAGCTCCTCGGTCAGCGCCGGATAGCGCACCTCGGCGGCGCCCTCCGCCATCGGCGCGATCAGCGGACGCACCATGTTCGGATGGCCGCCGATGCTGGTCAGGCCGAAGGCGGCGCTGATCTCGCGGATCGCCAGATAGACGATCAGCAGGCGGCCGGTGGTGGCGGACTTGATGCGGGCGATGGACGCCTGCGCGTGCTCCTTCAATCCGAAGCGCTCCAGCAGGCCGATGGCGGCCAACGGCAGCAGCAGGATCAACGGCAGGTTGCGGGTCTTGATGAAGGCCGTGCCCAGCGTGGCAAGCAAATGCTCGACCGGCATGGCGGCGGCAAAGCCGGTGACGGCGCAAGCCACGATCACCACCAGCACAGGATGGGCGCGCAGCGCGAAGCCCAGAACGATGACGGCCACGCCAAGCAGCGGCCACAGATTAACGACGGTATGATCCACGAATCAGGCTCCATCCATAAAAAAAATCGCCGCAGATATTAAGTCTTATACCCTACAGGCACATAGTTTTTTTTAAGATTACCATTAATCCATGGCACCACATGGGCGCGGTATGCACGGTGTCTACAATGTCAGCGCAGCCACACTCCCCGTGACCTCGCGGTCCGGCATGCCGCGCACATCCTTGGCGGAGAACTGGCTGACTCCGCGCAGCGCGAACAGCGCCGCCCCGCCTTGCCCGCGCTGCAGATTGACGGCATGGAAGCTGGCATCGCTGACATCGTCCAGCACGACTGCGGTTCGCCCCTCGGGCTGGACGTAGCCGACTTTGACGTGATGAACCTCGATCGCCTTCACGTGACGCAGGTAAAACGCATACGCCGGCGCCTTGCCGAACATGCCTGGTTCCGGATACCCATCGGGAAGTTCGGGCGGCACCAGCGCGCTCCAGGCCGCATCGCCGCCGCCCTGCGTTTCTATCTGCACATTGCTGATGCGAATATCCTCGATCGGATGCCCCGCCAGCCCGGCGATGGTGCTGGCGTGATTGCGGTACGCACCGGAGACGACAATATTGCTGATATTGATGCGCTTGATGGTGCCCACCGGCGGCTTATTCGGTCCGCGCAGGCGCGCGCCCAAACGGATGAAGATCGGATCGTTCACCACGTTGCGCATGGTGATGTTGGAAATCGTCACGTCCTCGATGTGCGCCCCGTCCACGCTCTCGATCGCCAGGCCGCGGCACGTGTCGAAAATGCAGTTCGTGATGGTGATGTTCTTGAAGTCGCCATTCGATTCGGTGCCCAGCTTGATGCGGCCGTATAGCCCCGACCGGTATTCCGGCGCACTGCGCTTGAACGTGCCGTCGATCAGGCTGCCCTCGTCGAAATTTCCCGACACCATGCAATCGGAGATCGTGATGTTTTCGCAGTGCCGGATGCGGCCCAGGCCGTAGCTGGCCTTGAGGCAAATCGCATCGTCCCAAGGCGTATTCAGGCTGCAATTGGTGACGCGCACATTGCTGCATGCGTCGATATCCATGCCGTCGCGGTTGGTGTCGATGGTCAAGTGGTCGATCAGCATATTGGAGCAACCGGTTGCCAGTATGCCGAAATGGCCGCCATGTAAGATCGAAAAATCGCGCAAGGTCACGTTGCAGCACTCGCGCAGCGCGATCGCCTTGTCGCCCTCGCCGGGCTGGTCCGGCTTGTCGGTGTAGTTGCCGGTGTACTTGTCGTGGCCGCTATTCAAGCCTTTGCCATGGATTAAGCCGCCGCCCACGATGGCCACGTGGTCCAGGCCGATACCCCAGATCAGGCTGTTTTGCCAGTGGCTGTGGCCGTAGTCCTGATAGTTGCCGCCGGCCTCATTCGGCTCGGGCAGGTCGTAGCGCGCCACGCTCGCGTCAACCGCTTCGATCACCGCGCCCGCTTCCAGGTAGAGCGTGATGTTGCTCTTGAGCCTGATCGACGCCGACAGGTAGCGCCCCGGCGGAAAATACACGGTGCCTCCGCCCGCGGCCGCGGCCGCGTCAATGGCAGCATTGACCGCCGGCGAGTCGAGCGTGCGGCCGTCGCCCTTGGCGCCGAAGCGCTTGACGTCGAACAGCGAGCTCGTTGGTATGGGCGGCGCCGCCAGCGCACACGCCGGCAGCGCAGCAAGCGCAATCGCCCGTGCCAGGAATTGTCTGCGTACAGGTAGCAAGGTAACTTTCGTCAAGGCCATCGGATCGCACAGTGTATGTCCTTGCCAACGATCCGGCCAGTGCCTTTTTCGCTTCGCCCGATATACAAATTTACGTCACTCCGGCCCGGCCATCGAGGCCCCCAAGTGTTCGCGGCGCAGGTTCAATTTAACAATGCGGATTCAGAAATAAGGCAATTGCGGCGCTGCGGACGTGCTCGCACAATGAACTCCGCGCATCTTGCTTGACACCCCAGGAGTGATTTTGAAACGACGACAATTACTAAAGCATTTGGGCGCGGTGATTCCAGCCGTTGCCCTGTCGCCTTATGCGCGCGCGACCGACGCGCTGGCGCAAGCCGGCACGGGGACGATCGCGGCCGGTCCGTTCGCGCCCACCTGGGATTCGCTGTCGTCCTACCAGACGCCGGACTGGTTCCGCAACGCCAAGTTCGGCATCTGGGCGCACTGGGGGCCGCAGTGCGAACCGGAACATGGCGACTGGTACGCGCGCGGCATGTACGAGGAAGGCAGCGCTCACTACCGCTACCATGTGGCGAAGTACGGCCACCCGTCCAGGTTCGGCTTCAAGGATGTGATCCATCAATGGAAGGCCGACCGTTGGGATCCGGAGGCCCTGCTGGCCTTGTATCGGAAGGCCGGGGCCAGGTACTTCATGGCGCTGGCGAACCATCACGACAACCTCGACCTGTACAACAGCAGCTACCAGCCGGAATGGAACTCCACCAGGGTCGGCCCGGGCAAGGACGTGATCGGCGGCTGGAGCCGCGCCGCGCGCGCCAACGGCATGCGTTTCGGCGTGAGCGTGCATGCGGCGCGTACCTGGACCTGGTTCGAGGATGCGCAGCGCGCCGACAAGAGCGGTCCCTACGCCGGCATTCCCTACGATGGCAATCTGACCCGCGCCGACGGCAAGGGCGCCTGGTGGGAAGGGATGGATCCGCAGGCGCTGTACGCGCAAAACCATGCGCCGGGCGCAGCCATACCGGACCAGGCTTACTGCGACAAGTTCTTCAACCGCACGCGCGAACTGATCGACAACTACGATCCGGACATGGTGTATTACGACGATGCCGTGTTGCCGCTGTTCCCGTTTAGCGATGTTGGCTTGCGCCTGACGGCGCACATGTACAACCGCAGCATCGCCATCAAGGGCAGGAACGAGGCCGTCGTCAACGGCAAGATCCTCAATGAACAGCAGCGCCGCAGCATGGTGTGGGACATCGAGCGCGGCCAGAGCCACCGGATCGAGCCCTTGCCATGGCAGACCTGTACCTGCATCGGCAGCTGGCACTACGACCGGTCGCTGTACGAGCGCGAGGGCTACAAGAGCGCGCAGACGGTGGTGCATACGCTGATCGACGTGGTCAGCAAGAACGGCAACCTGCTGCTGAGCGTACCGGTGCGCGGCAACGGCACCATCGACGAGCAGGAGCGCGCCATCGTCGAGGAGATCGGGCGATGGATGGCGGTCAACGGCGAGGCCATCTACGACACCCGGCCCTGGGCCGTGTACGGCGAAGGGCCGGTGGCGCGGGAGGCGGCCGCCACGCCGATGCCAGGCAAAGGTTTCAACGAGGGCCAAGGCAAGCCGTTCTCCGCCGCCGACGTGCGCTTCACCGCAAAGGACAAGACCGTGTTCGCCTTCGTCATGGGCTGGCCGGCGACGGGCAAGGTGTCGATCGAGGCCATGGGCAGCGCCAGTCCGCACCTGTCGGGCCCCGTCCGCCGGGTCGAGCTGCTCGGCGCCAAGCGTGCGCTGGCGTTCGAACAAACCGCCCAGGGCTTGCAGGTCACGCTGCCGGCCGATACGCCCGCCCTGGTGTACGCCAGCGCTTTGAAAATTTCTTGAAGAACGCATTTTCACTATTATTCCTGGAGACTTAATATGAACAAAAAAGAAATCATCTCCCTCACCAGCGTGCTGGCCGCGCTGGTGGCCGGCTGCGGTGGCGGCAGTGAGGGCACCGCAGCCGCGAATGCCCCCAGGTTTGCCGGGATGATGAGCGTGGCGGCCGCGGCCAGGCCGGCGGCGCCCACCCGGTGGGCAAGCGTGAAGTTCGGCGGTGGCGGCTACGTCCCCGGCCTGGTCCTCCATCCGACCAGTCCGGACGTGCGCTACGCCCGCACCGACGTCGGTGGCGTCTACCGCTGGAACGCCGCGACCAAAGCCTGGGTGGCGATCACGGACATGATGGGCGTCACCGAGGAGTTCTACCACGGCAGCGAAACCATGGCCCTCGATCCGAACGATGACAAGCGTGTCTACATGAGCGCGGGCCTGTATCTGGGGGGCACGCGCAAAGCGCGGCTGTACATCTCCACCGACCGCGGCGATAACTGGGAGTACGTCGAGCTGCCGTTCCAGGCAGGCGGCAACAGCCAGGGCCGCGCCGTCGGCGAGCGCCTGATGGTCGACCCGAACCAGCCTTCGATCCTGTTCTACGCCACGCGCGCCAGCGGTTTGTGGAAGAGCGCCGACCATGGCCGGACCTGGAACCAGGTGCAGTCGCTGGCGACCCACACGATGAGCGACCAGGAGATCGAAGCGGTCCTCTGGAAAGGCGTGGTCGGCATGGAGCAGGTGATCTTCGACACCAATACCAAGGGCACCGGCAACGCCACGCAGACCATCTACACGGCCGTCGGCAAAGACTATGGCGCCGTGGCGGGGCTCGGCTACAGCCTGTACAAGACCACCGACGGCGGCGCGACCTGGAACGGCATCGCCACGCCCGCCGACGTGGCCGGCTTCTACATCCCCCACATGGTGCGCAACCAGGACGGCTTGATGTACGTGGCCTTCACGAAGGACACCGGTCCCGGCGCCGGTGGCCCGTCGAGGCTGTACAAATTCGATGGCAGCAACTGGACCCTGCTGAAACAGTACGACCCGCAAACATGGGGCGTCAACTTCGGCATGGGCGGCCTGTCGGTGTCCGGCACCGGCGCCACCACCCGCATCGCGCTCGGCGTCACCAATTCCTGGGGCAACTGGGACGGCCAGCCCGTGGTGCAGCTGTCGGACGACGCCGGCGCCACCTGGCGCGAAATCTCCGCGATGGCGCCGCACAGCGGCACCTTCGACGGCTGGTCGGGCTGGGTCGACGACGTCGAGATCGATCCGAACAACCGTGAGCACATCATGCACGTGGCCGGCGGCGTGTGGGAAACCTGGAATGCCTCCGCGGCAAAGCCAAGCTGGACCTTCGTCTCCGAGGGCATAGAGGAAACCGCGACGATGGCCCTGATGGCGCCGCCTCCCGGCGCCTCCTACACCCTGCTGCGCACCATGGGGGACACCGGCACGCATGTCCAGACGGAACTCACCAAGGCGCCCACGCGCATGTCCCCGCGCAATATGTTCGGCGGCAACACGTACAGCTCCGACATGGCCTGGTCCGATCCGAACTACATCGCAACGATCGGCAACCCAGCCTGGAACAACACCACCGGCGGCGCTTACTCCACCGATGCGGGCCTGACCTGGACAGCGTTCCCGGCCAACCATCCGGATGCGCTGGCCAACATGACCAACGCATCCAACATCGCGGTCGTCAAACCCGGCCACATCGTTTGGGCGCCGGCCCAGTCGGTGCCGGCCTACACGACCGACAACGGAGCGACCTGGACCTACACCAATCTGCCGGCCCTGAATCGCCTGGGCGACCGCTCCTACCGGGTGGTGGCCGACCGCAAGAATCCGAACAAGGTGTATGCGTACAACGCGGGCGGCGTATGGTATGCGCAATGGTCGGAGGCGCCGCACTTCTACACGTCCACCGACGGCGGCCGCACCTTCACCGATAGCGCCACCTTCGCGGCCAGTACCTGGAATACCGAGACCAAGTACACATCGATCGCGGTCAATCCGAACGCGGAAGGCGACATCTGGATCGTTGACGGAAGGAGCATCCTGCACTCGCTCGATTCGGGCGCGACCTGGACCAGGCTGAACGTGACCGCGCCGATCTTTGGCGAGTCGACCTGGTACCCCGATGTGTACGGTGCCACCTCCATCGCCCTGGGCAAGGCGCCCTTCGGCGCCAGCTATTCCGCTTCGGTGTACGTGGTCGGCGTGTTCAACGGCGTGTGGGGCGTGTACCGCTCCGACGACGCCGGCGCCACCTGGAATCGCATCAACGATGACAAGCACCAGTTCGGCGGCATCGGCACCCTGGCGGCCGACCAGTCCGTGCCCGGGCGCCTGTACCTCAGCGGCTCGGGCCGGGGCGTTTTCTTCAGCTACTGACCCGCCGGACTATCCCTGCGCGCTTTCGACCCGCGCGCACCGGCGGCCAGATCTAGCGCATCAGGGCATCGACGACGACCATCCGGCCATCATAACGGACAGTCTTCGTCGCCCTGCCCGCCGGCTCGGCACCGCGGCCATCCGCGCGGCCGACGACGACGACCTTGAACCTGCGCGTTTCCTTCATTCCCGGATAACGGCCCTGGCGCCGGAAAATCGTCAGCTTGCGCGCCGCGTCATCCCAGCGCATGCGCGTGAGCGCATACTCGCCACGCTCATACCCCCAGCCATCGCCGGCATCTTCGTAGTAGGTGTACTCGCCGTCCGCACCGGGATAGACCCGCAGCTCGATCACCGGGTCCATGTCTTCCGATGAAAACTGCATCACCGGTCCCATGGGGATCACGCTGCCGGCGCGAACATGCAGCGGCATGCGCTCGATCGGTGCGTCCACCATCATGGTCTTGCCCCCCGCAAGCCGGCGCCCTGTCCAGAAGTCGATCCACGTCCCCTCCGGCAGATAGACCTCGCGCGTTTTGTCCTTCCCTGCCAGCGGCGCCGACCGCACGCCGTAGTACATCGGCTCGAGCACGGGGCTGACCATCATGCCCTCCCCGAACAGCATTTGCGACTTCAGGTCGTGGGTGCGCGGATCGTCCGGGTAGGCGAACGCCACCGGGCGAATGAAGGATGCGCCATGCAGATGCACCAGTCCGGCCAGCGAATAGATATGTGGCAGGAGCCGGTATCGCAGCTGAATAAACTGCAGGATCGCATCGTAAAACGGCGTGCCCGGCTCACCGAAACGCCAGGGCTCGCGCGGAGTGTCGGTCCCGTGGCTGCGGAACATGGGAAGAAACACCCCCAGTTGCAGCCAGCGCGTGTACAGCTCGCGGTAGCCCAGATCGGCCACGCCGCCTTCATAGTCGCCATCCCAGAACCATTGTTCCTTGCGCTTGACAAAAAAGCCGCCAATGTCGAGGGTGACATAGGGTGTGCCCGACGCGCTGGCACGCTGAAGCGCGGCCATTTGCTGCACGAGTACCGGCCACTTCGCTGAAATATCGCCGGTCCACACCACGGCACCGGCCGCCTGGCTTCCCGCATACCCCGATCGCGTCAGGTTGACCAGCCGCTTGTTCGGCACGGTCTTACGCCAGTTGCGGTAAAGGCTTTGCGAATCGGCCAGTGCGTAGGCGTTCATGAACTGCGCGCCGACGGTATCGGCCAGGACGCGGATATTCACGTCATCGGCATCCTGGGCGCGCTTGGCGCCTCCCCAGTCGGCGATGGCCGGCTCGGTCGAATCGCACCACCATGCATCGATGCCGTGGCGCCCCAGGTACTGCCAGACATTGTCGAAATACAGATCGCCGGCTTTGCGCTGAAAGAAATCGACGTATTCGGTGCCCGCCAGGGTGTACCCCTGTTCCTTCAAGGCTCGGCCGGGCGGATCGAGCGGACTCGGATTCGGCCAGATCGAGATCATCACTTTCGCGTTCATGTCGTGGACGGCCTTCGTCATCGCCCCGATATCCGGATAGCGCGCCGCATCCGGCACAAAGCTGCCCCAGCGGCCATCGGCCCAGTAGTTCCAGTCCTGGACCATGACGTCCATCGGAATCTTCCGGTCGCGGAACTGCTTCGCCGTATCGATCAATTCCTGCTGCGTGACATAGCGCTCCTTCGATTGAATGTAGCCGAAGGCCCATTTGGGCAGCATGGTGGCGCCGCCCGTCAGCTGACGGTAGCCTGCGACCGCGCCGTCCATGGAGGTGCCAAGTACGAAGTAGTAATCCAGCTCGTCGACGACGTCGCTGCTCACCGACGCGCCATCCTTGCCGTCGCTGAAGGTGAGCAGGCTGTAGGTATCGAACAGCAGGCCGTAGCCGCGGGTGGAAACGAGGAATGGGACGACGACACGCAAATTGTGCTGGTACAGGCGCTTGCTCTTGCCGCGCAGGTTCAGGTCATCGGTTTCATCGAAACCCAGCCCGTAGAGCGCTTCCTGGTCGCCGAATCTGAAACGCGCGGTCGCCTTCCAGGCATCCCGGTCCTTCTTGCGCACGTAGGAGCCGGCCAGCTGGCGCTCGCCATCGACTGTTTTGACGGTCTTGACCGTGGCGGGATCAGGCACGGACTTGAGGACCTCCACAGGTTCGAACGCCCGCGGGTTTGCGCTGGACTCTTCCAGCAGCAGCGCGCCATCCGGCCCCCAGAAGGAAATGGCACCGGTGGCTTGATCGAGCTTGACCGACATTCGGGCCGATTGCAGGGTCAGCGTTTTGACGGCGTGGTGCGTCTTGATCGGCCCCGGTTTGGCAGCGAGGTCGACACGCATCAGGCTCGCTCCCTTTGACCAGCCGGGGTTGCGGGTGGCCGTCACGCGGACGATCTGGTCTGTCACGAAGTCGATGCGCAACAGCGTTTCTTCAAGCGTGCATTCGATTCCCGACCCAGTATTTTTCCATCCATCTACCGCATTCGGAGTACCCGCCTTGCCGGGATCCCGGATGCTGTTTTTCTCGGCGGCGAGGCCATAAGGGAACATGGCCAAGGCTGGGATCGAGGCGGCCAGATGGGTGAGGAGATTTCGACGTTTATTCACGGGGCATTTCAGAGTTTGGTTTTGTATATATAGAATACCATACCGCATAAAAAAACACCCCTCCAAGAGGGGTGTTTGAGGATATTCCAGGAATTTTAGAAGTTGACCTTGAAGGTGCCGCCCCAGGTGCGTGGCTCGTTCAACATACCGGTCAGGTTGTCGAAGTCGATGGCGCCGATGATCACGCGCTTGTCAGTGATGTTACGGCCGAACAGCGCTGCCTCGTATTTGCCGTTGCCCCACTTGTAGCCAGCGCGCACGCCGCCTTCAACCAGCGACTTGGCCTTGTACTCAGGCGCTTCGTACAGGAAGAAGTTGTAGCTGCTGCGGTAGGTCCAGTCGGTGTAGGCATAGAACTCGCCGTCGCCGACGTCCTTGCTGTACTTCAGGGTGAAGTTCAGCTGAGTCTTCGGCGCGCGCGGCAGCGGGTTGCCGTCGATCTTGGACGTGCCGGCGAACGGACCGGCCGCGTTGGTCGGCGTGCAGCCGTAAGGATTAGGCGCGGTGTTCCCCAGGTTGCCGCAGTACTGCACGAACAGGTTCTTGTCCTTGATCTCGGTATCGTTGTAGCTGCCGCCCAGGGTCATGCTGAACTCATCGCTCAGATTGGCCTGGAAGTCCACTTCAACGCCCTGACCTGTCACTTTTTCAGCGTTGATCAGCTGGTTCATGTTGATCCCGCCGCTGCCTGCGGTCAGCTGCTTGTCCTTGACGCGGTACTGGAACACCGAAGCGCTCAGACGGGCGCGCTTGTCGAACAAGTCCTGCTTGATACCGGCTTCATACGACAACGCTTTTTCGGCGCCGGCAAACGATGGCTTGTCGCCCAGGCCGTTCAGGCGACCCTGCATCGATGGCGCGCGGTAGCCGGTGGCCACGCGGGCGAACAGGTTAGTGGTCTTGTCCAGTTCATAGGTGCCGCTCACATCCCAGCTCAGGTTGTGCGAGGTGTTGTCGATCTCGAACGGGCCGGACATCTTAGGCGGTTCGTAGCGCGCGGCCGAGAATTCCTTCTTGTCGGTTGTGTAGCGCAGGCCGCCGCGTACCTTCAGCTTGTCGCTGACGGTGTAGTTCAGCGAGCCGAAGGCCGCCCACGACTTGGCGTGCTGGAACTGCTGCGCGTACGCGGCGTTCTGCGGATTGCCAGGGGTGAACGAGTCAAAGCTGATCGAGTCGATCTGGATGTCTTCGTTGAAGAAGAACAGGCCGCCGATCCACTGCAGCGGGCCCTTGTAGTTCGACTCGGCGCGGAGCTCTTGCGAGAACTGCTTGTGGTTAGGCAGCAAGTCGGCCGTTTCAACCGCGAACGGGATATAGCCAGGACCGTACGGTGGCGCGTACGACGCGCCGAAGCCGCCGTCCACGTCGGCGCGGCTGTTGAACTTCAGCGTTTCGTAGCCGGTGATCGAGTGCAGGGTGATGTCGTCCAGGTTGTACTTCAGGCGGATGTTGCCGCCCTTGGTGGTCAGCTTCTGGTAGTTGACGCCGTCGGTCGGATAAGAGCTGTAGTCGAAGCCGTCGACCAGGTCGTTGGTGCCCTTCTTGATGATGTTGGCGCGGAACAGCGTGGCGCTGCCGTGGTAGTCGCGCTCGTGGTAGTTGAACAGCGCGCTGAAGTCCTTGTTCGGCTTGACCAGCGCCTGCAGGCGGAAGGCGTTGTCGCCGTAGCCTTCGAAGTCCTGGGTGCCGGTGTTCTTGTTCGGATTGGTGTTGTGCACGCGGTCGCCGCGGTGCTGGCTGGTGCCCGAGAAGCGCAGCGCGACCACATCGTTGACCGGGATGTTGAACATGCCTTCGGCGGTCTTGGACGAGTAGTTGCCCACGCCGAGGGTCAGGTAGCCCTCTTGCTTGAACACCGGCTTGGCCGAGTCGAACTTGATCACGCCGGCTGGCGAGTTACGGCCGAACAGCGTGCCCTGCGGGCCGCGCAGCACTTCGACCTGGTCCACGTCGAACACCGGGAAGCCTTTCAGCATGGCGTTTTCCTGGACGATGTCATCCATCACCAGGCCCACAGGCTGGGAAGCGTTCAGGTCGAAGTCGGTGTTGCCCAGGCCGCGGATGTAGAAGCGCGGGAAGGTGCGGCCGTAGTCCGATTCCACGTTGACGGACGGCGAGCGGCCGGCCAGGAAACGGATGTCGGCGGCGCCCGAGGTCAGCACGTCGAGCTTGTCGCCCTTGAGCGTGGCGATCGACATCGGCACGTCCTTGATGTTTTCGGCGCGGCGCTGCGCGGTCACGATCACGGTTTCCAGCTGGCCTTTGGTGGCGGTTTCCGGGGCGTCGGCCGCCGGCTGGCCTGCTGCAACGGCGGCGGCCGCTTCGGCAGCCATTGCTGCGTGCAGCGGGAATGCGCTTGCAACTGCCAGCGCGATCAGTGTCCGCGCTGCGTAACCACTACTTTTTTTGCTCATGAGTCCTGCTCCCTATGTGTAGGCAAGGTTGAAATATCAATCTGGAATCTCGCCTTCGCTGGTGCTCGCAGCGGGCGATGTCTTTGTTTTTATTGATAAAAATGTATCGAAACTACGATGTTTCGCACAAGAATATGCAAACTACCAACCATGCTAGCATGGAAAAAAATGGCAGAAACTCACTTTTTTGATGATTCGATTCATATCAATTTTGTATAAATAGCTAAATAAAATCGAATTTGTCGTACATATCGGCGCTGATGCATAGTAGTGGACCGCCCGGAAAACGGGTTGTTTAGTACCGGAAAACCACCCTGCTAGCAGCTAAATAAGCGATTTCCAGCCCCCCTCGGGATGCCCCGGCAGCCCCTGAATATGCGGAAATCGATTTATCCAACAAGCAGGAAATTTTTCCAAACGGACAAAAAAGCAACAGCACAACAATATTAAATTCGGCCTTAACTGTTGCGGCAGTGCGACATGATTCCCGGCAATGGTCGCCGGGACACAATCTTGGACGGTAGATGTAGATGAATAACATGCTCGAACAAAGCCGGCTGCGCGCGGTCGGCGCGCTGGGACAACAAATCTGGCTCGACAACCTGAGCCGCGGCCTGCTCGCCTCCGGCCAGCTGGCGCAGCTGATCGCCGCCGACGGCATCCAGGGCCTGACGTCCAACCCCGCCATCTTCCACCACGCCATCCGGCACGACGCCGCCTACCAGGCCGCGCTGCCGCAGCTGCGCACCGCGCTGGCGACGCCGGAGGCGCGCTTCGAGGCGCTGGTGCTGCCGGACGTGCAGCGCGCCTGCGACCTGTTCGCGCCGCTGTACCGCGAGTCCGACGGCAAGGCCGGCTTCGTCAGCTTCGAAGTCTCGCCGCGCCTGAGCCACGACATCGGCGGCACCATCGCCGCCGCCAAGCGCCTGTGGGCCGCCATCGACCGGCCCAACGCCATGATCAAGATCCCGGCCACGCCGGCCGGCATCGCCGCGCTGGAGGAAGTAATCTACGCCGGCATCAACGTCAACATGACGCTGATCTTCACCGCCAGCCAGATCCAGGCGGTGCGCGCCGCCCACCGCCGCGGCCTGGCGCGCCGCCTGCAGGACACCGCCTCGGTGCAGCGCATCGCCAGCGTGGCCAGCGTCTTCATCAGCCGCATCGACGTCGCGGTCGACGCCCTGCTGGAAAACTCGGCCGACGAGAGCGCGGTCGCGCTGCGCGGCCGCGCCGCCATGGCCGCCGCCCGCATCGCCTACCACGACTGGAAGAACGACGGCGGCTTCGCGGTGTTCGCGGCCTTCGGCGCCACGCCGCAATGGCTGCTGTGGGCCAGCACCGGCACCAAGCACCCGGACCAGCGCGACGTGCGCTACGTCGAGGGCCTGATCGGCCCGCACACCATCAACACCGTGCCCGACGCCACGCTGGCCGCCTTCCGCGACCACGGCGAGGCGGCCGCCACGCTGCTCGACACCGACATCGACGCCGACCGGGCCGTGATGGCGCAGCTGGCGCGCCACGGCATCGATCTGGAAACGGTGGGCCAGCAGTTGCTGTCCGCCGGCCTGCTGCAATTTGAACAAGCTTTTGACCAACTGCTGGCGCTGACGGCGTAAAACGGCGGCCATCCCCGAGGCAAACCTCTAAAAATCAGGGATTTGCCGCGATAAAGCGGCCTCGAATTACATGTTTCGTCCAATAAAAATATACAATATCGATCTTCCAGGAGCCTATTCATGAAACTTTCACAACTTAGTTTGACGGTTGCAGCACTGTTCATCGCTGCCAGCGCGTCCGCGGCTGACCCAAAGCTGGGCATCGTGTATGACGCAGGCGGCAAGTTCGACAAGTCGTTCAACCAGTCCGCTTTTGAAGGCGCCTCGCGCTTCAAGAAGGAAACCAACATCAATTTCATCGAGGTGCAAGCCTCCAGCGACACCCAGGCGGAGCAGGTGCTGCGCGGCCTGGCCCGCAAGAACCTGGACATGATCGCCTCGATCGGCTTCGCCCAGCAGGCCGCCGTGCAGAAGGTCGCCAAGGAATTCCCGAAAGTGCGCTTCGTGCTGATCGACGGCGTGGCGCAAGGCGCCAACATCAACTCGATCACCTTCAAGGAAGAAGAAGGCTCGTACCTGGCCGGCGTGGCTGCGGCCATGGCGTCGAAATCGAAAAAGCTGGGCTTCATCGGCGGCGTCGACATCCCGCTGATCCGCACCTTCGCCTGCGGCTACGCCCAGGGCGCCAAGGCGGTCAACCCGAAAGTCGAAGTAAGCTCCAACATGGTCGGCACCACTTCCGATTCGTGGAACAACCCTGCCAAGGGCGGTGAGCTGGCGCGTTCGCAGTTCGACCGTGGCGTCGACGTGGTGTTCGCCGTGGCCGGCGGTTCGGGCCTGGGCACGCTGCAGACCGCGAAGGAAAAAGGCAAGCTGGCGATCGGCGTCGACTCGAACCAGAACGGCCTCTATCCCGGCACCATCCTGACCTCGATGGTCAAGCACGTGGACGTCGCCGTGTACGACGCCTTCATGCAGATGAAGAACGGTACCTGGAAGGCAGGCGTCACCGCCAAGGGCCTGAAGGAAGGCGGCGTCGATTGGGCGCTGGACGAGAACAACCGCAAGCTGATCACGCCGGAAATCGAGAAGCGCGTCATGGGTGCCCGCAAGGACATCATCGACGGCAAGGTCAAGGTCATCGACATCCGTTCGGGCGCAGCCTGCCCGGCCTGACCCATGTTTGAACATTGAGCGCGCCGCCGGGGACACTCCCCGTGCGGCGCGTTTAACATTTTGCGTATTTTTAACCCCGCACCGAAAACGATCCTATGCAGCCAGCAGTAGAATTTCGCGGCATCTCCAAGCATTTCGGAGCCGTCAAAGCGAACACGGACGTCAGCTTCACCATCGCCAAGGGTTCCATCCACGGCCTGGTGGGCGAGAACGGCGCCGGCAAATCGACCCTGATGAGCATCCTGTACGGATACTACCGCGCCGACGGCGGGGAGATCCTGCTCGATGGCCAGGCGCGCCGCATCCACAACAGCCAGGAAGCGATTGAGCTGGGCATCGGTATGGTGCACCAGCACTTCATGCTGGTCGAGAACATGACCGTGCTCGATAACGTGATGCTGGGCAGCGAGGGCGGTTTCAAGCTGCAGTCCAAGCGCGCCGCCGTCGAAGCGCAGCTGCGCGAGATCTGCACCCGCTACCGCCTCGACGTCGATCCGCTGGCCACCATCCACGATTTGTCGGTAGGCGCGCAGCAGCGCGTGGAGATCCTCAAGCAGATCTACCGCAGCGCCAACATCCTGATCCTGGACGAGCCGACCGCCGTGCTGACCGCGCAGGAGACCGAGTCGCTGTTCGAGATCCTGCGCCTGTTCAAGGAACAAGGCAAGACCATCATCCTGATCACGCACAAGCTGCAGGAGATCCTCGACATCACCGACACCGTCACCGTGATGCGCGGCGGCCGCGTGATCGGCGCCGTGCCGACCGCCGGCACCACCAAGGAAGACCTGGCCAACATGATGGTCGGCCGTCCGATTGAAAACAACCTGCCGCGCGCGCCCTACAATCCGGGCGCGCCGGTGCTGCAGGTGGAAAGCCTGCAGCTGCAGGACGAACAGCAGGTCAAGCTGCTGGCCGATATCGGCTTCACGCTGCGCGCCGGCGAGATCGTCGCGATAGCCGGCGTGTCCGGCAACGGCCAGAGCGAGTTGATGGAGATCTTGTCGGGCATGCGCCTGCCGACCTCCGGCAAGCTGGAATTCCTGGGCAAGGCCCTGCCCTTCGCCGGCCGTTCCGACGCCGACGGCTTGCCGCGCACCTTCCGCGACCTGGGCATCGCCCACATTCCGGAAGACCGCCTGCGCGACGGCGTGGTGAAGGCCTTCTCGGTCATGCACAACACCATCCTCGGCTACCAGGATAAATTGAAAAACCGCTGGGGCCTGTTCGACTTCAAGGCCATCGCCGCGCGCTGCGCGGAACTGATGAAGAACTTCGACGTCCGCCCCAACAACCATGACCTGCGTATCGGCCTGCTCTCCGGCGGCAACCAGCAAAAGGTGGTGATCGCCCGCGAAGTGCTGGCGCAGCCCAAGCTGATGCTGGTCGGCCAGCCGACGCGCGGCGTCGACATCGGCACCATCGAAAGCATCCACAAGCAGCTGCTCGCCCTGCGCGATTCCGGCGTGGCGATTTTGCTGGTGTCCGTGGAGCTGGAGGAAGTGCGCGCGCTGGCGGACCGTATTTTGGTCATGTGCGGCGGCCGCATCACCGGCGAACTGAAAATTGAAGAATTCGACACGACCCGTATCGGCTTGCTGATGGGCGGGATGCACAAATCATGAATAACCACGACCTGCCACGCTGGGCAACCGCGTTTGTAATGCCCATCCTGAACCTGCTGTCGGCCCTGTTGGTGGCCGCGCTGGTGATCTACCTGCTGGGCGAAAGCCCGGTCGAATCGATGGGCATCCTGATCAACAGCGCCGTCGTCAATCCCGAGGGCCTGAGCTACACGCTGTTCTACGCCTCCACCTTCATCTTCACCGGCCTGGCGGTTTCAATCGCCATGCAGGCCGGCTTGTTCAACATCGGCGCCGAAGGCCAGATGTACTTCGCGGGCCTCGGCCTGACCCTCGCGATGCTGGCCTTCGACAGCTCGCTGCCGATGTGGATCCTGATCCCGGTCGGCATGATCGGCGCGGCCTTGTTCGGCGCGCTGTGGGCCTTCCTGCCCGGCTACCTGCAAGCGAAACGCGGCAGCCACGTGGTGGTCACCACCATCATGTTCAACTACATCGCCGGCGCGTTGATGAACACCGTGATCGTCAAATACCTGGTGCCGGCGGGCGAGCAGAATCCGGCCAGCCGCGCCTTCAGCGCCGCCGCCGAAATGCCGCGCCTGAATCAATGGTTCCCGGTGCTGGGCGAGACGCCGCTCAACATCAGCTTCTTCCTGGCGATCATCGCGCTGGTGATCTACGGCGTGATGGTGTCGCGTTCCTCGTGGGGCTTCAAGCTGCGCGCCACGGGCCTGAACAAGCACGCGGCGCACTACGCGGGCGTCCGCATCAGCAAGATGATCATCACCGTCATGCTGATCTCCGGCGCGCTGGCCGGCCTGGGTTCGGTCAACTCCATCATGGGTTCGACCCACTACCTGTCGCTGAACTTCGTCGGTGGCGCGGGCTTCGTCGGCATCGCGATCGCGCTGATGGGACGCCAGCATCCGGTGGGGATCTTCCTGTCGGCCGTGCTGTTCGGCGCATTGATCCAGGGCGGCTTCGACCTGTCGCTGGAAAAGCAGAACATCCCGCCCGAGACCTTCATCTTCATCCAGGGCCTGATCATCCTGTTCTGCGGCGCGATGGAGAACTTCTACGCCCCGGCCATCGCCGCCCTGATCAAACGGAAGAAGTGAGACCGACATGACTTTTGAAGACCTCCAAATCGGCAGCATCCTGGTATCGACCGTGCGCAACGCGCCGGTGCTGATTTTCGCCGGCATGGCCGGCCTGTTCGCCGAACGTTCCGGCGTGATCGACATCGGCCTGGAAGGCAAGATCCTGGCGTCGGCCTTCGTGTCGGCGGCCGTGGCCTTCGCCACGCAAAATCCCTGGTACGGCGTGGCCGCCGGGATGCTGGTGTCGGTGCTGCTGGCGACGCTGCAAGCCTATGTCGCCATCACGCAGAAGGGCAACCAGCTGGTGGCCGGCATCGCGATCAACATCGCCATGAGCGGCCTGACCTTCGTGGTCGCGCAGTTCTTCTTCCAGCAGGGCGGACGCACGCCGGACCTGGGCCAGGCGCGGTTGTTCGACGTGGTGCTGCCCGGCAGCGCGGCGGTGGAAGGCATACCGTTCATCGGCTGGCTGTACGCGCATCTGATCGGCGGCCATTCGGTGCTGGTGTACCTGGCATTCGGGCTGGTGCCGCTGGTGCATTGGGTGCTGTACCACACGCGCTTCGGCCTGCGCCTGCGCGCCTGCGGCGAGAACCCGCATGCGGCCGATGCGGCAGGCGTCAGCGTCGAGCGCCAGCGCTATGTGGCGATGCTGATCGCGGGCGTCCTGTGCTCGTTCTCGGGCGCCTACCTGGCGATCGTGCAGAGTGGCTTCTTCCTGCGCGATATGTCGGCCGGTGCTGGTTATCTGGCGCTGACCGCGATGGTGTTCGGTAACTGGCGTCCGGTGTACACCTTCCTCGGTTGCCTGATGTTCGGCTTCTTCGGCGCGGTGCAGATCCAGATCGAAGGCGTGGACCTGCCGGTGGTGGGCCGCCTGCCTGGTTCGCTGATCCAGATGGTGCCTTACGTGGTCACCGTGATCGTGCTGGCCGGCCTGATGGCCAAGTCGGTGGCGCCGAAGGCGCTGGGTACGCCGTTCGTCAAATCGCGCTAATGCAGTGAACGCAAATAGGACAGCAGGTCGGCGACCTGCTGTTCATCCTTGATTCCCCAAAAACGCATGCTAGTCCCCGGCACCACGTCGTGCGGCGCGCGCAGGAATGCGGCCAGCGTTTTCTCGTCCCACACCAGTCCCGACTTCTTCATCGCGTCCGAGTATTTGTAGTCCTTGGTCGACGCCGCGCGCCGGCCGACGATGGCGTTCAACTGCGGCCCGAACCCGCCCTGTGCGTAAGGCCCGACCTGATGGCAGGAAGCGCAGCGCTTGAACAGCGCCTCCCCCACCTTGGCATCCCCCGCCGCCGCCGCCTGGCCTGCGACCAGCAGCGCCGCTAAAAAATATGTCCTCATGCGGTGATGGTAGCGCTTTTCAGGAACAACGTGGCCGGCACGCCGAACAAACCGGCCAGTTTGCTCGCCAGGTCGTCATCGATTTTGCGCCGCCCGGCAAGCACCTCACCCAGCTCGCCCTGATCCAATATCCCGTGAAAATCGTCCACGGTACGCTCGCCCTGCTCGATTAGAAACGCCAGCATCTCGTGCGGTTCACTTTCCGGCATCGGGTAGCGTTTTTTTTCGTACTCACTGATCATTTCTGCTAGCAAGTCAAACAGACTGGATAAGGGATGGGAAGGCTTTTCGTGAACAGCATTCCAAATCGCATCCAGTAATTTCAGCGCATCTCGATGGTCCGCGTCAGTCCGCAAAGGCCGCAAGCTTGTAAGCCGCTCAAATGACAACCAAGCAGCTTGAAGTTCAGCAATGTCAGGCCCAACAGAACCTGGATCGCTCGGATTGTTCATGATTTAATTTCTCCCTTTAGAAACCGCCGGGTCCATTTGTCATATTCGGAATGGGTAAGCACCCAGCGGATCTGCGCAATGTCTCTGCTATATTCAATTCTCGAAATGATGCGATAGTTGTTGCCCCCGACGTTAAATATCGTGAACGGTGCGGCATAGTCCGCGTGCCGAAAAGTTTGTCGAAGTTGGACGTAATCAGGGAAAAAAGCACCTGCCATTACTTTCCTCCAATGCGCAATGGGAACCCGCGCGTTCGGATGACGCAAGCAGAATTCATCAAGCAGATTGGTGGCGATCAGGTGCATACGCCACTGTATGACTGTAGTCCTTTTACCGATTGAGCGCACACAAAGTGTGTGGCCGGGGCTGCGGATTTTTGCAGCCCAGCTCGGTTCAGGACGCGGGCAGCAGATGCAGCGCGGCGTATTGCAGCAGCATGATGGTCTTGCCGTCGGCGATGCGGCCGTCGGCCATCATCTGCATCGCCTGGTCCATCGTCAGCTCCAGCACTTCGATGTCCTCGCCCTCCTCCTCGATGCCGCCGCCGCTGCCGATGCGCGACGCCGGCTCGTATTCGGCCACGAAGAAGTACAGCCGCTCCGTCACCGAGCCTGGACTCATGAAGGCTTCGAACACCTTGCGCACCTGGCCCACGCGGTAGCCGGTTTCCTCCTCCACCTCGGCCTTGATGCGCTCCTCCGGACTGGCCCGGTCCAGCAGCCCGGCGGCGGCTTCGATCAGGAAACCGTCATGGCCATTGCCGTAGGTCGGAAAGCGGAACTGCCGCACCAGCACCACCGTGCGCCGCTCGCGGTTGTACAGCAGGATGGTGGCGCCGTGCCCCCGGTCGTAGGTCTCGCGCGTCTGCCGCTGCCACGTGCCGTCGTTGCGGCGGTAGTCGAAGGTGGTCTTTTGCAGCAGGAACCAGTCGTCGGACAGGGTCTCCACTTTGTGGATACGGATACGGTCTTCGGGCATGTCGATCTCCTTGATCAAGGTTGCGTTTTTTTACGATATCATGCAATATCGTGCAACATCAAGAAAATTCACGCATATGCTGACACGTCAACGCAAGGAACTGCTGATCGCCCGCCTGAAACAGGACGGCCAGATCGTCGCCAAATCGCTCAGCGAGGAGCTGGGACTATCGGAAGACACCATCCGCCGCGACCTGCGCGAGCTGGCGGCGGAAGGCCTGCTGCAGCGGGTGCACGGCGGCGCGCTGCCGCTCGACCTGCCCGCCTCGCCGGCGATGGGCAACTTCGCCCAACGCCAGCAGCTCTCCAACGACGCCAAGCCCGCCATCGCGCGCGCCGCGGCGGCCATGATCGCGCCGGGACAGGTGGTGTTCATCGACGGCGGCACCACCGCTGTCCAGCTGGCGCGCGCGCTGCCGCCGGCGCTGCGCTGCACTGTCGTCACGCACAGCCCAAGCATCGCGGTGGAACTGGCCGGGCATCCGCTGATCGAGGTGATCCTGATCGGCGGCCGCCTGTTCAAGCACTCCATCGTGGCGATGGGACCGTCCGCGCTGGAAGCCATCGCGCAGATCCGTGCCGACATCTTCTTCATGGGCGTGTGCAGCCTGCATCCGCTGCAAGGCATCAGCACTGGCGACTACGACGAAGCGGGCATCAAGCGCGCCATCGCGGCGGCGTCAGTCAGGACGGTGGTGCTGGCGTCGCCGGAAAAACTCGACACCGCCTCGCCGTTCCAGATCGCGCCGCTGGAGCGCATCGGCGCGATCGTGGTCAATGCAGGCGTGCCCGCAGCGCTGCTGGCCCCTTATCGCGAACTGGGCATCGAGGTCGTGCTGGCGCCTTGATACGCTCGATCGGTGCGCCGAAAAATTTGGCGCAGTGCCGCAGGGCGTGGCACACTAGCCTTTTCACAGCGCACAAGCAGCATGAACATGGCCTATAAGTTGCGGGGGATTTGGCGCGCATTGCTGCTGGCATCCTGCATGATTGCGGCCCCGTGCCTGGCGGCGACCCATCTCACCTACCCGCTCACCAGCGACGGCATCGACAGCCGCTACGACTACGATTGGGCGGTGCTGCGCGCGGCGCTGGAAAAGACCACGCCACGCTATGGCGTATTTGAGCAACACCAGTCCGACGTGGCGATGTCACCGCCGCGCGTTGTGCAGGAAATGACGTCACCTTCGGGTCGCATCAACATCTTCGTGCGCGCCACCTCGCCGGAGCTGGAGCGCCAGTTCCTGCCGGTGCGGCTGCCGGTCGATCGCGGCCTGCTGGGCTACCGGCTGCTGCTGATACGCGCGGCCGACCAGCAGCGCTTCTCCCGCGTCAAGACCGTCGCCGACTTGCGGCATCTGCGTGCGGGCCTGGGGCAGGGCTGGGCCGATGTTCCCATCTTCGAGAAAGCCGGCGTGCCGGTGATTGAAGGCAGCAGCTACGACGGCCTGTTCGCCATGCTGGAAGCGGACCGATTCGATTTCTATTCGCGCTCGGCCGACGAGGCGCTGCGCGAGTTCCAGGAACGCCATGCCGCCCATCCGCAGATGGCGGTGGAACAAACGCTGCTGCTGCACTATCCGCTGCCGCGCTACTTCTTCGTGCGGCGCGACGCCGAAGGCAAGCTGCTGGCCAAGCGCGTCGAAGCCGGCATGGAAATGATGATCAAGGACGGCACACTGGATACGCTGTTCCAGCGCTACAAGGGCGACTTGATCAAGACCACCGCCATGCACAAACGCCGCGTCATCCACCTCGCCAATCCCAACCTGACGCCACAGACACCGCTGGCACGCGGCGAGCTGTGGTTCAATCCCCTCACCGGCAAGTAAAGCGCCTTACTGCCAGATCGCCTTGAGCACGGCGGCCAGGTTGTAGCCGCCCTGGATCAGCTGCGTCTTCGCGGCGGCCGAACTGGGCACCGGATAATCGTCCGGCACCGTCAACGCCCAGACGTTAAACACTTCGCCGGTCTTGCTGGTCTGCTGGCCGATGGCGCCGGCCGTCACGCCGGTGTGCGCCAGCTTGGCCACCGCCAGCGACTGGTCCGCCCACGCGTAGGGCCAGCTGATTGGATCGCCGGTATTGGCCTCCACCGTCGGCTTTGACGCGATCACCAGTTGCGCAAACTCCTGCGGCGAACGCGCGCCCACGCGGCGGAAGACGTAGTTCACCACCGTGGTGTCCCAATACGAATGGAACGGGCGCGTGGTCTGCGGCGCGCGCGGCGGCGTGCCTGGCGCCACGGCCTGCGCGGCCGGCTTGGCCTCCACCGGTGCGGCCGGGATCAGCTGCGCGCTGATGGCGCTCATCTTGATATCGTCCAGCAGCAGGTCGTTGCCGCCGCGCGCGTCGTACATATGGACCGCGTCGATCTGCGCCTGCTTCTGCGGCACCACGAAGGCGCCGTTCTTGTCCACATACGCCGCGCCCACGTGCAGCGGCTGCACCACGTCGCCCGCCAGATGGGTGAGGATCAGCAGCGCCTGGCGCGGCGTGAAATTGTGCGGGTTGCTGATCTTGTCGCCCTTGCCCTGCAAGGTCGCGATGCACTGCTTGAGCGTCTGCACGATATCGTCGTCGGCGGTGCCGGCGTCGTGGTCGTGGTAGTGCGCGTTCTGGAACGGCACGTCGGTATAGTGATAGGTGCTGTGCTGCGGATTGGCGGCGACGTAGGCCGTCATCTCTTCGCTCAGCGGGCCGCAATACGTGCCCTTGACACAGTCCGCCCAAGTGGAGATTTTCTCCAGGCTCTCGCCCGGCAGCAGCAAGGCCTTCACGCGCTGCTCGGCATTGCTGCCCTGGATCAGCTGGTCGGCGATGGCGCCGACGGCGCGGTGGCCGTCATTGCCCCATGCCTGGGCGTTAAACGAGACGAAGGCGCCGCTCAGCGCCACAGTCAAAACAAGCTTGTTCATTCAGGGCTGCCTTTGGCGGGTTTTGCGTACTTCTTGTTGATGTCCAGCGGCTGCGCGTACGGCGAGTTCCACGTCTGCTCCTGCAGCGCGGCCAGGCGCTGCGCCATCTTCTCGTTGCGCATTACCACTTCCAGGTTGCGCGACAGGTCCATGTAGCCGCCGCTCCAGTTGCTGGTGCCGACCCACGCCACCTGGTTGTCGATCACCATGGTCTTGCTGTGGATGACGCGCGCGAACGGAATGAAGCCGCTGCTGGCCACCGGCAGCGTGACCACGCGGATCTCCACGTTCGGCAGCACGGCCAGGCTTTTCAGGTAGACCAGCGCCGGCTCTTCCAGGTTCCAGTTCGATACCATCAGCTTGATCTTCACGCCACGGTTGGCGGCGGCGCGTACCGCGTTGTCGATCACGGCGTAGTATGGGCGCGTGCCTTTCGGGCCGTAGCTCAACGGCGCGTAGTCCAGCAGCTGCACCCGCACTTCGGTCTTGGCCGCGGCCAGCAGGCGCACCAGGCCCGCTTCGGAATCGCCGACGCCGGCCGGGTTGAACTGGTTGGGGCTGGACAGCAGGAAGGTGCTCTGGTGGATGTCCGGCGTGGTCGCCTTGATGTTCAGCGCCGGCGCCACCTGGCCCTGCGCGGTGATGGCCTGCGCGCGCCAATCCTGGTTGAACACCGCCTGCACCTGGCCGACGATCTTCGCGTCGGTGATGCGCAGGCCGGTCTCGTGGATATGCTCGAACGAGCGCCAGTCGAAGTTCTGGCTGCCGATATAAGCGATGGCGCCATCGACCACCATGTACTTGGCGTGCAGGATGCCATTGCCGGTCAGCTTGTTGAAATCGATGATGCGCAGTTCCAGGTTCGGTATCGCCTTCAGGCGCTCGATGGTGGCCTTGTCCGACAGGCCGACGCCCTTCTGGTCCAGCAGGAAGCGGATCTTGACGCCGCGCTTGCCGGCCGCCTCCAGGTGCTCAATCACTTTGTTGAAGACGCTGCCCTCATGGCCGACCACATAGAACTGGCCGAGCGCGATCTCGCTTTTGGCGCCGTCGAACAATTCGCTCCATACGGTGGCAGGATCGCGCAGGTCGGCGCTGTGCAGCGGGGTTTCCACGGGCGCGGTCTGCACCAGTTCAAAGCCGGGTATCGAAAACTCGGCGCGCGCAGGCAGGGCCGACGCCAGCAGCGCTGGCAGCAAAACGGAAAGTAAAACGCGACGCATGGTGACTCCTAAGGTTGTTGCAGGCGCTTGATGCGGCCCTGTGTTTCGCTACGGCCGGCCGGCTTGCCGTACTGCTCGCGCCGGGTCAGGTAATCGGTCAGCGCGTCGATGTCGCGGATGTTGGTCATGGCGCGGTTGCTGCCCTGCGTGAAGGCGGGGAAAGCGTCGCCGCCCTCGGCCAGGAAGTTGTTGACCACCACGCGGTAGACGGTGCCGTTCTCGATCGGCACGCCGTTCAGCGTCAAGGTATCGGCCAGCACTTTGCTGCCCTCCCCGCGCCTCGGGTCCCAGGTGTATTTGAAGCCGTCCGACACCTGCAGCAGCCCGCGCGTGATATCGCGGCCGCCGCTCCATTGCTGCTCCAGCAGCTCGCGGATCTGCGAACCACGCATATTCATCACCACCAGCGAATTCGTGTACGGCAGCGCCGCCAGCAGCTGGCCGACGTTGACGCGGTTGCCGGCGCTGGTGTCGAGGTCATGCCGCAACGAGCCGTTGTTGACGAAGGCGATCTGCGCGCCGTACGGGCGGCCGGCCGCCAGCGTTGCGTCGGTGACCAGGTCGCCCAGCGCGGATTCGCCGTCGTCCTGTTTTTCGCGCGGCACGCTCGGCACGGCCAGCGCCGCCACCGGACGCGCCAGCGCGGCGGCGCTGCGGTCGCGGACTTTTTTCATGTAGGCGTCCAGCGCCGGATCGGCGGGCCACGCACCGGGAATCATCACCTCCTGTTTCGCGCTGACGTCGCGCAGCGTATTGCTGGCCGTGTCGACGGTGAGCGTGATGCGCGACAGGACATGGCCGCCCATGTCCGACTGCGTCACCAGACGCCCGTCGACGCGGCACAGGTAGCCGCGGTGCGAGTGGCCGCTGACGACCAGCCGGATCGCCGGATCGAGGCGCTTGACCACATCGACGATAGGGCCGCTCAGATGGCTGCATTCCTGCTGGTCAAATTTATCGGTGGTGCGGCCGCCCTGGTGGATCAGCACCACGAACACGCCCACGCCCTGCTTGCGCAGTTCGGGCAGCTGGCGGTTGATGGCGTCCGCCTCGTCGACGAAATCCAGGCCGGCGATGCCGGACGCCGGCGCCTTCTCGGTGGCCTCGCGCAGCACAGCGCCGATGAAGCCGATCTTGACGCCATGCGCCTGTTCGATCTTGTAGGCCGGCAGCAGCGGCTTCTTGGTCACCATGTCGATGACGTTGGCGGCCAGGTACTGGAACCTGGCGCCGCCGTAGGGGTTCTCGAATTTGCAGGCCTTGTCGGCGCGCGGCGAATTGCAGCCGCCCTTTTGCTGGCGCAGCAGCTCCATCCGGCCGGCGTCGAATTCATGGTTGCCGAGCGAGCTGGCGCGCAGGCCCAGCAGGTCCATCGCGCCGATGGTCGGCTCGTCGGCCCACATCGACGAAATCGCGGGACTGGCGCCGACCAAGTCGCCCGCGCCCACCAGCAGCAGTTCGGGATCGGCCTTGCGCCAGGCCTGCAACGCAGCGCCCAGCGTGTCGATGCCGCCGGCGACGACGGTGCGCTCACCGGAACCATAGGCGCTGTCGAGCACATATTTGCTCGCTTCGAGATTGCCGTGGAAATCGTTCAGCGTGACCAGCTCGACTTGCGCCGTGCCGGGTGGGAGCGCCGGCTTGTGCAAGGCGCAGGAAGACAGGAGCAGCGCCGCGCAGCACGTCAGCGCGGGCAGGGAAAACTTGATCATCAAAAGCTCACTCCGAATGCGGCGGCCGCCCTGATGGCGGCGGCCATATGCGAACGTCGCGCGCGGCGCTCGCATATGGCCGGATCAACTACAACCCGGCCCGGAAACGACGACAGGCCCGAAGGCCTGTACGATTCTCATCGCTACGAGTCCGGCAGCGGCCTTGTGAGCCGCCACCGGATACGAAACAATTAGAAGTCTACACGCAGCGTTGCCGACATCATGCGTGGCGCGCCCAGGTAGTAGAACACGTTGGCCGACTTGATGGCGCCATAAGCGACCGCGTTGTTTGCCAGGCCGGTAGGATTGCGATACTGACGGTTGGTCAGGTTCGAAACGTTCAGGCTCAGCTTAGGAGTCTTGAACGCGCCCCAGCTTGGGAACTGGTAAGCGGCGTCCAGGCCAACCAGGGTGTAGCCTGGAACTTCTTCGTCATTCATCAGCGTGGCTTGTTGATGAGCGGTGTATTTACCGGTCATGCGAACGTACCATGCATCCGTCTCATACGAAGCGCTCAGGCCAGCTTTCCACTTCGGCGCCAGCGGGAACTCCTTGCCGCTGGTAGGCAGGTAAATGATCGACTTGGTCGCTGCATCGAAACCGCCGGCCAGGTTGTTCTGGATCTCGGTTTTCAGATAACCCAGCGAGCCATACACGGAGAAACCGTTGATCGGGGTATTGCCCAGTTCAAGTTCGAAGCCCTTGTTCTTGACGTTGCCGACGTTGGTGTAGGTGCTGGTCTGGGTGTTCGGATCGGTTGCATTGGCCTGACGGTTTTTGTAATCGATGTAGAACACGGTGGCCGACGTGGTAATCGCGGCGGTCTGGTGGCGGTAGCCCACGTCCAGGTTCCACGACGTTTCAGGTTTCACCGCGCTGGCCAGGAACGCCTGGCCGGCTGGGCTGATCACCACGTTGTTGCCGGTCGTCGCGAACACGAAGTTAGGCGGCGCGCGGAAGTTCTTCGCGTAGCTGGCGAAGATCTGGTCGTCGTTGGTGATGCGGTAGCGCACGCCGAACTGGGGCAGATACGCTTTATAGGTCGGGTTCAGCGAATAGGCCGACGTCGAGTTCAAGCCTTCGTTAGGGTAGTTGGTGAAGTCACGCTTGACGTGCGGGGTACGTACGCCGACGTTGACCAGTACCTTGTCGCCCAGCGAGATCGTATCCTGCGCGAAGGCCTGGTACGCGGTGCTGATGGTCTTCCAATCGCGCGACTCGTACGGCGTACCGTCCGGGCGGGTGATCAGGTCATCACGCAACCATGCATCGCCCGGATTGCCGTTGGCGTCGATCTTGGTCATCGGACCGGTTTGACGGTGGTTGGCACGCTCGTACCAGAAGCCAGCCAGCAGCTGATGGTCGCCAAGGTTTTCAATCACGGTCGTGGTGATACCTGGACGCTGGGTGCGGGTGATGCTGCCGCTGTACATCAGCACCTTATCCAGCGTGTCGCCGTCGCCGTTCAGGTCGACGCCAGCATTCAGCTTGCCGGTCGCAGGATTCAGGAAGCCCGATTCGCTGATCAGTTTTTCCTGCACGCCGCCGGTGCCATAACCGTACCAGTAGTAAGGCACGACCTTGATGTCGGTGCTGTCGTTCAGGCGGAACTTGCCGGTCGCCGAGGCGATCACGTTCTCGAACGGATTCAGCGCCAGTTTGTAGTACGAGTCAGCATTGGCTGGCAGCGTGTCGTTGCCTGCCTTGCCTGGACTTGGAGCCGCGCGGCCGGTGAAGTTCGTGGCGTAGTCGTAGTAGTAGCCGTTCTTTTTCAGGTCAGCCAGGTTGAAGGTGCTGATGTTGTTGTTGATGGCGCGGTTGTACAGGACCGTGCCGTGGATGTAGTTGAAGCGATCCCAGTCGTAGTTGAAGCCGATGTCCATGTGGTCGCGCATCGCCTTGCCCAGACCCTTCCATTTCTTGGCCTCGGCGTGCGACACGGAGACAAAGACCTTGGCCTTGTCGTTGGCGAACTTGCCGGTATCCAGGCGCAGGTAGGTTTTCCACATGCTCAGCTGGCCGCCGGTTTGCATAATGCGGAAGCGTTGCTTGTCTTCTGGATCGCAGGTGGTGATGCCGAAGTTGCCGCCGGTGGCGCCAACTTGCGGGGAATCGACGTCGGTCGATCCCTGGGTCACGAAGGTGGTGCAGGTGTTTTCCTGGTCGACGAATTCTTGTGGGAACACGGCGAAGTTACCCGAGTCGTTCACTGGAACGCCGTTAATGGTCGCGCCGATCTGGTCGCTGTTGAAACCGCGCAGGGTCAGGCCGCCACCGAACAGGCCGGTACCGTCGTAGCTGTAGGTGTTCACTGCAGGCATCAGCGCCAGGGCGTCGTAGGCGTTGCCGGTAGGACGCTGTTTCGCCAGTTCCTCGGCGGTCACGGTCGAACGCGCTTTTGGCACGTCTTCCTGCACCATCAGGCCCATACCGACTTTGCGGCCGGTGATGGTCACGGTTTCGGTGGCTGGCTTGGCGGCGGCAGGGGCGGCAGGGGCGGCGTCGGACTGCGCGAACGCGGCACCCATGCAGACCATCTGGCAGGCCAGAGCGACCAGGCTCAGACGCAGCGTCGGATTGTGTTTAACGGCGGATTGCATTAAGGGAACTCCCAGTTTATGTAAAAAAATTTATTGTGTTCTAAGATGCCTCGGACCAGGCGGGCTTATGGCCCGCGGTCACATTCTTGACACAAAGTGCCCATGACATCACAAAATTGTAACCAGTAAATATTTCATCAACATGACAAGAAGTCAGTTGATCAGACTGCCAGCAACTTGCCTGACTGACATTTGCATGCAACACCCTCGAAACACCAACAAAGTTGGCAGTTTGGAAGCATCTCAAACAACTATGCATCAGCAAAAAATGCGTGACAAATACGATTTACTTTAGGGATTTATACGAAAGCGATATAAATGGGGCGCTGAACCGCGCAGGTTTCGCTCTGTAAGCGAGGCGCATCTTTAAGGGGAGCATTATAGTAGACCGGAAGCCGCTTGAATAAATTTCATTCAGAAAACGCACTGATCTGGTGCGGACTACCCTGCCAATGTCGCAATGTTGCCACATCCTTGAGGAAATATGACAAGTATGACAAGCCGCCCGAGCGGCGGCCAGAGGTGAATTAGATCTGTAACACTAATCAGTTCGTCGCGGCAGCGCAACATTCGGGGCCGGCGGCGCCGCCCCCGAAGCGAACTCAGCGGCTCTTGGCGACCGGTGCGGCGGCGATGGCGGCCTCGAATTTGGCGAACTTGCCGTCCAATGCCTTCAATAAACGTTGTTTATCCACATCGGCCAGGAAGGAATAGCGGATGCTGTCGTAGGACAGTTTCTTGATCTCGGCATAGTCCGGCTTGTAGCGGGCGGCGTACAGCACGTATTCGCCGGACAGGTTGTTGCGCGAGACGCCGGCGTCGTCGGTCGACAGCACGAACGGCACGCCATATTTGCGGTACAGCGTGACCGGATGGGCCTCGCCCTTCACGCCCAGGATGAACTGGTTACTGGTCAGGTTGACCTCCACCGGGATGCGCTGGTCGTGCATTTTTTTCATGATCGCCAGCGCGTCCGTTTCGTGCGCGATGTCGATGCCGTGGCCGATGCGGCTGGCGCCGGCGACGTCGATGGCATCCTTGATGTGGAAGGTCAGGCCCTCCGGCGGCACCACGCCCAGCGCCAGTTCGCCCGCATGCAGCGCCAGTTTCACGCCCGGCTGCCTGGTCTTCAGGAATTTGAACATCCGCATGTGCAGCGCGTAGTCGTGCATCGAGACGTTGACGCTCTCCTGGCCGACGATGTTCACGCCGACGATTTTCGGGTTGGACGTGGCCAGCTTGAAGCTCGACACCATCTGCGAAAACACCTGCGACGGCGTCAGGAAGCGCAGCGCGAACGGCTGGTAGCGCAGCGTGAAGTTGGCGTCGTCGATGCCGGCGCCGGCGGTGTCCACGTTTTTCAGATAGGAGGTGATCCAGCCCTGGAAGGCGCCGTTGGTTTCCAGCTTGGCGGCATACGCGGCCAGGTCGGCGTCGGTGATGGCGCCGGCGGCGGCCTTGCGGTCGAAATCGGCGTCCTGCGCCATCGGCGCGATCTCGTAGATGGTTTCGATGTAGCTCAGGTTTTCCTGGATGGCGCGCTGCTTCAGGCGTTGCAGGCCGTCGGCCGCGTTGGTCGATGCGACCGGGCCGAAGAAGCCGAAGGTGTCGAAGAACTGGCGGTCCGGCGGCGATTGCAGCGCGCCGTGGTTGTAGAAGTCCTTGTCCGCCCAGCGCTGCAGCAGGTTGGCCAGCACGGTGTTATTGTTCATCACGTCCTGGCCGGACAGGCAGACGCGGTCGGCCACCGGCTTGGCCTGTTCGGCGGTGGTGTCGGCCTTGCTGGTGTCGATCAGGTAGGTGTTCTTGTTGACGCAGTAGCCTTCCTTGTCCACCCACTCCAGATACTGCTCGGCGTAGATCGCGCCCGAGTAGTGGTGGTGCAGGTCGCCGCCCTTGGGCATCATGGTCAGGAACATCGTCAGCTCGGCCGTCTTGGGCTCCGGGCCCGCGACCAGCGCCGCGAACTGGCGCTTGGTGATCTCCTCGTTGCTGGCCGCTTGCGCACCGTGCGGCAAGGCGCAGAACAGGGCGGCGGCGATGGCGGCGGCCTTCAGGCTGGCGATATTTTTTTGCATGAGTCTTCCAATGTGGTTTAAGTCATTACGCGGGCATGCACCTGGCGGCCGGCCGAATAGGTGGCCGCCACGGCGCGGTCATCGCCCAGCAGGGCCAGCGCGAACAGCAGTTCCTCCAGGCTCTCGCCGCGCGCGGTCCGGCGCTGCAGCAGCGGCGTGGCTTGCGGATCGAGTACGATGAAGTCCGCCTCGGCGCCAACGGCGAAATTGCCTACCGTGCCTTCCAACTGCATGCTGCGCGCCGCGCCCAGCGTGGCCAGGTAAAACATCCGCAGGGCCGGCAGGTAACTGCCCTTCAGTCGCGCTACTTTATAGGCTTCATTCATCGTTTGCAACATCGAGAAGGAAGTGCCGCCGCCCACATCGGTCGCCAGCGACAGCAGCACGCCCGCCTGGTCGGCGCGCTCGAAGTCGAACAGGCCGCTGCCGAGGAACAGATTGGAGGTCGGGCAGATGGCCGCGGCCGACTGTGCTTGCGCCATGCGCACGCGGTCCTGTTCATTGAGCCAGATGCAGTGGCCGTACATGGCGCGCGGCCGCAGCATGCCGTAGCTGTCGTAGACGTCGATGTAGCTGCGCGAGTTGGGGAACAGCTCGCGCACCCACGCGCATTCGGCTTCGTTCTCGGAGACGTGGGTCTGGATGAAGGTATCGGGATAGGCGCGTGCCAGTTCGCCCGCCAGTTGCAGCTGCGCTTCGGTGGAGGTGGGCGCGAAGCGCGGCGTGATCGCGTACAGGGCGCGGCCGCGCTTGTGCCAGCGCTGGATCAGCGCCTCGGTGTCGCGGGCACTGGATTCGGCGGTGTCGCGCAGGAAGTCGGGGCAGTTCCGGTCCATCATCACCTTCCCCGCCACCATGCGCAGGCCGCGCTGTTCGCTGGCGGCGAAGAAGGCGTCCACCGATTGCGGATGCACGGTGCAGTAGACCATGGCGGTGGTGGTGCCGCAGCGTAGCAGCTCGTCGAGGAAGAAGTCGGCCACGCCGGCCGCGTGGGCCGGGTCTTCGAACTGGCGCTCGGTCGGGAAGGTGTAGGTCTCCAGCCATGGCAGCAGCCCTTCCGACGGCGAGGCGATCATGTCGGTCTGCGGATAGTGGACGTGGGTGTCGATAAAGCCAGGCATCAGCAGCTTGCCGCTGTAGTCGTGCAGCTCGGCGCCGGGCGGCAGTGTGCCGCGCAATGTGGCGTAGTCGCCGGCAGCCTGCACCTTGCCGTCGGCGACGATCAGCAGGCCGTCTTCATGCCATGCGTGCGACTGTGCGCTGAACGCCGGATCGGCGAGGAAGTGCAGCAAGCTGCCGCGGTAGGCTTGCAAGTTGTTAGGCATGGCGATGTCCTGAAGAGGATTGCTGATTCTAGCGCGATGCGGCCAGGCGCACCGGCGCGGCGTGCGTTTCAAGTGCGGCGGTTTGCTGCGCTTCCCACACCGTCAGCAATTGCGCGCAGACGGAGGCGGCGATCGCGGCCGGCAGTTTGTTGGTGATGCCGGCGATGCCGATCGGGCAGACCATGGCGGCGATGCGGTCTTCGGGCAGGCCGCGCGCGGCCATGCGGCGTTCGAACTGCACGCGCTTGGTCTTGGAGCCGATCAGGCCGAACCAGCCGACGTCGGCGCGCGCGAGTATCGCTTCGCTGAGGCGCTGATCCAGTGCGTGGCTGTGGGTCATCACCAGATAACTTGCGCCGGCGGGGGCGCTGGCCACCAGGGCTTCCGGAGCGTCGGTGGCTTCGACGGTGACGTTGGCAGGTATCGTTGGCGGGAACATGTCTTCGCGTTCGTCGATCCAGGTGACGGTGCACGGCAGTTCGCCCAGCATGCGCACGATGGCCGCGCCGACATGGCCGGCGCCGAACAGCAGCAGGTGCGCGCGCGGGGCGAGGCAGGGATCGGCGAGCCAGCGGCGGCCGGCGGTGTCGCGCAGGATGTGGGTCCCACGTTGGTGGTCGATAGCGGGGAACGCGGGGCCGGTGGCCGTGGCGGATGCCACGCCGATCGCGGTGGTGGACGCCGGGCCGGTGGCCTTGGACGCCTCACCGGTGACGGTGGCGGATGCGTCGCCGATGTCGGACGTTTCGCCCGCGCCGGCGAGGATCGTGCCATCGGCGTCCAGCAGCAAGGACACTGGCGCGCCGTCGATGGCGCTGAGGCGCCAGCTGTCTTCGCGCCAGCGCTTGCGCAGGCTGGTCATCACTTCGGCCAGTGGCGGGTCGATCAATTCGAACGCGAGATGAACCACGCCGCCGCAGCACTGGCCCAGCGTGGGGCCAAGCGCGTAACGTTCCAGCCGCGCGTGCACGCCATCGGGCGACCTGGCGGCGCTCTTCAACATGCTGCGGCCCACATCGACCGCGCACATCTCCAGATGGCCGCCGCCAATCGTGTCGACCTGACCACCAGCCGTAACGAGCATGCGGGCGCCGGGTTCGCGCGGGCCGGAACCCTCCACGATCGCCACCGTCACCAGCACCGCCGGCTCCACCATCACAGTTGTCAGCCACTCGTTCATGCCGATATCCTCAAGCCGACATTTCCACAATCGCCACCGCGCGCAGGATTTCCTCGCTGGTGGCAGGAGCGTTCAATGGCGGATTCACGCGGTGCCCGCCGACGGCGGAAATCGCATCGCGGATCGCAAAGAACACCGAGAACGGCAGCAGCAACGGCGGCTCCCCCACAGCCTTGGAGCGATGGATGCTGTCCTCGACGTTGCCGTTGTCGAACAGCCGCACGCGGAAGTCCTCCGGGCAGTCGGACACGCCGGGGATCTTGTACGTCGACGGCGCATGCGTCATCAGCTTGCCGGCCGGGTTCCACCACAGCTGCTCGGTGGTCAGCCAGCCCATGCCCTGTATGAACGCGCCTTCCACCTGCCCCAGATCGATGGCCGGGTTGAGCGAACGGCCAGCGTCGTACAACGCGTCCGCGCGCAGCAGCTTCCATTCGCCGGTCAGTGTATCGACCACCACTTCGGAGACAGCGGCGCCGTAAGCGTAGTACGAGAATGGATGGCCGTTCATCGTCTTCGGGTCCCAGTGCAGGCCGGGCGTAGCGTAGAAGCCATCAGACCACAGCTGCACGCGGGCCAGGTAGGCGCGCTGCACCAGCTCCGCGAACGGCACCACATGCCCATTCACATGCACGGCGTTGTCGAAGAACTGCACCGGCACGCCATCCTCGTCGCCATACAGCTTGACGGCGAAAGCGGCCAGGCGTTCACGGATCTGGCGCGCGGCATCCTGCGCTGCCTTGCCGTTCAAGTCCGCGCCGGTGGAGGCGGCCGTGGCCGAGGTATTGGCGACTTTGCTCGTGTCCGTGGCGGTGGCGCGCACGTGATCCAGATCGAGGCCCAGTTCATGCGCCACCACCTGCATCACCTTGGTATTGATGCCCTGCCCCATCTCCGTGCCGCCGTGATTGACCAGCACCGAACCGTCCACATACACATGCACCAGTGCGCCCGCCTGGTTCAGGTGCGTGACGTTGAAGGCGATGCCGAACTTCAGCGGCGTCAACGCCAATCCCTTTTTCAGCACGGGACTGGTGGCATTGTAGGCTTCGATGGCGGCGCGGCGGGCGCGGTATTCGCTGGTTTGCTCCAGCTCCGCCGTCAGCGCTTCGATCACGTTGTCGACGATCTCCTGGCCGTACGGCGTGACGTTACGCTCAGTCTTGCCGTAGAAGTTCAGGCGGCGGATGTCCAGCGCGTCGCGCCCCAGGTTGCGGGCGATCTCGTCGACGATGTACTCGATGGCGATCGCCCCCTGCGGGCCGCCGAAGCCGCGGAAGGCGGTATTCGACTGCGTGTTGGTCTTGCCGCAGCCGGCGCGGATGTCCACGTCCGACAGGTAGTAGGTGTTATCGAAGTGGCAGACCGCGCGCGTAGCCACAGGACCGGACAAATCCGCCGAGAAGCCCGCGCGCAAAGTCATGTCGACTTTGGCGGCGAGGATTTTGCCGCTGTCGTCGTAGCCGACTTCATATTCGTAGAAGAAGCAATGGCGCTTGCCGGTGACGAGCATGTCGTCATCGCGGTCGGCGCGCAGCTTGACCGGCCGGCGCAGCTTGGCCGCCGCGATGCTGGCCGAAGCCGCCCACAGCGCCGATTGCGATTCCTTGCCGCCGAAGCCTCCGCCCATGCGGCGGCACTCGACCTGCACCTTGTGCGAATGCACGCCCAGCGCATGCGCGACCACGTGCTGCATCTCGCTCGGGTGCTGCGTCGAGCACTGCACCAGCATGCCGTGGTCTTCCTTCGGGATGGCGTAGGCGATCTGGCCTTCCAGGTAGAACTGCTCCTGGCCGCCGACAAACAACTGGCCCTTGACCACATTGGGTGCCTGCTCGAACGCGGCCTGGTAATCGCCGCGCTTGAGATGCATCGGCGGCAGCACATACGACTGCGCCGCCTTGGCTTCCTGCGGCGTGAAGATGGCCGGCAGCTCGTCGTAGCCGATCACGGCGCGGCGGGCGGCGCGGCGGGCGTTGTCGTGCGTGTCGGCGATGACGATGAAGATCGGCTGGCCGACGTACATCACTTCTCCAGCGCTCAGGATAGGATCGTCGTGGATGATCGGACCGCAGTCGTTGGTGCCGACGATATCCTCGGCGGTGTAGACCGCCACCACACCGGGCGAACTGCGCCACGTGGGCCAGCCG
>Ga0209646_1000267_pt1 | contig 49297 bp, 26 predicted proteins | sample AraplaL_Col_mTSA_FD_184259 | JGI IMG/M metagenome (GOLD analysis project Ga0209646, IMG submission 184259) | Arabidopsis root microbial communities from the University of North Carolina, USA - plate scrape CL_Col_mTSA (SPAdes) (version 2) | ecosystem: Host-associated > Plants > Roots >...
GGCGAGCTGAAGCCTGAGGAATCCAAGCAGTTCACCGCCGGCTTCCGCCTCGAGCCTATGCCTAGCCTGTCGATCGGTTTCGACCTGTGGGACGTCAAGCTGACCAACCAGATCCAGACCCTGTCGGAAGACACCGTGTTCGGCAGCCCGAAGGTCTACGACAGCCTGCTGCGCACCTACTTCGACCCGATCCAGAAGCAAAACGTGCTGGTCGCGGCGCTGACCCCGTTCAACCTGGCCAGCTCGCACTACCAGGGTATCGACTGGGATCACACCTACAAGACCGCCACCCCGTTCGGCAAGCTGAACGTGCAGTGGACCGGTACCTTCATGACCAAGGCTGAACAGGAAACCCCTGAAAGCGGCGTCGAGAAGAACATCGGCCGCTTCAACTCCTACTCGGACGTAACCTTCCGCTGGATCTCGAAACTGACCGCGTCGCTGCGCGTGAACGACCGCTACACCCACGCGCTGACCGCCAACTACCACTCGGGCTACACCGACCAGGTGTACACCGAGGACGACAGCGTGGTCAACGTGCTCAACGCCGACGGCAGCCAGGGCGCGACCGTGCCGTTCAAGCGCCAGGTATCGTCGTACACCACCTTCGACTGGCAGAGCAAGATCGCGTTCAGCAAGAAGTTCACGCTGACCGCCGGTATCAAGAATCTGTTCGATATCGCGCCGCCGTTCACCATCCGCAACGCCGGTGGCGGCAACCAGGCCGGTTACGATGGCCGTTACGCCGACGCTCTGGGCCGCCAGTTTTACGTGGTCGGTTCCTACAAGTTCTAAGCCCCAGCTTATCGGCTGAACGCCGGTGAACTGCTCGCCCCGTCTTTTTCGGAAGACGGGGCTTTTTGCATTTTTGACACCCCGACTGTCGCATTAATGTAACGTCGTGTAATCAGCCGCCCGGTACTTGTCGTCTCCCTCCCGCGCACCAGTGTGTTGCACGCCCGCGACGCCCGCACGATACTTTCCCTTCTTTTTGGTATTTAAACAATGTTTTATGTACTGAGAAGCGTTTCGCACCGAATTAGAGCGTTTTTTCGCCCCATTTTGACGCAGCGCCGATCTTCCTCCGCCCCGGGCAATTTTATTCATTGATAAACGTTTGCTCGTTGACAGTAAAGACGGGCAGATGCTCTTATGAAGAAGCAAGGAACGTCAGGTTCCCTGCACAAGACCTAGATGCGGTACTTACTTGGTGTTCATTGTTTTCAAATGGGAGAGAGAAATAATGATGGTTGAAACAGTATTGGCGCGCTCTGTGCGTCTGGTATGCGCCGGCGGTTTGCTGGGGCTGGGCCTGATCGCGCCACTGGCGCAAGCCCAAACCACCGACCAGCCGATGCAGCGGGTCGAAGTGACCGGTTCGTCGATCAAGCGGCTGGTCTCGGAAACGGCCAACCCGCTGACCGTGTTCAAATCGGACGACTTCGTCAAGCAAGGCTTGACCACGGCCCAGGAAGTGCTGGACCGGATTCCCTCGAACAGCTCGAGCTTCAGCTCCGGCAACGTGGTGGGCGGCAACAGCAGCGGCCTGCCGACCGGCGGCCAGGCCAGCGCCGACTTGCGCGGCCTGGGCGGCGACAAAACCCTGGTGCTGCTGAACGGCCGCCGCATCGCCAACCACCCGTATGACGGCGCCAGCGTCGACCTGAACATCATTCCGGTGTCGGCCCTGGAACGCGTCGAAGTGCTGCGCGACGGCGCCTCGGCGATCTACGGCACCGACGCCATCGGCGGCGTGATCAACTTCATCACCAAGCGTTCGGTCAAGACCACCACCATCACGGCCGAAGGCGTGGCGCCACGCAAGCCCGGCGCGGATGAAAAGCGCGTCAACCTGTCGACCGGCTACGGCGACCTGGACACCGACGGCTTCAACGTGTTCGGCGTGTTCGACTACCACAAGCTCGACATCCTGACCTCACAGCAGCGCGACTTCTCCAAGACCGGCATCATTCCCGAGCGCGGCCTGAACCTGACCTCCGGCACCACCTACCCCGGCAACTACTTCGATCCGACCTCGGGCGCCACCGGCAACCCCGGCTTCGCCAAGGGCTGCGACGCGCCGCTGTCGGTGCCGCGCGCCAGCAACGGCACCTGCCGCGAGGACTACACCCGCATGATCGACGATCTGCCGGAGCAGAAGCAGACCGCCTTCTTTGGCAAGGCCACCTTCAAGATCAACAACGACCACCAGGCGTCGATCGAGTACCTGCACGCGGAAAACGATGTGATCTCGCACACCGCGCCGCCGCCGCAGACCGGCCTGATCCTGCCGAAGTCGAGCAAATACTATCCGGGCAACTCGGGTGGTGTGCCGGCCATGCCGGGCCTGTCGGGCGATCCGCTGTCGGTCAACTGGCGTCCGACCGAAGCCGGCCAGCGCACCATCAATTCCAAGGGCGCGGCAGACCGCCTCAGCATCGCCGCCGAAGGCCTGTACAAGGACTGGGACTACAAGGCCGGCTTCACGCTGTCCGAGAGCCGCTCGGCCGAATACTTCACCGGCGGCTATGTGCGTGACGACAGCTTCGCCGCTGGCGTGCGCGACGGCATCCTGAACCCGTTCGGCCCGCAGGACTCGGCCGGCAAGACCTATCTGGCGAGCACCGCGCTGCGCGGCCAAGTCCAGAACGGCAAGACCCGCAACACCGGCATCGACGCCAAGGCCAGCCGCGAGCTGATGGACATGGCCGGCGGCAAGATGGCGGTCGCCGTGGGCGCCGAGCTGCGCCGCGAGGAGGCGGACTTCTTCGTCAACCGCGACATCGCCGGCCAAGCCGCCAGCTCCGGTCTGTCGGGTTCGCAATCGACGTCGGGCGACCGCACCATCAAGGCCATCTTCGGCGAGCTCAACATGCCGCTGATCAAGGACCTGGAAGTGCAGTTCGCGGCCCGCTACGACAACTACAGCGACGTCGGCAGCACCACCAACCCGAAACTGGGCGTGCGCTACCAGCCGAGCAAGCAAGTGCTGCTGCGCGGTTCGGCCTCGACCGGCTTCCGCGCACCGACGCTGTTCGAGAAAAACGCGCCGCGTTCGAAGAACGACACCAACAACTCGTACAACGATCCGATCCTGTGCCCGGGCGGCGTACTGTCGAGCAACCCGATCGCCAATCCGCTGCGCGACTGCGACCTGCAACAGTTCAAGCTGCAAGGCGGCAATTCCAACCTGAGCCCGGAAAAATCGAAGACCTTCTCGATGGGCATCGTGCTGGAGCCGATCCCGCAAGCGACGCTGGCCCTGGACTACTGGAACATCAAGCTCAAGGACAAGATCAACGCGCTGCCGGAAGAAGCCATCTACGGCGACTACGCCAAGTACCAGGCGCGCTTCCTGCGCAATCCGGACGGCTCGCCGTACGCGATCCTGGACTTGAAGGAAAACCTGGGCAAGGTCAACACCGACGGCGTCGACATGAGCCTGACGCTGCGCTCGGGCACCACCGGCTACGGCAACTTCACGCTGACCGTGGACGGCACCTATGTCCACAAGTATGAGTACCAGGACGAGCGCGACGGTCCGTTCATCCAGAACGTCGGCCGCTACGCCGCCAACAATCCGGTGTTCCGCTGGAAGCACAACGCCGCGCTGAACTGGCGCATGGGCGACTGGAGCGCGACGCTGGCGCAATCGTACAAGTCCGGCTACACCGACCAGAACCTGGACCTGGCGCCGAAGTTCCTGAACAAGGTGCCTTCGTATTCGCTGTGGAACCTGTCGGGCACCTACACCGGCTTCAAGGGCGTGAGCCTGACCGCCGGCGTGAAGAACCTGCTGGACAAGGAACCGCCGTTCTCGAACCAGGGTACGCTGTTCCAGAAGGGTTACGATCCACGCTACACGGATCCGGTCGGCCGCGCGCTGTACGGCCGCGCCAGCTACTCGTTCTAAGCTAGTTCAGTACCACGCCTGATGGCGATGCCCGGCTCCGGCCGGTGCATCGCCATTTTTTTTACGGCATCAGAACTTGTAGTTGCCGGTCAGGTAGAACGCGCGCCCGGCCGGATCGGTGTAGCGTCCGTCGTAGCCGAGCTGGTTGCCGCCGCCGGCGTTCTGCAGGGTCAGCGGCGGGTTGCGGTCGAACAGGTTCTTGATGCCCGCGGTCAGCGAGAAGCGGCCGAAGTCATACTTGCCCTGCCAGTCGAAGGTGGTGTACGACGGCGTCCACAGACCGTCGAAGGCCACCGAGTCGCCCACGCTGCCGTCCGGGTTGACCGCGAAGATGGCGGTGTCCACCGGATAGGCCTGGTCGTGGTAGCCCGACTTGTAGTGCGCCGTCAGCGTGTTGGTCAGCTTGCCGTTGGTCAGGCTCAGCGACAGGTTGCTCTGCACGCGGAACACCACGCCGTTGTCCGGACCGAAGCGGCCCAGGTCGGACTGGACCGGGCCGCCGGCCTCGGTGGTGTAGTTCTGCTTGATCATGTACGTGCCGGTCCAGGCCGCCTTCCAGTCGCCGAACGGCGACTTGTTGCGGTAGCTGAAGTCCCAGTCCACGCCGCGGTAGTTGGCGACGCCGCCGTTTTTCGGCGCCTGCAGGTAAGCGATCGTTGTGTAGCCGGCCGGATCAGGATAAGGATTGACGAACAGGCTCTGGTACTGCTGCGGGTTGGCGAAGCCGACCTGCTCCGGCACGCCGCCCGACAGCACCTGTTCGCGGATCTGCACATTCCACAAGTCCAGCCCCAGCGACAGGCCGCGCAGCGCCTCGATGCGGCCGCCCAGCGTCCACTGCTTGGATTTTTCCGGCTGCAAGCCCTCGCTGCCGCTGGCGCCGTTCGGGCCGGTCAGCAGGTCATACTGGGCCTGGCCCACCTGGCAGCCGGGCGAACCGGGGAACGGGCAGGCGTAGCTGCCGGCGGTGCTGCCGTAGAAGGTCGGCGCGCCGGCGATGTCGCTGATATTGGGCGTCTTGAAGCCGGTGCCGTAGGCGGCGCGCAGCAGCAGCGTCTCGACCGGGGTCCAGCGCGCGCTGACCTTGTAGGTGCCGGCGCTGAAGGAGTTGCCGACCTCGCCCGACGGCAGCTGCGGCCGCAGGCCGCTGGCGTCGGCCAGCTTGGCGAAGATGTACTCGCTGTGGGTCTTGTCGTAGCTGTCGTAGCGGCCGGAGACGGTGGCCTCGAAGGTCTTGGCCAGCGGCAGCAGCACCTCGCCGTAGACGCCCCAGTTGTCGCGGCGGGCGTCGAACGGCACCTGGCCGTAGTTGCCGCCCACCGGGTAGTTGGCCGACGCCGGCTGGCTGACGTAGCCGGAGTTGGCCAGGATGGTCGGGTGGTAGGCGATCTGGTAGTGGGTCTTGGAATAGTCGCCGCCCAGCGAGACGATGGAAGTGCCGCCCGGCAGGTTGAACAGGTCGTGCTGCGCGCCCGCGTGCAGCGTGTTGAGCTTGGAGGTGTTGGTCGAGAAGGTGGTGCCGTTGACCAGCGCGCCGCGCAGCTGGTCGGCGCCGGTGCCCATCACCGGATCGTAGACGCCCGACGCCACCAGCGCGTTGAGCTTGTCGAAGTCCGAGTAGCCGCCGGCGGCGTTGTCCTTGATCTTGTTTTCCGACAGGATCAGGCTGGCGTTGTAGCTCCAGCCCCAGGCGTTGCCGTCGACGCCGAGCGCGAAGTGGCGGGCGTCGGTGATGTACTCGTCGGCGCGGCCGCCGATCAGCACCGAGCGGTAGCCCAGCGTGCCGTCGCCGGTCGGGTTCTCCAGGTTGTTGGCGTCCAGGTAGGGCTGGATGTAGCGCTGGTACAGCTGCGGGAAGCGGTCGGTGGAATTGACGCCCATCGGCTGCGCGGACGGCGCGTACTGCGCGGTCATCGAATAGCTCGACAGCACCAGTTCGCCCCACAGCTTGGTGTCCTCGTTGAGCTGCCAGGTGCCTTTCAACAGGCCGCTGTCGCGCCGCGAACCCGGCACGTCCTCGACGGTGGCGCCGTAGTTGAAGCGGCACTGCGTGCCCAGCGGACCGGCCAGCGGACCGCCGCAATTGCCGCGCGCGGCCAGGTAGGGATTGATCGCCACGCCGGTGGTCTCGACCGTATCGGCCGAGCCGCGCGGACGCACATTGAAGGTGATGTTGGCCGGCTCGGTGTTACCGGTGCGCTGGTCGAACCAGTACTGCTTGCCGCCGCTGCCGAACTTGAAGAAGGCGCCCTGCGCCGAGAAGTCGCGCTGCAGCGCGGTGAGGCGCTGCTGCTCGTCGTGGCTGTACGAGAACAGGATGTTGAACTTGTCGGTGTCGAGGTCGCCCCAGCCCTTGGTCAGGCCGGCGCTGGACCAGCGCCCGCCGGACTTGCGCGGCTGGCCGTAGGTAGCGTAGGCCTCGCCCTTGGTCATGTTCTTTTTCAGGATGAAGTTGACCACGCCGGCGATCGCGTCCGAGCCGTACAGCGCCGAGGCGCCGTCGCCGAGGATCTCGACCCGTTCCACCGCCTCCAGCGGGATGCTCTCGATGTTGACGGCGTAGCCGCCGCCCTGCCCGGTGCCCAGCAGGCTGGGCGCGAGGCGCTGGCCGTCCAGCAGCACCAGCGTGTACTTCGACGGCAGCGAGTGCAGCGCGGCCGTGGTGACGCCGGCGCCGCCGCCGTTGACCGAGCTGGACGCCGGCACAAAGCCCTGCATCGACGGCAGCATCTGGATCAGGTCGGTCGCCGAGGTGGCGCCGCTCTGCTTGATGTCGGCGCTGGTCAGCACCTGCACCGGCAGCGCGCCCTCCTTGGCGATGCGCTTGATGGCCGAGCCGGTAATTTCGACCCGCTGGATCGGCTGCGCGGACGTGCCGCTGGCCGGCGCGTCCTGCGCCATCGCCGGCAAGGCCAGCAGGCCCAGTCCGGCCAGGGCGCCGCCCGAAAACATCAACCGCAATGAACGCGCCAACACTGTTTCTTGAATCATGACTAACCTCCGCTATTATTTTTGGATGCACCGGTCCAACGCCCGCCGCCGGGATGGCAACAGGTCGCAAGTTTTGGATGAGACTGGTGAACGAATGCAGGAAGGTGTTCCGGGACACCGTCCGTGCTTTACATAAAAACATGCGAGGAAGTTAACGTCAATCGAACTCGTGTCGGACGCGTGTCACATTCGTGGTTCTTACAACAGTATTGCTAGCAATCCGCAAAAACAAAGGGACCCATATGGCAATTGGGTCCCTTTGTATCTGGAGTGTAACGGCGCTACGTTTTGTTACTTGGACGCGGCCTCCGCCGCCTGGGTGGCGAGGCGGCGCTGGCGCACGGCGGCGGCCAGGTCCTGCAGCACTTGCACGCTGCTATCCCAGTCGATACAGCCGTCGGTGACCGACTGGCCGTAGGTCAGTTCCTTGCCCGGCACCAGGTCCTGGCGGCCCGCCACCAAGTGCGATTCCACCATCACGCCGACGATGCGGTTGTCGCCGCCCGCCACCTGACGGCCGATGTCGGCGCACACCGGCACTTGGTTCTCCGGCTTCTTCGAGCTGTTGGCGTGCGAGGCGTCGATCATCAGACGCGCCGCCAGGCCCTGGGCCGCGATGGCCTTGCAGGCTTCATCGACGCTGGCCGCGTCGTAGTTCGGCGCCTTGCCGCCGCGCAGGATGATGTGGCAATCCTCGTTGCCGTTGGTGGAGACGATGGCCGAGTGGCCGCCCTTGGTCACCGACAGGAAGTGGTGCGGCTGCGAGGCGGCCTTGATCGCCTCGACCGCGATCTTGACGTTGCCGTCGGTGCCGTTCTTGAAACCGACCGGGCACGACAGGCCGGAAGCCAGCTCGCGGTGCACCTGCGATTCGGTGGTGCGGGCGCCGATCGCACCCCAGCTGATCAGGTCGGCGATGTATTGCGGGCTGATCACGTCCAGGTATTCGGTGCCGGCCGGCAGGCCCAGCTCGTTGATGTCGCGCAGCAGCTGGCGCGCCATGCGCAGGCCGTCGTTGATGCGGAAGCTGCTGTCCATGTACGGGTCGTTGATCATGCCCTTCCAGCCGACCGTGGTGCGCGGCTTCTCGAAGTAGACGCGCATGACGATCTCCAGGTCGGCCGACAGTTCGCGGCGCAGCACCACCAGGCGGCGCGCGTATTCCATCGCGGCCTTCGGGTCGTGGATCGAGCACGGGCCGATCACCACCATCAGGCGGTCGTCCTGGCCGTGCAGGATGCGGTGCAGCGCGACGCGGGCGTCGGCCGCGGTCTGCTCGGCTTGCTCGGTGCATGCGAATTCGCGTATCAGGTGGGACGGCGGCGTCAATTCCTTCATTTCGCGGATGCGCAAATCATCGGTACGGGGCATGCTGTTCTCCAATTGAGCTAAGGGTGAAAGTTCAAAAAAACATTAAAAAAAAACCGCCTCGGAAGGCGGTTTTTTTGGAATTTGCAGGAACTCGTTTTTGCTTCTACGTGTACCGGCCGCTACTCCACCGCCTTTGGGTTGGAATTGCTAAAGTAAAAGTGGCCGGTAAAGAAGAAGCGGGTCATGAACGGGTTTCCGTGTGGTGTTTAAACGACTATAACGCTATTGTTCTCGGATTGGCAAGCAGTTTATGGCTATAAGCTAATACCGATCCGGGACTCAGGCCGTGCCGCCGACGGTCACGCCGTCGATGCGCAGGGTCGGCTGGCCGACGCCCACCGGCACGCTCTGGCCTTCCTTGCCGCACACGCCCACGCCCGGATCCAGGCGCATGTCGTTGCCGATCATGGAGACGCGGTTCAGCACTTCCGGACCGTTGCCGATCAGCGTGGCGCCCTTGACCGGGTAGGTTACCTTGCCGTCCTCGATCATGTAGGCCTCGCTGGCCGAGAACACGAACTTGCCGTTGGTGATGTCGACCTGGCCGCCGCCGAAGTTGACCGCGTACAGGCCGTTCTTGACCGAAGCCAGGATTTCCGCCGGGTCCTTGTCGCCGCCCAGCATGTAGGTGTTGGTCATGCGCGGCATCGGCAGGTGGGCGAACGATTCGCGGCGGGCGTTGCCGGTGACCGGCATCTTCATCAGGCGCGCGTTCATGGTGTCCTGGATGTAGCCTTTCAGGATGCCGTCCTCGATCAGCGTGGTGCACTGGGTCGGGTTGCCTTCGTCGTCGATGTTGAGCGAGCCGCGGCGGTCGGCCAGCGTGCCGTCGTCCACCACCGTCACGCCCTTGGCGGCGACGCGCTCGCCGATGCGGCCGGAGAAGGTCGACGAGCCCTTGCGGTTGAAATCGCCCTCCAGGCCGTGGCCGATCGCCTCGTGCAGCAGGATGCCGGGCCAGCCCGGTCCCAGCACGACGGTCATCGGGCCGGCCGGGGCAGGACGCGCGTCCAGGTTGACCACCGCCGAGTTGACGGCGTCGGTCGCGTATTGTTCCAGCAGGCTGTCGCTGAAGTAGCCGTAGTCGTAGCGGCCGCCGCCGCCGGACGAGCCCATCTCGCGCCGGCCGTTCTGCTCGACGATCACCGTCAGCGAGACGCGCACCAGCGGGCGGATGTCGGCCGCCAGCACGCCGTCGCTGCGCACCACCAGCACCACGTCGTATTCGCCGGCCAGGCTGGCCATCACCTGCACCACGCGCGGATCCTTGGCGCGCGCCATTTTTTCCACGCGCTCAAGCAGCTTGACCTTGGCGGTCGCGTCGAGCGAAGCCAGCGGATCGTTGGGCAGGTACAGCGAGCGGCCGCCGGTCGGCGTCATCGCGCCGGCCACCTTGATCTTGCCGGCGCCGGCGCGGGCGATGGTGCGCGTGGCCGAGGCCGCGTCCATCAGGGCCGCTTCGGAGATGTCGTCCGAATAGGCAAAGGCGGTCTTGTCGCCCGACACGGCGCGCACGCCGACGCCCTGGTCGATCGAGAAACTGCCGGTCTTGACGATGCCCTCTTCCAGGCTCCAGCCCTCGTTCTTAGTGAACTGGAAATACAGGTCGGCGTAATCGACCTTGTGCGTGAACATCGAGCCCAGCGTCTTGAGCAGCTTGGCTTCGTCCAGTCCGAACGGCGTCAGCAGGATGTCGCGCGCCACGGCCAGGGTGGACAGATTCGGTTCAAATGGCTTCATGATAGTGTCTTCTAATAGTGTGATGCAATTGTAGCGGAGTTCACATGGTCCGGTGCTTGAGCGCTGGCAGGCTCTGGCGCACGCTGTCCATGAACATCAAATCGATGTCGCCCTGGACCACGCCCTCGCCCTCGGCCAGCACGGCCTTGACCGCGCCCCACGGGTCGATCAGCATGCTGTGGCCCCAAGTGCGGCGGCCGTTCGGATGGTTGCCGCCCTGCGCCGCGGCCAGCACGTAGCACTGGTTCTCGATGGCGCGCGCGCGCAGCAGGATTTCCCAGTGCGCGTGGCCGGTGGTGTAGGTGAACGCGGCCGGCACGACGATCAGCGACACCGGCCCCATCGCGCGGTACAGCTCGGGGAAACGCAGGTCGTAGCAGACCGACATGCCGACCTTGCCGAACGGCGCCTCGAACACGCCGACATGCTTGCCCGGCACGATGGTCTTCGATTCGTTGTATGACTCCGTGCCCTTGGTGAAGCCGAACAGGTGGATCTTGTCGTAGCGGCCCACGTGCTCGCCCTGCGGGTTATAGACCAGCGTGGTGTTGATGACTTTTTCCGGATCGTCGGAGGCCAGCGGCAACGTGCCGCCGATCAGCCAGATTTCCAGCTCCTTCGCCAGCGCGGACATGAAGTCCTGGATCGGCCCCTGGCCCAGCGGCTCGGCGACGGCCACCTTGTCGCCGTCGTTCAGGCCCATGATGGCCCAGTATTCCGGCAGCAGCACCAGCGTGGCGCCAGCCTCGGCGGCCTGGGTGACCAGGCGGCGCGCGGTGGCGAGATTGTCCGTCACGGACGGCGAGGAAATCATTTGTACTGCGGCGACTGTGTTCATGGTTGTCCCGTTCAATTGGCGCCCTTGGCGGGCGCTTCCACTTTGGATGCGTCGAGCTTGGTCACCACCGGCGCCTTCCACGGCCCGGTGACCTGCATATGATAGGTCAAGGCCTTCATCACCGGCGCACTCAGGAACAGCTGCGCCAGGAAGCTGCCCAAGCCGATCACCGGATTGACCGCCAGCGCGTACACCAGCGGCGCCGTGCCCAGGTTCACTTCGGGGATCACCACCACATGCAGGTTGGTGGTTTCGTTGGCGATGTCGGCGCTGCCGTCCATCAGCACGGTGGCGGCGACGCCGTGCATTTTCAAGTTGTCGGTCTTGGCGATGCCGCGGTTGATGGCGGCGTTGGCGGTGATGCCGTCGAACGCCAGGCCTTCCGAGAACACATCGTGGAAGTCCAGCTTCAGCAGGCGCGGCAGCGCTTGCAGGCTGAGCACGCCCAGCAGCTTGGCGGCGCCCGGGTCCTGCTTAAGGAACTGGCCTTTTTCCACGTTCAGCTTGATGTCGCCTGACAGGCTCGGCAGGTCCAGCGAATACGGCAGGCCCTTCCAGGCGATGTCGCCGTTGAGCGTGCCCTTGCCGTTCTTGACCGTGCCGGCGAAGCCGAAGCGGTCCAGCAACTTGCCGGCGTCGGCGATGTCCAGATTGAAGTTCAGGCTGGTGGTGTGGGCGCCATCCTTGGTGACCCATTTGCCGGTGCCCTTCAACTCGCCGTCCGGATTGGCCAGCGACAGCTTGCCGATGCGCCACTCGCGGGCGTTCGGCATCTGCGCGTTGCTGGCCTGCAGTTCCAGCCGGCCCAGCGGCTTGTTGAACAATTCAAAGCGCTCGACCACCACGTCCAGCGCCGGGATGGTGGCGGCCGCGCTCTTGCCGTCCAGCAGATCCTGCACATCCTTCGAGGCCGACTCCTGGATCACCAGCGACGACAGGCGCGCCGTCACCTTGCCCAGGCCCTGGCCGGTGGACGGTTCGCTCCACGTCACGTAACCGTTGGCCTGGCTGGAATCGATGCTGGCCTGCCATACCGCTTTCTGGCGGCTGACGCCGACCACCACGTTCTCCAGCTTGCGGTCGCCGATCACCAGCTCGCTGGCGCGCGCGGCGATGGCGTCCGGCATCACGTACTGGGCGATGTCGGCGCCGTCGGCGGAGGATGGCGCGCTGTCGGCCTTGCCGGCGATCTCGTTGCCGAAGTCCAGCCACGAGTCGACGTTCAGCGCGCGCAGGCTGATGTTGAAGGCCATGCCGCTGTCGGGCTCGGGCGCCGGCGTGTTGACGCCAATACCACCTCGCACCAGCTTCCACGGCGTCTTGCCGATTTTCTGGCGCTGGTAGCGCGCGGAGATGTTGTTGCCCAGGCCGATGCGCATGTCGTCGTGGATGGCGCCGGTGGCGTCCGGCGTGAGCGCGCTGGTCAGCACGAAACGCACCGGCATCGCGTCCGGCGCGGCCTTCCTGACCGGAGCCGGGAGTTCGATGCCGAGGCCGCTCAAGGTGGAATCGACCGCCACCACCACCTGGTGATCGCGCGCCGTGACCGTGCCGCTGTAGCGCGTGGCGCCCGAGAAGTGGCTGGCCAGGCGCTGCATGGCCGGCATCGGATAAGTCTTGCGGAAGCCGTCGGCCGTCATCATGCCGCCCAGCTTGACGACGATGGAATTGTCCTTCTGGCTGCCGCCGGTGATGCTGACCGGTCCGCCCAGGAAGGCGCCCGACAACTGGTTCAGGTTGACGCCGTGCTCGTTGAACTCGATCTTGCCCTGCGAGGCCAGCACCGGCGGCAGGTCGTTCATCAGCGTGATGTCGTTGTTCATCAGCTGCAGCGCGCCCTGTACCTTGGCGTCGATCAGGTGCGACAGCGGCAGGCGCAGGCTCAGCGCCAGCTTGGCGTTGCCGCTGGCCTGGGTTTCGTCGGTGAAGTGCGAGATCCATTCCAGCACCGGGCTGGTGGCCACGTACTTGAGGAATTCCTGCATCGGTCCGGCCGCGTTGCCGTCGATTTCCAGCATCGAATCGTGGATCGTCAGGTCGGGGATCACCGCCTTCACGCCCGAAAGCGCGACGCCGCCGGTGGTGGCGGTGTCGCCGCGGATTTCCATGCGGGCGCGGTCGAACGCGAAGCTGCCCTTGATGTGCTCGGCCTGCGGCCACAGCGGCAGCGGCTTGCCGTCCTTGCCCAGCTCCTTGCCGTCGTGCAGGAAGTGGCTAGGCGAGTAATTGAGCTTGCCCTCGGTCAGCTTGCCGGCCACGCGGAACTCGCCGCGCGCCTTGTCGGCCTCGCCGTGGAAGGGGAAGTGCGCCAGGTCGCCGCGCAGGCGCACCGTGACGTCGCTGGCGACGCCGCCTTCCAGCGCGCCGGTCAGCCAGGCGCGCAGGTCGTGCGGGGTCTGCATCGGCAGGTAGTTGTCGATGCGGTTGATCTGGAAGCCGTTCAAGGTGCCGGTCAGGTCGACGGTGCCGACGCCCTTGCCGGCCAGCGGCATGCGGTGCGAGCCCTGCAGCGTGCCGCTCAGGCCCTGCTGCAGGAAGTCCATGCTGTCGATCTGGAACAGCAGCTGGTTGTCCGGCTCGAACGACCAGCGCGCCTTCAGGTTCAGGTGGTCAAACGGCATCGACGGTTCGCTGAAGTAGTCCGGCATCTGCAGCACCAGCTGCTCCGAAGCCAGGCTGAAGCTGCCGCCCTTCTCGGTGGCGTCGATGGCGCCGGTCAGATTGTCGAAGCCGGGGATGGCGGGCATGCCGGCGATGGCCGGCGTCTTGGCGGTCTTGGGCTGCGCCAGGCGCGGCGGCTGCGGCTTCAGGCCCAAGCCGACCAGGTCGCCCTTGAGGCGGTAGGTCTGCAAGGCCGGGAACGTGCCCTGCCATTCGGCGGAAAAATTCTGCAGCAGGCCGCGCGGCGCCATGTCGGCCAGCAGCTTGCGCTGGTGCTCGGTCAGCGGCAGGCGCTCGGCCAGGCCGGCCATGGTTTGCAGGTCCAGCTGGCGGGCGCGGACTTCATAGCGCTCCGGTTTGGCGCCGGCGGCGGGCGTGTAATGCTCGGACAGCGAGGTCGGCGCCATCACCAGGCCGTCGCTGGTGGTCAGCGTCAGGTTGCTCAGCTCGATGCTGTGGCCCAGCGCGCCAAAGCGCGGACGCTCGCCGCCCTTGCGGACCAGCGGCGCGGTGGCCGGGATGTCTTCGCGGGCGGCCAGGCGGCCGGTCAGCTGGCGCAGGTCCAGCAGCGGCAAGTCCTTGCCCAGCACGGCGGACACGTCGCGCAGGCCGACGTCGGCGGTAAAGCTGGTCAGGCGCGACTGGTCGATGCCGATCCAGGCGCGCAGCGAGCCGCCGCCGCTGTTGAGCTCGAACGGGAAGTCCAGCCACGGCTTCCAGGCTTGCAGGTCGGTGTCGCGCAGGTCGGTGTAGACCTCGCCCTTCCACATCGACACGTTGGACACGCGCGCGCCGAAGGCGGGATGGGTGAAGTCGGCGCGCAGGTCGAGCGGCGCGGCCAGCGCGGCCGGCGGCGTCGCCTTCAGCGCGAATTGGTGGTGCAGCCACTGGTTGCGCAGCGCGATGTTGACGCCGTCCAGCGCCAGCGGCGGCGCGCTGCGCTGCAGGTCGGTCCAGCGCAGGCGGCCTTCGCGGATGACGATCTCGCGTTGCGACAGCAGCCAGTCGGCGCCCTTGCCGTCGCTCGGCTTGTGCAGGTCGAGGTAGATGCCGGCCACGTACAGGCGGCCGTCGGCCTCGCGCCGCACGTCGAGCTCGGGACGCACCAGCTCCAGCGATTCGAAGCGCACGGCGCCGGCCAGCACGCTCCACCACGAGATCGTGGCGGACACGCTCGGCAAGGCCAGCGCCTGGTTGCCCAGCTGGTCGTGCAGCACCACGTCGCCCAGGAACAGGCTGGGGCGCAGGCCGCGCCAGGAAGCGTAGATGCGGGAAATGGTGACGGGATTGCCTACCACGCCGCTGGCGGCGCGCTCGATATCGCCCTTGTAGTGGTCGATATTCGGCAGCACCGCGTAGCGCAGCGTCAGGAACAGGATGGCGAAGGCGAAATACAGCAGCAGGAACAGCTTCAGCGTGAAGCCGAGCACGTGATGGGTGGCCAGGTTGCAGAAACGATAGGCGGCACGAATCCGATGCCAGCGCGCAGCCAAAGGGCCCTCGCCTGTCACAGTCTCCTCTTCTGGTTTTTGCATCAATAAGCTAATAAATCAGGCCATGCGTCAAATAAATCGCTAAACTCGGTTTCAAGCTTTTATGCCTGCGTAGCAATTCTACCGTATCGCCCCGGAGGGACAGCGCCACTTAGGGCAGACCCGCGCCGGTTTTACATGCTTTACAGAGCGTTACTTTCGTTACCGATCAACTTTGCATCAGGAAACACGTTGCCAATGATTGCACCAACCGTCTCACGTTTTTACCAGCGCTGGCTGGCCGCCGCTCCCGACCGCGCCGCCAAGGCTGATGATTTAGCGCAATTATCGCTTGCCCAGATCAATCTTGCTGATTATTTAGCAAAAGAAGCCGCCGCCGTGCCCGAAGGCGCCCCGCCGCTGCCGCTGATGCGCGCCATGCGCCGGCTGCGCAACCTGCTGGTGTGCGTGCTGATCCGCCGCGACCTGGAAGGCAAGGCCAACCTGGCCGAGGTGGTGGAAACCATGACCCGCTTCGCCGATTTCGCCATACAGCGGCACATGGAGGAGATTTACCCGGAAATGGTGGCCGCGCACGGCACACCGATCGGCCGCGATTCCGGCCAGCCGCAGGAGCTGATCGTGCTGGGCATGGGCAAGCAAGGCGGCGGCGAGCTGAACGTATCCTCCGATATCGACCTGATCTTCGTCTACCCGGAAGACGGCGACACCGTGGCCGGGCCCGGCCAGCGCAGCCTGTCCAACCACGAGTTCTTTGTGCGCCTGGGCAAGAAACTGATCGCGGCTTTATCGGAGATCACGGAAGATGGCTACACGTTCCGCGTCGATATGGCCTTGCGGCCGAACGGCGGCTCCGGCCCGCTGGCCGCCAGCCTCAACATGGTGGAGCAATACCTGATCGTCCAGGGACGCGAGTGGGAGCGCTATGCCTGGGTCAAGGCGCGCGCCGTCACCGGCCGCAGCGAGGATATCGCCGCGCTGGAGGCCATCGTGCGGCCGTTCGTGTTCCGCCGCTACCTGGATTTCGGCGTGATCGACGCCATCCGCAACATGCACGCGCAGATCCGCGCCGAGGTGAACCGCCAGGAGCGGCTGCACCCGGACCGCAGCAACAACGTCAAGCTGGGCCGTGGCGGCATCCGCGAGATCGAGTTCCTGGCGCAGGTGTTCCAGCTGATACGCGGCGGGCGCGACGCCGCGCTGCGCGACCGCTCGACCCGCACCACGCTGCGCATCATCGCCGAGAAAGGCCTGCTAAGCCATGCCATCGTCTATCAACTGCTGGCTTCCTACACCTTCCTGCGCAATCTGGAGCACCGCCTGCAATACCTGGACGACGCCCAGACCCACACGCTCCCGGCCAACGATGCCGACCGCCTGCTGGTGGCGCAGATGATGGGCCTGCCCGACACCGCCACCCTGCTGACCCAGCTGGAGGCCCACCGCCAATTCGTCGCCGGCCAGTTCGACGAGATGTTCTCGGACAAGACCAGCGGCAGCGACGGCGACATCAATCCGCAGTCCAGCAACGAATGCGCCGATCCGGACAACCGCGAGGCCATGGTGGCGCGCTTTGCCGCGCTGGGCTTCGACGATCCCGAGGGCGCGGCCAAGCGCCTGATCTCGACCTGGCAGGCGCCGCGCCTGCAATCGCTGCCGGAAGCCAGCCGCAACCGGCTGCTGGGACTGGTCAACGCGGCGCTGCCGCTGATCGTCCAATGCTCGCGCGAGTCGAGCGGCGGCAGCCAGCAGGCCACGCTGGGCCGGCTGCTCGATTTCCTCGAGGCGATCGCGCGCCGTTCGGCCTACCTGTCGCTGCTGACCGAGTATCCGCACACGCTGGCGCGGGTGATCCGCATGGTTCACGCCAGCGGCTGGGCCGCGCAATTCCTCAGCCAGCACCCCATCCTGCTGGACGAGCTGCTGGACGACCGGGTGCGTAACGCGGTGTTCGACCCGGTGGCGCTGGCGGCCGACCTGGAAATCCAGCTGGCTGCGGCGCCGGGCGATACCGAGCGGCTGATGGACATCCTGCGGGAAATCCACCACGCCCAGCTGTTCCACCTGCTGGCGCAGGACTTGGCCGGCGACCTGACGGTGGAAAAGCTGGCCGACCACCTGTCGGCGCTGGCCGACACCATCGTGGCCGCCGCCATCAAGGCGATCTGGCAGACGGTGGCCACGCGCCACCGCGAGGTGCCGCAGTTCGCGGTGATCGCCTACGGCAAGCTGGGCGGCAAGGAACTGGGCTATGTGTCCGACCTGGACGTGATCTTCCTGTACGACGACAGCGACCAGGAGGCACCGGCCCAGTACGCCAAGCTGGCGCAGCGCTTTATTACCTGGATGACATCGCACACCTCGGCCGGCATCCTGTTCGACATCGACACCGCGCTGCGTCCGGACGGCGCCAGCGGCATGCTGGTGTCGAGCGTGTCGGCGTTTGAAAAGTACCAGAGCAATTCGGCCTGGGTGTGGGAGCACCAGGCGCTGACCCGCGCCCGCTTCTGCGCCGGCGACGCGGCGATCGGCGCCCGCTTCGAGCAAATCCGCGAGGCGGTGCTGCGCAAGGAACGCCCGGCCGATGGCCCGCTGAAGCAGGAAGTCATTGCAATGCGGAAACGCATGGTCGACGCCAAGCCAAATCACAGCGAGCTGTTCGACCTGAAACAGGATCCGGGCGGCATGATCGACATCGAGTTCATCGTCCAGTTCCTGGTGCTGCAGCACGCCGCGGCCTACCCACAGCTGACCGCAAATTTCGGCAACATTGCACTTTTGAAAATGTGCGGCGAGCTGGGATTGATCGACGCGGGACTGGCGGCACGGGTGGCCGACGCCTATCGACAGTTGCGCAAGTTACAACACCAGCTGCGGCTGCAAGGCCAGGACCTGGCCCGCGTCGATCCGCAATTGGTGGCTGCGCAGGCCGCCGATGTGACGGCCTTGTGGCGCACTATCTTCGGTGACAACGTTGCCACATAACAACGATATCTTTGCGTACATTGCTTGTGTATCCATTTAAATTCATTAACTGCAGTAATATTGAAATCCACAAACATCAGAGCGCCCAGCGCCGTCGCAGTTTTACTCAAAGGAGAAGTGATATGAAAGCTTTATTCGGTGCCGCAGCACTTAGCTTGAGTTTGTTTGCAATGTCATCGACCGCTCTGGCCGCCGACAAGGGGTCGCCAGACGAAGCCGTCGCCATGGTTAAAAAAGCGGTGGCCCTGATTAAATCCGATGGCAAGGAAAAAGCTTTCGCCGCCATTTCCGATCCGGCCAATACGACTTTCCACGACCGCGATTTGTATATCTATGTTTATGATTTGAATGGCGTTGCTTTAGCCCATGGTAATAATCCTAAAATGGTTGGAAAACCGTTGATTGGCCTCAAGGATAATGAAGGCAAGCCGATGATTAAAGAAATGGTCGACCTCGCCAAATCCAAGGGTAAAGGCTGGGTGGATTTCAAATGGCCGAATCCGGTCACCAAGGCGGTGGAAGCCAAATCGGGCTACATTGAAAAAGTCGACGATATGCTGGTCGGCTCTGGCATCTACAAATAACAACGCAGCCAACAACGCAGCCGCGCGAGCGAACAACCGGGACGATGTCCCGGTTTTTTTTCGCCTTCACTCTGGAAACACGCTAAAAATTGGCATGCAAATGCCAAAATCGAGCTTACGATCGTCGGGAACTCTTCGGCAGCCTAGTCAGTCTATACGCGGTGGCATTCAAAAATAACCGCGACACACCCTAGGAGTCGGATAATGAATAATGAAACTTCGATCGCCCGCGCGATACGCCTGCTCTGTCTTGGCGGCCTGGCTTTGGGCACGCAAGCCGCCTTCGGCCAGCAAACCGCTGAACCCATGCAAAAGGTGCTGATAACCGGCTCCCGCATCGCCTCGGCGGCGGCGGAATCGCCGTCGCCTTTGCAGGTATTAAACTCGGTGGATATTGCCGCGTCCGGTGCGACTAATCTGCAAGATTTACTGCAGAAAAATCCCACCATGGGCACGCCGACCGTCAGCCGCACCAATTCCAATTTCCAGACATCCAGCGCAGGCGTCTCAACGGTTAATTTAAGAAACCTCGGCGATTCACGCACCCTGGTACTAATTAATGGCCGGCGATTTGTTTCCGGCGTGCCCGGAGATACTGCCGTTGACCTCAACACTATTCCAACGGATTTTATTGAACGGGTGGAATTATTAACCGGCGGCGCCTCGGCCACTTATGGTTCGGACGCCGTGGCCGGCGTGGTCAATATTATTCTGAAGAAAAACTTCAACGGCCTGTTATTCGACGCCCAAACCGGCCGCAGCAACGAAGGCGACGACTATAAAAAGAAGCTGGCGCTCACGTTCGGCACCACCAGCGCCGACGGCGCCAGCAACGTCATGGGCCATTTCGGCTACTCGAAACAGGGCGCGGTGTACTCGCGCGACCGCCCCGCCTCGGCCATCGACCAGACCTCGGCCATCACCCAGAAGCACCCGGAACTGGCCTTCGTGGCCAAGCGGCCCAACTTTTCCGGCTACGCGCCGCAAGGCCATTTCTTCGGCGACACCGAGGATTTCACCTATGATGCGAATAACAACATTATTCCGTGGAATCAAAATGGCGCGCCCGGCACCGGCGCCGGCGCCACCGGTTTCAACCGCTCGGCCTACCGCCTGATCGCCGTGCCGACCGAGCGCTACCTGTTCGCCACCAACGGCAACTGGGCCTTCAACGAGAACCACAGCGCGTTTTTCGAGGGCACGTATGCCTCGTCCAAGGTCGACACCAATATCGAACCCTTCCCGCTCGGCTCCGACCAGGTGTACAAGCCCAGCGGCCAGGTGCCGGCCGCGTCGCTCGTCAACGGCGTGCTGGTCAAGAATCCGCTGGTGCCGCAGTATTTGTACGACCGCATCAGCGACACCGACGGCGACGGCCTGCCCGACTACTTCTTCACCCGCCGCCTGTCCGAGTTCGGTCCGCGCCACTCGACCGTGGACCGCGACACCTTCCGCCTGGCGACCGGGCTGAAGGGCACGGTGCGGGACTGGAGTTACGAAGCCTATCTCTCCTACGGCAAGACCAAGGAGGCGCAAAATTCCAGCGGGCAGGTCAACGTCATGAGCTTGCGCAACGCGCTGGAGGCGATTCCCGGCCCCGACGGCACCCCGGTGTGCCGCGACCCGCATGCGGTGGCCGAGGGTTGCGTGCCGATCAATATTTTCGGCTACAACAGCATCACGCCGGACGCGCTCAAATATGTGACCGCGCCCGGTTCGCTGGAAACGGCGATCACCCAGAAACTGGTGGGCGGCTCGGTCACCGGCGAAGTGCCCGGCCTCCCCGCCGGCCGCATCGGCATCGCCGCTGGTTTCGAATGGCGCAGCGAGGATTCCAGCGCGATTCCCGACCCGCTGACCCAATCCGGCCTGAACGCCGGCAACGCCCTGCCGCCCACGTTCGGCAATTTCCTGGTGCGCGAGGTGTTTGTCGAAGGCAGGGTGCCGTTGCTGAAGGACCGGCCGTTCGCCCGCGACCTGAGCTTCCTCGGCACGGTGCGCCATGGCGATTATTCCACCGTCGGCAGCACCAACAGCTGGAACGCCGGCCTGGAATGGGGCGTCACCGCGGACGTCAAGCTGCGCGGCACGCGCGCGCAATCTACGCGGGCGCCCAATATCAACGAGCTGTTCCAGGCGCCCAGCCAGGACTTCCCGACCGGACTGGTCGATCCCTGCGAGGGCGTATCGTCGTCCGGAACCAGCGCGCTGGCCGTTAATTGCCGCAACGCGCCGGGAGTTGCAGCCAATATGGCGGCACATGGCGGCATTTTCACGTTAAATCAGGCCGACCAGCAGGGTATCAGCGGCTATAACACCGGCAATCCCAATCTCAAGGCGGAGAAAGGCCGTTCCACCACCATCGGCCTGGTGGTGACGCCTCGCTCGGTGCCGATGCTGCGCCGCTTCACCTTCACGGTCGACTATTTCACCATCAAGATCGCCGACGCCATCGTCAGCACCGACCGCCAGTATGCGCTGGATCAATGTTACAACCAGAACAACCAGACGTTCTGCAGCTTCATCACCCGCCGCCCTGCGCCGGTGGGCAACCTGAGTTCCGGCTCCATCCACTACAGCAATCTCTCGGTCACCAACAGCGGCGGTTTCGGCACCGAGGGCGTCGACCTCACCGCCTCCTGGGCGGACAAGGTCGGGCCGGGCAACCTGAGCGCCCGCCTGGCCTGGACCTGGCTACGCCAGCTGTGGCAAAAGGCGACGCCGGAGGCGGACAAGAACAGCGACGTCGGCGAAGTCACGGCCGCCAACACCAACGCGCCGCGCAACCGCGCCGGCCTCAACCTGGCATATAAATGGGGGGCGTACGGCGTCAACTGGACCGCCACCTACACCGGGCCGGTCTCGCTGGACGACCAGTTCCTGAAAAGCCTGAGCATCGCGCCCGGCACGGTGGGCGTGGGCTCGCGCACCTACAACGATTTCCAGTTCACCTACGAAGTGAAGAAGTCTGTGCAGCTGTACCTGGGCATGGACAACGCCTTCAACGCCAAGGCGCCGCCCCTCATCAGCGGCCTGCCCGGCAGCCAGACCGGCACCGAAACCGATACCTCGACCTACGATGCGATCGGCCGGCGCTATTACCTGGGCTTGCGCGTGTCGCTGTGACAGCGGCGCCATAAAAAAAACCCACCGGCCGGAACGCGCTCAAGTCGCGTTCCGTGCCGATGGGTCTTCTTGATGTAGGCCGGATTACTTGGCGGTCATCAGTGCCACGGTGGTGTCCAGCATGCGGTTCGAGAAGCCCCACTCATTGTCGTACCACGACGATACCTTGACCAGGCGGCCCGACACTTTGGTCAGGGTCGAGTCGAAGTTCGACGAGGCAGGATTGTGGTTGAAGTCGATCGATACCAGCGGCTCGGTCTGGTAGGTCAGCACTTCCTTCAGCGCGCCTTCGGCGGCGGCCTTCATCAGCGCGTTGACTTCGTCCACGGTGGTGTCGCGCTTGGCGATGAACGACAGGTCGACCAGCGACACGTTGATGGTCGGCACGCGGATCGCGAAACCGTCCAGCTTGCCGTTCAGCTCGGGCAGCACCAGGCCGACCGCGGCGGCGGCGCCGGTCTTGGTCGGGATCATGCTCATGGTGGCCGAACGGGCGCGGCGCAGGTCTTCATGCATCACGTCGCTCAGCACCTGGTCGTTGGTGTAGGCGTGCACGGTGGTCATCAGGCCGGTTTCCACGCCGATGGCGTCGTTGAGCGGCTTGACCAGCGGGGCCAGGCAGTTGGTGGTGCACGACGCGTTCGAGATCACGGTGTCGGTGGCTTTCAGCACGTGCTGGTTGACGCCGTACACGATGGTGGCGTCGACGTCCTTGCCGCCCGGTGCCGAGATGATGACTTTCTTGGCGCCGCCCTTCAGGTGGGCCGAAGCCTTCTCTTTGGTGGTGAAGAAGCCGGTGCACTCCAGCACCACGTCCACGCCCAGCTCGCCCCATGGGATTTCCGCAGGGTTGCGCTGTGCGAACACGCGGATCACGTCGCCGTTCACGATCATGTTGTCGCCGTCCACCGTCACGGTGCCGGGGAACTTGCCGTGGGCGGTGTCGTAGCGGGTCAGGTGGGCGTTCGACTTGGCATCGCCCAGGTCGTTGATCGCAACGATCTGGATGTCTTGTTTCTTGCCGCCTTCGTAGAAAGCGCGCAGCACATTGCGGCCGATACGGCCGTAGCCATTGATTGCAACTTTGATCGTCATACTATGCTCCTGATTAGAAAAATAGGTAATGCAACAAGCAATTATAGATTATGCAATGACAGATTTGACTTTCGCCACGACGTTTTCCACCGTGAAGCCGAAGTGCTTGAACAGCACGCCTGCCGGGGCCGATTCACCGAAGGTATCGATGCCGACCACCGCGCCTTCCAGACCGACGTATTTGTACCAGAAATCGGTCACGCCAGCTTCGATTGCCACGCGTGGCAAGCCTTTGGTCAACACGCTGGCCTTGTAGGCGGCGTCCTGACGGTCAAATACATCGGTCGACGGCATCGACACCACGCGCGCGGCGATGCCTTCCGCGGCCAGCGCGGAAGCGGCCGCCACGGCCAGCTCGACTTCGGAACCGGTGGCGATCAGCGTGACCTTGGCGTCCGCCACTTCGCTCAGCACGTAGCCGCCACGGGCGACGTCGGCGATCTGCTGGGCGCTACGCTCCTGGTACGGCAGGTTCTGGCGCGAGAAAATCAGCGTCGAAGGACCGGCCTTGCGCTTGACCGCCTCGCCCCATGCCACCATCGATTCGACGGTGTCGCATGGACGCCAGTTGTCCAGGTTGGGGATCAGGCGCATCGACGAGATATGCTCGACCGACTGGTGGGTCGGGCCGTCTTCGCCCAGGCCGATCGAATCGTGGGTGAACACGAAGATCGAACGCAGCTTCATCAGCGCGGCCATGCGCAGCGCGTTGCGGCTGTAGTCCGAGAAGGTCAGGAAGGTGGCGCCGAACGGGATGTAGCCGCCGTGCAGCGTGATGCCGTTCATGATGGCCGACATGCCGAATTCGCGCACGCCATAATTGATGTGGTTGCCTGGTTTGCCGGAACGCAGCGCCACGCACTCTTTCCAGTTGGTCAGGTTGGAGCCGGTCAGGTCGGCCGAGCCGCCCAGGAATTCCGGCAGCACCGGCGCCAGCGCCTGGATGGCGTTCTGGCTGGCCTTGCGGGTGGCGATGTTTTCCTTCTTCTCGACGCAGGCGGCGATGCCGGCGGCCAGGGTGGCCTCGAAGGCGGCAGGCAGTTCGCCGGCCATGCGGCGGCTCAGCTCGGCGGCTTCGGCCGGGAACTGGGCGCTGTATTGCGCGAACTTGGCGCTCCAATCGGCTTCCTGGCGGGCGCCGGCGGCCTTGGCGTCCCAGGCGGCGTAGACGTCGGCAGGGATCTCGAACGGCGCGGCGCTCCAGCCGATGTATTCACGGACGGCGGCCACTTCCTTGTCGCCCAGCGCGGCGCCGTGCACCTTGTCGCCACCCTGCAGGTTGGGCGAACCCTTGCCGATGATGGTCTTGCAGCAGATCAGGGTCGGCTTGCTGGAGGTCTTGGCGGCGGCGATGGCGGCCGAGACGGCGGCCACGTCGTGGCCGTCGACCGCGCGGATCACGTTCCAGCCGTAGGCTTCGAAACGGGCCGGGGTGTCGTCGGTGAACCAGCCTTCGACCTTGCCGTCGATCGAGATGCCGTTGTCGTCATACAGCGCGATCAGCTTGTTCAGGCCCAGGGTGCCGGCCAGCGCGCACACCTCATGCGAGATGCCTTCCATCAGGCAGCCGTCGCCGACAAACGCGTAGGTGTAGTGGTTGACGATGTCCAGGCCCGGCTTGTTGAACTCGGCCGCCAGCAGGTACTCGGACAGCGCCATGCCGACCGCGTTGGCGATGCCCTGGCCCAGCGGGCCGGTGGTGGTTTCCACGCCCGGCGTGACGTCCACTTCCGGGTGGCCCGGGGTTTTCGAATGCATCTGGCGGAAGGACTTGATGTCGTCCATGGTCACCGCGTAGCCCGACAGGTGCAGCAGCGCGTAGTGCAGCATCGAGCCGTGGCCGTTGGACAGCAGGAAGCGGTCGCGGTTCACCCATTTCGGGTTGGCCGGGTTGTGGCTGTAATGGCCACTCCACAGCGCCACGGCGATCTCGGCCATGCCCATCGGCATGCCTGGGTGGCCGGAATTGGCCTTCTGGACGGCGTCCATTGCCAGCGCGCGGATCGCGTTAGCCATTGGGGTGGTTGGGAGCGTAGAAGTCATCGTAGGTCTATCACGAAAGTATGGAAACTGGGGGCAATGGGATGCTGCTGTCGTTGCTACTGTCTGTGCTGCTCACTTGCTGAACCCATTATTTTACCAGACCGAGGCGTCCACCATTTAAAATTGCGGATCTCAAACCGACCGGATCCGCGCATGCCCCGCTTTTACCTCTCCCAGCCCCTGGCCGTCGGCCAGCTCGTCAGCCTGCCCGAGGCGGTGGCCCACCACATCCTGGTGCTGCGCCTGGCCCAGGGCGCGCTGATCACGCTGTTCAACGGCGAAGGCGGCGAGTTCAGCGCCACGCTCTGCGACATCGGCAAGCGCAGCGTGACGGCCGAGGTCAAGGCGCACAACCCGCGCGATGTCGAGTTGCCCTACGCCATCACCCTGGCGCAATGCCTGCCCGAGGCGAGCAAGCTGGACTGGATCATCGAAAAAGCGGTCGAACTGGGCGTCGGCGGCATCGTGCCGCTGGCCGCTCAGCGCTGCGTGGTGCGGCTGTCGGCCGAGCGGGCGGAAAAGAAACGCTCGCACTGGCAGGGCATCATCGAGTCGGCCTCGGAACAAAGCGGACGCAACCGCCTGGCCCAGCTGGCCGGGGTGCAGGACTACCAGCAGTGGATCGCCCAGCAGGACATGCACAAGCGCATCATCCTGACGCCGCGCGCCGAGCAGTCGCTGGCCCAGTGGGCGCGCCACCAGCCGCCGCAGCCGGTGACCCTGGTGGTCGGCCCCGAAGGCGGCCTGAGCGAGGCGGAAGAGCAGCTGGCGATCGCCCGCGGCGCGCTGCCGCTGGCCATGGGACCGCGCATCCTGCGCACCGAGACCGCCGGCCTGGCCGCCATCGCCGCGCTGAACGCCAGTTGGGGCGGCATGGATTAAGCGCGCCGCTGGCCGTTATCGCATTGTTTATAAAATGATATTCATGCGGACCGGGCAAGGAATATCGACCATGCTTGAATTCATTATTTAAATGGCAGGCCGGAAAAACCGCTGTGGTTTTTTTACGTCACCTTTTGATAATATTTTGGCATTCCTAGGGTTAATATTTTAAATAAAATACTTGCATTCTCGATTGGTACGCTACATTCCCTGACATCCCCTTGTAACGGCCTGTTTCCGGGCCCTCCCCTGCCGGCCGGCACCCCGCATTTGTGGTTGAAACGCCACTTGCAACATTCCCTTCCGTTGTTTTTTCAATACAAATGTTTGGCTGGCAACAATTTGCCATATTGACAGGAAATAAGGGCGATGGTCTCATAAGCTGGCTGAAATTCATTGCTATCCGCAATGAACGTCTCAGTAACCCGCCCATAAAGCGTAAAAAGCACACATAATTTTCCCGCAGAGGAGTTTGAGCAATGATGAGAGAAACAGTTTTATCGCGTTCGGTACGTCTGATCTTTTCCAGTGGTGTGATGATCGGCATGGGCTTGGCCGCGCAATCGGCACTGGCACAGGAAGCCGGCAGCGACACCATTCAACGGGTAGAGATCACCGGTTCGTCGATTAAACGCATCGCCAAGGAAGGTTCGGTACCGGTCCAGGTCATCACCAGCGCCGACATCGCGAAGAGCGGCGCAAAGAACGTAGAAGACCTGGTTCAGGCATTGCCAGCAATGCAAGGCTTCCTGACCTCTGCGGATTCGGTTAACGGTGGCGGCGGCGGTGTTCAGAACGCCTCCATCCACAGTATCGGCGCAGGCTACACCCTGGTGCTGTTGAACGGCCGCCGCATGGCGCCTTACACCGCCGGCAGCGCGGTCAACCTGGCCAGCATCCCGCTGGCAGCAGTCGAGCGCGTCGAAGTGCTGACCGACGGCGCCTCGGCCCTGTACGGCGCCGACGCGATCGCCGGCGTGGTCAACTTCGTGCTGAAGAAAAACCAGCAGGACTTCAACATTGAAGGCACCTACACCTCGCCGGAAAAAGAAGGCGCGCGCAGCAGCAACGTCGCCCTGTCCAAAGGCTTCGGCGATCTGGAGAAGGATGGCTTCAACATCCTGGCCTCCTACAGCCACGACGAGCAAAAAGAACTGAACGCCTCGCAGCGCGACTTCGCCAAGAGCGGCCTGGTGCGCTTCGACCACGACGGCAAGCAATATTCGCTGTATCAGCTGGCCTTGAACACCACGCCAGCTTCGGTGACGCTGAACTTCAAGGACGGCAAAGATCCGATGACGTTCTCGCCGAACTACCTGAAGGACGGCAAGTGCGCACCTAACACCGCCTACATCGGCAGCGCCACCGACAAGTCGTGCTGGTTCGACTACTCGGGCACCGTGCAGCTGATTCCGAAATCGAAGCGCGACAGCTTCTTCGTATCGGGCCGCGCCAAGATCAACTCCGACACCACCGCGTTCGCCGAACTGGTCGACTCCAAGTTCACCCAGACCAGCCGCTTCGCGCCGCCAGCCCAGGGCCTGTCGCTGTCGCTGACCGATCCGAAGTACGCCGCCAATGTGTCGCCGTACCTGGCACAACTGGGCATCGATCCAGCGAACGTGAAAAAAGCCACGATGAACGTGCGTCTGGTCGACGCTGGTGGCCGTTCGGAAGAGTACATTTCCAAAGCGCTGCACTTCGCCGGCGGCATCGAAGGCCGCTTCAAGGACTTCGACTACACCGCGTCGTATGTTCACTCGGAAAACACCCGCACTGCGAACTACAACGGTGGCTTCCTGAGCCGCGACAAATACAAGACGCTGACCTTCGACCCGTTCGGCCCGGCCGGCAATTCGGCAGCCCTGCTGGCCCCAGCCGTTCTGCATGAGCTCGACACGGAAACCAAGACCAAGCTGGACATCCTGAGCGTGCGCGCTTCCGGCGAAATTTACCAATTGCCAGCTGGTGCGGTGCAAGTCGGTGTCGGTGCCGACACCACCAAGCAGCAATACGCCCAAACGCCAAGCTCGATCACCCAGGGCCCTAACCCGCAACAGCCGAACTGGACTGATACTCCGCTGGGCAGCGCGCCAGGCGCCCTGCCGATCGATGGTTCGCGCAAGAGCTGGGGTACCTTCGCCGAGTTCCTGGTGCCAGTCATCAAGAACCTGGACGTGACGGCCGCCGTGCGCTATGACAGCTACGATGCCGTCAAGAGCAACATGGTGTACGACCTGGACAGCAAACTGATCGGTTCGGCGACCCAGGGCAATGACGCTTCGAAGTCGACCTACAAACTGTCGTTCCGCTACAACCCGATCAACACCGTGCTGCTGCGCGGCTCGTACGGCACCGGCTTCAAGGTTGCTAACCTGGACGACATCATCTCCCCGGTCACCGACGCTGGCGTCACTTCCGGCAAGTATGCTTGCCCAGTTCACGCACCGGACCCACGCGCTGCGGACTGCGCCGGCACCACCCAGTATGCGCTGACTTCGGGCGGCAACAGCGTCAAAGGCGCCAACGGCCTGAAACCGGAAGAGTCGAAGCAGTACACCCTGGGCATCCGCTTCGAACCACTGAACGCGCTGTCGCTGGGCTTCGATCTGTGGAACGTCAAGATGAACAACCAGATCGTGGCACTGTCGGAAGGCCTGGTATTCGGCAATCCTGGCGCTTACAACAGCCTGTTCTCGACCGTGTATGACGCCGGCATCGGCGCCAACAAGCTGGTGACCTTGCTGCCTAACTTCAACCTGGGTAGCTCGCGTTACAAAGGTATCGACTGGGATCATTCCTATCGTCTGAAGACCGGCTACGGCAACCTGTCCTTCAGCTGGACCGGTACGTACATGCTGAAGTCGGAAAAAACCCTGCCGGGTACCGATGACAAGGGCAACGCTACCAGCACCACGGAAAGCAGCCTGGGTCGCTTCGACAGCTACAACAACGTTACCGCGCGCGTCATCAGCCGTATCGCTGTCAGCCTGAAGACCCCTGGCATGTTCACGCATACCCTGACGCTGAACTACCGTTCGGGCTACCACGACCAAGTGCTGACCGCGGACGACGGCGCAGTCAAGGCCGTGAATCCGGATGGCACCCTGGCAGCTGGCTTCGTTGGCATGGAACGTGACGTCTCGTCGGCAGCCATCTACGACTGGCAGACCCGTGCGGACATCAACAAGACCTACTCGGTCACCGCCGGCATCAAGAACCTGTTCGACAAGGATCCTTCGTTCTCCAACCGTATCGCCGGTGGCGGTAACCAGGTTGGCTACGACGGCCGTTACAACAGCCCGCTGGGCCGCACGTTCTACGTGACCGCCGCAGCCAAGTTCTAAGCTGACTCATTCCAGGCTGCAAAGCCTGGATGGTCAAAAAGCCCCGTCTGCACTGGGCGCGCTCTTGAGCGCGTTCAGGCTGACGGGGCTTTTTTTTATGCCCGGGCGCTTGCGGTAAAATAGCGGATCGCGGGCCGAGCCCGCGTCCCTCCCCGCTAACTACGGGGCCAAGTAATTTTTCGGAACGATCTGCCATGTTGCGACTCAATGAAGTAAAACTCCCCCTGAACCACGCCGAAGCCGACCTCCCGGCCGCCATCCTGGCCCGCCTGGGCATCGCCGCCGACGCCCTGCTCGGCTTTACCGTCTTCAAACGCAGCTACGACGCCCGCAAGAAAACCGCGATCGTGCTGATCTACTCGCTCGACGTCGACGTCAAGGACGAGGCGGAAGTGCTCAAGCGCCTGCACCACGACACCCACCTGATGCCGTCGCCGGACACCTCGTATAAATTCGTCGCGCACGGCGAGCAGCTCGCCGGCCACGACCAGAATCCGCGCCCGGTGGTGATCGGCACCGGCCCGTGCGGCCTGTTCGCCGCGCTGATCCTGGCGCAGATGGGCCTGCGTCCCATCATCCTCGAACGCGGCAAGCAGGTGCGCGAACGCACCGTCGACACCTTCGGCTTCTGGCGCAAGCGCGAGCTCAATCCCGAGTCGAACGTGCAGTTCGGCGAAGGCGGCGCCGGCACCTTCTCGGACGGCAAACTGTACAGCCAGATCAAGGACCCGAAACACTACGGCCGCAAGGTGCTCACCGAGTTTGTCAAAGCCGGCGCGCCGGAGGAAATCATTTACGTCAGCAAGCCGCACATCGGCACCTTCCGCCTGGTGAAGATGGTCGAGCAGATGCGCGCCAATATCGAGCAGATGGGCGGCGAATACCGCTTCGAGAGCAAGGTGGTCGACATCGAGATCGAGCAAGGCGCGGACGGCGGCCAGGTACGCGGCCTGACGCTGGAGAGCGGCGAGAAGATCGTCACCAACCACGTGGTGCTGGCGATCGGCCACAGCGCGCGCGACACCTTCGAGATGCTGCACCAGCGCGGCGTCTACATCGAGGCCAAGCCGTTCTCGATCGGCTTCCGCGTCGAGCACCCGCAGTCGCTGATCGACGCCTGCCGCTTCGGCCCCAACGCCGGCCACCCCATCCTTGGCGCGGCCGACTACAAGCTGGTGCACCACGCGTCCAACGGCCGCGCCGTGTACAGCTTCTGCATGTGCCCCGGCGGCACGGTGGTGGCGGCCGCGTCCGAACCGGGCCGCGTGGTGACCAACGGCATGAGCCAGTATTCGCGCAACGAGCGCAACGCCAACAGCGCCATCGTGGTCAGCATTTCGCCGGAAGTCGACTACCCCGGCCACCCGCTGGCCGGCATCGAGTTCCAGCGCCGGCTGGAAGAGAAAGCCTTCGAGCTGGGCGGCGGCACCTACAACGCGCCGGGCCAGCTGATGGGCGATTTCGTCGCCGGCCGCGCCTCGACCGAATTCGGCAGCGTGGTGCCGTCGTACAAGCCGGGCGTGCACCTGGCCGACCTGGCCACCATCCTGCCGGAGTTCGCCGTGACCGCGCTGCGCGAAGCCTTCCCGGCGTTCGACAAGCAGGTCAAGGGCTACTTCAAGCACGACGCCGTGCTGACCGGGCTGGAGACGCGCACCTCGTCGCCGATCCGCATCAAGCGCCGCGACGACACGCTGCAAAGCCTGAACACGCGCGGCCTGTTCCCGGCCGGCGAAGGCGCCGGCTACGCGGGCGGCATCCTGTCGGCCGGCGTCGACGGCATCAAGGTGGCCGAGGCTGTCGCCTTGTCCATGGCTGCCGACCAGCAACCGTAATTCCCCTCCCCCGGACCGGCCGCCGCAAGGCATCGCGGCGGCCGGCGCCCCTCCCAAGCCTGTTAGCAGGCTCACAATCAGTTGTCAGATATCACATCCCTTGTGCTCATGAACATGGTTGCATGTTTGACGCCGACATAACACCAATCGGCCATAAACGACCAAATACTTTGTATTTTTGTGTAAAAAAGTCGTTATTTTTTGAAATTACCGTGAAATGTGTTGTTTATTTCACTGTTGTTACAGAACGAGAATTGACCGAGGCGGACTCAAGTGGTCTGATGACCGCCTTGGATAATTTATTGATGGATTATCCATTGTGGAATCTTTAATGACAAAGTAACAAGCCGCAACCTCGCTAGGAGTTCAAAGCAATGATGATGGAAACCGTAATTTCGCGTTCACTGCGCCTGATGTTTTCGGGCAGCGCTGCACTGATCGGTGCAGGCCTGCTGGCCCAGCCAGTATTTGCACAGGACACCCCTGTCATACAACGCGTGGAAATCACCGGCTCGTCGATTAAGCGTGTAGACGCTGAAACGTCGCTGCCAGTGCAAATCGTAAGCAAGGCGGACATCGCCCGCACCGGCGCCACCAGCACCGAAGAGCTGCTGCAGTCGATCTCGGCGTTCTCGTCGGCCGGCGGCACCAGCAACGCCACCGGCGCCGGCACCTCGACCGGCGGCCTGTCGTCGATCTCGCTGCGCGGCCTGGGCTCGACCCGCACCCTGGTGCTGGTCAACGGCCGCCGCCTGGCAGCGTTCGCCGGCAGCGACGGCGCCTCCGTCAACGTCAACGTCATCCCGCTGGCCGCCATCGAGCGCGTCGAAGTGCTGAAGGATGGCGCCTCGGGCATGTACGGCAGCGACGCGGTGGCCGGCGTGGTCAACTTCATCCTGTCCAAGCAGACCGAAGGCGTGGAAATCACCGGCGGCTACGGCTCCCCATCGCAAAGCGGCGGCGGCCAGAACAGCAAGGCATCCATCACCGGCGGCTACAACACCGACAAGCTGAACCTGGTTGTTTCGGGCTCCTACGAAAAAGAGAAGGCCCTGTTCGGCCGCGACCGCGACTACGCGTCCACCTCGACCAAGCTGCCTTACTACAACGGCACCGCGACCGGCCTGGGCAACATCCAGGGCTCGTTCACGCCAGGCACGGGTCCTGACGCCGGCTTCAGCTCGGGCGGTTCCGGCTACGGCAACCCGCTGGCCATCGGCGACAAGTGCGGCACCATCAAGATGGGCACGCTGCAGAACGGCGCCAAGGGTTCGCCTTACTGCTACTACGACAGCGGCCCGGACGTCGGCCTGACGCCTGATCGCGAACTGTTCAACCTGACCGGCAACCTGACCTACCAGCTGAACGACAAGCACCAGCTGTTCGGCGACGTGCTGTACTCGCAAAGCAAGGTCACCCAGACCTACCAGGCTTCGCCGGCGCGCGCCAGCTTCTTTGAGACCGACGGCGAGTTCGCCAAGCAGGGCGTGGATGCGGCACTGCTGCTCTACCCGAACAACCCGGCCTACCAGTCGATTGCCGTGCCCTACCTGCAAAGCCAGGGCTACACCTCGCTGATCGGCAAGCCGCTGTCGATCACCTCGCGCGTGTTCGACTTCGGTCCACGCCAGAACGTCGACACCGCCAAGCAGGCGCGCGTGGTCGTCGGCGCCAAGGGCACCATCGGCGCGGTCGACTACGAAGTGGCGCTGACCCACAACGAGTCCAAGCTCAACAGCGCTGTGACCACCGGCTACTTCTCGCAGGTGGCCTACGCCAAGATCATCAACAGCAGCAACTGGAACCCATGGGCCGCAGGCGGCGTGCAGACCGGCGCCCTGGCCGACCAGCTGAAAGGCGCGGCGTTCAGCGGCGACTTCCTGTCGGCAAAATCGACCAGCGACTCGTTCGACGCCAAGATCACCGGCGACTTCTGGACCATCGCCGGCATCACCCCGCAATACGCGCTGGGTGCCCAGTCGCGCAAAGAGAACTACACCACCGATCCGAGCGTTGCCTACCAGTCGGGCGACATCTCCGGCCTGGGCGGTTCGGTCAAGCCGGTCGACCGCGACCGCACCGTGAACTCGGCGTTTGGCGAATTGAACATTCCGCTGACGAAGGCACTGGAAATCAACATCGGCGCGCGCGACGACCACTACGACGACGTCGGCAATTCGGCCAACTGGAAAGGCAGCGTACGCTGGCAGCCAGTCAAGACCCTGGTGCTGCGCGGCTCCTACGGCACCGGCTTCCGCGCACCGTCGCTGATCGACCTGTGGCAGCCACAGACGCTGGGTACGTCCGAGCAGTTCAACGATCCGGCCACCAAGCAGACCGGCCTGCAGGTCAACGCGCTGTCGGGCGGCAATCCTAACCTGAAGCCTGAGAAGTCGAAGCAGTACTCGTTCGGCGCCGTATGGCAACCGGTCTCGACCGCCAGCATCGGTGTGGACTTCTTCAACATCAACATCCGCGACATCCTGGCCACGCCATCGGCACAGGAAGTGGTGTCGCGCTTCCGTGCCGGCGACCCAGCCTACGCGGGCCTGGTGACCCTGAACGGCAACGACATCGTCAGCATCAAGCAGACGCTGGCCAACACCGGCAACGCCAACGTTCAAGGCCTGGACCTGACGGCCAACTGGAAGGACAACTTCAGCTTCGGTAAGCTGGAAGCCAACCTGAACGGTACCTACATGGATACCTTCGACCAGACCAGCCCTGGCGGCGACATTTCGCACAAGGTCGGCACCATCGTTGACGGCGACGGCAATCCAGTGATCGGCGCGCAGAACGGCGGCGTGATCCTGCGCTGGAAGCATCAGCTGGCCGGTACCTGGAGCAAAGGTCCATGGTCGACCACCCTGGTGCAGAACTATCGCAGCGGCTACCAGGTTGGCCACGACCTGAACGACAACAAAGTGTTCATCTCGTCGGAAGCCACCTACGACGCCAACGTGACCTACCGCGGCATCAAGAACCTGACCCTGGCGCTGGGCGTGAAGAACCTGTTCGACAAGCAGCCTGACCCGATCGGCACCGCGGTGACCAATCAGTTCCAGTCCGGCTACGACATCAACCAGTACGATCCACGTGGCCGCTTCGTCTACGTGACCGCTGGCTACAAGTTCAAGTAATCGGCGACGCACAAAAAAGCCCGCGCAGCTCAGGCCGCGCGGGCTTTTTTTATCGGCTATCCACTTACAACCAGCCAGCCTTCTTGAAGCGCCGGTGCAGGTACAGGCACACGCCCACCATCACCGACAGCGCGAACGGATAGCCGTACTTCCATTCCAGCTCCGGCATCACCTTGAAGTTCATCCCCCACACGCCGGCAAACGCAGTGCAGATCGCGAAGATCGCCGCCCACGCCGCCAGCCGCTTGTTCACTTCGCTCTCCTCGATCGCCACCATCGACAGGTTGACCTGGATCGCCGTGGCGATGGTGTCGCGTATCGTGTCGAGCGATGCGCTGATGCGGTGCAAATGGTCATGCACGTCGCGGAAGTATTCCTGCGTGTCCTGGCAGATGGCCGGCACGCGGCCGCCATGCAGCCGCCCCACCGCCTCCATCAGCGGCGACACCACGTGGCGCACGATGGTCACCTTGCGCTTGAGCTCATACAGGCGCTGGATGTTGTCGCGCTGCTTGCCCTGGCTGAAGATCAGCTCCTCGATTTTCTCCAGCTCCGTTTCCAGCATGTCCAGCACCGGGAAGTAGCGGTCCACCACCGCGTCCATCAGCGCGTACAGCACGAAGGCCGGGCCGAGGCGCAGCATGTGCGGCTCCTTCTCGGCGCGCGCGCGCACGCCGAGGAAACCCTGCTGGCTGTGGCCGTCGCGCGAGGACAGCACGTAGCTGTCGCCGACAAACATGTCGACCTCGCCGATGGCCACGTCGCCGTCGCGGCACTCGATGGTCTTGACCACCACAAACAGCGAATCGCCGTACTCTTCGATCTTGGGCCGCTGGTGACCGCGCCGCGCATCCTCCACCGCCAGCTCGTGCAGGCCGAATTCCTGCTGCATGATGGCCAGCTCGTCCGGCTGGGCGTCGCGCAGCGCCACCCAGACAAAGGTCTCCGGCTTCTCGATGTACTCGCTGATCTCCTCGACGGGAATGTCCGCCAGCTTCTGGCCGTCCTGATAGGCCACACAATTAATCAGCATACTGTTTCCATTAAAAAAAAAGCTCCTGGCTTCGTCAGCCAAGAGCTTACCTCAAACCGGCGCGCGGGCGCCGTTTGAAGGCGGCGCCGGGATCAATCGTCCTTGGCGCCGTCGATGCCGAGTTCGGCGATCTTGCGGGTGATGGTGTTGCGGCCTATGCCCAGGCGCACCGCGGCGTCGTTCTTGCGGCCGTGCGTGTGCTTGAGCGCGGTGCGGATCAGCGCCGACTCGAACTGCCGGCCCAGCACCGCCATCACTTCCTGCTGTCCGCCGCTGAGCATGGTGGCGGCCTGCGCCTCCAGCAATGCCAGCCAGGCGTCCGGCGCACCGGACGAGGGCTGCGCGGTGGCGGCCTCGGCCACCGGAACCGACATCACCGTGCCGTGGTGCTGGATCGGCGCGTAGCTTTCCGACGGCGCCGGCGCGTGGCCCTGCTCCTGGGTCAGCTCCAGCGGCAGGTCCTTCACCTCCACCGTCTGGCCCGGCGCCATCACGGTGATCCAGTTGCACAGGTTTTCCAGCTGGCGCACATTGCCCGGCAGGTCCAGGCCGCTGAGGAACTGCAGCGTGGCGTCGCTCATGCGCTTGGCTTCCACGCCCAGCTGCTTGGCGCTCTGCACCAGGAAGTGGCGCACCAAAATAGGGATGTCCTCACGGCGCTCCCTCAAACTGGGCAGGCGCAGGCGGATCACGTTCAGGCGGTGGTACAAGTCCTCGCGGAACAAGCCTTCGCGCACGCGCTGCTCCAGGTTCTGGTGCGTCGCGGTGATCACGCGCACGTTGGCCTTCAGGGGCTGATGGCCGCCGACGCGGTAGAAGTGGCCGTCCGACAGCACGCGCAGCAAGCGGGTCTGCAAATCGAAGGGCATGTCGCCGATCTCGTCGAGGAACAGCGTGCCGTTCTCGGCCTGTTCGAAGCGACCGCGCCGCGTGGTCTGCGCGCCGGTGAAGGCGCCGCGCTCGTGGCCGAACAATTCGGATTCCAGCAAGTCCTTGGGGATCGCCGCGGTGTTCAATGCGATGAAGGGCTGCGACGCGCGCGGGCTGTGCTTGTGCAGCGCGCGCGCCACCAGCTCCTTGCCCGAGCCCGATTCGCCGGTGATCAGCACCGTCACGTTCGATTGCGACAAACGGCCGATGGCGCGGAACACTTCCTGCATCGCCGGCGCCTGGCCGAGGATCTCGGGCGTTTCCGACGGCCCCGATTCAACGCTGGTCTCGCGCAGGCTCTCGTCCAGCGCGCGGCGGATCAGCTCGACGGCCTTGTCGATATCGAACGGCTTGGCCAGGTATTCAAAGGCGCCGCCCTGGAAGGCCGCGACGGCGGAGTCCAGGTCGGAGAAGGCGGTGATGATGATGACCGGCAGGCCGGGGAAGCGCGACTTCACCAGCTGCAGCAGGTCGAGGCCGGAGTCGCCCGGCATGCGGATGTCGGACACCAACACCTGCGGCGTCTCGAACTCCAGCGCGGCGATGGCGTCGCGCGCGTTGGCAAAACTCTTGGTGGCGAGGTTTTCCCGCGCCAGCGCTTTTTCCAGTACCCAGCGGATCGATTCGTCGTCGTCTACTATCCAGATTGGCTTCATGTGTTGTATGTATCCCGCAATATGGATCGTCAATCAAGGGACTCGGCATCCGCCCCTGCTTGCCTGGGCTTATGGCAACGGCAGCAGGATACGGAAGTCCGTGTATCCAGGCCGGCTCTCGCACTCGATCACGCCCATGTGCTGCTGCACGAAGGTTTGCGCGAGGGTCAAGCCCAAGCCGCTGCCGCCCTCCCTGCCCGATACCAACGGGTAGAAAATCCGGTCGCGGATCTGGGGTGCGATACCCGGTCCATTGTCGATGATATGCAAGTCTAATGCCAGCCCGTAGCGGACCTTGGCCAGCGTGACCTGGCGAGCCACGCGCGTCTTGAAAACGATCTCCGCGTCGCCCGCCTCGATGCGCGCCGCCAGCGCCTGGGCGGCGTTGTGCGCGATGTTGAGCACGGTCTGGATCAGCTGCTCCTTGTCGCCCCGGAACTCGGGAATCGAAGCGTCGTAGTCGCGCAGGATGGTCAGGCCGGACGGGAACTCGGCCAGCATCAGGCTGCGCACACGCTCCAACACTTCGTGGATGTTGACGTCGCCAACGATGTGCGGCCGGCGGTGCGGCGCCAGCAGGCGGTCGACCAGCGTCTGCAGCCGGTCCGCCTCCTTGATGATGACCTGGGTGTACTCGCGCAGCTGGCCGGCGTGCAGCGCCGGCAGTTCCATCTCCAGCAATTGCGCGGCGCCGCGGATGCCGCCCAGCGGGTTCTTGATCTCGTGCGCCAGGTTGCGGATCAGCTCCTTGTTGACCTGGCTCTGGTCGAGGATGCGCTCCTCGCGGTCCAGCTTGAGGTGCTGCAGGTGCTCGCGCAGTTCGATCAGCACGTGGCCGGCCGGGTCGTCCAGCGCCGAGACGATGCTGTGCACGTGCAGCGGATCGCGGCCGGCGCGCTCCAAGGTCAGGTCCTGGCGCAGGTCGGAAAACTTGTGCTCGCGCGCCTGCGTGCAGATGTTGTCGAGCTCGTTTGGATTGAGGAACTGCGCGCTCAGCGTCTGGCGCGAGAGGGCTTTGAGCGAGCTCTCCAGCAGATTCTCGGCGGCCGCGTTGGCGTAGACGAAGCGGCCCTCGGCATCCAGCAGCACCACGGCCGAGGCCAGCAGCTCCAGGCCCGCCAGGGCCGGCGGCCGGTGCTTGCCGGCGTTATGTAGACTCGTCATCGGATGTTCGCGATCTCACGTTTCAATGCTTCGATATTTTTTTCCGAGCGGCTGATGCTGTCGCGCATGCCGGCCACCCGGTCCAGGTATTTGGCGTAGTTGCGCTCGTCGCCGCGCCGTTCCGGCTCGCCGTTGTTGAACTCCTTGCGCAGCTCGGCCAGCTTCTGCGTCTCGCTCTTCAGCTCGTCCTCCAGGATGCCGCGGCGGTCGGCGTCGCGCGCGCGCTGCTCGGTGCTGTCGACGCGCGGAAAATCGCCCGGCGTGCTGATCGGTGCCGGCACATTGCTGCGCGCCGGCGCGGCCTGGCGGCGCGGCGGCGCCGGGATCACGGCGCCCGGCAAATCCATGGACTTGCAATGGCTGCCGCGATTGACGTCGGTGTACTCGATGCTGCCGCTGGGCGATACGCATTTGTAGATCTGCGCCTGGACCTGCATCGCAATGCAGCCCAGCAGCGCCAGCGACGCCATCGACACACATCGTTTCAAGCTAGTTGTCATTCGAAATCCGTGGGTGAAACTATCCATCCCGAATATACAACATCCAAAGAAAAACGCGGGGAAAGCCATGCTCGCCCCGCGTTTTTTGCTGCGCTACAGGCACCGGCGTGGCCGATGCGTTGCTATTACAGCGAGTAGTACATGTCGAACTCGGCAGGGTGAGTCGTCATGCGCATGCGCTGGACGTCCTGCATTTTCAGTTCGATGTAAGCGTCGATCATGGAATCGCTGAACACGCCGCCACGGGTCAGGAACTCGCGGTCTTTGTTCAGTGCATCCAGTGCCTCTTCCAGCGACGAGCACACGGTCGGGATCAGCGCGTCTTCTTCCGGCGGCAGGTGGTACAGATCTTTCGATGCTGCCTCGCCCGGATGGATCTTGTTGGCGATACCGTCCAGGCCGGCCATCAGCAGCGCGGCGAAGCACAGGTACACGTTGGCCAGTGGATCCGGGAAGCGGGTTTCGATACGGCGGCCTTTTGGATTGGCCACGTGTGGAATACGGATCGAAGCCGAACGGTTACGGGCCGAGTACGCCAGTTTGACCGGTGCTTCAAAGCCTGGAACCAGACGCTTGTACGAGTTGGTGCCTGGGTTGGTGATCGCGTTCAGCGCCTTGGCGTGCTTGATGATGCCGCCGATGTAGAACAGCGCGGTTTCCGACAGGCCTGCATAGCCGTCGCCGGCGAACAGGTTGACGCCGTCTTTCCAGATCGACTGGTGCACGTGCATGCCGGAACCGTTGTCGCCAACGATAGGCTTAGGCATGAAGGTAGCGGTCTTGCCATAGCTGTGGGCCACGTTCCAGACCACGTATTTCAGGTTCTGGGTCCAGTCGGCGCGCTCGACCAGGGTCGAGAACTTGGTGCCGATTTCGTTCTGGCCGGCGCCAGCCACTTCGTGGTGGTGCACTTCGACCGGGATGCCCAGCGATTCGAGGATCAGGCACATTTCCGAACGCATGTCCTGGAAGCTGTCGACTGGTGGCACTGGGAAGTAGCCGCCCTTGACGGTAGGACGATGGCCGCTGTTGCCGCCTTCGATTTCCTTGTCGGTCGACCACGAAGCTTCGTCGGAATCGATCTTGACGAAGCAGCCGGACATGTCGATCTTCCAGCGCACGCTGTCGAAGATGAAGAACTCTGGCTCTGGGCCGAAGTAGGCGGTGTCGCCCATGCCGGACGATTTCAGGTAGGCTTCAGCGCGCTTGGCGATGGAGCGCGGATCGCGGTCGTAACCCTTGCCGTCCGACGGTTCGATCACGTCGCACTGCATGAACAGGGTGGTCTCTTCCATGAACGGGTCGATGTTCGCGGTGTTTGGATCTGGCAGCAGAATCATGTCCGAAGCTTCGATGCCTTTCCAGCCGGCGATCGAGGAACCGTCGAAGGCGTGGCCCGATTCGAACTTGTCGATGTCGAAGTGCGACACAGGCACGGTGACGTGCTGTTCTTTACCACGGGTGTCGGCGAAACGGAAATCAACGAATTTGACTTCGTTTTCCTGGACCATTTTCAGAACTTCTGCGGCTGTCATTGCCATGCGTATCTCCTAAAGGAATGTGGGGCTCGTGCGCCATTGGTAAGCAGTATCCGTGCCAGCCCAAAGTTCCGGGGCATATGTCGGTAGCGTCTTTGAACTCGCCGCCAAATGAATCTAAAATTCACGGGGAAGCCCAAGTGACGTTATTTGAGGCAGCTCAATACCGCACCAACTCAGTGCATATTCGAGATTTTGCACCGTATCTGTGCATTTCGGAGATTTTTCCGAAAATTGCACGGCTTTGGTGCGCCTGCGTGTGGTGCGTACGCAGGAGGCCTATAATAAACTCAAACTTATTTCTGGAACATGACATGAGCAAAATAGAAGATATTCTTGCACTGGCACGCAGCCGCAGCAAAGACTGGCCCTATGCCGGCGCCGTCACGCCGCAGGAAGCGTATGAACTGGTCAGCGCCGACAATGCGGTCAAGCTGGTCGATGTGCGCACCCATGCGGAGCGCGACTGGGTCGGCCGGGTGGCCATCCCGGAAGCCCAACATGGTGCGGTGCAGTGGAACCTGTATCCGGGCGGGATCGCCAATCATGAATTCATCGAGCAGCTGAACTCGGTCGCGCGCAAGGACCAGGTGATCCTGTTCCTGTGCCGCTCGGGCGTGCGCTCGCGCAGCGCCGCCAAGCTGGCCACCGAGCACGGCTACCAGCACTGCTACGACATCCTCGAAGGCTTCGAGGGCGAGAAAGACGAGCGCGGCCACCGCAAGAACATCAACGGCTGGTGCAAGGCCGACCTGCCCTGGGTCGGCGCCTAGGTTCTACACCGCGGCGGTCTCGTCCGGCGTGGGCGCCGACTCGCCCATCAGGAACTGGATACGCTTGCGCACGAACTGGATGTGGCTGCGCAAGCCGTACAAGCCATCCGCGAACGATAGCGGGATCGACACCTGGTTGACCAGGTCCTCGATCTCGTTCAGGCGCACCAGCTGGCGCTCATAGACCTGCATGCGGATATCCTCCGGCGCCTCCTCCACCGCCTGCTCCACCGCGCGCAGCTGGCCGTACCAGCGATACACGCGCGAACGGATGCGCCACACATACAGCGGCGGCACCACCTTGGACAGCGGCAGGATCAGCGCGCCCAGCGCCACCACCACCACCCACATGCGGTCGAGGAAATTGGCCAGCCAGAACGTCATGTAGCGCTGCAGCAGCGGCGGACCGCTCTTGTAGTACTTGGCCGCCTCGGCGTCGACCGGGATCTCGGTGTACTTGGCCGACGGGAACTGGCCCTGCTGCGAGAACCATCCCGCGCCGCTGTGGATGCTGCTGGCCGCCTGCACGAACAGGTCCACCAGCGCCGGATGCAGGTCGTCGCGCGCCACCAGCGTGGCGGTCGGGGCGATCAGGTTGTAATCCTCGGCTGGGATATCGCGGCCCAGGTCGACAATCCCCTGCGGCAGCACCACATGCGTCAGGAACGGCAGCTTGCGCGCGTAGGCTTCGGCCTGGTTGAAGTTGAACAGCTTGATGCCCGGCGTTTGCAGCAGCATCTGGATCAGCGGCGCTTCCGGCGCCGAGGTGAACACCAGGCCGTCGATGCGGCCCTCCAGCAGCTCGACCGTGGCCGGCGTATTGGCCAGCGAGAAGCGCTCCACCTCGCCCTTCTCGACGCCGTTGAGCTCGAGCACCTGGCGGAACAGGCGCGGCGCGCCGGCGCCCTTGGGGCCGTAGTTGATCTTCAAGCCACGCAGCTGGGTCAGCTGGGTGATGGGCGGCTTGCCCTTGGTCTCGCGCAGGAACAGCCACAACGGCTCGACAAACAGGCTGCCCAGCGAGGTCAAGCCCTCGCGCTCGGCCGCCTCCTCGTTGGTGGAGCCGCTCTGGACGAAGGCGATATCGACCTCGCCGGCCTTCAGGCGCTTGAGGTTTTCGCCCGAGCCGGCGGACGGCACCAGCGTCACCTTCACGCCGTGCTTGGCCAGCGCGGCCGCGTACTTCTTGCCGAATTCGGCGTAGGCGCTGTTTTCCTGGCCGGTCGCCAGGCGCACGGTGCGCGGCGGTTGCGGGTCCACCAGCCAGTAGGCCAGCGCGCAAACGCCGGCGATCAGCGCGATGGAAGGAGCAGCGGCGACAAACAAGTCCCGCAATGAGAACTGCGTGAACTTGAGGATTTTGGACATGTGGTGGCGTATCGGTTTCATGGGCTGATACATTGCCAACAAATGAGCAACTACGCAAGGGAAACGCGACCCCGTCGCTCCCGCGAACGCGGGAGTCCATGCTGAGCAAGTGTTCCATGGATCCCCGCTTTCGCGGGGACGACGCTCAACCGCCGCAGGCTTGCAGGGGCGGCGTTGTGGATGCGGTGGCGTTGCCGCCGGTTTTGACGATCGCCGGCGGCGTAACGCCCGGCTTGGCGATCGGATGCGGTTCGATCAGCGGCATCAGGTTGGGCGCCAGCACCACCAGCAGCTGCACCGGCAGCGCGCTGGTGAAGTCGTAGTGCTTCGAGTCCGGCCCGTGCACGTAGGCCGTCATCGAGCCGAAGAAGCGCTCGCCGATGTTGAACACGAACGTCGCCGAGCGGTTCACGTAGCGCGATTCGATCAGCCGTCCGCCGCCACCGTACACGTCGAAGCGCTGGTCGCCGGTGCCGGTCTTGCCGCCGACCGGGATCACCTTGCCATCCGAGCCGACAAAGGCCATGCGCGCCCGCTTGGCGGTGCCGTCCGACACCACGCCGCGTATCGCGTCGGCCACCACGCGCGCCACTTCCGGCGACAGCACCTGTTCGTTGGTGGTGGGCTTGGCCTTGCTCACCACGGTCTCGTATGGCGTGCCTTCGGCGAAGTGCAGCGAGCTGATGCGTTGGCTGCTCTTGCGCACGCCGCCGTTGACGATGATCCCCATCAGCTCCGCCAGCGCGGCCGGACGGTCGGCCGATGCGCCCAGCGTGGTCGCATACGACGGCACCAGCGATTCAAACGGATAGCCCATCTTCTTCCACTGCTTGTGGATTTCCATGAAGCCTTCCACCTCGATCAGCCCGGCGATGCGCTTGTCCTGCGCGTGCTTGTGGTGGGTCTTGAACAGCCATTGGTAGACCTCCTGCCGTTCCTTCTCGCTGGCGGCCGTCATCTGCGACAGCGTCGCGCCCGGATGCAGACGCATATACGCCGCCATCCACAGCTCCAGCGGGTGCACGCTAGCCAGGTAGCCGCGGTCGGCCAGCGACCATTTGTCGATCGCATACTGCTCGTACAGCTTGGCCACGCGGTCTTCCGGCACTTCGTTCTGCGACGGCAGGTTGTCCTTCAGGAAGGCGGCGAACTGCTGCTGGCTGGCCAGCGGATACACGGTGCGGTGGATCACCGCCAGCCGCACCGGCGTGCTGCGGATATTCGCCAGCAGGATCTTGTCCAGCTCGGACTCCGGCTTGCCCTTGTACTTCAGATAGAAGCGCGCCAGGAATTCCTTGCCTTCCTTGTCGGCGAAGCGCGCCAGGTATTGCGCGCGGCGCGGGTCGTCCGAATCGGCCAGCAACGACGCCGACGAACCCGGCGTCTGGAACATGTAGTACTTGGCGACGTCGCGCATCAGGCGCACGAACACCAGGTTGGTGGAGTGGCGCAGCGCTTCGGTCACGGTCAGTATCTTGCCGTTGTCTTCCTTGGAGAAGTTGCCGAAGTGGTGCAGGCCGCCGCCGGTGAAGAAGCCTTCGCCCGGATTGCCGGAATACTTGCGCTCCATGGCCGCGTTCAACATCGGTGTCAGTTCGCGTCCGCCCTTGTCCAACGGCAGCGCCTTGAAATACTCCAGCGCCCATTGCGACAATTTATCTTGCGGGTCGACCGTCACCTTGCCCAGCGCGGCTGCGTCCATGCCGCCGAACTTCTTGTGCAGCTGGTCGACGATGTCGAGGTAGGTCACCAGCGTGCGCAGCTTGGCGGTCGAGCCCAGGTCCAGCTTGGCGCCTTCGTTGATGTCGAGCGGCTGGTCGAAGTTATCCGTCTGCAGGCGCAGCAGGTTGTTCTGCTCGCCCTTCTCCAGCAAGGTGAAGCTGTACACCACGTTGGCTGGATCGCCGTTGCCCAGCATGCCCTTGCCGGTCAGGCCGGCGGCCTTGGCCTTCTCGGGATCGCGCAAATCGCGCAGCACTTGCGTGACGGCGGTCTGCGCCTGCGCGTCCAGCGTGCTGGTCACGCTCAGGTCGAGGCGGTCCAGGTTGTACATGCGGTTGTCGCCCAGCAGGTTGGCCAGGTGGTTGCGGATCGCGTTCGAGGCCTTGCGCGAGACGAAGGTCATGGCCGGCGCCGATTCCACGCCGCTGCCGGTGGCCGGATGCAGCTTCTGCTGCAAGGCCATGTCGCGCATGGCCGGCGTGATGATGCCGTCCTGCGCCAGGATGCGCAGGTGGCTGTTGGCCAGCACTTCCAGGTCGGCCGCGCCATTGCCCAGGTAGTAGCTGGGGCGGCGCTGCGCGATCATCAGGCTCAGCGCTTCCTTGTAGGTCAACGCGGTTTCCGCGTCGGGATTATCGAGCTTGCCACCGAGCAGGCGGTTGAAGTCGGCGAAGCTGCGGCCGTACCACACCCACATGCCGTCGCCGATGCCGTTCACTTCGCCATAGCCGGGCTTGGCCGACAGCGGCACCGTGTTCAGGTAGTCGATCACGATGCGGCGCCGCGCCTTGGTGGTGTCCGGCCCGTCCTGGTAGGAGCGCAGGCTGGCCGAGACCATCTGCTGCAACTTGTCCTTCATCGAGCCGGTTCGGCCTTCCGGCGAATGGCGGTATTTTTCGATCTGCGTGGCCAGCGTGCTGCCGCCCGCCGCGCGGTGGCCGCCTGCGACCGAGCTGACGCTCTTCTCGATCACGGCCTTGCCCAGCCGGTCCCATTCGACGGCGGGATTGCGGGTCGGATATTTGGTGTCGAGCAGCTCGCGGTTTTCAATGAACAGCAGGCTGTTGACCAGCGCCATCGGCGCCTGCTCGAACTTGTTGTAGACCCGCTCCGGATAGCTGGCGGCGAACAGCTGCTGCGCGCGGCAATCGTAGATCGTCAGGCCGGTCTTGGTCTTTTCGCGGTAGGTGGCGAACACGCCCATGTCGGCCAGCTCGGCCATCTTGGGCGAGATGCGCACTTGCGCGCTGACCTGGTAGTCGCGCGCGCTCAGCTTGCCCAGATAGTCCGGCAGGCCGGCGTAGCCGAGCCGCTCGTCGTACGGGCTGTCTTTCGGGAAGCGGATCGACTTGCTCGCGCCCGGCTCCATCTTGTACGTCATCTTGCCGACCAGGTCGGTGAAGATGCGCGCCTGCATGCTGGAGGTGCGGGTTTCCTGGATGCCCCAGTACACCGCGAACGACAGGCCGATCAGCAGCACCAGCAGGAAGGCGTTGCGCGAGCGCTTGCTCTTCGGCGGTGCGGTGGGCGGCGGCGCGTCCATCTGGGCCTGTGCCAAGTGCGCCTCGGTCTGCTCGGGTGTTGGGGATGGCACGACACGCAAGTGCCGTGAACGACGATAGCCAAACGCTGCGGCGCCTGCGCGCAATTTGCGCACTGCGCGAACAACAAGACGGGGCCGGCGGAAACGACGATTGCTTAACATATGATTCAAACCGGTCAGCTGTTTCAGTAGAACTTACTTGGACTTGCTAGGTTCCATTGCACCACATCGGCGGCGCATCCACCGGCGCGGAGGCAGAATAATTTTACTGCGCCGTTTGTTTTTCGCAAAAAAACAACGGCGCTCTCTCCGAGGAAAGAACGCCGTCCGGACCCATCCGATAACAGTGTGATACTAAGTGTTGCTGAACTCTACATTAAGCTTCTTGAGCTCCGCGCATAAATGCAGAAACGCTTTGGCCGTCTGGGCCGCTTCGCCTTTGACGCCCAGCTCGATGTGCCGGCGCGTGTTGGCGTCGCCCACGCTCGGCAGGCTGAACACCTTCACGCGCGGGAACTGCGCCTCGATCGCCACCATCAGCGGCGTCAGCGCCGATTCGGCCGCCTCGTACACCAGCACCGACTGTTCCAGGCGCGGCTCGCGGTTGAACAGGTCGGCGTAGTGGTTGTCCAGCACCCACTCGATCATCGGCCAGGCCATCACCGGGAAACCCGGCACGAAGTAATGCTTGTGCAGCGCGAAGCCGGCAACGTTGTTGTATGGGTTAGGAATCAGCGCCGCGCCCTGCGCGAACTCGGCCATTTTCAGGCGGTGCAGGTTTTCTTCCGAGTTCAGGTCGACCTCCTGGCCGGCGTCCTTGCCCATTTGCAGGATGCGCTGCTGAATGTTGATCTTGCCCTGCTCGTGCATCACCAGCGGCAGGCCCAGCGCGTTGGCCGCGGCCAGGCGCGTGTGGTCATCCGGCGTGGCGCCGATGCCGCCGCAGCAGAACACGATGTCGTCGCTGGCGAAGGTGCGCTTGAGCGTGGCCGTGATGCGCTCGGGATCGTCGGCCAGGATCTCGGCCCAGTTCAGCTGCAGGCCGCGCGCCGCCAGCAACTGCACGACCTTGGGAAAATGCTGGTCGACGCGCCTGCCGGACAGGATTTCGTCGCCGATGATGATGAGACCGATCGCCATGCTTGCCTGCTTTCTTTAAGGGGTGGACACCAGCGCCTCGGCGCGCAAGCGCGCCAGCGCATCGAGACAATAATACGCAAACCACAAGCCGGTGAAAATAAACACCAGCACATACAGCCAGATCGACGCCGCCGCCAGGAAGGGGAAGAACGCCACCGACAGCACCGTGCCGCCCAGCCAGATCCCGCCCGGCAAGGCGCCGGCCAGGCCCGAGATCACGCCGATCACCAGCAGGCGCCAGCGGTGCTCGGCCAGGATATGGCGGCGCTCGTCGGCCGAGGCGTAGTCGGCCAGCGCATCATAGACCATCACGCGGCAGGTCAGCCAGCCCCACAGCAGCGCTTGCACCACCATCGCCAGCGGCGGGAAGAAGTACAGCGGCAGCGTGACGATCCACAAGCCAATGAAGATCGCCATGCCACCCAGCGCGGTGACGGCGCTGCCGACCAGGCTGCCGCCCTTGCGCTGCTCCAGCTGCGGATAGTGGCGCAGGCCGACGTGGCGGCCGATCAGCGGCATCGCGATCACGCCGATGAAGATCAGCGCGGTCAGGATCATCAGCGGCAGGAACAGCAGCATGGCGATCAGCGGCGGCATCACGGTTTTCAGGAAGGCCAGTCCCAGCGAGGTGAGCAGGTTGCCGGCCGGCGCGAACAGGTTGTGCTCGGCGAACTGCGCGTGGACGTAGTCGATCAGCGGCTGCAGCCAGAAGTACAGGGCCACGGCCCACACGCCGACCGCCAGCAGGAAGGGCGCCAGGCTCATCGCCAGCATCTTGCCGTGCCACTGCGACAGGAAGGCGCGGCCCCAGGAACGGATTACATTGCTCATCAGACTACATCCTTGCGTGCGTATTCAACCATGCGCTTCAGGCCCAGCCATTGCTGCGACCAGAAGCCCTTGCCGTACTCGCGTCCCGGCGTGACCACGCCCTGGGCGTCGGTCTGCGGCAGCTGGTCGCGGATGCCGGTGGGGACGAAGGCCGGCGTGAAATTGGCGGTGCGGAAAATGATGTCCCATATCGGCAGCAGCACGGCGAAATTGCAGCCGCCCAGCGTGCCCTTGCCGTGCGATTCGTGGCCGACGCCGATCGCGTGGTGCATGCGGTGGTAACGCGGCGACACCAGCAGCCATTCGCCGACGCGGCCGAAGTGGATGCGCACGTTGGCGTGCTGCAGGCTTTGCAGGATGCGCGAGACCGACACCAGCATCACGTACTGCGACGGCTCGACGCCGATGCACAGCGCGATCACGCCCATGTAGACGTCGCGCAGCAGGTCGTCGAGCAGGTGGTTGCGGTTGTCGCTCCACAGGTTCATGTTCTGCTGGCTGTGGTGCAGGCCGTGCAAGCCCCACCACCAGTTGAACTGGTGCGAGGCGCGGTGGTACCAGTAGTCGAAGAAATCCAGCACGACGAAATACACCAGGAAGGCGCCCAGCGGACTGATGCCGGGCCACAGCGATTCCAGGTTAAACGGATGGAAGCTTTCGAAGCGCAGCATGGCGGCCAGGCTGTCCATCAGCGGATCGAGCGTGAAGAAGATCAGCACCGAAAACAGGCCGACGCGGTGCAGCACGGTGTAGATGAAGTCGTTCCAGCGCGCGCGCGGGTCGGTGATCTTGTGGACCGGGATCATCGCCTCCAGCGGGCGCAGCACCAGGAACAGCAGGATCAGCTCCAGCACGCCGATCAGCAGCCATTCGGTGCCCTCAAACGCTTCCTCGACGAATTCGCCGAAGCCGAGCTGAAACACCAGCGGCTGGATCACCGTCTCGAACAACCAGCCTTGGGCGACGCCCAGCCAGTCGGAAAATAATTGCATCATGGGTGTTTCGAACTCGGCTTGAACTGTGAAAGATAGTCAGGATGCTCGCGCAGCGTGGCGAAGCAATAACCTTTTTGCTCCAGACCGCTGATCAGCGGCTCCAGGTTGGCCGGCGCCCACGCATCCTTGCGCGACCAGATGCCCATGTGGGCGACGAAGATGTCGCCATCCCGCAGATCGCGCAGGGACTTCTGCAACAATACCGCATTCGGGTAGGCCGTGCTGGAGAGCTCGTCGCCGGAGAAGCCGGCCGGCGCCCAGCCCACGTGAGCGTAGCCGCAGGCCTTTGCCGCCGCCACCGAACGCGGCGTGGTGCGGCCGGCAGGCGCGCGCCAGATCGGGTCCAGGTGCTTGCCGGTCAGTTCGACGAAGCGCTGGTCGACGCGTTTGATTTCCTCGCAATACTGCGCCGGCGTCAACGTTTGCACCTTGCCGGCGTGCGCGCCGAAGCCGGGCTTGACCTGCAGGGTGCCGTCGGCGCCATCCTTGACCAGTACGTCGTGGTCGAAGGTGTGGGAGCCGATCGCATGGCCCTCGGCCACGCGCGCCTTCCAGTAGGCCGACCAGGCCGGGTCCAGCGAGTAATCGCCGTTGATGGTTTTCTCGTTGGCCAGGAAAAAGGTGGCCTTGATCTGGTGGCGCTTGAGCGTGTCGGCGATCAGCTCGGCCTGCGACTGGCTGCCGGTGTCGAAGGTCAGGTAGATGGTGCCTTTGCAGGCGCTGTGGCGCAGCAGCGCCGCTTGCGGCTTGGCGCCGGCGGCCGATGCTGCCGTCACGGCTGCCGCTGCGGGCGCCGCCGCTGTTGCCTGCGCCACGTGCATTGCTGGTGCTGCGGATGCGGCCTGTGCAGCATGCGCTGCGGTCGGCGCAGGTGCTGGCGGGGCTGGCGGTGCTACGGCCTCCGCCGGTGCCGCGCCCATCGCGGCGGCGATACCGGCGGCCTTGGCCTCGGCCGCGCGCCGTGCCGGGCCGTTGAGGCTGCGAGCGTGGGCGTTGGCGGCGCGGGCGGCGTCGTTGAGGTCGCGCGCGTCGCTGTTGGCCGCGCTGGCCGAACTGCCCG
>Ga0209646_1000268_pt1 | contig 49238 bp, 53 predicted proteins | sample AraplaL_Col_mTSA_FD_184259 | JGI IMG/M metagenome (GOLD analysis project Ga0209646, IMG submission 184259) | Arabidopsis root microbial communities from the University of North Carolina, USA - plate scrape CL_Col_mTSA (SPAdes) (version 2) | ecosystem: Host-associated > Plants > Roots >...
ACGGGGGCGGTCGACCGCTATGTGGCGATGACCCGCACGACGCGCGAACTCGTCATCCTCCGCTGAGGGACCGTCCGGTCTCAGACGTCGTCCGGGTCGCCGCCGTCGGTGATCGTGCCGGTCGGCTCGCTCTCCTCGACCTCATGGCGGGCGCCGTGCTCGGAGGCGAGCGCTTCACCCTCCTCGATCGCCTCATCGCGGCTGGTGTAGCTGCGGGAGAGCTCCGGCGCGCCCTCCACCTCGTTGACCCACTGGCCGTTCTTCGAGCGGGTGACGATCGACGTGATGGCCATCAGACGTCCCCCGGTCCCAGGTCGCCCTGGCCTTCTTCGCCGAGATCGGCGAGGACCGGATCCTCCCCTTGGCTCTCCGGCTGCGGCGCGGAACCCGGCAGGTCCGCCGCCGGCACCTGGTCGTCGGGGTCCGGGATCTCGTCCGGATCACGGCCCGTCGCGGTGGTCGCGTCCAACTCCTCCGGCGTCGCACCCTCGTCGAGGGCTTCCGTGCGCTCCCATTCCGCCTGAGCGGGATCGTTGCTCGGGTCGGCCTCGGTGGTCGCGTCGCCGTCGCGCAGCGGCTGACCGCCGACGTCGTCGGGTGTCGATTCCATGTCTCCTCCTTCGATCGGGCTGGCCCCAGTCTTCCCGCCGGAGCCGCTGTCATCGAGGGGCTTGAGGAGACCTCGCCGAGCAGCTAGGTTCCCGGAGCGTCGGGAGAGGGCGGGTTCAGTTGCGCCCGGCCATCACGCCGCCGTCCGCGTCCCAGACCGCTCCGGTCACCCAGCCGGCCCGGTCGGACAGCAGGAACGCGGCGACCTCCGCGATGTCCTCCGGGGTCCCCACGCGGCCCAGGGGGTGGAAGGCGTCGAAGCTCGACACCACCTCGTCGACCTCGTCCTTCGGGATGAAGCCTTCGTAGATGGGGGTGCGCACGACCGCCGGGGCGATCGCGTTCACGCGGATGCCGTGCGACGCCAGCTCCATCCCCAGGTGCTGCGTGAGCGAGTGCAGGCCGGCTTTGGCCATCGAGTACGCCGACGAGGGGGTCGCGGCGATGGCCTGGCGCGCCCACATGGAACCGAGGGTGACGACGGCTCCGCCGCGGCCCTGCGCGACCATGCCGGAGACCACCGTCTGGGTGACGAAGAAGGTCGCCCGGTTGAGGTCCAGATACGCGTCGTAGTCGGCTTCGGTGTGCTCGAGGAACGGCTTCGGCGCGAAGACGCCTGCCGCGTTGACGAGGAGGTCGGCGTCGGCGTGCTCCGCGGCGAGGCGGGCGCGGAGCGCTGCCACACTCGCGGGGTCCGTCAGGTCCGCCTGCACAGTGATGGCGTCGATGCCGTGGCTGACGAGAGACGCCCGCGCCGCCTCCAGCTTCTCCCCGCGCCGGCCGACGAGGACGACGGTCGCGCCCTCCCGTCCGATCCGCTCGGCGATGGCGAGACCCATCCCGCTCGTGCCCCCGATCACGATCGCGGTGCGTCCGGTGAATTCCCTGTCGAGCTCGGCCATTGTGTGGCTCCTCTCCGTCATGGACGGCGGGTGCCGTCTCGTCTCCACGCTACGAAGCGAGAGCCCGCCGCAGTAGACGAGCGCGCATGATGGAGTGATAACGACTGCTTATGACCGGACGGCGGCGGGATCCAGCGAGAGCGCGGCGGTGAGCTCGGCCAGGTCGTCGGCGAGCGGGGAGGAGGGATCCCAGACGGCCTCGTAGAAGATCTCCACGTCCATGCCGCGTTCGCGCAGCGGGCGGTGCGGCGCGTCCGGGGACGTTAGCTTCGATCGCGGGATCACCGCCGTGCCGAGGCCGAGCTTGGCCCACTCCTCGAGCACACGGTAGGTCGCGGCCTCGCCGTCGTAGGCGCTCAGCGGAACGTCGTTCGCAGCGAAGAGATCGGTGGTGAAGGTCGTCAGCCCGCACGTGTCCGGCATCAGGATCAGGGGTGCGTCCGTCAGGTCGCTGAGCTCCACGGGGCCGTCCGGCGACGGCTCCTGGTCGACGACGACCACGGGCTCCGCGTCGACGATACGGTGCCGGAACCGCGGCATGGGGGCGACGGACGGCACGAGGATGAGGTCGAGCTCCCCGGCGGAGAGCTCGCGCCGCAGGTCGGCGACGTTCGCCTCGCGGAGGACGAGCTGACGCGGCGCCGGAGAAGCGGGAAGTGCACACACGGCCGTGTAGGCACGAGCGACGATGGCCGGGTTCATGAGCGGGGAGACGCCGACCCGCACCCGTGCATCGGCCGACCGGTTCCAGCGCGCGGCCTCGGCAGCCACCTGGTCCACGGCGAGGAGCGCGCGGTCGATGACCGGGAGCAGATGCGCACCGAACGCCGTCGGGACGACTCCGCGGGGCGAGCGCTCGAACAGGCGCTCTCCCAGACGGTCCTCCAGCTTGGAGATGCCCGTCGAGAGAGCGGGCTGCGTCACGCCGTAGGCACGCGCGGCCGCGCCGAAGGAGTGCGTCTCGGAGACAGCCTGGGCATAGCGGAGGGCTTCGACGCTCACGCGGTCACTCATAGCCCGACGTTATCACCGCGCGACGGGCGGTCGGGCCGTTCGCGGCAACCCGCGCGCGGTCAGGCGTAGCCGAGGTCCGGCGCGCCGACCCAGAAGAGGCCCTCCTTCGCGTCCGCGGGGAGGAGGCCTTCGATCCACTCGGCGACGATGACGAGGACGGCTTCCTCCAGGCGATCCCGCGTCCACCGGCGCGGGCGCGAGGGTACCGCGGGCTCCCAGCCGTCCGCGGTCCACTCGACCCCGAACAGATGGCGCTGCTCGTCGAGACGTCGGTCCAGCGCGAAGGCGTCAGCCCCCTCGAACCGCGCCCAGACGTCGAACGGGCCCTCGCCGTCCTGGTCGACGAAGACGTCGATGAGGATCGCCTCCACGCCGTTCTCCGCCTCGACGGCGGCGCGGTGCAGGTCCCCCAGGGCGGCGGCGACGCGCTCGCTCTCCGTGTCGAGCACGGTGCGCAGGGCACGGGCGTACGATTCCGCATCATCCCCGCGCGCTCCGGGCTCAGCGCTCATCGCTCCGGCTCCGTCTCGGTGTCGAGGTTCCTGCCCACGGCGATCTCGCGGATCGCCGACGCGAGCGCGTCCCTGGACCGTCCGTGCGGGAAGGGGCCGGCTGCGAAGTCCAGCAAGCTGCGGCCGTCGGGGAGAGCCGGCGTCGCGGGATCGACGTCGCCGTGCACGAGGAGGGTCCGCACCAGTGGCGCCAGCGCGGTCTCCTCCATGTCGCGATCCAGCAGCTGCACGAACGGATGACCCTCCGGGAGCGTCGCGACGGGTGTCGGGCCCGGGATCGCGCCCTTCTCGAGGAGGCGTCGCAGTACGGGCTCGTCCTCCGCGTCCAGCGTGGGGTTCGCGAAGAGGACGTTGACCGGGCTCAGGAACGACAGGGAGGAGGACGCGTCGAGGCGCTGGTCCAAGAGCCAGAGCGCGAGCTCGCGGCGGCGCTCCGGGTGCGGGTTACTGAGTGCGGCGTCGAGGAGGAACCGGTATCCCGGAGCATCGACGACGACGTCGAGGAGATCGTTGAGCGTGCCCGTGAGTGCGAGATCGGGGAACACCCCGAGGCCCGCGTAGACCTGCTCGATCTCCTCCCGCTCGGGCACCCGATCGAAGACGAAGCTCGCGTACGGCGCATCCAGCAGGGTCGGCGGCCCCATGCGGTCCCCCATCCGCAGCGCCCACTGGAGCTGCGGCACCCCGAGGGCTTCGGCGTAGATCGTTTCCAAAGGGTTCGTCGTGTCCACGTCGTCCGGGTCGAGGGCAGAGCGCACCCGTCGCAGCATCCCTTCCGAGGCGCGCCAGTCGACGTCATCCCGCCAGAACACGGCGTGCACGGCGGGCAGGGTCGTCGCGCCGGGGAGGAGGCCGCCGGTCTCAGCGGGGCCAGGGGTCGAAGCCTCGCGATGCACGACTGGGAAGAACCCTCCCTGGTCTCGGTCCACCACGAGCGACAGCAGGTCGTCGGGCACCCCGCCAAACAGGGCGAGCTGTTCCTCGAAGGTGGGCTCGGGTCGCGCGGCGGCGTCGGGACCCGTCGGATGCGACAGGAGGAGGCCGCGCCCGTCGTGGGTGAAGTGCCACGTCCAGAAGTGGTCGCCGGTGCGGAAGCCGCCGCGCATCGCATCGGGGACGAGGGATGCGCCCGCGAGCGGCGGGCCGTTCCACGGCACGGGTTCGGACGCGGGGGCGCCACCCACGAGGGCGGAGACGTCGGAGATGATCCGGGAGCGGATGCGAAGCTCCCAGGGACTGCTCCCCCGCGCGAGGTCGAGCACGGCGTCCGGTCGCGCGATGACGATGATGACTTCGGGGTCGTCGCCGTACGAGGGGTCGGGTGTCCCGGCGACGATAGCCACCGCGTGGCCGTTCACCCACCAGAGCGGCGCGGTGAGCAGTCCGGTGGCGCGCATGACACGGGTGAGCGGGCTGCGGCGATCGATTCCGGTCTTCTCGTTGCGGGCGTGGATCTCCCCCGCCGCTCCCCACCGTTCGCCCATGATGCGGATGAGGTCGTCTGCCCAGGCCTGGAGTGCATCGACCGTCCAGCGCTCCCCCGAGGCGAGCACGACGCGGAGCGCCCGACCGTGGTCGTCGCGGAGCCCGCGTCCGCCGATCTCGAACGTCCGATCCGCCCAGTCGGCGTCCTCCGGCGAGCGCTCCCACCACGCTCTGGTGACGCGCTCGATGTCCGCCACGAGGTCGTGATGGTCGCCGCTCGTCGGTACCGCGTAGCCGAGGCGGTCCGTGTCGGACGGGCGGTCCTGCTCCGGGTACGGGCACGCGGCGAAGACCTGCTCGAACCAGGCGCGCCGCTCGTCGCCCTCCCGGGACATCTCGTCGAGGGTGAGCGCGCCTCCGAGGCGATACGGCTGCCGCACCGCGGCGCCGAAACCGAAGTCGTCCATGCCGAAGTCGTTGCGGCGGCCGATCTCCATGAGCGAGGGCGAGACGCACCAGTGCGCTCCGTCGAACCACACCGCGCCGGTGATGACCGGCACAGGTTCGTCGCCGAGCATGCGGAACTCCAGGTCGTGCTCCGCGACCGCGGCGCGGGCGTCCTCGCCACGGGCGGCGATGAGGGCACGGAGGTCGTCCGGCACCCTGTCGAGCATGCGCGCGGCCAGAATCAGCCACGCCTCCGCCAGATCCGCTTCCCGTTCGGAGGAGTCCACGACGTCCGCCGCCTCGCCACCGTGCTGCTGCGCCACCTCGGCGAGGAACTGCGCCGGCGCTTCGTCCGCGAACGTCGACGTCGGGTCCTGGATGAGGACGAGGATGCGGCCGTCGTCCGTGAACGTCCAGACCGTCGTCACCCCGCTGCGAGACTGCAGGCTGAAGCGGGACGCCGGGGTGTCGACGTCGCGCAGCCGCACCTCCCCGGCGCCGAACAGTGTGCTCAGCAGCCAGGCGCGGCGCCGCAGCTCGAGCGGATGCTCGCCGTTCATGAGGAGGTCGTTGTGCATGTCCTCCTCGGGCAGGAGCGCGCTGAGGCTGCCGACGGCGTACTCCCGCGGCAGCACGACCATCGCCTGGCGCAGCATACTCTGCCGCGGTTCGGCGTCCCAGTTCGTGACCAGCACGCAGTACAGATCGCCGCGGTCCCACATCTCCGCCTCCGGGATGCCGACCGAGACGAGGACGACGTCGAGGATGCCCTCCGGGTCCTGGTTCTCCCCCACGAGCGACGGCTTCCGGACCATCGGCGCGCCCCACGCTTCGTGCAGCGTCCGGCGCACGCCCTCCGTCCACTCCTCCGCGTAGGCGGCGAATCCGCCCTCGGGGACCACGAGGTCCGCGGGCGGGTTCGGCTGCAGCGACTCGTCGGCGTCGGGGTCGTAGCCGCCGAGCGGGAGCAGCCAGACCCCCTGCGACTCCTCGACCTCCACCCCCTCGAACGTGAAGGCCTCCCGCGTCTCCCCGGCGAGCAGGTGGGCGACAAGCCGGTCGAGGAACCCCGGGACCTCTTCCCTGCCGAACGGCGGTGTGTAGTACGGGAGGTCCTCCTCCGTCTCGTCGCTCGTGTCCGCGTCGTCCCTGCCGGTGTCGTCGACCATGCCCCACCCCGTCGTCATCGAAACAGCCTTGGGACGAGCATACGGACGCGTGGCGTCAGGCGTCCTCGGAGTCGATGAGCTCGAGGAGCTTCCGCAGCTCGTCCCTGATCTCCGTGTGGTCGTACTGCCCGGCGCGGCTCTCACCCGAGATCACGCCGGATCGACGGACCTTCTGGAAGTCGCCGAAGGGAAAGCTGTACGCCTTCTTCGTCTCGGGGTTCTCGCTCTTGTCGATGCCGAGGTGCCAGTGGGAGAACTCCGTCCACCCGTGCTCGTCGATGAAGCGGTTCTCTTCCTCTGCGCTGGGCGCTGCCTCGGACCAGTCGTCGCGTTCATCCCGCACGACCTTGCCGTCGCGGACGAGGGAACGCGCGAGCTTCAGCGCCGGTCGGTTCAGTTCGATAGCCATGGGGGAACGCTAGGACGCGGAGTGACGGTGCTGTACCCCCTTGACGGGGGATGCAGGAGGCCCGGAGACTCGTGCGGGTCTCCGAGCCTTCTCGGTCGGGCTGATGGCACAACGTGATCTGGCGCGGGTGGCCGAAGAGAGCAACCGCGGAGACCCCCGGTCTCAGCCGCCGATCTGCGTGCGCACCGTCCGTCCTGCGAGCACGGCGTACAGGCCGATCGAGACCAGGAGTCCGATCGGCACCGAGAGGTCGAGCCCGCCCAGCGCCGCGCCGAGCGGGCCGGTCCACACCGTCGTCGACAGGAACATCGCGGTGGCGAAGCCACCGGCGACCACGGAGACGAGACCCGGGATGCCGAAGCCGCGGGTATACCAGAACCTACCGCCGGAACGTTCGTCGAACAGGTCGGTCCCGGAGTAGCGGTTGCGGCGCAGGACGATGTCGGCGACGTAGACGCCCATCGTGGGCACGGAGATGATCAGCAGGAACTGCAGCATCAGGTTGACGGCGCTGATCAGGTCGGATGCGACGACGAGCACGATCGTGAACGCGCAGCCGAGCGCACCGATGAGGATCGCGGAGGGGATGCGGCGGATCGGCACGCCGATCGACTGCAGGGCCATGCTGGCCGTGTAGGTCGTCATGCCGTTGAGCGAGATGCAGTTCACCAGGACGCCGAGCACGAACAGCGGGGCGAGCCAGACCGGCAGCTTCTCGAGCAGGGAGTACTCGATGCCGTTCGCGAGACTGTCCGGCCCGATGGAACCGCCCAGCACGACGCCGAAGGCGGTGATGAGCACCGCGGGGAAGAGCTGTCCCAGCGCGGTCGCGCCGATGATGCCGGACGCTGTGGTGTCGCGTGGCAGATAACGGGCCATGTCGGCGCTGTTGCTGAACGACAGCGGCGACGACGCCATCAGCGCGAACGCGATCGTGACGCTCACCCACAACGGCAGCCCGCTGAGCGGCTCGGGCTGCGCGAACCCCCAATCCAGCGCGGGGGCGATGAAGCCGATGACGAGTGCGAAGATCACGAACAGCCCGATCGAGATCGCCAGATAGGCCTTCAGGATGAGGGCGTGACCGTACACGGCGACGATCACGGTGATCGTCGAGACCACGACCGCCACCAGGATCGATGCCGCGATCGGATCGGGGAAGCCCCACCGCACGAGCAGTTCGCCGCCGATGAACGACGCCGCCACCCAGTTCAGCGCGAGGAAGACCCCCGAGATGAACCAGCCGTAGAACGCGATGACGATCTTGTTGCCGTGGATGCCGTAGATCGCTCGCTGGACCACTGAGCCGGACGTGCCGGCTGCCGGTCCGGAGATGGCGACGATGCCCGGCAGCAGAGCGAGCACGCTCGACGCCAGAATCACGAGCAGCGCCTGCCAGATCTCCAGGCCGAGCACGAGCGTCATCGACGCGCCGACCGTGATGTTCAGCACGCTGACGCCCGGTGCGCTCCAGACGAAGAACAGATCGCGCGCTCTCCCGTGCCGTTGGGCGTCGTCGATGAGTTCGATGCCTCGGGTCTCGGGGGTGTTCGCGGAGTCGATGAACTCGGACTCGGATCCGGGCGCGACGGCACCAGGAGCGGGGATGGCGGATGTGTCGGACATGACGGTCCTTCCAGGACGGGCACCCACCTGCGTCAGTGCAGGGGGCGTTCGGGATTCAGGAGCGGAAGCTCATGGGCGCCGGTAGGCGACCTCGCCGTGCACGAGGGTGAGCAGCACGGCGCCGGTGAGCAGGTCGTCGGTCGGCGCGGACAGCGGGTCGATGTCCAGCACGGCGACGTTCGCGAAGAAACCGGGCGCGATCCGGCCGTAGGCGTCGTCGATCGCGCCGACGTAGGCCGCGCCGGACGTCGCCGCCGCGACTGCCTGCGCGGCGGTGAACGCACGCTCGGGGTGGTACGGCGGCAGCGTGCGGTCGATCGAGGATCGCCCGGACATCGCGATGAACAGGTTGTGCAGCGCCTCGTGGGGTGCGGTGGGGGCGTCGGTGCCCAGCGCGACGGGAACGTCGACGTCGCGGAACCAGTTCCACGGGAAGCCGTCTTGAGCGCGCTGATCACCGAGCATCGCCATCCAGTTGTCCAGGATGGCGGGGTCGCAGTGCACCGGCTGCATGGAGGCGGCGATGCCGTGCGCGCGCATCCGTGCGACCGTCTCGGGCGCGACCGACTCCAGATGCTCGATGCGCGGCCGGCGGCCGGTGCCGGTGCCGTTCTCGCGCTCACAGGCCTCGACGAGGTCGACGGCCAGTGCGCTCGCCGCGTCTCCGATCGCGTGCATCGCGAGCTGCAGGCCGGCGCGGTCGGCGGCGATCGCGACCGGCGTCGCAGCCTCGCGGCTCCAGATCGGGTCGGCGTTCGAGCCGTCGGCATACGGACGCACCATCGCGGCGGTGCACGCGTCGATCACGCCGTCGAGGATGAACTTCACCCCGACGACCTTCAGCCACGGCGTGCCCGTGGCTGCGAGTTCGTCGCGCAGCTGCACCGCACGCTCGACCTGAGCGAGATCGGAGGCCGGGTCGCCGGTGGAACTCAGCCACCAGTGCGCGGTGACCGGGAACGGCAGCCGACCGTCGCGGTCGAGCCGACGCCGCAGCGCCGCGATCGACTGCTCTGTCATCCCCATGTCGGCGGCGCCGGTCACGCCGGCCGCCAGGTACGCGCTGAAGGCGAGGTCGAGGTGGCGGTCGACCTCCTCCTCGGTCCGGATGCCGTCGAGATACTCCGCCAGCAGATCCATGGCCGCGGTCTCGAGCAGGAACCCGGTCGCCTCTCCGCCCTCGTCCCGCACGACCTGGCCGCCGATCGGGTCGACGGTATCGCGGTCGATGCCTGCTGCGCGCAGCGCGGCTGTGTTCACCCAGGTGCTGTGCAGGTCGTTCGCATCGAGGAAGACCGGGATGTCGTCGATCACTTCGTCGATCATCGCCGCGGTCGGCTGGGTGACGCCGTCAGGCAGCGCGTCGAACAGCCAGCTGACACCCTCGATGATCGTCGCGTCCGGGTTCATCGCCCGTGCCTCGAGCAGCCGCTGCTGGATCTGTGCCACCGAGGTGCAGTCGCGGAGTTGCACCTTGCCCTGCGCGTGGCCGAACATCGCCAGGTGCGCGTGCGCCTCGATGACACCGGGCATCACGAAGGCCCCGTCAAGGTCCACGACCGCGGCACCCTCACCTGCCGCGGAGCGGACCTCCGTCTCCGTGCCGACAGCGAGGATGCGATCGCCGCGCACGGCGAACGCGGACTGCACCGGAGCATCGGCGAGCCCGTCGAAGACGATGGCGTCGCGATAGACGGTGGCGGTGTCGGTCATGGTGGTCCCTTCGATCGGGTCAGAGCGCGAGCGTCAGATGCGGGCGGGTGGCGGTTTCAGCCGGAGTGCCGTCGAGCACGTCGGCCCGACGACCGGCGGGGTCGAGCACGACGGTGGCCAGGCTGGCCCACCGCTGTCCCATCGGAAGCGCGAGGTCGGGTACGCAGGTCACCGGAGGCTCGCCGTCGCCGGTCACGAGCATCGCGCGCAGCTGCTCGGCATCCGTCGGTGCGCCGGCCGACAGCAGTCGGCCCCGCAGGAAGTCCCAACGCTGACCGGAGTCGGGCTGGTACAGCCAGGTCTTCTCGTGCGCCGCTGGTTCTTCGGTGAGGAAGTGATTCGTGCGCAGCCAGGTGCCCTCGGCGATGGCAGGCGCGGAGAACACGCCTTCGGGGCTGATGTCGAGCAGCACGGCGTCGCCTGCGGCGTCGAAGAGCGCGAACGAGCCGGAGCTCGTGACCGGCGCCTCGCGCACCAGTTCGACGGCGTGCGCGACACTGGAGGCTTCCTCGAGCACGAGAGCGGCGAGCACGTGCATCGGGATGCCCTCGGGCCGGTCGGACCGATGTCCCAGGATGTTGAAGTGCAGCGCGACGCCGGCGCTGTTCACGCCGATCTTGCCGAGGATGCCGCATTCGGTGAGTCCGGCGTAGTCGTGGATGCCGCCGCGCGAAATGAGGGTGTGCCAGTACGGCGCGATCTCCATGTGCCAGTCCCACGTCTGCACGCCGAGGGTGCGCGCGCGGCCGTCCGCATCGCGGATCGAGCGCACGATGGTCGAGCACTCCCCCGGCGGTACGGCGACGCTGCGGGACAGGATCTCCGTGCGGCCGTTCAATGCTGCGACGCGCCAGATCTCGACGTCCGCACCGGCGGCCATGCCCTCGATCTGCGCGCGCAGCGCCGGACGGTGGGCGTCGACCGCGTCGAGCAGCCGCTCGGCGTCGTCGCGCACGGTCTTCTCGTCGACGGCGCCAAGGCGGAAGAGCCGATCATACGCGGCGATCGTGCCGGGCAGAGTCGCGCGCAGCTGCATGCCTCGCTCGGCGCCGCGCCGGAGCGGATCCGCGGCATCGGCCGTGATCTGCAAGCGCCGCTCCGGGCGCGGGAAGGGCGACGTCACGAGAGTTCCTCTCCGGGAAGAGCGGGAGTGCGCGGCGGCGCGGTGCGGCGATCGCCGGTCGCCTCGAACGCGGCGGCGAGGCGCAGCAGGGCGGTATCGTCCCAGCCGCGGCCCGCGATGGTCAGACCCACCGGCATCCCGATGTCTGCCATCGTGCCCATCGGCACCGTGACGGTCGGGATGCCGAGATGACGGATCGCGAGATTGCCGTTCGCGACCCACACGCCGTTGCGCCACCCCGCGTCGGCGGATGCCGGGTTCACGTCCATGTCGGCGGGGCCGACATCGGCGACGGCAGGGAAGATCACGGCGTCGAGGCCGAGCGCGTCCATCCACTCCTCGAGGTCGACGCGGCGGGTCTCCTCGAGCCCGCGCACACCCTCCTCGAGATGCGGGATGTCGGTGAATGAGGCGTACGGGCGCTCGCGGACGAAGGCCGGATACCCGGCGATCTCGTCATTGAAGCCGGTGTAGCGATCCGGGAGGGCACCTCCCGGATGCGGGAAGATGCGCGCGCCGTCGACGAGTTCGAGCCGATCGAGCGCGGGGTCGCCGTTCGCGCGCAGGAAGTCGTCCCACGCCCAGGCGGAGAGATCCTCGATCTCGGAGCGCAGGAACCGCTCGGACACCAGTCCCCTGGTGCTCACGGTCGGCGCCCCGGCGCGGTCGCCCTCGTAGTTGGTGACGACCGGGAAGTCGACGTCGACCACGTGGGCGCCGGCGTCTTCGAGGTCTCGGCGCGCCTGCTCCCAGAGGTCGATGACGGACGCCCGGATCACGATGCCCTGCCCGGTCGCGCCTCCGATGGTGGTGCCGGTGCCGGCATCCGGATCGGCATTGACGTACATGCGCGGCACACCGAAGCGGCGGCCGGCGAGAACGGAACGAGGGTCGGCCGCGGCGAGGTCTCGGTACGACGACGGACGCACCTCGGAGGCCGCAGGAACACGCACCCACGGCTGGGCGCGCCAGAAGTCGCCGCGGACGTCGGCGTCGTCGGCGACGATCACGTCGAGCACCTCGAAGAGATCGGCCATCGTACGGGTATGCGGCACCACGACGTCCATCGTGGGCACCAGCGGCCAGTTGCCGCGCACCGAGATGACGCCGCGGCTGGGCGTGTATGCGCAGAGGGCGTTGTTCGACGCCGGTGCCCGACCGCTCGACCAGGTCTCCTCGCCGAGTCCGAAGGCAGCGAAGCTCGCGGCGGTCGCGGTGCCCGATCCGTTCGAGGAGCCGGATCCGAATGCGCTGGTCAGCCAGTCGGCGCTGTACGGACTCTCCGCCCGTCCGTACACACCGCGCTGCATCCCGCCGTTTGCCATCGGCGGCATGTTGGTCAGGCCGAGGCAGATCGCCCCGCCGGCCCTGAGCCGTTCGATCGTGAACGCGTCCCGCTGCGCGACCAGATCCGCGAACACCGGGGAACCGCATGCCGCGGTGAGCCCTGCGACGAGGTAGCTGTCCTTCGCCGTGTACGGGATGCCGTCCAGCGGGCCGAGCGAGTGCCGGGCCGCCCTGCGGGCATCGGACGCCGCGGCTTCGGCGAGGGCGTCGGGGTTGCGGACGACGACCGCGTTGAGCGCGGTCTCGGTGCCGGGTGCGTCGTACGCGTCGATACGGGTGAGATAAGCCTGCACCAGCGCGACGCTGGTAGCCGCACCGGTCTCGAGTGCTCGTCGCAGGTCCGCGATGGATGCTTCGACCACGTCGATCATGCGGGCGCCTCGCCCGTTGCCGGCTGCTGCTGGGTGATGCAGTGGATGCCGCCGCCGCGCGCGAAGATCGGGCGTGCGTCGACGGTCACGGTCCGTCGCCCGGGGTACGCGGCTCCGAGGATGTCCCGCGCACGGGCATCGGCGGCGTCCTCGCCGAACCCGCAGACGATCACGGCGTCGTTCACCACGAGGTGGTTGATGTAGCTCCAGTCCACGTAGCCCTCGTCGTCGCGGAGGGTCTCGGGGGCCGGGACGTCGATGATCTCGAGCGGGCGGCCCGCGGCATCCGTCTGGTCCTGCAGGAACGCATTCAGCTCCCGCGTGACGACGTGGTCGGGGTGTCCCGCGTCGTCCTGGCGGTGCAGCAGCACCCGGCCCGGAGCGGCGAACGCGGCGACGATGTCGACGTGCCCGTTGGTGCCGAACTCGTCGTAGTCACGCGTGAGGCCTCGCGGCAGCCAGATGGCTGTGGTCGCGCCGATCGTGCGTGCGAGTTCGGCTTCGACGCGGCCTCTGTCGGCGTAGGGGTTGCGGTTCGGGTCGAGCTGCACGGTCTCGGTGAGCAGCACCGTGCCCTCGCCGTCGACGTGGATACCGCCGCCCTCGTTCACGAGCACCGAACTGATGTGCTCGGCTCCGACGTGTGCGGCGACGATGCCTGCGACGCCGGCCGACACCTGCCACTCGGCCCATGCGGGCGCACCCCAGCCGTTGAAGATCCAGTCGACCGCGCCGAGGGAGCCCGGCCGGTCGTCGTCGAGGACGAAGGTCGGGCCGAAATCGCGCATCCAGAACTCGTCCAGCGGCGACTCGACGATCTCAACGGCCGAGCCGAGCATGTCCCGCGCCCGCGCCATCTCGGTCGGGTCCACGACCATCGTGACCGGTTCGAACTCGGCGATCGCCAGCGCGACGTCGGTCCACGCGCGGTACGCCGTGTCGCGCCAGGCAGCACCGTCGCCCAGGGTGACGCCCACGCGCGGAAACGCCATCCAGGTGCGTTCGTGCCGTTCGCCCTCGTGCGGCATCCGCCAGCCCATGTCATCTCCTTTGCCGACAACGGCTTGTTGGTCGCATGACCAATACAGGAATGTTCCTACACTGGAGGCACCATGTCAACACCCGATACGCGTCCCCGAACCAGGAAAACGCCGGAGCAGCGCGCCGGCGAGATCTACGACGCCGCGATCGCGATCGCCAGGGAGAAGGGACTGTCCGCGCTGACGCTGCGGGCGGTCGCCGGCAGGGCAGGGGTGGCGCCGGGGCTCGTCTCGCACTACGCATCGAGCATGGACGAGTTGGTCGCGCGCACCTTCCGCGAGCTGACGGCATCCGAACTGGACGACGTCCGCACCCAGGCCGAGACCGAGAGCGAGCCGGCGGCACGGATGGCACGGATGATCTCCACGGTCCTCAGCAGCGGCCACGACGACATCACGCTCGTGTGGGTGGACGCCTGGTCCCTCGGCCGCGGCAGCGCAGCGCTGTCGGTGACCATCGACGAGCAGATGAGCGCCTGGCAGTCGTTCATCGCGCAGCTCATCGAGGAGGGCCGGCGCTCCGGCGTGTTCCGCACGGATGACACGGATGCCGTGGCCTGGCAGATCCTCGCGATGATCGACGGCATCGCAGCGCATGCGCTGACGCGCCGTACCGACGCCGCGCTGTTCGCCGCCCGGTTGGCACAGGCCTGCGAGACTCTGGTCGGCGCGCCCCAGGGGACGATCGCGGAGCTCCTTCCCACGCGCTGACGGCCGCGGAGGGCCGCATAAGGCGTGCCCTCTTCGTGCCCTCGGCGATCCCGGGAAGGCAGAAGGGCCGGAACCTCTTGCGAGATTCCGGCCCTCAAATGGTCGGGCTGACAGGATTTGAACCTGCGACCCCTTGACCCCCAGTCAGGTGCGCTACCAAGCTGCGCCACATCCCGTTGTTCACTTTTCGGCCGGAAACAGTCGTTACCGCACTTGACCCCCAGGCGTCCAGACGCATACGCCGGGGCCAAAATCCGCGTGTTTCCGGGTCTCAGATCATGCAGAGCACGTCACGAGATGCATGGATTTCATGATTCTGGTCCCCTTTTGGTCCCCCTCAATGCGGACCCCAACCGCTCCGCCTTCAAACCAGCGCACTGTCGTGGCCCGGAAGCACCTGCATTTGGTTGACAGGACATTCACTGCGGTTCGCATGGCGAGTTCCGCTCGCGCAACTTGCCGCCGACCTTGAGCAACGATGCGCGAGAGGTTCGTCCATCGAAGGCTTCCTGAATCCAGCTTCTCAAGGAGCTCTGGCTCGTGGGCGGAACGTAGTAGTTCGCGTAACCCGTCTCGCCGTTAGGCGCAAGGTTGGCCGACAACCGCGCGGGGATGCTAGGGCTAGACCCAGCGACTGACGGGAGCTGAACTGCTAGAAGCCCGTTCGGAGTGGGGTCCGAACGAAGGCTCGTATATATCTCCCAGTCCACAAACTTTCGAGCCCAGGTGCACTCACCAATCGCCACGAGAGTCACAGTCGAGTCCCGCAGGAACTTGGACTTGATCGTTTGACGGATGTACGCGACGTTCGTCGAATCTATGATGTCGGAGCCATCTTCTTCCATGCCTATAGCTCGCGGTATGAAAACATCGGTGTTCCCCTCAATGAACTCGAGAACCTCCACCGCATCCACTGCGTGATAGCTAATAAACACTTTATGACGAATAGGCGACGATGCTGTCTTTCGATCTCCCTCCGCAACACTTTGGTACTGCCGTGTTATTGCAGCCAACTCCCGTAGCGCGCCCTGGGTGCGCGAACTGTACATGCCCACAGATTCTCCTAACGCGCCTGCTCTATTACTGCCCTGAGCCGTTCAATAACATCTTCCGGGTCGCCATACCTAGCCAAGAAGCCCAGTTGGTACTTCGTGGATCGAACCTGATCAGCGTTGCCATGCCGAGCCGCCTCCGCGTACTGTTCCGCAACCTCGTCAACAGGCTTACCGCCTTCAAGACACTCATGCAGCGTCAGTTCCGCGCGTGTTGCAAGTGCCCAGTAGTCAGTCGGCCCTTCCGCGATCGCAAGCCTATTGAGGAAACGGGAGACCGTGAGAACCTCGTTAAATTCCTCTCGGAAGGAATCGTCTCTCTCCCGCCCGCCGAGGCGAAGTGCCATAAGCAGGTTGACCCCCGTGTAGTAGCTAGGGTCGCTTTCGAAGCCGGCACGATACTTCTCTGCCATCTCCCGGAAAAGACTCACCGCAACGGCTGGATCCCCGCTGTCGAGCTGCTTCTCTAGCTCTCGTTTGATCAGTCCTCCCCAGCTACCGTATGTCTCAGAGTCCGCGTACCCGGCCTTCTCGGCGTCCTCAAGATATGTGCGAGCCGTGCGCCAGAGCTCCTGCCTGGTTTCGGGGTCTTGTGCATCCTCCCCTAAGCGCCGGTAGACCATGACGCTCTCCTGAAGCCAGATTCGATGTAGCGGATCATCTGGGGTTGGCTGAGTGAGTTCTAGTAGCGCCCGTGCGTCCTCGTAGGCCCCTTCCGCATGCAGTCCAATAGCCAGTTCGATCCGGAGGCTGCGACGTAGCCCTTCGTGGACTTCCGTCGCGCTGGCTACCCATTCCGCTGCAGCCTTCATCGCGACCGCGTCAGATGACTTGATCGCCACACTTATCCTGTCGCGCGCCCCGTTCTCAACGGTTAACGCGGCGGCGACCTGCGAGAGCTGGGAGTAGGGTCTAGTCAACGCGGCGAGATCGAACCAGCTATGCGCTGGACTATCCACTTCGAGTTCACTGGTCACGCGTTCAATAACAGGTCGCAGGGCTCGAATTGCTTCCTCGGCTTGCGTATCCGAAACCGCCTGCCCGCGCGTGAATGAATGAATGCGGATCATGTTGATATCGAAGGGTGGGGCGGAGCGCGCGTGCCCTTCAACATGTGGATTGATCAGAACGGTAGCTCGGTCTGCGAATATGTGTCTAACGCCGAGCTCATACGCGACATTGAAATTCGTGGCCGTAAGATCAACCAATGCGAGGTCAGAATTCGCTAAGGCCGCTATCATGCCCGAGTGTATGATTCCACTGTCGGTCTCGAGATCTGCCCTGTTCCAGCTAATATCAGCATCTTCCAACAGTGGACGATAAACCCTGTGAAAAGCCGGATCGCAGTCCACCTTCTTCCCGGTACGAACATCCTTTTTAACCCCGTAGGGCATGACGATGAAAGCCGATACTTGGTCATGAATGGGAGCCAAATCCAACACGAAATGCCCCCTCTCCTCGGCTCGTAGAACGAGGTTGTCAGTGACCGTCGGCGCCCCGGGGTCGGGCGTCGGGCGGATAGCGACGACCCAGACGCGTTCGTCCGTTCCTTCAACCAATGCGCCGGCGTCGTCAAGCATGGCGAGGTTGTGTTCGTTGAACGCTTCCGCGGTCTCTTGGACTGGACGATCCCCTTCTACTAAATCGACGGCCACGTCACTGACTATCCGGTCAAAATGTGCGAGCCAGCGAGCGCCCCTTGGCTCAACGCTAGTTCTCCTGAAATCCTCCTTCGCGAAGGGCAGGAGCACGCGTAGTGGAATACCCTCCGACAACGCCGCGCGAGCAAAGAGAATGTCTGAACCAGAAGCCAGTGCTCCAACCAAGCGACTTGGCTGAAGCGATTGAAAGAGCCCTCTGAGCCGTGTCAGAAGCTCTTCCTCGGACCCTTCGGGCAACCGAGCCACTGCTCGTCCAACCTCATCGGCCTGAACTCCCGCGTACAGAATGATCACTTGGCTACCTCCGATGTAGGACGCCCCGCGATGCGTGCCTGGGGTGCTATCAAGTTCATCGACCGCATGTGGTTGGCGTGTTCATCGGCATACTCTTGCCCCGAGAGGTGGCAGCGATCGCTCGTTCGATCGCGTCGTCGAACTGGTTGACGTCAGATGGCGAGCTCCAGTCGAGAATCTCGGCACCATACTCTGTTAGCCCTTCGGGCACAGGAGCATCGGGGTCGATACGGATGCCGATGATCCCTTTCCCCTGCTCTTTGCTCCATTGGATCTCTTTTTCGACCCACTCGCTCTGCGCCGTCTCCTTGCCGATGAGCACGATCGTCGCCGATGACCCCTTGATCTTCTCCTTGATCTTCCGACTGATGTAGTCGGAGTTCTGGCTCTTTACGGGGTCGAGTAAGTGTCGTCCGGTGAAGTCCACGTTGACGTTTTTGTTGTAGGTCATCAGGTTGAGGCCGCGAGCCTTCATCTGATCGGCATGCTGGTAGCTGATGAATACGCGACGGGTCATGCGTCCTCCTCGGCTGGCGCAAGAGTCGCCATCTGCTTACAAAGCGGGCATCTCTTTAGTAGAGCGCCGCTCTTGATGACGTAACCGCACTCGCGGCATCGCCACTTGCGGTTCTTGGAGCTGTTCGGAACCTTGGACAGTTCTGCATCGGTTTGGTAATAGCCGGCGGCGTCGTCCCAGGTGAAGCCGAACTCCCTCCCCCACGATGGGTATGCATATCCAGATCGGGCGCGGGCAAATGTCTCGACGCGGGCCACCTCGCTCAGGTAATCTGCAGTGCGGTCTGGCCGATTGTCACAGAGTTTACGGAGTTCTGAAGTCGTAGCGACGTCTATCGGCTTCATCGTACGGAACTGAGCAGAGCAGATTGTCGCCAACGGTTCGGGCAGGTCGCTCGCCAGGATGGGCTCAATGAAGCGCATGGTTGCCGCCGCGAGAGCGTAGTCGCGATTCACTGCCCCTTGAGTACCTTCGGTGTACCAGCCGACGTGGTAGTAGCCGGACACAACACGACCTTGGTGCTTCCTTCTAGTCGTAAGAAAAAACACGGTCGCCGCGCCGTCGTTGACGATGCGGTTTCGCATCGATGGTTCACAGGTGGAGAACAGCCCGTAGGTTCCGGTCTCGATGTTTGGGTCACTCTTGTTGTCTGCAGGCCGAGTGATCTCGCGAACCGGCCATCGGGCGAGAGGCTCCGAAAAGTAGACAGAGAGGTATCCACGTCCAGCGTCCGATAGCTCTCGCCACGGGTCGCCGAGGCGACGCGCCGTCGCGCCTCCCGCCGTAACCCCGTCATCTCGCATACCTTGATGCTAGGGGTGACCTCTGACACATCCCGGGAGCCACGCTGGATGGAGCGGAGGAGCTGGGATGTCTGAGACAAGCCTCGTCATCCGACCAGGTGCCGTCGTCGTCTTCGAGGGACTCGACCGAACCGGGAAGTCGACGCAGCTGGAGCGACTCCGAGCTGCGGTCGGGAACAGTTCGACGGTATTCGCCCACATGCCGAGCGGTTTCACTCCCTTCACCAAGAGCGTGTATCTGGCGTTGGAGGGCGCGACCGCCGACGAGAGACCCACGTCGGGTCTGGCGCAGCAACTCGCGCATCTTGCGTGTCACGCTGAGTCGATCCGAGAACTCGAGCGGGCGGTCGAGATGCAGTCGTTGATCCTCGATCGCTGGTGGTGGTCGGCCCTCGCCTACGGGTGGTACGGCGGATCGGTGGAGCAATCTGGGTTGTCCGAGGGGAGCTTTCGCGAGCTCATCAAAACGATCTGGGCGCCTATCGTCCCATCGGTCGTGTTTGTATTCGTTGAACCCCATCATGTTGACGGCAACAACACAGAGGGCGTAGAGGCGGGTTACCGTGCGCTCATCGAAGAGCACTCTGATCTCGCGGTTGTCATTCCGAGCGGCAGCGAAGAGTCAACATACGCTTTGGTAACAGCAAGCCTCCTCGAACGAGGGCTTGCTTACCTGGGACAAGCACGGTGACCTTTCGTGACTATCTACAAGGATGCCCAAACCGCGTTCATGGAGGAACTGCGATGCATCATCGACGCCGGTGAAACCATCGAGGTCCGCGGCGAGACCACACGTGAGTTGCGCGCTCGGCTCATCGAGATCTCAAACGTTCGCGCCCGGCATGTCATCGTGCCCCACCGGCACAACAATGTGTTTGCCTCCATCGCCGAGAGCATGTGGGTGATCTACGGACGTAACGATCTGGATTACCTTGGAGCGTATCTGAGGCGCGCCTCCGATTTTTCTGACGACGGGGTTACGTGGAGAGCAGGCTACGGTCCGCGACTACGCGACTGGAACGGGGTCGACCAGCTCTCGGAGGTTGTCAAGATCCTCCGCTCCGACCCGTCCTCTCGGCGTGCGGTCATCAGCATCTACGACCCAGATCGCGACTTCGTCGCCAGCCGCGATATTCCGTGCAACAACTGGCTCCACTTCATAGTCCGAGACGGGCACCTCGACCTTCATGTGGCGGCGCGCAGTACCGATATCTGGTGGGGGTTCTCGGGTATCAACACCTTCGAGTGGACCCTACTGCTCGAAATGATGGCCCGTTGGCTCGGCCACGATCCCGGCCGCCTCGTCTTCTTCAGTTCCTCTCTGCACCTGTACGAGCGGCACTTTGACAAAGCCTCCCAGGTCGTGCTCGCACCGCCGAGCTCGGGCGAGCTTCCCAATGATGAGTCACAGGCGCGATTCGATACCGACTGGGAAAGGTCAAGCGGTGAGTTCGAAGAATGGATGCGGCTCGAAGCTCAGTTGCGTTCCGGGCACGAGCTCAAGCAGCTCGAATGTCGCCTGACTGACCCCCTCCTGATTGCCTACGTTCGCATGATCGACGTGTTCTGGGTAGCGAAACGCGGAGCCGACCCTGATCTTCTTAATCAGTTGATCAGAGAAGTCGGGGACAGTGGCCTGACGGCCGCAGCGACCGAGTACTTTGGTCGTCGCCACCACCAGCAGCACTGAAAACCGGGCTCAGGCAGTCACCGCAGGCTCGGCGAGATCGGCCGAAGCGCGCTCATTAATTCCCCACTTAGGCGGAAAGAACGGTGTCGCAGGCAGCCCGTGAGGCGCAAACTGCTGCTTGATCCGACTACGGCCGCCGACGCCACGGATGTGAGGATGCATCACTCGTGCGTACTTGTCCGTCTCGCAAAAGAGGTTCTGACAATCAATGAGAGTCAACGCGCGACCAAAGAGATCGCTGAACTGGATTCCGTTCTGGTCGAACTGGTCCTCTTGTGTATCGACCATCCAACGAATCACATCTTCAGCGGATGCACCATTGAGATCTGGAAAGCACTTCGCTACCCCGCTGCGTGCACCCGGGCCCGGGACAACGAAGTCGTTCTCATCGAAATCGATGACCGAAGTGTAGTTGAGGTCAATCGCAAGCTGATAGGAAAGGAAAGGACCCAGCGACGGGTACGACGCAATCGTTTCAAACACTTCCCGAAGCGACTTGGCAGCCTCGACCTGCGCCACCACTCCTGATCTCATCATGTGCTCGATCAGTAGCAAATGGTTGCGGTGCTTACGAGCTGCGCCGAAGGGCGGTGGCGGGACGATGTAGGCCGCTGAGTACACCCTTTCCCCACGCGCGAGCAGAAGATCGAGAACACCACTGAACGTATCGACGTCGAACGAATCGGCCGTGATCTCGTCAAACCGTGACTCCAGCGCCTCCCACGTCGATGGCTTGTTGAAGAAGCGGAAGAGCATGACCCGAAGCACAACGTCAGCTGCGTTCTGAGAGCCTTCGTAAGCTACGCGGATCAAGTCCTGTGAGACACGGTCAGCCGCGCGATACGCGTTCGTAAAGCGAAACCGCGAGATAACCGGATCATCGGTCCAAGGCCCCGGTTCTCCTCGTAACCTCGCGTGATAGACATGTTGCCGCTCAGCAGCAAAATACCAGTAGGAAGAGAGAACCTCGGACACCTGAACGCTGTGGCGACCGACTCGTACGCGGCGCATCCGCACTCCGTCCCGTGGGTCATTACTTTCTTTCAAGGTTGCCATGGACAGCCCTGCCGAGCTCGGAGGCGCGCCAAGCCCAGCAGCGGGGGCACACCCCATCGGATCGCACGCCTCTCGGCCCGCGACATGCCTCATCCTGCCGTCCCGAACGCCCGCTCGAGATGCTCAGCCGTGGCGGGGTTCACGGTCTCGCTGCGCTGGATGTAGTGCTGCATCGTGATCCGCGGGTCGGTGTGCCCGAGGAGCTCGGAGGCGAGGAGCGCGCCTTGCGCGTCGTTGACAACCGTGGCGACGGTGCGGCGGAAGCGGTGCGGGGTGACGTTCTCGATCCCGGCCGCGTCCATCACGTCGCGCAGGAGCCGACGGATGTTGTTCGTCGTGTGCGGGGTCCCGACCCGCGTGGTGAACAACAGCGCGCCTGGTTCGGTGTCGCTGCTACGCAGCAGGCGCGAGCGGATCGCCTGCATCGCGAACGACGGCAGCGCGACGCGGCGAACCGAGCGATCCGTCTTCGGATGATCCTGCCGGTGCGTCGGCTCACCCTTGCGGCTGATGATCGTCCCGGCGATCCGTACCGTCGGGATCGGGTCATCCACGTGAAGATCCTGGAGGCGGATGGCGAGGACTTCGCCGATGCGGGCGGAGGTGCCGAGCATGACCTCGACGATCTGCCCGAGTTGCCGATCCGGCCTCGGACCCGCCACTATCCGCCGGGACTCCCAGGCCTTGATCGCGGCACGGATCTCCTGCACCTCGCCGATCGTGAACGCGTCCGGGATCGTCTTCTTCCGGTGCAGCCGGGAGACGTGGTCCATCGGATTGCGGGGCAGGATCTCGTGTCGGACCGCGAGCGCGAGCGCGAGTCGGAGAACGACGCGGGCGTGCTTGGCGCGGCTGTAGCTGCGTCTGGCGAGTTGCTTGAGGAAGTAGTCGCAACGGGCGACCCCGATCTCCCGGAGCGTGAGGTCTTTGAATGCAGGGAAGACGAGGGCGCGCATGTCCCGCTCGTAGAGATTCCTCGTGGTTCGGGAGAGGCGGTCTTCGATCTCCATGTCTTCCAGCCAGTACGTGACGAGCTCTGGGAACGAGCTGTCGGCGCTCATCCCGTTGAATCCGGGCTGGTAGAGGGAGCGTTCGGCGAGCTTCTGCTTGAGCTTGCGCTCCGCGGCAGCGCGTGAGGGCCCTGTGGCTTGGACGAGTCGGTTGCTCCCGTCCCAGTCCCGGTACCGGGCGCGGGCCACGTGGTTGCCGTTCGGCCGGGCGCGGATGGCGATGACGCCGAAGGTACCGATCGGTGTGCGTGGCCTACCCACGCGCTCCCTCCCCCGCTCCAGGAAAGGTGGCAGCTCCGGAAGGGGCGGCGGGCTCGCGCATGGTGTCCATCCAGGCGCGGATGTCGGTGATACCGAACATGATGCGCTTGCCGAAGCGGTAGGCGCGCGGCCCTTTGCCGTTGGTACGCCAGTCGTAGATAGTGGAGACGGGCACGCCGAGGTAGCCCGCGAGTTCGTCGATGTTCAGGAGCGGTTCGAGACCGTGAGGGTTGGACCGTTGTTCTTCGTTCATCCCTACAGTCTCAAAGCCTATGACACGCAGCGATGCCGTCCGGGTGCTTCTCGAGACGAGGGACGCAACCGCTGTTGCGGTATGGACGGGTCACGCAGATCGGGCGATGCGTCCGACCCCACGCCCCCGGAAGGTCCGCCGTTTGCCATCTTCGCAGACAGCCCACCCGACGATACAGGTCGTCTCATGTCACCCCTGACACTTGAAGCGGGTTCCTGGCACCGACCGACACCTTCTCGGACCCAAAACCCTGTGAACGTAGTCACTTCGACGTCCATTTATGGAGTGGGAGAAGGACTAATGATGTTGACGACTACGGGCGCGGGAGTGTCATCCAGCGGAGCTGCCCACGATACGGCGTGAGCGACTGCGAGCAATACCAAGCCAAGCAACGCGATCAGGAACCCATCACGGAAGACCGTGACCATCGCGCGACGTGTCCTTGACGTCACGTACGTTGCCCAGACGTACTGACGAAGCTCCTCGCGCTGTCCGTCCTTGAGGTGGGCGAATTCTTTGACGTCCACGACGCCTAAAACCTTCTTCGATACCGCGACGCCCCCGAAGATCAGGATAGAAACGACGACGATTAGAACACCAATAATCCAGATGATGAGCGGCCAGGGAGAGTCCGGAGTGACAGCCCAAAGCCGCTCGAAAGCACCTGCGCTGAGCCCTACCGCAGCGATAATCGCGGTGAGCGCGAACTCAGCACGGCGCCGCACAGATTCGACGCCTTCCGATTCGGATTTCAAACGATCTTGATAGATATCGCGAACGACGGTGATGTTTCGCTTGTGAGTCGCATCAATCCACTTCGTGTCGGGCGCCTCCTCTTCCGGTAGCCACACGGTTCTACCAAAGAGGAGTCCAGCTACTGTGCTTGCGACCATGCGCGCTTCGTCACGAAGCTCCGCCATACTCATGAGGTCACGAGTAGTAGATCTGCGATCGCTTCGGCGACGGCGGTGCCAATCACGCGAGGCAAGAAGAGCCACTGTCCAGCCGGATTCACATCGATGAGGAACGTCTTGCCACCAGGCTCCTGAATCCAGTCTTGACTTGTGTAACCCAACCCCAGCTCTCGCGCGACCGCTACAGCCCCATCCCGAACAATCGGCGACACATCGTTGACTTCATTGAAATTCGAGTGATTAGCCGAACTCTGTCGCCAATCTGCTGGAGCGCTCGCTTGCACGTCCAGAGCGGCCGCCCATACGCGATCTCCAACGGTCACCACGCGGAGATGCCTAGATGCATGCAGGCGTTCTTGGATGATGAAGGGCGCAGAACTCAAGGCGCGCAAGCGATCATCGTCCGGCATCATTGGTTCGGCGTACACTGTCTTGACGTCGCCGGCGGCAACGAACTGACCGGTCCCGAGTGGCTTGACCACCACCTCCTCGGAGAAGGCAGCCACGACAGCGCCTCTGCTCGTGGTTACCATCGTTCGAGGGTAAGGGACACCGAGTGTCCGCGCCGTCCGCCACTGGGTCAGTTTCGACTCGGCGCCTCTAAGCGCACGCGGTTCTGTAACCCAGCTGACGTTGGCCGCATCTATCAGCCATGAGTAGGCCGAGTGCCACGTGCCCAATTCCAGAGCCTCCACCGAACCGGTTTCAACCCCGAGGCCCCAATCAGCACGGTGAAAACGCCGCAACCATCCGGCGCGGGGACGATCGAGGTCGATCGACTCTCCCTCCGCGTTCACGAGGCAACCGGTGTCGCCAATCACGAGTCCCGAACCGTCGCCATCATCCATGATCGACTCCAGATCGACTATGAACGGTCCGTGGCCACGCGCCACAAGCGCATCTGCAACTACTACAACGTGCGGGTCTTCTCGATGTCCGATGATGATCGGTGCTTCAAGAGCCAAGGTTACTGGCGAGAGGTCAAGACGAGAGGAGCAACTGACTCGTCAGAATCGGACGTTTCGATGGACTCGGTGAGCGTCGCCGTGCCGCGCATTCGCTCCACTCTGATCGGCGACGAGCGGGCGAGCTCGACGAACAGTGATCGCCGGGCAGGTCGAAGCGGCATCAGCCAACACTGGAGATAATCGTCGGAACGTATCCGAACCCGTGATCGGAGGTCTCGATCGTAGCCGTAAGTGTCGAGGGCGCGGGCCGAGGGCGCGGCTCAGGCTCCGGACGTTGCCCACTGACAGCGAGCATCCCGAACAAGGATTCTGAGGTACTCATCGCAGCTCCCTGAGTTGATGTAGATGATAGGTCACACTCTACCGGGACGCTCCGACAGGTGAGCTTGCCTCGCGGAGCGTATTCAGTGTCCCGTCAACCTCGTCGTTAGGGCTAGGTCTTTTCCGCCTTGGTTCCGTCCCTCAACCGTGCCGGCTGTTGCGGACTCGGCTGACTTCAACGCCTCTCGCTGGCGGAGCGCGCCTCGGCCGGCGAAGGCTTCCCGAATGCGGATGCGCACGATCAGGATGACGCTGATCGGGCCGATCACGAGGAATTTGAGCGCGTTCCAGCAGAACAGGAGCACGACGAGGTTGAGCCAGCCGGGGCCGCCGTCCTCGATCACGGTGACGCAGTAGTACACGCCGAGGAGATATGGCGCGGCGAGGAGCATCGCCGGGAGGCCCCATTTCAGACCACGGCGAGTACGGATCGCGTCGAGCGCGATGTTGGTCGGCATGTAGCGCCGCAGGTAGTAGCGGGCATGGGCGCTGAGCTCCCAGAGCAGCCGGATCATGGCATTGTCCTCTCGTGGCACGGTCAGGTGACGAGACAGTGCGTAGAGAGTGGCCCGAAGGCCTGTCCGTAGTGGGACGCCATATCAAGGAGGAATCTGCCTCGCTCCCAGGGTACGCGTCCCCGGCGACATCCGTAAGAGGTGCGCCCGCTCGTTCGGGTGGCGCTCGTGCACCTGTCTGGCACACGGACGGGAGCCGGGCATGGTCACGATCACTTCTCTCGCCAAGGACGAACGCTCCGGACGGGTTGCTCTGGCTACGACCTTGGAGCCCGACGACGCGGTGACGGGCAGGCTCCTCGCAGCGGTTGGCGCGGTCGAGACTGTGCGCCTGGCAGCTGGTACCGGCGCGTTCCCGAAGAAGGTCGATGCGGTCGAGGCCGGGCTGTGGCGCAACAAGGTTGCCCCACGAATGGATGCCCGCACGGTCACGCAGGCACTCTCGGAGAGCGACCGTTTCGGGTTGCGCATCCTCATCCCCGGCGACGACGATTGGCCGACCGCCCTGAATGACCTGGGCGACCGTGCCCCGACTGCCCTGTGGGTGCGCGGCGCGTCCTCGTTCCTCACCGCGCCGCTGAGTGATCGCGTGACGATCACCGGAGCCCGCGCTGCCACAAGCTACGGCGAGCACGTCACGGGCGAGCTCGTCTCCGACTTGACGCATGCCGAGCGGATCATCGTGGCCGGCGGCGCCTACGGCATCGACGCCGCCGCACACCGAGCCGCGCTCGCCACAGGCGGGCAGACTCTCGCCGTGATGGTCGGCGGCTTGGATCGGCTCTACCCGTCCGGCAACCGGGAGCTGCTGGAACGAGTCGGAGACCTCGGGCTGCTCGCCAGCGAAATGGCGCCCGGCGCGACGCCGACCAAGTGGCGGTTTCTCGCCCGCAACCGCATCCTTGGCGCAGTCTCCGGTGTGACCGTCGTCGTGGAAGCCGGTTACCGCTCCGGCTCCCTCAACCTCGCCGCCCGCGCCGCGCAGCTCGGCCACCCCGTCGGCGCAGTCCCCGGTCCGGTTACCAGCGCGTCGAGTGCCGGCACGCACCGGCTTCTGCGCGAAGGCATCGCGTCCCTCATCACCAATGCCACAGACGTCACCGCGCTCCTCGACCCGCCCGCACGCGGTCGCGGGCAGGCAGTCGAGCATGAACCGGACGTCGCTCGACCTGGTCATCGGCAGGGGCGCGTCCTGTAGCTGAACGGCGCGCATCGAGCCGAGATCGCATGACCGATCGGTGCGAAGATGAAGGCATGTGTGCGACGAATCTGTGGGCGGTGAATGCCGCCGCCTTCGCGCCTGAGTTCGAACGGTTCACCGCCGAGCAGATCGGCGTCGCACCGCAGGTCTCCGAGCTTCGGATCGCGTCGAGCCGCGTGCGCGCCAGCTCGATCGTGTTTACCCTGACTCAGCGCATGTGCGACTGCGACTCCCTGATAGGACGAGGCAGCGACGACCCCGCTAACGGAGAAGTAGCGGCCGAAGACTGGCTGACCTGGCTCCGTGAACTGCCGACCCAGGTTCCGCATGTCAACCGTCTGGCCGTCCTTCGGGCATGGAGCCCGCAGGACGATGACGTGGCTCCCCGGCATGCGAAGGGCATGACGATCGGCGAGGTGACTGAGCAGGTGCTCCGTGGGCTGAAGGACAACTCGCTGTTGACCGTCGACTACCCGCGTGCCGCCTGAGCGCCCCGGCCTACCGAACGGCACCGACTACAACGACGGTCCGACTCGCTGTGCTCCCATGCGACGCGGGCGTTCCTGGTCGGGCTGCTCGGCCTGGGCGAGGTTCTTAGCCCGGTCGAGCGCGGTGCGGGCGCGGGCAGCGTCGAGCTTCTGCGCCTCAGTTTCGGCGGGTACCCCGAGCGGTGTCGGCCCGGCGATGCCGTAGCGGTCGCGGTAGGCAGCAATGGCGCGAGCGGCGTTCCGCCATGCGTGGGCTGCTCGTGCCTGCTTCGGCTGGAGGCCGAGTTCCGTGATCCACTCGTGCTTCTCGGTGAGCGCGGTGTCGAGGAGTGCATCGGTCCGGGTCTCGATGAGTGCGCGCCGCTCCGCCAGCGCCTGCCGCATCTCGGACGGTATGGTGCCGCTGGCTTCGGGGATGAGGCCTGCGATCAAGCGTGGAGCCTTCCGCGCGCGACCGGGCCCTGCCAGCCGGGCGGACGCCTTGGCGATGCGGTAGTGCAGGATGGCGGCGATGTCGTCGGTATCCCCGAACCCGCGTGCTCCCACGAGGCGTGGCAGCAGCGTTTCGACGTCGTGCTGGTTCGCCTCTGCCCGCCGCAGCTCGGCGGTCAGCGCTCCGAATGCGGGTGAGGCGATCACGTCGTCTGCGTCGTCGTCGCTGAGCCCGGAGGAGCGGATGAGCGCGGCCCAGCGGTCGTGTTGTGCGGCAGCGGCCAGGGTCTCGTACTCGGCGGCGACCTGCGCGATCGAGGACCAGGTGTCCTGCTCGGCGGTGATCGTCTCGTGCGCCGACAGCTCGGCGCCGACGTGCTGCAGCACTCCGAACAGCACCGAGCGGGCGGTCGCTTCGGTGTTGTCGCCGGGGTGCGGGCCGTCGTGGGCGGGGTCGGGCTTGTCGACGGCGACGTAGGCAATGTTCTCTTCGCGGCCACGGGTCATGGCGACGTAGAACGTCTCTCTGGTCATCGAAGCATCCGCCAGGACGTGCGAGGAGTCGACCGTGATGCCCTGCGCCCGGTAGGAAGTGACGGCATAGCCGAGGTCGAGGTGTTCGGCCGCGTACTCCGCCGGGATGACGACTGAGGCGCCCCACTTCCTTCCGACGCGGCGCAGGGTGAGGGCGCCGTCGTCGTGGACCTCGGTGACCGTCCATCTGTCGCCGTTACGGACCCAGGCCCGGCCCGTGCGCAGGCGGCGGTCGTTGCGGCGGGTGATGACGGTGTCCCCGGTCGCGGCTCTCGTGCCGTCGTGCAGCTCGACCTCGCGGCGGGCGTTCACGATGCCGTAGAGGATCAGATCACCCCGCGCCCTATTGTTGAGCGCCTGGACGGACTCGTTCGAGTCGGTCACGAGCACGCTGGCCCGCCCAACGAGAGTGTCGGACCGCCAGGCGGTGTAGGCGGCGTCGATCATCTCCTCGGTCTCCCCGCCGATCACGCGGCCGTGCTCGGCGTAGGTGTCGATGACGTCGGTGCGGCCGTGCCGCAGCGCGAGGGATGCGGTCCTCTCCCACACGTTGACGAACCGGTGCACGTCGACCAGCTCCGGGGCGTCCTCGCGGTCTCGGATGAGCAGGGAGAACGCGCCCCCGGCTGTAACGGACTGGAGCTGGGCGTGATCCCCGACTAGCAGCACCTTCGCCCCGCCCTCCGCCGCCAATGTGGTGATGCGGTCGAGGGAGAGCGTGCCCGCCAGGGACGCCTCGTCGACGATGACGAGCTGTCCCTTGCGGAACGTCTCGCCGGTGCGGTCGTGGGTGTCGAGCCACTTGGCCGTGTTCTCGGTCTGGATGCCGAGGTCATCGGCCAGGACCTGCGCGGCAACTGCGGACGGCGCGAGCCCGACCACGCTGCCGCGCCCGTGCTCATGTTCCCACGTCCGTCGCAGCGCCGACATCGCCGTCGTCTTCCCCGCACCGGCCGGGCCGACTAGTACATCGACGATCCGGCCTGAGAGCGCGATCTTCGTCAGCGCGGCTGCCTGGTCGTCACCGAGCATCCGGCCCTTGCTGTCGGGGCGTGTCGTGATTCGTTCGACGGTGGTCAGCAGCACGGTTGGGGCGGTGGTGGTGCGGGCGCGCTCGAGGAGGCGGTCTTCGGCGGCCAGCAGCGCCTCGGAAGAGAACAGCGCGGAGTGCTTCGGATGGAACACGCTCGTGCCGTCCGGCCGACGGAATGCGGCCGGGCTGGATGCGAGCTCCGGCGGTGTCAGGCGCAGTGACGCTGCTTCGGCGGCGTCGACGACCAGTCCGACGATGGCTTCTCGATCCTCGGTTGAGGCGAACCGGTAGCCCATTGTCTGCCGCGCGGCCTCGGCGGTAAGGTTCCAGCGATGCCAGGTGGGGCGCTTCTCACCGACCGCGGCTACGACGTCTCGCCCGAGCGAGTCGATCACGTCCAGCAACACGTCGTCGGCGCGCAACAGCAACGGCTCCTCGTTCGCGGTCACGCCTCGCGCCCACGAGGTTGCATCCGAACCGAGCACTGGCCCGGCCCGTTGCCGCCAGGAGGCGGTGAGGTCGGCCAGCGACCGGACCTCTTTCTCGGGGCGGGTGGAGAGGGTGGCCTGGGCGCGGAGCTTCATGATCGTCGCCGACGACGGCCGCCGCCCATGCGTCTCGACGTAGCGATCGATGAGGCGATCGGTCTCGGCATCGATGTGCCGGGCACGGGTGGAGAACTCCTTGACTAGCGCCTCCGGCACCCCGGTGATCGCCCATGCGCGATTGCGGTCGCGCCCCATGTCGCGCGCCTCCCACTCGACCCCGAGCATCCGGGCGAGGTGGTCAGCGAACACAGCCTCGTGCAGCTCGGAGAGAGCGACCACGGCGGCGTGCATCGGCCGCCCATCCAAGCTCCGCCACTTGCCATCGAGGACGGTCTGCACCTTGTTGCTGATGACGACGTGCGTGTGCAGGTGAGGATCGCCTGCTCGTGAGTCGTAGTGATCGAACGCCGTGGCGATCATGCCCCGGACGTCTACCTGTGCAACCGCGCCGTCGCGGCCAGTTGCGCCTGTCCGTGTGGCTGCAACCTCCCGCTCCATGAACGCAACCACCTCCGCAACCGCTGCATGGTGCGCGTCCGCGATCAATGCCTGCGTCCCGGCATCCGCAACCGCCCACAGCACGCTCGCGGACTTCGGGATCGAGAACGTGAAGTCGAACCCCGCAACCGCCCGTCGGGTCCCACGCTCGGCCTCCTCCCCTTCGATCGCCGCGAGCGCCCCCGCGCGAGACGCCGGCCCGAGGGATGGATCAAGCGCTTCGCTGCGCGCCTCAATCCGCTCGGCCACGGTTCGGTACTCGGGGTACGCACGACCAAGCGGCTCCCCAGTGATCGGGTCACGGCCCATACCAACTAGGAGCTGGAGTTGGGCTTCGGAGACGTGATCGCCTGCGCTGATCCGCCCATCGCCGAGCGTGGCGACCCCGGCGCCGAGCCAGCGACCCGGCGGGGTGCCGTCGGCGTTGTAGTAACGCGTCAGCGGGGTGGACAGCGACCTGTCGCCGTCGCTGGCCGCGACTGTGCGCAGCAGGTACTTGTAACCGTCGCCCGCCGACATCACGCGCATCGAGACCGTCACCCCTGCCGCCCTTCTCCGTCTGCTTACAAGGTGCGCAAGCGGCCCGCTGACGGGCGGACTCAACCTCGATCTGCAAGAGGCGTGGTGGCTCTGAGGTGACGTCGGAGAGGAACTCCAGCGAGTCCAACGCGAGGTTAGGGCGAAACAGTCCGCAGGGAGTCTCCGCGGGCACACAGCGGGTGCGCAGCATCCATCGCCTGCGCCATGGATTCGATGACGACTCTCCCGTCTGACATTGAGCTAGTGGCAAGCGCACTGGCCGATTACTGCACCAGATGGCCGATCTCTGCATGCTCTGCGCGCACTTGTACTTATTTAGAGACGGTCGGTCTAAATTCGCTGTCATGACCGACATCGCAACTCGACCTCGCCGAGGGCGCCCCCCGAAGATCCCTCGCGAGCACGGAGACACGCGCGAGGCGCTGTTGCGCTGCGGCATGGAAGTCCTCACAACGCAGGGCATGAGCGCGACCGGCATCGACGCGGTCCTGAAGCGTGTCGGCGTGCCGAAGGGCTCCTTCTACCACTACTTCGACAGCAAGGACGCGTTCGGATTCGAGGTGCTGCAACGGTATGCGGACTACTTCGCTCGCAAGCTCGACCGATGGCTGCTCGAAGAGGGGCCGTCGCCGCTGGAACGCCTGACGCGGTTCGTGGACGATGCCAAGGCCGGCATGGTACGGCATGACTTCGAACGAGGGTGCCTAGTCGGCAATCTCGGCCAAGAGGTCTCCACCCTCCCCGACGGCTACCGGGAAGCGCTCGAAGACGTGCTGCGCGACTGGGAACGTCGCGTCGCGGCGTGCCTGCAACTGGCCGCAGACGCAGACGAGATCCCGCCCGGCTCCGACTGCGACGAACTGGCGTCGTTCTTCTGGGTGGGTTGGGAAGGCGCGATCCTTCGCGCCCGCCTGACCCGCGACGTCCGGCCGATGGAAGTGTTCTTCGCCGGTTACCTCGCATCCGTCCGCATCCATCCCGGGAGAGCATGATGTTCAGCGCAATCTCCATCGACAAGACCGATGCCGGATACCAGGCAGCGCTGCGCGAACTCGATGAGAGTGAGCTACCTGACGGTGACGTCACGGTGCGCGTGTCGTACAGCGGCCTGAACTACAAAGATGCCCTCGCGATCACGGGAAAGGCTCCGGTCGTGCGTCGCTTCCCGATGGTGCCCGGGATCGACCTCGCCGGTGTCGTGGAACACAGCGACAGCCCCTCTTATGCGCCTGGCGACCGGGTGCTGGTGAACGGCTGGGGCATCGGCGAGACGCACTGGGGCGGTCTCAGCCAGCGGGCTCGCGTGAGTGCGGACTGGCTCGTGCCGGTTCCTGATGCGATCTCGGAGCGGCAGGCCATGTCGATCGGCACGGCCGGATACACGGCCATGCTCTCCCTCATGGCCCTCGAGTCGCACGGCCTCACCACTGATTCGGGTGACGTCCTTGTCACGGGCGCGAACGGTGGGGTCGGCGGGTTCGCGATCGCGCTGCTGGCACGCGGCGGCTACTCGGTCGTTGCGTCGACCGGCCGTCCCGTTGAAGCCGATTACCTGCGCCGCCTTGGCGCCACGACGATCGTCGACCGGACAGAGCTGTCGGGGCCGGGCCGGCCGCTCGGCAAGGAACGCTGGGCGGCTGCGATCGACTCCGTCGGTAGCCATACCCTTGCGAATGCCTGTGCCGGGACGAAGGCGGGCGGCGCCGTCGCCGCATGCGGGAACGCACAGGGCATGGATCTGCCCGCCACTGTCGCACCGTTCATCCTGCGCGGGGTGAGCTTGCTCGGCATCAACAGCGTCACCCAGCCCCGCGACAAGCGCGTCGCAGCGTGGAACCGCCTGGCCGACGAGCTCGACCTGGACTTGCTGCCCGCGATGAGCCGCGAGGTCGGCCTGAGCGAGGCCCTCTCCGTTGCCGATGACCTTCTGGACGGCCGCATCCGCGGCCGGATCGTCGTCGACGTGAACCGCTGACCATCCCCCAAGACCACACAAACGAAAGAGGAAGACCATGACGAAGATCACCGTGCTCGGAGCGGGCGGACGTATCGCAAGACACGCCATCGCCGCGCTTCTCGAGGAGCCTGCCAACGAGCTGACCCTCTACCTGCGTCGCCCCCAGAGCCTGCCGGATGCTCCCAGCGACCGCGTCCAGATCGTCGAGGGCGACGTGCTCGACAACGAACTCCTCACACGCACCGCCACGGGACAGGACATCGTCTACGCGAACCTCGGCGGAGGCGACATCGAAGCTCAGGCCCGCGCCGTCGTCGCAGCGCTGACCGCCGCGGGAACACGACGGTTGATCTGGATCTCCACCCTCGGCATCTACGACGAGGTGCCCGGTGAGTACGGCAAGTGGAACCACCGGATGCTCGACGGCGGATACCTGCAGACGTACAGCGCCGCCGCGAAATTGATCGAGGAGTCCAACCTCGACTACACGATCATCCGTCCCGCGTGGCTGTCGGACGCCGACGAGGTCGACTACGAGCTGACCCAGAAGGGCGAGCCCTTCCAGGGCACCGAGGTGTCCCGCAAGAGCGTCGGCGCGCTCGTCGCCGAACTCGTCAAGAACCCGGCCGACAGCATCGGCGCCTCGCTCGGCGTGAACAAGCCCGGCACCGACGGCGACAAGCCATCCTGGTACTGAACGGAGCATGCCATGACCGCTTTGGACACGCTCACCGAGAACGGCTTGTCCCTCGGGATCGAGCTGCCCCTGGACAACGATCTCGCCCGACGAGACGTCTCCGGTCAGGGACTCTTCCCTGACCTGACCCGGCATCAGGAGCGTGCGCAGCTCGCCGACCGGCTCGGGTTCCGGGCGCTCTGGCTGCGGGACGTGCCGATGTGGCGACCGCGTGACTTCGGCGACGCCGGACAGGTCTTCGACCCCATCCCCTACCTCGGCTACCTCGCCGCATCGACCGAGCACATCCTGCTCGGAACAGCGGGGATCGTGCTCCCCTTGCGGCATCCAGTCGCGCTCGCGAAGGAAGCTGCAACCGTGGATGTCCTCTCCGGTGGGCGGCTGCTGCTCGGCCTCGCCTCGGGCGACAGGCCGGGTGAGTACCCGTTCTTCGGAGTCGATTTCGATCGTCGGGGAGAGACCTATCGCGACGGTGTGCGCGTGCTGCGTGAGATCTGGTCGCAGGCGGCGCTGGGCCGGATCGATCAGGACTCGTTCCTGCCCGCCCCTGCGGACGGGACGATTCCACTGATCGGGATCGGTGGCGCGCAGCAGTCTCCTGCGTGGGCGGCAGAGCACCTCGACGCGCACATGACGTACCACCGTGCAGGTCCGCAGATGCGCGCCGTCGCTGCGCAGTGGCGGGCGATATCGCTCAAGCCGTTCATGACGAACCTCTACCTCGACCTCGCGGAGAACCCGGACGCTCCCTTCGAGCCGATCCGCCTCGGTGCACGGGTCGGCACCACCGGTCTCACCGATTACCTCACCGGACTGGCAGCGGCAGGGGTCGTGCACGTCAACCTCGTGCTGCGGCCGGGACGACGAGACGTTGAAGACGTCATGGAGGAGATCGGACAAGACGTCATCCCCGCCCTCCGAGCCCGAACCGCATCAGAGCCAGCCGGCGCAGACATCCGATCGTGACCGAATCCACCGAAACAAGAAACAAACGAGCAGGGAGAACGATTGATATGAGCAGCACAGACACCATCGCCACGACTGCGAGCGACCCGACAGCGGTTGTCGCGACCGCGCAGTTCCTTACCCCCGTCGTACTCGGCCTTCAGGGGCTGACCATCAACGCCAAGCAGGCGCACTGGCACGTGCGTGGCTCGAACTTCGTCGGCGTCCACGAGTTGCTGGACACCATCGCAGGCAACGCCGGCGAGTTCGCCGACGCGGCAGCGGAACGCATCGTCGCCCTCGGCCTCCCGCTCGACGCCCGCGTCAGCGCGGTCGCCGAGAAGAGCTCCGGGACAAGCGTCCCGGTCGGCTTCGCGAAATCAGACGACCTCGTGCACGCGGTGATCGCAGACATCGACAGGCTCCTCGCGGACGTCCGCGCAGCGGTCGATGGCCTCGACGGGATCGACCTCACCAGTCAGGACGTCGCGATCGAGATCCAGCGAGGTCTCGACAAGGACCGCTGGTTCCTCGTGTCTCACATCGCAGCCTGACCGACCTGCCAAGGCGCCTCTCACCGGTCCGGTGAGAGGCGCCGCGCGCACTACGTGGTGCAGTCGGACAACACGGGCTAATCGAGGATCGCGGTGACTTCGAGCTCAACGAGAACGTCCGGCTCGAAGAGGTAGTCGACCCCGATCAGGGACGCGGGCGGCAGGGGCTGAGGCAGCTTCAGCTCCTCAGCGACCCGAGCGATCCCGTCCATGAAAGGTGCGATCTTCTCGGGCTCCCATTCGGTGACGTAGAAGGTCAACCGAAGCGCATCGTCGAAGGATGCACCCGCGCCTGCGAGCGCACGAGCTGTGTTGCGGAGAACCTCCGCGACCTGACCCGCGAGATCGTTGATCGCGATGGGCTTTCCTTCCGCACTACGGGCGACCTGGCCGCTGATATGCACGTGACGCGTGCCGGTGCCAATGGCGACGTGATCATACGGCGTTCCTGGCTGGAGACCGGCAGGACTGAAGCGTGTGACTGGCATAGAAGGTCCTCTTCGTTGGTGGTTTACTATTGATACTTGGTAGTTGAAGGACACTTCAAGGAGACCTGGTTTCATGGCCGATACCGACGCCGTATGCGAAAGCGAGCTGCGTATCGCGACGCCGCATCGCGAGCTGCTCGACCAGGTGCTCGACAAGTGGTCACTCAGCGTGCTCAACGAACTGTGCGAGCGACCCTGTCGGTTCAACGAGTTACGGCGTGCGATTCCGGGAGTGACGCAGAAGTCCCTCACGGCGACGTTGCGTCGGCTGGAGCGAAACGGAGTCGTGCAACGCCGAGTCATCAGCACGCGGCCGGTGGCCGTCGAGTACGGGATCACCGCCTTGGGCAAAACGTTGCGCGGGCCGATTGACGCGCTCGTCGCCTGGGCAGATGAGCAACTGCCGAACATTGAACGCGCACGCATCGCCTTCGACGAAGACGAACAGTAGACGTCGGGACATCTTTCCCCTCGCGACCAAGCAAGAGCGCGGCTCAGCTCTCTGTCGGATGTTCAGGCTTTGCGCCTTCTCTGTCTCCCATGACGGCGTCCACCATGCCCATCGTCGCGTCGAACTGCGTCATGACCAGCGCCGCTGTGCTCGCGAAGCCGCACGCGAGAAGGATGAGCAGCGAGGGGACGAACTCAGTCGGATCGGGCACCCAGCCTCCCAATGTCCATGGCAGGACCATGGCGATGACGATGCCGGCGCTCGAGAGCCATTCGTTCACGAATAGAGCGCGTGAGGAGCCGGACCCGCCCCTCGCGAGGATACGACGTCCTGTTTCCACTGTCATCGCTACCAGGAGGATGCCGAGGACGATGAAGCTCAGCGCGCCCCAGAGCGGATCAAGCGACGCGAGCACGAGCGGAACAAGGAGCGGAATGGAGTAGGCGGTGAAGACCCAGCGGACCGACGAACGGAGATACCGGTCCGCAGCCTCCGACGCTGCGAGTCGGCGGTGCATCTCCGAGTCGATGTAGAAGAACACGCCCACGATGAACGTGCCGAGCATCGTTCCCGATACTCCGGCGAGCCCCAAGAGGAAGTCATCATCCGTACCTGACATCGTCTGCGTCCCTTCTTCCCTGGGCACCTGTGAAGCGGGCAATCCATGCGGTCGCAGGATTTCGTGCCAGATCGGCGAGGCTTCCTCGCTGCGTGATGCGCCCTGTCTCAAGGACGATCACCTCGTCAGCGAGCACCTCGACGTCTTCACGGTCATGTGTGACGAGGATCGTCGGACCGGCGAACTGGCGGAGACGCAGACCGAGGTCGGCACGCACTTCATCCCGGAACTCCACGTCCAGCGCCGCGAGCGGCTCGTCGAGGAGCAGTGCCTTCGGCTCGGATGCGAGGGCACGGGCTAGCGCTACACGCTGAGCTTGCCCGCCGGAGAGTGCACTGGGGTATCTCTCTGCCAGGTCCGCCATTCCGAAGCGAGACAGCCAGGGGTCTGCGCTGCGCCGGGCGGCGGACCAACGCCCACCGCGGACTTTGGCTGAGAAGGCGACGTTCTCGCGCACCGTGAGGTGAGGGAAGAGGAGCAGGTCTTGGAACATGACGCCGATCCTTCGCTGGTCAGCAGGAAGACCGGCCAGATCCTTGTCCCCCAGTCGAATCGTGCCGTGGGACTCGGTGAAGCCTGCGATCGCCGCGATGGCGCTGGACTTTCCGGCACCGTTCGGTCCGACGACGGCGAGCACACTTCCGGGATCCGCTTTCAGCTCCACGACTACGTCGAAGGCGGGGCGTGGGATACGTGCGGAGACGGTGAGCTCGAAGGTCATGCGGTGCCTGGCAGCCATCGGTCGCGGAGTGCGAGGAGCACACCCAGTGATACCGCGAGCAGGACGAGTGCGAGGGCGATCGCGGTGTCGGGGTCCGAGTTCATCGCGAGGTACGACGCGATCGGGAGTGTGCGCGTCACGCCGGGGAAGGAGCCGGCGAACGTGATCGTCGCGCCGAACTCGCCGAGCGCGCGGGCGAAGCACAGCACGGCGCCCGCGGCGATTCCAGGCGCGGTCAGCGGAACCGTCACGAGGCGGAAGATCTGCCACGGGCTGGCGCCCAGGGAGGCGGCGGCTAGTTCGCTGCGGCGGTCCGCTGATCGCAGCGCGCCTTCGACGGCGAAGACGAGGAAGGGCATCGCGACGAAGGTTTGCGCGAGCACAACGGCACCGGTGGTGAAAGGAATAGTGATGCCGACCTGCGTGAGCCATTGCCCGAGGATGCCTCGCCGTCCCAGCAGGAGAAGCAACGCAATGCCGCCGACAACGGGAGGCAGTACCAGCGGGATAGTGATCGCCGCCCGCAAGAGGCGGCGCGGCAGGACCTTCCAGTGAACGGAATGGCTCAGCAGGACGGCTAGCGGGATACCGAGGATGAGACTCAGGCCGGTAGATAACGTCGCTGTGAGTAACGAGAGCCCGAGCGCCTGCAGTACCTCTTGCCGAACGAAGAGTTCGCCCAGCTGGCCCCATGGTGCACGCAGGATGAGTCCGAGCAGCGGGAGAACGAGCAGCGCGAGACCGATCACCCCGAGGGCGAGGATGACCGGCTGCCGGCGTTCACGGGGCCGCGAAGCCTGCATGCTCGAAGACCTGACGTGCCTCATCGGAGCGGAGGTAGTCGATGAACGCCTGTCCTGCGTCGGGGTTCGGTGCCTCGGCAAGAAGGGCGACCGGATAGTTGTTGATCACCTGCTGCGCCTCAGGCACATCGATGCCTTCCACCGCGCTCCCTGCTGCGACGACGTCGGTCACGTAGACCAGTGCGGCGTCGGCCTCACCCAGAGAGACTTTCGTCAGTGCGGCACGCACGTCCTCCTCAAGTGTGTCCGGTTGGGCCTGAACACCAGCAAGGTCGAGCAGGGACTGCGCTGCGGCTCCACACGGCACCGCGGTGTCGCACAATGCGATTGTCAGCTCAGGCCGTGCGAAGTCGGCGAGACCGGTGATCCCTGCAGGGTTCCCGGCGGGAACCGCGATCTGCAGCGTGTTCGTGACGAGCACTTCCGGATCGGCGGCCAGGCCTGCGTCGACGACAGACTGCATCGTCGCCTCATTCGCTGAGAAGAACACGTCCACCGGGGCACCGGAGACGATCTGCTCGGCGAGCGCCGACGATCCGCCATAGCTGGCGACCACGTCGACATCTGCGTTCGCGTCCTCGAACCTCTCGGCGAGGACGTCGATCACGTCGGTCAAGGAGGCTGCGGCCAACACTGTCACCGTTCCGGATGTCATGTCGTCCTTGCTTGCCCCGACATCCGATTCGTCGCTTCCTGTGCCGGGCGATGAGCATCCAGCGAGCAGAAGGAGCGCTGCGGCTGCCGCAAGGAGGGAGGGGGCACGCACGACAGGAACTCCTCTGAAAGACGGTCGGTCAGGCGAACGAAGTTGCCGACCTGTCTCAAGCCTCCCGTAGCCGAGGTCGTGAGAATGGCCTGCGACTGCTGGGCTTTGTCTGCTCTCTGCTGTCTCGCCGCTTCCGACCTCACCCGCTGGGACCGGCTCCCTAGCCTGAAGGCATGCCGGTCAATCCGCTCTCTCCGACCTTTCAGAGGCAGCGCGTCCTCACGGGCTTCGGCGTTCCCGCTCAGGAGCGTCTTTCGAGAGCGCATGTGCTCGTGATCGGCGCGGGTGGGCTGGCCAGCACCCTGTTGCCGGTCCTTGCTGCCGCAGGCGTCGGCAGCCTCACGATCGTCGATGACGACACTGTCGCCGAATCGAACCTGCACCGGCAGACGATGCACACGCCCGGCGACATCGGTCGCAGCAAAGCGGTCTCAGCCACCATAAGGCTCGCGTCGCTCGCTCCTGATGCTGAGCTCCGCGCCGTCGAGGGGCGTTTCGACGCCGTGACAGCCGAGGGTCTGCTGCACGGTGTGGACGTGCTCGTCGATGCCAGCGACAACCCGGCAACAGTGATGCTGGCAGACCGTGTTGCTGCCGAACGCGGCATTCCGCTCGTGTGGGGGTCAGCACTGGGGTACGCCGGCCAAGCAGGCGTGGCATGGGATGCCAGAGGCACCGACTACCGCGACTTGTTCCCGCATGGTCCGGACTCCAGTGCGGACACCTGCGACATGATCGGCGTGCTGCCGAGCGTATGCGCCGTCATCGGGGCGTTCATGGCGACCGAGGCACTCAAGCTCCTCACCGGCATCGGAGAGCCGTTGATCGGCCGGGTCGCCGCGTACGACGCACGCACCGGCCGCACCCGCGAGATCGCCTACCGGCGCGACGAGTCCGCCCGTGCCGCAGCGCAGAGCATCGAGACCACTCCGCTGTCATCCGACGATCAGAACGCCGTCTCGCCCGAGGAACTGCGCGACCTGCTCACAGCTTCCTTCCCGCCGCTGCTGATCGACGTACGCGAACCGTGGGAGGCCGACATCGCAGCGATCCCGGGAAACGTGCTGATCCCCTTGACCGAACTCCCTCGCCGGGCACCAGAACTCGACACCGGTCACCCCATCGTGCTGTACTGCCACCGCGGCACACGCTCACGCCAAGCGCTCGATCAGCTCCTCCAACTCGGATTCTCCGATGTGCGGCACCTCACCGGAGGCATCGATGCCTGGGCTGTCCGCATCGACCCCACGGCGAGCAGGTACTGACATGCCCCGCACATCGGTCGCTGAGCACACGGCCCGAGTCCGCACCCTCCTGAACGCCGTGAGCCAGCGCCCCGTCGAGCAGGTCGCCCTGTCTGACGCGCTAGATCGGGTGCTTGCCCACCCCATACGGACTCCGATAGATCTGCCCCCGTTCCGGAACTCACAGATGGACGGCTTCGCCGTCCGTACGGTTGACCTCGCGCGGACGCCAAGCAATCTGCCGCTGCGCGGTGCGATCCCCGCTGCTCCTGGCACACCTGGGCCGCTTCGCCCTGGCCATACCGTCCGGGTCATGACCGGTGCGCCGATCCCCGACGACGCCGATGCGGTCGTCCCTGTCGAACACGCCACCGTCCAGGGAACGACAGTGACGTTCACGCGGAAGCCGGACGTCGGAGAGTTCGTGCGTGAAGCCGGCTCTGACCTCGCGGTCGGTGAGCCTCTGTTGTCTGATGGATTCCGGCTCGCTCCTCGCCACCTGGCGGCGCTCGCAGCTGCGGGAGTGGCGTCCGTCCCCGTTCGCTCACAGGTACGTGTCGCAGTGATCTCGACCGGAAGCGAGCTGGCCGCTCCCGGTGAGCTTCTGGCTCCCGGCCAGATCTACGACGCCAACGGCCCCGCACTCGCCGCAGCGGTACGAACCGCCGACGCCCTCTTGGTCGATGAGCATCGTGTCGTCGATGACACGGCCGCGTTCGCGCGCGCTCTCGACGCGTCGTGTGCGGCGGGAGCCGAGATCTTGCTCACCAGCGGGGGCATCTCGGCAGGCAACTACGAAGTCGTGAGGGAGCTTCTGGAGCCGCTCGGGGCGCACGTCGATACTCTCGCGATGCAGCCGGGCGGCCCCCAAGCCACTGCCATCTACAAAGGCGTTCCCGTGGTGTGCTTCCCAGGCAATCCCGTGTCCGCGCAGCTGTCGTTCATGCTCTTCATCGAGCCGGTCCTCCGTGAGGCAGCAGGACTGCACGCGCGACAGCCCGAGCCGCGGACCCTGGCCGAGCCTCTCACCTCTGTCGCCGGGAAACGGCAGTTCCGCCGTGGTGTGGGGTTGCCTGGAGGCCGGGTGGCACCGGTTGGCGGCCCTTCCTCGCACCTTGTCGCCGCCATGGCGGCATCCGACATGCTCATCGATGTCCCGATCGATGCCGTCACCCTCGACATCGGGACACGCGTGGAGACCTGGAATCTATGAACGAACTGCCGCACCTCGACGATCACGGCCGGTCGCGGATGATCGACATCGGCGGGAAGGCGATCACTCGGCGCACGGCGATCGCGACCGGCCGCCTCGACACGACACCGGCGGTGCTGGAACTGCTCGCCGCCAACCAGCTGCGCAAAGCAGACGCGCTCCCGACAGCGCGGGTCGCGGGCATCCAGGGCGCCAAGCGCACCAGCGAACTTGTACCCCTCGCGCACACATTGCCCCTGGAGTCCGTCACCGTGGACTTCGAGCTCAGCACCTCATCGGTGGAGATCCGGGCCACGGTCGCAGCGACGGCGAAGACTGGGGCCGAGATGGAAGCCCTCACCGCCGTCGCCATCGCCGGTCTCGCTCTGCACGACATGATCAAGTCCGTCGATCCGGCCGCCGTGCTCGGAGACATCCACCTCATCGAGAAGACCGGAGGAAAGCGCGGGCACTGGGTTGCAGGCGCATCCGTGCCCGCAGACCACGGACAGGCGGTCGTGATCGTCTCCTCAACGAGCACCGCGGCCGGTACGCGCGAGGATCTCACCGGTCCGGCAATCGCAGGCTGGCTTCGCGACCACGGGTATCGGCCAGACGAGCCCGTCGTTGTCGCTGACGCGGATATCTATCAGGCGCTCACGGATGCTCTCACCAGCGAGCCGGTATTGATCGTCACGACCGGCGGCACCGGGGTGCATCCCGAGGACCGCACCCCCGAGGCGACGAGCGCGGTGATCGAGAGAGCACTTCCCGGCATCGCCGAGGCCATCCGTGCAGCGGGCCGCGCGGCGACGCCGACAGCCTCGCTCAGCAGGGCGCTTGCAGGGATCGCCGGACGCACGATCGTCATCAACCTGCCTGGATCGCCACGCGGCGTGGAAGACGGCCTCATCGCACTGGAGCCGCTCTTGCCACACCTGCACGACCAGCTGGCCGGTGGCGGACATGCCTGACCCGATCGGTTTCGTCACCGCTGCTCCGCTGGACAAGACGCAGCTGGAAACACGGATACGCAGTAGGAAGAACGGGGCGGTGGTCACCTTCGAAGGCATCGTGCGCGACCATGATCACGGAGAGGACGTCGGCTCTCTCGACTACGAGGCGCACCCCGACGCGGAACGAATCCTCATCGACGTGTGCACGAGGATCGCTCAAACCACGGACTGCGATGTCGTCGCCGCTCACCGCATCGGTCACCTCGAGATCGGCGACGTCGCACTGGTCACGGTCGTCGCCGCCCCGCACCGGGCAGAGGCGTTCGCCGTCTGCGGGAACCTCGTCGACGCGATCAAGGCAGAGGTTCCGATCTGGAAGCACCAGCACTTCACCGACGGCAGATCGGAGTGGGTGGGGTTGTAGATACACCGCACGACCTAGCGAACCCGCCGGGTGAACGATGGTGCAATCACCGAGGAAAGAGGCGCCAGATGACTGGCATTGAGACTGAAGCACACAACTTTCATGGCAACCGACTTCCCCCGTCAGAAGCCGCCCGCGTCGCACCCACCGATGCGGCCGCTCGGACCGTTCTTGCGAGCCTCTGATGTCGTTGCTGCGTGGTGGTGATGCGTTCCCCGCCCTCGAGCTGCTCGAGGTGGGAGGCACACGCCGAACGATCCCGGCCGTATTCGCCGGGCAGTACGGCGTGGTTCTCTTCTCTCGCGGGGCAGGCTGCCGGTCTTGCGTGGAGCAGCTGCGTGCGTTCCAGCGCGGCCTACGACGCTTGTCCGCCGCGGGTATCGCTGTCGTCGCGGTGACTGCGGACGAGGAGCCGATAACCGCGGAGCTCGTGGCGCGCTATGGGCTGACTTTTCCGATCGGACACAGCACCGATGTGGGGCAGATCGCGGCCGCGACTGGAGCGTTCGTCACCGTGGACCCGCCGCAGTTGCAGACGACCGGATTCGTGCTGGATCCCGATGGGACGGTCGTGATCAGCGTGTACTCCTGCGGAACGTTGGGACAACTCGTTCCCGACGATGTCCTCGAACTCATCCGGGAGTTGCCTCAGCATGCGGATGCGAATCGGAAGCGGGCAGACCGATGAAAACCATCGATGCCATCTCGAGAGCGCGGATGCAGACCGCTGCGAGAGCAGTCGGCAAGGATGTGCGCAACCAGAACAGGATGCAGACACATCCTCTCTTGATCGTTCCGCCGGAGAAGCGACGTTGACCTCGTCTCCGAACGCCTCAGGTGCCACTGGGACAGCCGTCTGGGAGGAGCTCGCTCAGGAGGTCCTCAGCAGAAACCCACGCGGCCGGATACTCGTCGCCATCGACGGCGTGGACGCTGCAGCCCGCATGCACTTCGCCGACGCCCTGGCGGCAGCGCTGCGTGCAGTGGGACGTCACGCGACTCGTCTCAGCGCGGCCCCGTTCACGGACGATGACGCCGTCCGAACCATACTGCGCATGTTCCGCCACAACGGACCTGAGAGCGAGCTCGCTGCCGCGCCTGAGGACAGGATGCTGATTGTCGACGGTTGGTCACTGCTGCGCTCTAGCCTGCGCTCGGCGTGGCACTTCACCGTCTTCCTCGACGGCGGTGAGCCGGCGCACCCAGACACCCATGAACGGCATCTCCGCTACATGCGCGAGGACATTCCACGCGAATCATCCGATGCCGTGTACGAGGTGAGCGACAGCATGCATCCCCAGCGCTTGTACTTCGATTCCTGCTGAGACAAGGATCTGGGCAGCACCGCGGTCGTCTCACGTAAGAGGATGGCAGCGCAGGAGACGAATGCAGTTCACGACACGTGGACCCCCGCGGTGGATCGGACCTCAGCCGCTTGTGGTTTGGCTCAGCCGCCGGAGAACGGGGGCAGCACGTCCACCTGCGCGGAGACCGGTCGCGCGGGATCGCGTGAGGCGATGCCGTCGACGAGGAATGTCCCCTTTGCGATCACCGGCTCGAGTGCCGGGTGAGCTGTGAGGAGCGCGTCCTTCGCCTCTCCGAGGGTCGTCGCCTCGACGTGCTCTTCTTCGCAGCCAGCCGCTTCAGCGGCGGCTGCGAAGTATCGGACGAGTATGCGTGACATCGTCAGCCTCCGATCGCTCCCATGGAACGGGCCGGTCGACGAAAGCTCTTCTCTTCCATCCCGTGCCCAGCCTGTTTGTCCCACATCGTCGCCCGCCAGGCGTCGGCGATAGCGGCATCGTCTGCTCCACTTCGCAGCATCGTGCGCAGGTCTGTCTCGTCGTCTCCGAACAGACAGGAACGTACCGAGCCTTCGGCTGTCAGCCTGGTTCGGTCGCACGCGTCGCAGAAGCTGCGTGTGACGGACCCGATGATGCCGACGGTGGCCGGGCCTCCGTCGACGAGCCACTCCTCTGCGGGAGCGGACGGGTCTTCACGCCCGGCCGGGGTCAGCCGGTATCGGCGTCCGAGCACAGACAGAAGTTCTTCGGCGGAGACGAGGTGGTCTCTGCGCCATGTCTGATCTGCATCCAGCGGCATCTGTTCGATGAACCGCAACCGCACGCCGTTGGCAAGCGCCCACGCCAGCAGGTCGGGCGCATCCGCGAGGGTCTCGCGCAGCGCCACCGCGTTGATCTTGATCGGGCTGAGCCCTGCGTGCTGTGCCGCCTCGATCCCCTTGAGCACGGCAGGCAGGCGATCGCGTCGGGTGACAGCGGCGAAATGCTCGCGGTCGATCGTGTCCAGCGACACGTTGATCCGCGTCAGTCCAGCCTCCACAAGCTGCGGCGCCTTGCGGTCGAGGCCGATCCCATTGGTCGTCATCGACACCGGCAGGCCGGGCACGGCTGTCGTCGTCTGGCGCACGATCTCGACCAGATCAGGTCGCGTAAGCGGCTCGCCGCCGGTAAAGCGCACCTCACGGACTCCGAGATCGTGGACGGCTATGGTGACCAGACGCGCGATCTCTTCCGGAGTCAGCAACTCCCCGCGAGGGACGATGGGCAGGCCTTCCGCCGGCATGCAGTATGTGCAACGCAGTGAGCAGGCGCTTGTGATCGATACGCGCAGGTCTCGCGCGGTGCGCCCGAACCTGTCCACGAGAAACGGTGTCTCGGGTCGGCCGACCGTCGAGCGCGCGCGATGGCGAACGGTCGGCATGCCGAGCGCAACAGGGCACATGGTCACAGACTTCTTCTCGATGCTTGCGGGGGGGGCGAGGTCGCCCGGTGGGGCGTCCTGTTCCACAGTGTGGTCGGCACAGTGGCCCGTTTTCACCCCGGGGACTCATCACCTGCAGTCATGGGCAAGTTCCGCGCAGGACCAGGCGATCAGCGAGAGAGCTCCCGCAATATCGTCGGTGGTGTACAGCCAGAGAAGACGGAAGGGGCGATGTATGTCGTTCACTACTCGCGGATTCGCGGGACGCCGGCGTGGACCCGATGATCAGCTCCCTCCGGGACAGACGCTGTTCGACAACTGGCCGGTGCTCACCGCCGGTCCGACCCCCTATGTCGATACCGAGACGTGGGATTTCGCCATCCTCGATGAGACCGGTACCGAGCATCACTGGAACTGGGAGCAGTTCCTGGCGCTCGGTGCCGAGGACATCACGGTCGACATCCACTGCGTCACGCACTGGTCCAAGCTCAACATGGCCTGGCGCGGGGTGAGCCTGGACAAGCTGTTCGAGAACGTCGAGACATCCCATGACTACGTCATGGCGCACTCCTACGGCGGCTACACCACGAATGTGCCGCTTGAGGATCTCCTGGATGGCAAGGCCTGGATCGCGACCGAGGCCGAAGGCGCACCGCTCGACGCAGAACACGGCGGGCCGGCACGTCTCCTGATCCCGCATCTGTACTTCTGGAAGAGCGCGAAGTGGGTCCGGGCATTGACGATGATGCCGACGAACGACCCTGGGTTCTGGGAGCAGAGCGGCTATCACATCTACGGTGATCCGTGGAAGGAAGAACGCTACTGGTGATGGAGCAGACCCGGCTCGCTCCGCTTCGCCCCCGCGTGAGGCCGTCGTGGTTCGTCGCCACGGTTTCGGAGGTGCGTCCAGAGACGCCGACTGCGGTTCGGCTGGTGCTCGATGTCCCGGGGTGGCCGGGGAGCGAGGCGGGCAGCCATCTCGATCTGCGACTGACCGCTCCGGACGGCTATCAGGCGACACGTTCGTATTCGATCGCATCCTCCGAGACGGGCGGAACGATCGTCCTTGCGGTCGATGAGCTGCCCGATGGCGAGGTGTCTCCGTTCCTCGTCCGTGAACTGCGCGTCGGTGACCAGCTCGAGGTCCACGGACCGCTGGGATCGTTCTTCCTCTGGCGCCCGGGACAGAGCCAGCGCCCCGTGCAGCTCATCGCCGGCGGGTCAGGTGTCGTGCCCCTCTACGCGATGGCGGCGTCTCATGCGGCCGCATCCGATCCCGTTCCGTTCCGGCTGCTGTACTCGGTGCGCACCCCGGAGGACGTCTACTTCCACCAGGAGTTCCTCGAGCTGTCGGACGGGTCGTTCGCCATCGACCTCGTGTACACGCGACGAGCGCCAGCCGGATGGCGGGAGCCGGTCGGACGGCTCACAGAATCGGCTGTCGCGGCGCGGACGCTCCCTCCGGAAGACCGCCCACGCATTTTCGTGTGCGGTTCGACAGGCTTCGTCGAAGCCGTCGCGCCCTGGCTCGTGAAGCTCGGCCATGCGCCGCAGGACATCCTCACCGAACGATTCGGAGGCCTATGATGACCAGCCACCTCGACGGGAACATCCTCGCCGGACCTCTCGCCCAGTTCCTCGTGCCCGATGCAACGATGATCGAAGGACGGTGCGGAGGTTGCGGGCGTATCGCGCCCCTTGGCGAGGCAGTCGTGTATCCGGACGCCCCGGGGCTGGTCGTGCGCTGCAAGACGTGCAGCCACGTGCTGGCGACGATCATCGACGCCGGTGAACGCCTCTTCCTCAGCTTCGCGGGGATGACTGCGTTCGCGATGAGGCGGGATCAGGCTGAGGAGTCGGTCTCAGTCGCGTAGGCCCCGAGTTGTGCGATAGCCATGTCGAGAGCGGCACGCATCGGATAAACATCTCGACTCGCCTTCGCCAGAAGATAACCTCCCTGCAGTGCCGATAGCAGCCCACTGGCAAGCGCTCGCGAGTCCGCATCGCTGCGCAACACGCCGCGTGTCTTCAGCCTCTCCACGGCATCGATCAGCATCTCCAGCCACTCATCGAAGTGGGCAGCGATCGCCCGGCGGGCATCCTCGTTGTGGTCTGCGATCTCGTTCGCCAGAGACCCGAGCGGGCACCCGTACGCGCCGTTGCGTAGCGCGTTGCGTTCGACGAGCTCATCCCGCCACAGCTCGAACCCACGTAGGGATTCCACCCGTCGAAGGCGCCGGCGCTGCTGCGTCAGGACGTCCTCCGCCCGGGTCTCGATGACTTCCTTCACGAGTGCGTCCTTGTCGGCGAAGTGCTGATAAACCTGAGACTTCGATGTCGCGCTGGCGGCTCGGACGTCGGCAAGGGTCGTCGCCGCAACGCCTCGCTCATACATCAGCTGGTTCGCTGCGTCGACGATACGCGCCCTCGTTGCCGCCCCTTTCGGCGTCAACCGGCGCGCACTCGTTCCGTCGGCAGTCACGCCTCCAGGGCAGTCTCCTCCGTCCGCAGGACTCGAAGTCGTCCGTCACGCGATGCCAGCCCGGCCGGCCCAGTGAAGTCCAGCGGAGCGGGACGCTCGCATCTCACACCTTCACAATAATGGACCTCGAAGTCCTTATCCAAGTCGACCCGAAACACCTAAGGCGATCCGAGCGCCCTGCTTTTCAGACCTACGACACCTCTCATCGATCGACGTCCGGCTCATACTTTGGTCTGGCGAGTCCTTTTCTGTCGTCGTAGGCTAGTGGTCATGATGTGCGGGAAGCCACGCGGCTCACGGATCTTCCGTGTGCGCGAGAACGTCCGAGCCGAGGGCTCGGTGCGGCTGCCCACGCGCGCCCGTCGAGAACGTTGCGCGCTCCGCAGGAGAGGGGCGTTCGGTGGACCTGCCTGTCAAGCTCGGTGACGCGCAAGAGTTTCTGATGCTCGTTCCCTCGCCTCTTGCGGAGCGGGTGGCTGAGGACGAGCGCCTGGTCGTGGCGGCCTATCGGTTTCGTAGGGGCCTGGGCATCCGGGCTCGACGGGCGTTGGCCTCACGCATCGAGCATGAGGTGACCGCCGCGCTGCACATCGTTCGGCCCGGAACGGTGGTGGTGGCGTTCGACGGTGCCGGCACGATGTCTCGAGCCCGAGTACACAGGTTGGCGACGGGCGTAGTCGGTGAGGTGAGCAGGAGCGCCACCAATCTCGTCGGCGCGGACACGACCGTGATTGGAGTCGTGGTGATGTCACCGGCCGAGCGAGATCTCGCCGCCGCGTGCGTGCGGCATGTCGCAGAGCAGCCACCGCACCGGGGCGACGGGCTCGTCTTTCACGCCAGCGACCTCCGCCGGGCGAACATCTATGAGCTGATCGAGGAAGCAGTCCTGTGATGACGGTCAGCTCTCCCCGTGGTCGCAGCGAGGACCACCTGTTAGTCATCTACCAGCGTCGGAACGCCTCGGTCCTGTCGCTGCAGGGGCGGGACGCTGAGCTGACCCCCGGGAGCATCGTCGTTGTCCCCCGCTCGACGGTGGAGAGCGCGATGCCCACCGAGGATGCCGATCGCATGATCGTCGAGGTGCCGTTGGGTGTGGTGGGGTTGACGGCGGATCAGGTCGCTGAGGTCTCGGGTGTCGACCTGCAGGAGCGGACCTCGCTGGCGGCGCTGCTGCGGTCCGTGCTCGGGGGCGTGATGGACTCCGAACT